>Ga0326727_10012570_pt1 | contig 19212 bp, 11 predicted proteins | sample MB2enrmetagenome_FD_207643 | JGI IMG/M metagenome (GOLD analysis project Ga0326727, IMG submission 207643) | Lab enriched peat soil microbial communities from McLean, Ithaca, NY, United States - MB29MY | ecosystem: Environmental > Terrestrial > Soil > Wetlands > Peat | place: USA: New York...
AGCAACCACGACTTTGTCCAACTCAACATCCGACACCGTTCAACCTGCCCAGACTGGAACTACACCGTTACGCCACGGGCTCCGTAAATCTGGAAGTAATTCTTGGACGGCCGCTTGGTCTTGTCGACGTACCGCGAAACGCGGCCTTCGAGCTCGGGGACGACCTCCACCAGGATCCGGTCGTTCTCCATGACGACGATCTTCCGCTCGGCCCCTTCGAACTTGCGAACAACCGTCGTCAGCCGGCACGCCGCGTCCGCCAGGTCCGCGGCCCACAGCAGTGCCAGGAGGCATCCACAGACCGGCACGAGGCACCGTGGGGAGGGCCGAAAAACAACCTCCCGGTTTCGAGGGGGACAGTCCCATTTTCGCGACCATGCTGCGCATGGTGCCCGCGAAAATTGGGACAGTCCCCGGCTCATCTGTCGGCCAGCCCTTGGGCGGCGTTTCATCGTTTCGCTCCTTCTGCGGGCGGTGCGGCGGCTACGGCGGGGGACAGGAGGATCAGGCTCTGGAGTCCGCCGTGCGTGGTATAGTCGGCCCGGATCGGAATCCGTTCCCGCAGCGGCGGCGACTCTGCGGCGGGTATCAGGATGGTCATGGCGTCGCCGCTGCGAAGCTCGGCCCGCTTGAACCGGCCGACTTGCCGGACTGCCAGCACGAGGTCTCGCAGGGTGTAGGGCATGCGGTTGCCGACGGTCAAAAGCACGCGGCCGTCGGCCTGCCGGACCGCCGTGGCGGTCAGGTCCTGGTAGAGTGCCCGCGAGGCGGCCCGGATGAGGAAATGGGGCGGCCCCTGGTCGTTGTCCTCCGGCGGCACGAGCGGAATGGGCTGGGCCAGCGAGCGGCCGCTGTAGTCGAACAAGAGCGCGCCGCAGAGCCCCTTGTCCAGCCAATACTCGTATATCCGCATCTCGTTGAACAGCGTGGCGTCAAACCAGTTCGTCTCGGTGCTCATGATCGGCTGCCGGGTGACCGCGGCGGTGATGGAATCGACCCCCTCATGGCTCACCAGGTACTGGCAGCCGACGATATCGACGCCCGCGACGCGCCCGTCCCGCGCCTCCGCTTCCCATTCGCCGCTGCCCTTGGTGGCCAGGACCGGGCGATGGTAGGGATCGTACTTGTGGAACGCTGCGAGGATCGCCACCCGGGCCTCTTCCGGCTCGCCGTGCAGCTCGTTGGTGACCTCCCACTCGATGAGGCCCGGGCACTGGGCCAGCCTGCCGGTCCAGTACTTGGCGGCCTTGGTGATGTTCGACGTGTCCTTGGGGTTCCAGAAGATGCACTTCTCGCAGGAGGCCAGCAAGGCGGAGCCGGCGCTGGTCAACAGGTGGTCGCGGTAGCGGTCGTCAATGTTGGCGGCCTCGCTCTGCAGGCCGGGGACCCGCCAGGACGGGCCCGCGCGATGCCCGCGGAACGCATTGCCCCCCTTGATCCGCAACTGCAGCCGGCAGTTCGGCTCGTCGCCGCTGCCCTGCGCCTTGATGAAGAACCGCTCGTTGTTCAGATAGAGGTCGCGACGATCGCGGATCTCAACGGCCATCGTGTGGAAATCCTGCCCCACGGCATCCAGGAGCTGCTCTCCCGGCCCGAGGAGCAAGAATGTGCCCCGGCAGGTGTCGAACCGGGGCATCTCTTCGCGGAGCACCCGCACCTCGGACTCTCCCGCCGGCAGGCTGACGGCCTGATCGCCGGCGGCGGTCGCCGGGCAATCGCCGGTGTAGGGCATCTCGCCGAGGTAGCGGCCGTAAAACGAGCGGATCGTGCCCCGCAGCGGCCTGCCCGTCGCGTTCACTAGCGTCAGCGTAAAGAGGAACCGGCGTTTTTCGCCAGGCTTGTCGGTGTCCAACGCGAGCGACTTGACGTAAACCGGCGGCAACAGGTCCAGGTAGATTTCGTTGAGAATGCCGTAGGGCGGCACCGGCAGGCCCATGACGCCGCCGCTCGTGGCGCGGACGGTCATCTCGACCTCCGCCTTCCCCGCCGCGGGTAGCGGCTTTGGCAGCGGCAGCCAATGGGGAAACTCGTCTCCGTCGGCAATCAGCATGAGTCGCTTGCGCTCGTTCTCCGGGCCCTTGAATGGGCAATGGAACTCGACCCAGTGCGTCAGCACGGCCACGTCGTCCACCGGCGAGGTCTCGCCGACATTCATGCCATTGACGCGCACGCGGGCGCTGTCCGAGGCGCCCCAAACGCCTATCCCGCGCGGCTGCAAATCGCCGCTTGCGTCCCACGAGATCATCCGCTTGAGCGTGACCCAGCCGCGAAATCCCTCGTCCAACGGCAAGCGGCCGGGCTGGACGATCCGGGCCGGCAGCGCGGGAGGCTTCCAGTCCTTGGAGCGGCGAGGCATCTCGCCCGGAAGGACTTCCGTCCCCGCCACATTCCAGGGGCCGGCCAGGTCCAGTCGCTTGCGGATCCCGACAGCCACCGCGCGGCTCGCCGCGGACGAGACCGGCAGCCCGCCGGCCACAACCTCCGCCTCGACCTGAACCGTGCCGAACAGCATGTCGCCGAGGCTCGTCTCGAACGGCACCTCGGCTGTCTCCGCCGCGATCGGGCGGTTGAACATCTCCTCGCCGGAGCGCCCCGGCGTCTGGCGACTGCCGCCCGCAACGTCGGTCCGCCGCGTCAGAACGACGTGGAGCCTGGCCGCCGGCAGGATATGAAGCGGCAGATCGAGTTTCACCACGCCACGGGCCACTTCACCGGCTGCCAAATAAGCCTTCTTCAATTCCACGCATCTGATCGTCGGGTAAGCGGCGGCCGAAGTTGCTTGAGGAGCACCGCCCGCCGCCAATGGGGCGGCTGCCAGGCCCGCAGCCCCTATCCACAGCCAAGACACGAGCAACAACAGCTTCCTATACCATCGGGTACACATGCCGGGCTCTCCTGATCGGATAGGGAGTACGTTCTTCGGTGCCCGTCGTGCCAAGGGGGGACCGCTCGGAGGGAGGACACACACAACCGACTTGTCCCCCATTATAGTTCCTCCCGACTGCTTTACAACTTGACCACCGAGAGCGGCGGAGGGTATGCTGGCGCAGCCTCAGGAGGGCGCCATGGTGCGTTACGGGGCCTGGGTTTGTGCCATCGCGGCAATGGGGGTCCCCTTGGGGGCGTCTGCCAGCGTGCGCCTGCCGAATGTGTTTTCGGACCACGCCGTGTTGCAGCGGGACGTTGCCGTGCCGGTCTGGGGAACGGCTGATCCCGGCGAGAAGGTCCAGGTGCAAGTCGCCGGCCAGACGAAGACGGCCGTCGCCGGCCAAGACGGCCGATGGCGCGCCCGGCTGGATCCCTTGCCCCCAGGCGGACCGCATGAGATGTGCGTCTCGGGCAAGAATATCCTCCGCCGCCGCGATCTGCTGGTCGGCGACGTGTGGATTGCCGCGGGTCAATCCAACATGGGCACGACGATGAACGGGTCGCAGTGGTGGCCATCGGAGTGCCCCGGGGCCGACGATCCGGAGGTGCGACTGCTGAACATGGGCGGCAATGGCGGATACGCGGCCGCGGCCCCGCAGGAGGATGTCGCCGGTGCCTGGTATCCCTGCACTCCCGCCACGTCCTTGCGGTTCTCGGCCATCGGGTACTTTTTCGCCAAACAGATCCACCGGGAGGTCGGCGTGCCCATCGGCATGATCAAGTGCACCTCCTGGGGAGCGCCGGCGGAAGCGTTCATCCCCGTGGAAACCTTGCGGCAGGTGGAATCGCTCAAGCCGCTGGTCGGTCGGCTCGACGCCGACGTGGCGAGTTACCTGCAGAAGCAGGCCGGCTACGAGAAGACCTATGGCGATCAGCTCCGCGCGTACGAGGAACAGGCGGCCCAGCTCGAGCGCCGCCTGGTGGAAGACGACCGCGGCTTGAAACAGCGGTGGTACGATCCGGCGACTAACGTCTCGACGTGGGGCACCCTGCGACTGCCCGGCAACTGGGAAGGCACGGACCTTAAAGGCCAGGGCGGCTCCGTCTGGCTCCGGAAAGACGTGGCCGTCGAGGCGTCCTGGGCAGGTAAGGATCTGTGGCTTCGCCTGGGCGAGTGTAGCGATCGGGCCACGGTGTATTTCAACGGCCTGGAAATCGGCCGCAGCAACGCGGCCACCGATGCCCTCGGCTTCCGCCTGCCGGCGCAATCGGTCCGCATCGGGGAAAACACGATCGTGGTTCGCGTGGCGGTGATCGGCCCATCGGCCGGCGAGTTGGGAAGCGTGCCGCCGTTGATGTGTTTGACGCCCGCCGAGCCGGGCGGCCGCGGCCAACGGCTGCCGCTTGCCGGTGACTGGAAGTACCGGGCCGGCTGCGTTTGGCCGCGCGGCGGCCTGGCCGGCCGGCCGTCGCCGCGCGCGTCCCCCGCCGCCGGCAACGCTGCGCCGGGCGCCCTTTACAACGGCATGTTGGCGCCTCTGGCCGGCTTCCCTATCAAGGGCGTGCTCTGGTATCAGGGCGAGAGCAACGCCGATCGGGCCGGGCAGTACGAGACCCTCTTCCCCCTGCTGATCCGCACCTGGCGCAAGGCATGGGACCAAGACTTCGCCTTCCTGTGGGTGCAACTGCCGAATTTCCTGGAGGTCCGCAGGCCGAAAGACCGCACGCCCTTGCCTGCCGGCCTCGGGCCGGATGAGCTGCCGCTGGGTTGGGCCGCGATCCGCGAGGTGCAATCCAGGGTGTTGAGCGTGCCGCAGACGGGCATGGCCGTCACCATCGACATCGGCCAGACCTGGGAGATCCATCCCAACAACAAGAAAACGGTCGCCGAGCGGTTGGCGCTGGTCGCCTTGGGACAAGTCTACGGCAAGAACGTCGCGTACTCCGGGCCGGTCTACAATTCAATGAGCATCGAGGGCAACCAGGTCCGTCTTCAGTTCCGGCATGCCGCCGGCGGATTGGTCGCCAAGGGCGGTCCCTTGCGGCACTTCGCTATTGCCGGCGAGGACCGCAGGTTCGTATGGGCTCAGGTGAAGATCGCTCCGCCGGTCGCCGCGGGCCAAGCCAGCGACACGATCCTGGTGTGGGATGATCGGGTGAAAAAACCGGTGGCCGTGCGCTACGCCTTTTGCGCCGATCCCCAGGGCGCCAACTTGTACAACGCAGCGGGGCTGCCGGCCAGCCCCTTCCGCACCGACAACTGGGACCTGCGCTCCCCGTGAACACTCGACTGGCAACGGGTCACGGCTCGGCTTGTTGAGACCAAGACGCGGTGGACTATCGCAGCAGAATCCGCCAACCATGCTCTGGGCTTCGCCTGCTGCCAACGGGCCGGTTGGCTTGCCGCCGCTGCGTAAGGCAGCACGACGCGCCGGCGCAATGGTTGCGCCATCTTGCCCAATCAACGACCTTCCCACGGGGGGTCTGGTGGAGCCTCGGTCCTGGTTCGTGATTGAGATTACCTTCGTGAAGCAGCGATTTTGGGGGTTCTGCGGGCATGAGATGGCGGCGAGGATGGATGAGGGGAGCTCGCTCTCGGGACCTCTTTTTTTGCCTTGAGCAGGCCTTGCCAGTTGCGGCCTTAGCCACCATATTTAACGGAGTGCCCGGCAAGCCCCAACCACGAGGCGCAATCCATGAGCACCGACCAAAATACCGGCGGCAAGACTCCCGCGGACAGTGCGCCAAGTCGCTTCGTCCCGTTCGTCCCCGAGAAGACGAACCTGGCGGAAATGACGTTGCGTGCCGTCATTCTCGGACTGGTCATGACCGTCATCCTCGGAGCGGCGAACGCGTACCTCGGGCTCCGTGCCGGCATGACGATCGCTGCGACGTATCCGGCGGCCATCATCGGCATGGCGGTGCTGCGCCTGTTCAAGGGTTCGATCCTCGAGGAGAACATCGCACGAACCGTGGGCTCGATCGGCGAGTCGATCGCCGCCGGGGCCGTCTTCACGATTCCCGCGTTCCTCATCGCAGGCTGCTGGAGCGACTTCGCCTCGCCCGCGGCGTGGGCCCGCTCCAGCGCCCTGATGATCGTGGGCGGTTTTCTGGGCATCTTTTTCGTCACGCTGCTGCGCCGCGTCATGGTCGAGGATCCGGACCTTCCCTTCCCGGAATCGACCGCGGCGGCCGAGATCCACAAGGCTGGCCAGCGGGGGCTCGGCGCCGCCATGGATCTCATCTGGGCCATGATCGTGGGCGCCGGGGTCTACCTGGCAGGCACCGCGAAGCTCTTCACCGCGTCGCGGAATTTCATCATCCAGATCGGCTCGCTCGGCAAGAGCGCGCTGCGCCTGGGCGTCGAGCGGGATGCGATGGCCTTGCCCGCCGGCGGAGTCGCGACGTTCCAGGCGCCCGCGATCAGCCCGGCCTATCTCGGCGTCGGCTACATCATCGGCCCCGAGCTGGGCGCGCTGAACTTTGCCGGAGGCCTGTTGGCCTGGGGCCTGTTCGTGCCCCTGCTGATGTTCCTTTTGGGGCCGCAGATAAATGCCCGGGCCGCTGCCAGCGGGGTCGAGGTCGACTGGGCCGCCCAGGTTCTCGCCGTCTGGAAATTCATCGTGCGCCCCATCGCCGTGGGTGGCATGCTCGTCGGCGCGGCGACCACGCTGTTCAAGATGCGCAAGAACCTCGCCAAGGGCCTGGGCCGCGCCGTGAAGGACCTCCAATCCAGCGCCGGCGCCTCGGCGGCCGCCAGCCGCCTGGACCGCGACATGAACATGCGGGTGGTCTTCGGCGGCTTGGGTGTCGCGTTTCTGGCGATGATCGCCGTCTACTTCTGGTTCTCGGGAAACGTCACCGCCGCCATCGTCGCCGCCATCGTGATGGCGATCACGGGCTTCTTCTTCGCCGCCGTCTCGGGCAACCTGGTCGGCATGATCGGCTCCTCCAACAACCCCGTCTCCGGCCTGACGCTCTCGACCTTGTTGATCGCCGCGCTCTTGATGGTCGCCATCGGTGCGGAAGGCATGTCGGGGGTGGCCGCCGTCCTGGGCGTCGCGTCGGTCGTCTGCATCTCGAGCGCCGTGGCCGGCGAGATGCTCCAGGACCTCAAGGTGGGCCATCTGCTGGGAGGCACGCCGTCGAAGATGCAATGGGGCGACATCCTGGGCATCGTGATTGCCGGTTCGGTGATGTACTTCCCGCTGCTCATTCTGCGCCAGGCCAACATCAACACCGGCGGCACCGGCTTCGGCGACCCCGGACTCTCCGCTCCGCAGGCCGGCCTGATGGCCGCCATCGCCCAGGGCGTGGTCGGCGGCGAGATGGCCTGGCCGCTGATCATCGTCGGCATCCTCATGGGCCTGGGCTTCGTGCTCGTCAGGGTGCGCAGTCCCATGCTCGTGTCCGTGGGCATGTATCTGCCCCTGGAGACGACCTTCGCCATCTTCTGCGGAGGCATTATCCGCTGGCTGAGCGACAAGATCGCGGCACGGCGCCGGCTGAATGCCGCGCAACGCACGCGGACCGACAATGCCGGCGTGCTGGTCGCCTCGGGCCTCATCGCCGGCGAAGCACTGATGGGCCTGGTGGTCGCCGCGTACATTTTCCTCAGCGGCGCCAGCGCCTTCCCCGGGGTCGCCATCGGCTCCGTGGCCGACTCGATCGCTCCGCTGGTCCTGGCGGCCGTGGCGGCCTATATGATCTTCCGGCCGCTGATGTGCGCCGGCGCCCCTGACGAGCCGCCGCCGCCCAGCGCCGTCATGTAAGGAGCCGCGAAAAGACAAGTTGGGCCCATATCCCCCACTTTCAGGCAATAGCGCCATCTTGAAGGAGTGCCCATGTCCAGTCCGCTTGCTTCGCTTGAGCCGTCCGTCCTGTGGAGGCATTTTGACACCCTGCGGTGCATCCCGCGACCTTCCGGCCACGAGCAAGCCGCGATGGCGCACCTGCGCTCCTGGGCCGCGGCGCGTGGCCTGGCGCATCGCGGCGACGCGGTCGGCAACCTCGTCATCTATGTGCCCGGCACCAAGGGCCGCGAGAAGGCCCCCACCGTCATCCTGCAGGGCCACGTGGACATGGTCGCCGAGAAGGACAAGTCCACCGACTTCGACTTCCTGAAGGACCCGATCGAGGTCGTCGTCGAAGGCGACTGGGTCATCGCGCCTCGGACCACGCTCGGCGCGGACAACGGCATCGGGGTGGCGGCCGCGCAGGCGGTCGCCGACGACCCGGCCGTCTCCCACGGCCCGCTCGAGCTGCTCTTCACCGTGGATGAGGAGACCGCTTTGACAGGGGCGACGAACCTCGACGGGAGCCTGCTCGCGGGCCGGACGCTGCTCAACCTGGATTCCGAGGAAGACGGGACGCTGTTCGTAGGCTGTGCCGGCGGTTGCACGACCGATCTGGTCTTCGACCTCTCGCCGGGCGCCGGCCCGCCGGGCTGGACCGAGCTGGAGATCAATGTCACCGGCCTCAAAGGCGGCCATTCGGGAATCGCCATTCACGAAAACCGCGGCAACGCGATCAAGGTCCTCGCCGAGTTGCTCTCGCGCACCGTCGCTCGCGGTCCGCTGCGGCTGGTTCGCATCGAGGGGGGGAACAAGCACAACGCGATCCCTCGCGAGGCGAGCGCGGCAATCGCCGTCCCGGCCGCTTCGGCTCCCGTCGCCGAGGAGTTGGCGGCGGCCGTCGCCCGTGACACGCTCCAGGAAATCGGGGGCATCGATCCGGACCTGCGGATCGAGGTCCGCCCGGTCGAAGGGCGCCACGCAAGCGCCTCCGAGACCACGACCACGCGCCTGGTGCGCCTGTTGCAGGCCTTGCCGCACGGCGCGTTGGTCATGAGCCGCGACATCCCGGGCCTGGTCGAGACCTCGACGAATCTCGCCGTGGCCTCGACCGCCGACGGCCGGGGCGAGATCATCTCCTCCAGCCGTTCCTCCGTGGCCCCGGCCTTGCGCAAGGTCCTGGACCAGATTCGCGCCGTCGGGGAACTCGGCGGCGCCGGCGTCTCCGAGCGCAACGCCTACCCGGGATGGCAACCCAACCTGGCCTCGCCGCTCTTGGCACTGTGCCGCTCGACCTGGAAGCAGTTGCACGGCACGGAGGCCCACGTGACGGCCGTCCACGCCGGCCTCGAGTGTGGGATCATCAACGAGAGGCTCGGCGGCGGCGTGGACATGATTTCCTTTGGTCCCTGGCTGGAAGGCGTACACGCTCCAGGCGAGAAGGTCAACTGGAAGACGGTCCAGCGTTTCTTCGCCTTCCTCAGTGCCATGCTAGAGCGCTTGAGTTCTTAGAGACTCTGACAATACTCCCCTCTCCCCTCGCGGGAGAGGGGCCGGGGGTGAGGGGGCCAGCGTTTTGTTAGGGCCTCTTAGAGCGGCGGCATGCATAAGCGGCACAGGTCGGCCGCTGCAGGCCCGACCGCTAGCGGGCGCCGCTGCCGGTACCTGCATCGACCTTGAGCGGCACCGCGAAGCCTGTAGGCTGTGCCTGCACTGCGGCAAGGAATTCCTGCTTTTCGACCTTTGACTCCGGCGGCCGCAGACGCCTAACGCCTGCCCCCGGTCGCCGGGGCAAATAGCTGAAACTCGTAAATCGTCGGGCCTTCGCTCGCGTCGAGTATGTTTAATCGCACGTGGCGGGCCGTGACCGCATCGAATTGCGCCGTGAATTCAGGCCCGATGGTCGAGCCCTTGTAGCAGGTCTTCCAGGCATCGCCGTTACGATATTGAAGTTCGAACGCGCGGACCCGCTGGCCGAAATCCACGCACTCGTCGATGCCAACCCTGGCGAAAGTTGCAGTTTGGCCAAGGTCGACTTCCAACCACGCCTGCCGCGTGCCGAAGTCGGTGGCCCAACGCGTGTCGGCGTCATCGTCGACGGCCTTGTCCGCTCCGTAGGCCGGGTTGTGCTGAAACACGTTCGAGGCCCTGGCGCGCTTGCCGGTCGTGAGCGATCCGCCGGCACTGCCCACCGTCAGCGGCGTGATCGACATGGCGGGCGTATCGAGCTCCAAGACCACAATCGTGTCGATCTCCCGGCGATCGGCCGCCGGCAGGGAGATTTCCACTGCCCCGTCAGTCTGTTTCACCACCGCCGTACCGCCGGTCAATACACTGCTGCCGACGATCTTGGCCGGGATCGCCGGAAGGCGCAGGGTCTCGGCCGGCCAACTCAGGATGTGCAGGTAGACGGTCCTGCCGGCCCGAGTGGAAGCGACGTGCTTGGCCGGTTTCAGCGGGCCGCCCCGGGTGCCGTAAATGCTCTGGCCGTACTTCCCCAGCCACGCACCGATTTCGCCCAGTCGCTGGACCTGCCGCGGCTCGATCTCGCCCGTGGGCTGAGGACCCACGTTCAACAACAGGTTGCCGTCGCCGCCGGCCGTACGAACCAAGATACCGAGGCACTCCTTGAGCGACTTCATCCGGTCGCCTGGACGCCATGCCCATTGCTGGCAGATGGTCATACAAGTTTCCCATGGCTGGGTCATGTTGAAGGCGCCCACGCGCTGCTCGGGCGTCTGGTAGTCGCCGCCCGCCCCGGTGCGGTCATTGATCAAAATGTCCGGCTGCAAGCCCCGCACAAAGGCGAGCAGGTCCTGGCCGCGGCGAGCGTCGAACTCCTGTGGCACGTCGAACCACAGGGTGCTCAGCGGACCATAGCTCGTGATCAGCTCTGCCACCTGCTTCTTCAGATATTGATTATAGCGATCGAGGTTGGAGTGCGGCTTCCGCGTGCTCCCCCCCGGGCTGCCCAGCGGGAAATCCGGATGGTGCCAGTCGCACACCGAGTAGTACGTGCCGAAGGCCAATCCCTGCTTGCGACAGGCCGTCGAGAGCTCTTTGACCACGTCACGGCCGAAGGGCGAGCGCATGATGTTGTGGTCGGTCTGCTTCGTGTCCCAGAGGCAGAAGCCATCGTGGTGCTTGGTGGTCAAAACCACGTACTTCATGCCGGCAGCCTTGGCCACGGCAGCCCACTGATCGGCATCGAACTTGACGGGATTGAAGTGCTTGTAAAGATTGTCATACTCCTCGACCGGGATCTGCGCGCCGCGGGACCAGCCGATTTCCGCGCCCTTCAGGCTCACCGGTCCCCAATGAATGAACATGCCGAAGCGGGCGTCGCGCCACCATTGCAACTTGGCCTTGTCGGGCCCCCCGGTCGCGCCGTTCGCCCAGGCGCTGCCCGTGGTTGCTGCCAGAGCCAGCCATGCCGCGATCATCACGTGGCTGCTGCGGATCGTCATGGGGGAAGTTCCTTTCGTGCGGCCAGCGGACCATGCCGGTTACCGAGACCTTTGCGGACCATTGTAACCACGAGCCATCGGGAACGCAAAGAGACGCTCCGCCTACCCGGCGTAAATCTTGCTCAGATGAGCACAGTTGCTGGTCCTTCTTGAAGAGTGCGCATGAAATCCTTAAGATTGTCCCTAGTCGGGCCCCCTGGCCCAGGCTAGGCTGTATGCCATCAGTTGCGCTGGCGTTTCCTGCCCGGAGCCCCCATGTCGCCGCAGTTCTCAGCATTGGACCTGTCGATTGTCCTCATCTACCTGGCGGCCATCGTCGGGCTGGGCTGCGTGGCCGGGCGTTTCCGTGCCCGCGGTGGCGAAGGAAGTCACTACTTCCTGGCCGGAAACACGCTGGGCTGGCCGGTGATCGGGTTGGCAATGTTTGCCGCCAACATCTCGACGGTCCATCTGGTGAGCTTTGCCGAGACGGCCTACAAGTACGGGATGGTGTTCGGCAATTTCGAGTGGATGGCCGGTTTTGTCCTGGTTCTGTTGTCGCTGTTTTTCGCCCCGCTGTACCTGCGCTCCCGTGTGCCGACGCTGCCCGACTTCCTGGAACGCCGGTTTAATCGCCACTGCCGCGACTGGCTGACGATCATCTCGATCTTCTCCGCCGTTGTCATTCACATCGGCGTGGCGCTCTATACGGCGGCACTGGTGCTCCGCGGCATCCTCGAGATCGCTCCCGGGGCGTCCATTGTGGGACTCGACCCGTTGATGTTCTTCATCGTCGTGCTGGGCGTGCTCACGGGGATTTACACCATGATCGGCGGACTGCTGGCCGTCGTCTGGACCGAGAGCATTCAGGCCGTGCTGTTGCTCGTGGGAGCCGTCTGCATAACCGTGATAGGGTTTTGCCACGTCGGTGGTTGGGCACAACTGCAGCACGTCCTCAGCACGCATCCCCATCCGATGGCTGCGGATGCCACGGCCAACGTCACCTGGGGGACCGGGAATTTCCTCTCGATGGTCCGTGGCGCCGACGATCCCAGCAAGCAGCCTTGGTACGGCATTCTGCTGGGCTACCCGGTGATCGGCATCTGGTATTGGTGCTGTGACCAGACGATTGTCCAGCGCGTGCTGGCTGCCCGGAACGAAAAACAGGCGCGGCTTGGCCCGCTGTTCTGCTCGTTCCTGAAGATTCTGCCGGTGTTCTTTTTTGTGCTGCCGGGGGTCATCTGCGTGGCGCTGGTGCAGCAGGGCCACTTTGGCGCGGAGGCCCCCCTGAATGCCAAGGACACCTACACGTTCATGGTCACCCACCTGTTGCCCTGGGGAATCAAGGGGCTGGTTACCGCCGCCATGCTGGCGGCCGCCATGCAGACCTGTTCGGCAGCGCTGAACTCCACGGCGACCCTCTTCGCCTACGACATCGTCAAGCGTTATCGGGCCTCGACCACCGATCACCAACTGGTCATCATCGGCAAGCTCACCACCGTCATTGCCACGGTCCTGGCCATCGTCAGCTCGCCGTTGTTCGGTTACAAGGATACGGTCTTCCAGGGGCTGACGGACCTCATCTGCTATATCTCGCCGCCGATCACGGCAGTCTTCCTGCTGGGCGTGTTCTGGAAGCGGGCCTCGGGCCGCGCGGCCTACATCACGCTTGTGCTGGGTGGAGTATTGGGCGCAATCGTCTTCTTTCTCGAATGGTTTAAGGCGTACACCCACTGGGACCTCAGCTCGATGATCGCTTCATTCTGGCTTTGCGTGTTTTGCGGCGGGGTGATGATCGTGGCTTCGCTGGCGTTTCCCGAGCCGCTCAAGGAAGAAGCCCGACTGCTGGTCTGGGAAGATTGGCGATCACCGCTGCGGGGCGACGCCTACGGCCACGGGCTGGGTAACTACCGGGTGCTGGCCGCCGTCGTGTTGGCAACTTTCGTGACACTCTATGTCATTTTCCGCTAGGAGGATACCATGCAGCGAACGGGTCTGATCATGGCGGCCAGCGCACTATGCGCCGCATCCCTATTGACATGTTGGCGCTCAGTCGCCGCCGAATCACGAGATAAGAAGCCCCAACAGCCGAACCCCAGACGTTACGGCAGCGTCATCGGCCTGCGTGCCGAGAAACTGGTCGAATACAAGAAGCTCCACGCGGCCGTCTGGCCCGAAGTCGCCAAACGCATCGAAAAGGCGAATATCCGCAACTATTCGATCTACCTGCGGAAACTGCCGGACGGGAATTACTATCTCTTCAGTTATTTCGAGTACGTGGGCGACGACTTCCAGGCCGACATGGCCGGGATGGCAGCCGACCCCGGTACGAAGAGATGGTGGAAAGCAACCGATCCTTGCCAGCAGCCGCTTGGCGACCGCAAGCAAGGCGAGTGGTGGGCCTCGATGGAAGAAGTGTTTCACCAGGACTGAGTTCTTTTCGCGCCTTGATCAAAGGACCGTCACTATGACTTGCCGTTTGCCCCCCTTTTCTTGGCTGGCATGGACCGCCTGTGGACTGCTGGCCGCGTCTGGCCGGGCTGCCGACCCGCCGCTGCCGGCGTCCTTGCCCGAGAAGATCGAAATCGCTCCCGGCCCGTTCCAGCCGACTGAACAGTCGTTGAAGCAGTACAAGTATCCGGACTGGTTCCGCGATGCGAAACTGGGCATCTGGGCCGTCTGGGGACCGGAGTCGGTGCCCGAGCAGGGCGATTGGTACGCTCGCCGGCTCTATGATCCCCGTGACGCTGCTTACAAGTACCACGTCGAGCACTACGGTCACCCGTCGCAATTCGGTTTTAAGGACATCATTCCGCTCTGGAAGGCGGAACGCTGGGACCCCGACCGCCTGATGGTGCTCTACCGGAAGGCCGGCGCCAAGTACTTCTGCATGATCGCCGAGCACCACGACAACTTCGATTGCTGGAATTCCAAGTATCAGCCCTGGAACTCGGTCAACTTGGGTCCCAAGCGGGACATTGCCGGCGACTGGCAGAAGGCCGCCAGGAAACATGGGCTGCGTTTTGGCATGACCGAGCACCTGGTGGCAAGCTGGTGGTTCTACGCTCTGGCCAAGGGGGCGGACCATGCGGGCCCGCTGGCCGGCGTCCCCTACGACGGCACGGACCCACGATTCGCCTCCTTGTACTGGACCGGCAACCTGCGGGCCAAGGGATACTACGATCCGACCGCGCCGGATGCCGTCCAGCGGGTCTGGTTCCACCGCATCCACGACATGATCGATCGTTATCACCCCGACCTGCTCTATAGCGACTGCGGCTTGCCGTACCCCGACACCTACGGCCGGAAACTGCTGGCCCACTATTACAACGACAACGCCCGGCAGCACGACGGCCGCGTCGAGGCCGTCTACACCTGCAAGCAGGACTCGCAAGGCATGTGGGTGCAAGACCTGGAGCGCGGCGTGATGGACAAGATCCGTCAGGCCCCCTGGCAAACCGACACCTGCGTGGGCGGCTGGTACTACGACGTACACCTTGCACAGGCTCATGGCTACAAGTCGCTCACCACGGTGATCCAGATGCTCTGCGACATCGTGAGTAAGAACGGCAACTTGCTGTTGAACTTCCCGCCGCGTCCCGACGGCACGCTCGATGACGACGAACTGAAGATTCTCGACGGCATGGCCGCCTGGATGCCGATCAATGGCGAGGCGATCTACGGTACGCGGCCCTGGAAAATCTTCGGCGAAGGCGCCCGCAAGCTGCAAGGTGGAATGTTCAACGAAGGCAACCTGCGTTACACGGCCAAAGACATTCGCTTTACGACCAAGGCCGACGTGCTTTACGCCATTGCCTTGGGCTGGCCGGCAGACCGCCGATTGACGGTCCACTCGTTGGCCACGGCGGCGGGCAAGGTCGCCAGCGTTACGCTGCTTGGCCATTCGGGCGATCTGCCCTGGTCGCAGACGGCCGATGGCCTGAGCATAACGCTGCCGGAAAAGCAGCCTTGCGAGCATGCCTACGCGCTGAAGATCCTCGGCGAACACCTGCAGCCCGCGCCGTTGCCGAAAAGCGAAACGGCCATTCAGCCCGGGCGCGACGGCAAGCTCGGGCTGAAGAACGTCACGCTCCATCCAGTCCAGTGACAGCCGACAGCGATCACCATGCTGCACGACCCCAGTCATTACGAACCGCCGCCCATCGCGGAAGAAATCAAGCTGAGTGCCCGCGACGTCGACGTGCTCCGCCGCCTGGCGGGCGAGTTGGCCGAGATCGCGGCCTTGCCCGTTCATCGGGAAAAGGCCCGGCTCTGGCAGAAACTCAATGACCTGGAGTCCGCGCGGCCCATGGTCTGGATCAACGAGATCCCCTGGCATGAGATGGACGTCGACGGCGAGTTGACGCTCGTGACCGAGCATCCCTGGGCCCGGGACCAGGAGCGCGAGCTGCGCCGCACGCTCTACCAGTGGCGGCACCTGCCCGGGGACATGCTCGTCAGCCCGTGGCTGGCCTGCCCCCTGGCCATCCACAGCACCGACTTCGGCATCATTGAAACCGTGGATATCGTGCGCACCGACGCGGCCAGCGACGTCGTTTCGCGGCGTTTCAAGATCCAGATCCGCGACTTCGCCGATCTGGAGAAAATCCGCATGCCGCTGGTCACCCACAACCAGGCGGCCACGCACTTCCGCCACGAGGCGATGTGCCGCGTCTATGACGGCATCCTGCCGGTGCGGAAAATGGGCCAGACGCACATCTGGTACACGCCCTGGGACTACCTGGTTCGCTGGTGGGGCGTCCGGGAGGCGATGATCGACCTGGTCGATCGCCCGGAGCTGGTTCACGCCGGAGTCCAACGGATGGTCGACGCCTGGATGACCGAGCTCGACCAGTTCGAGGCATTGAACGTCTTGTCGCTGGACTGCGACAACACGCGAATCGGCTCCGGCGGCTACGGCTACACCAAGCAGTTGCCCGGCGGCGAGTTCGACCCGGCGCACGTCCGCTCGCGCAACATGTGGGGCTGCTCCAACGCGCAGATCTTCTCGGAAGTCTCGCCGCACATGCACTGGGAGTTCGCCCTGCAGCACGACCTGCGCTGGCTTTCGCGCTGGGGCCTGACCTACTACGGCTGCTGCGAGCCGCTGGATCGGAAGCTCGACCTCCTACGGCGGATCCCCAACCTGCGGAAGATCTCCGTCAGTCCCTGGTGCAACACGGCGACGGCGGTTGCCAAGATCGGCCGCGATTACGTGATGAGTCGCAAACCGAACCCGGCGATCCTGGCCGAGGATAAGTGGCATCCCGCGCGGGCACGGCAGGACCTTTGCGAGTTTCTCGACGCGGCCCGCGGCTGCCACGTCGAGCTGATCATGAAGGATGTTTCGACCGTCCGCTACCAGCCCCAGCGACTGTGGGAATGGGCACGGATCGCCGCGGAGGTCGTCGAAGGGTACGCAAACTGACCTTTGCATTGCATGGATTTCAAGAATCCCCAAGGAGTGCCAAGCATGAAACGCATCATCGCGATTGCGACCTGTGTCGCCGCTGTTGCCGGCCACACGCTCCGGGCTGCCGAGAGCGTCGACATGCAGAAACGTGCCGAGGAACTCAAAGGCCTGAAGTGGGGCATGTTCGTCTGCTGGTCGTTCAGCACTTTTTCCGGCAAGGAGTGGACGCCCGGCGTGAAAGACATCGCCGCCTTCCGCGCCACCGCCTGCGACACCGACCAATGGGCCCGCACCGCCAAGGAAGCGGGCATGGGCTACATCCTCTTCCTTACCAAGCACCATGACGGCTTCTGCCTCTGGGATACGAAGGCCACCCAGCGCAAGGTGACCCGGGCGCCGCTGGGCCGCGACGTGCTGGCGGAGCTGCGGAAACATTGCGACAAGTACGGAATCAAGCTGGCACTGTATTTCTCACTCGGCGAGTTCGCCGACAACAAGGACTATCACCCGGGCGGCTACACGCCGGAAATGCAGAAGGCCCAGCTCAAGGAACTCTGCACGCAGTACGGTCCGATCGAGTTCTTCTGGATGGACTGTGCGCAGGGCAATGGCGGGCTGGATCGCAAGGAGATCACGGCCTGGGTCAAGCGGTTTCAGCCCGGCTGTTTCGTCGGCTTCAACGGCGGCGGCGCAGGCGATCTGCGCGCCGGCGAGATGGGGCGGCCGGGCCCGGTCAAGGATTTCCTCGTCGCCGAGTTCACCTACCCGATTCTGCCGGACCATAAGGGCGGGGCGCAGTGGTTCTACTCGCTGCCCGAGCACGACGGCCTTTGCCGATCGGCCAAGGCCCTCTACAAGGACTATCGCGGCGCGGTGAAATACGGCAATATCTTCTCACTGGACGTCGGTCCCGACTACGAAGGCCGCCTGCGCAGAATCGACGTCGAAACGCTGCGCGCCGTGGGCGAGATGATCCGGCACGCGCCGTCGCCGGAACCGACGCCACTCTCCGAGGGCAAGCCGGCGAAGGCATCGAGCACCTGGGGCCCGGGCTACGAAGCCGACAAGGCGTTCGACGGAAACGACGACAGCCGCTGGGGAGCTATGCCCGGGGCGCGGAGCGGTTGGTTGGAAGTCGATCTGGGCACGCCGATGCGAGTCGGTCGCGCGGTGATCAAGGAATTGGCTTACCCGCGAACCCAAGAGTTCGCCGTCGAATACAAAGACGCTGATGCGTGGAAGCCCGTGATTACCGGCACCACGATCGCGGGCGAGAAGGGCTTCGACTTCGCGCCGGTCACGGCGCGGCAGTTCCGTCTCCATATTCTCAAGGCCAGCGAAGTGCCGACGATCGAAGAGTTCCAACTCTTCCCGGCGGCCAAGGCGTTGTTGAAGTAAAAACAAAGGTGTGCATACCAGGGCCGGCTGCGAAGTGCCGGCCGCCGAGGGGCCTCTCGATTGAGAATGGTCGGGGCCTCCGCGGAAACAACAAGGAGCGATCTTATGTCGAAGCGAAGCCGGTTCACCGTATGGTTGATGATCTCGGCGAGTGTGTGCGTCTCCTCGGCCGGAGCCCGATGGCAGGTCGAAATGCCCGAGGACGGCGTGGGGTTCAAGTTCGGCAATCTGATTGTCCCGCCACTGAAGAACGTGCCGGCAAGGTCGGCCTATAGCGACTCGTCCGGCTTCGGCTTCACGGCCGCTGAAGACCTGTCGCAAGCCGGCGGCGCGTGGCCCGACCCGCTAACAGGCGGTTACGTCGGGAACCTGAGCGGCAAGTCGTATCAGTTCAAGGCCAAAGTGCCCAACGGCGAGTACCTGGTCTGGCTGGCGGCCGGAAAGATCATCCGCGCCGACCTAAAAAGCCGCCGCTTCCTGCTCAAACTGAACGACCAGGTCCTTATTGACGAAGAGCCCTCGGACGAGCAGTTCGCCGGCGACAAGTACCTTTACCGGTTCCTCTGGACTCAGTATTCGGAGAAGCCGCACGCGGTATGGCTGAACTATATCGACAAGATGTACCCGGCCGAGGTGCACGCAGTCCGGGTAACCGATGGGATGCTCACGGTCGAGGCGGCCAACCACTTCCTTAGCGCCCTGATCGCCGTGCCCGCAGCGAGGAAGTCGGACGTGGAAAAGATGGCCGCCGACATTCGCACGCGGCGGATCGCCGGCTTCGAGGCGAGCCTTCAGGACCGCGGGCCGAGGGCGGCCAAGACGAGCGGCGGTCCCATCATCCCGGCCCGGCCCAGGCGTGGCCCCGGCGACGACGACGCCATCCTCTACGTGCCTCGCGACCCGCTGGCCGTCCAGCCTTGGACAAGCCCGACCGCCGAGGAGCGCCGCCCGGCGCGGATCGAAGCGGCCGGCGCGCTGGGACAAAAGGTGACCATGGTCCTGGCGGTCACACCGCTGGCGGACCTCGGCCGGAGCACGCTGGTGCTGTCCGACCTCAAGGGCCCGGGCATCATCCCGGCGGCCGCAATCAAAGGATATTACCGGAACTACCGTTTCAATGGAAAGGACTACGGCGAGGCGGTGAAAGACCAGCCCCCGACCATGCCCGAGATGTGTCTGGTCCCGTCGCTGACGCTCGATCTGGAGCAGGGCGTCACGTTCACGTACTGGCTACGATTAGAGGTGCCAGCCGATGCGCGGCCGGGCGTCTACCAAGGCACTTGCACGCTCGATT
>Ga0326727_10012571_pt1 | contig 19212 bp, 20 predicted proteins | sample MB2enrmetagenome_FD_207643 | JGI IMG/M metagenome (GOLD analysis project Ga0326727, IMG submission 207643) | Lab enriched peat soil microbial communities from McLean, Ithaca, NY, United States - MB29MY | ecosystem: Environmental > Terrestrial > Soil > Wetlands > Peat | place: USA: New York...
GCAAGCCAACTTCGCAGAGCCTCTCGGTCTCCAATACCGGGAATATCGCGGTCAACATCACGCAAGCGACTATCTCCAATTCTCAGTTCAGCCTTTCCGGAATGACCATGCCGATGGCACTTGCCACTGGGCAGGGCGGCAATTTTTCTGTCTCGGTTAATCCGACAAGCGCTGCGGCTATCACGGGAACGCTGACAGTGCAGGGTGATGGCGGGAGTTCGCCGGTAGTAGTAAATCTCTCCGCGACGGGCGTGACTCCGGCGCCGCAGTTGAGCTTGAGCACAAGTGCGGTGAACTTTGGAAGCGTTTCTGTCGGCTCGACGGGGAGCTCGAGCCTGACCATTTCGAATTTGGGAACAGCAAATTTGACGATTTCCCTCCTGACACTTTCGGGAGCGGACTTTGGGATCAGCGGCATTACCACGCCTGCGACCATCAGTGCCGGGCAGAACGCTCCGGTGACCTTGACGTTCGCGCCGACGCTAGCCGGAGCGGTGTCTGGAAGCCTGACGATCACAAGCAACGACCCAACCACCCCGACGGCGGTGGTCAGCTTGACGGGGACCGGTTCGTCCACGGCTGTAGGTCAGCTAAGCGCCAATCCGGCCAGCGTGAATTTTGGGAGCGTTTCTACCGGCAGCAGCGCCAGCCAGTTGATCACGCTGACAAACACTGGAAATGCCGCTGCGAATATTTCGAGCATTACCGCGAGCGGGACCGGGTATAGCTTGACCGGCGTGAGCACACCGGCAGCGGTCGCGCCTTCCCAAACTTTGAGCTTCACGGCGAGCTTCACGCCCACGGCAGTCGGGAATGCCACGGGCACAGTGACAGTAACCAGCAACGCAAGCGGCTCTCCATTGACGATTAGTTTGAGTGGCGCTGGTATACAGGCGGGATTGAGCGTCACGCCGTCCACTTTCAATTTTGGAAGCGTCGTGGATGGACAGACGAAGACACAGGCACTTACGTTGACGAATACCGGCACAGCAACGCTTACAATCTCAAGTGTCACGGTAAGTGGCACCGGCTACAGTATCAGTGGGTTGACCACACCGGCGACACTTACGGCGGGACAGAGCACCACCGTGACAGCAGAATTCTCACCTACCACGGCGGGATCACTGCCAGGAACGGTGAGCATTGCGAGCAATGCGCCCGGGTCACCCGCGACGGTTTCCTTGACCGGTACGGGGGTGGCCGCCACAGTCACGATGACCCTGAGCCCATCGAGTGTGGCCTTCGGGAGCGTGAATGTAGGCAGCTCCGGTGCGCAGAGTGTCAGTATCACGAACACGGGGAACACCAGCCTAACGATTTCCCAAGTTACGGTGAGTGCAAAGGACGTGAGCGTCTCTGGGATCACCATCCCCGTGACATTGACGCCTTCCCAACCCGCGTCGATGACCTTGAGTTTCAGTCCGACTGCCAGCGAGAACGTTAGCGGAAACGTGACTGTCTCGAATACACTAGGAGCAAGCGCCGTCATTCCTGTCACCGGGACTGGAGTGCAGGCGGCGTTGAGCATTACGCCATCCAGCTTCAGCTTCGGCAATGTCGCAGTGGGAACGACCGATTCCCAGACCATCCAACTCAGCAATACGGGCACGGCTGCATTGACGGTTTCCCAGGTCAGCGTGACAGGGAGCGCATTCAGCACCAGCGGATTGACCCTGCCGCTCACGTTGACCCCGGCGCAAGCTAGTACGTTCAATGCGCAGTTCTCCCCGACATCGACAGGCGGCGCGAGCGGGAGCCTGACCATCACGAGCAGCGCTCCTGGATCGCCAGCGACGGTGGCCCTGACTGGCACCGGGGTGGCCGCAACGCTCACCCTCAGCCTCAGCTCGAACAGTCTTGGCTTCGGAAACGTGAACACGGGCACTTCGTCCACGCAAACTGAGACGATCACAAACACCGGCAACACGAGTGCACAGATCACGCAGATCAGCGTTTCCGGTAGCGGTTACAGTCTCAGTGGAGCGGGAACACCCGTGGGATTGTCGGCGGGGCAAACGCTCACCTTTAGCGTCATCTTTAGCCCGACGAGTGCAGGGAGCGCGCCTGGAACGGTCACCGTAACCAGCAATGCGACTGGATCGCCCGCCACTATATCGTTGTCAGGGACCGGCGTGACCCCCACGTCGTATTCCGTCGCACTGACGTGGGATGCGAGCACCTCGACCGTGGTGGGTTACTATGTGTATCGCAGCACGACGAGTGGGACTGGATACGCGAAGCTCAACGCATCCTCGGCCGCCACCGGCTTGACTTATTCCGACACGACCGTGCAGGACGGGACGACCTACTACTACGTCACGACGGCCGTGAATTCTAGCGGCACGGAAAGCTCGTATTCTAACCAAGCCCAAGCCATCATTCCCTGAGTTCTAGGACAGAACAACTTCATTTCTCAGCAGGCGTCCCTGCCGGGAGAGATGGCGGCGTGGTGAAGGCCCGTCTCCAATTGGCATAGGCCCAGACCAGAACTTGCGCCAGCACCGCACCCAGCGCGTCGATCGCGACGTCCCGGGCGCTGGCTTGACGAACGGGTACGAAGGACTGGTGCCACTCATCCAGGCCAGCGTAGGTGACTGCAATCGCCAGAGTGGCCAAGGCCCAGCGGAAGCGCCAGCCAGAACGACCTCCGCGAATTCCATGGAAGACGGTGATGCTGAATAAGCCAAATTCAGTGACGTGTGCCAATTTGCGGATCCCCACATGCATAAGGCGCAGCATGCGGGGTGTTGCTGCAGGAAAAAACCAATGGAGCAGAGGGATGATCACCCGGGCGGTTTCCTCACCGCTGAAATAATGCGTGGAAAAGAGCGAAATCAGAATGGCAATGCAGATTGCCGGGATCCAGTGTTTTAGATCAGATAGCATGGTGAAGATTGTAATCGCTTCTCCATCGTGATCCTAACTAGGACATTCTTAAGCAAGTTTTCCCGCCTGACGAAGGTCCTCCAGATAGACAGCCAGCGCGTCCTTCCAGTTTCGCAAATGAATGCCGCGGGCATGAAGGCCCGCGGGTGACAGGATGGAGAAGAGGGGGCGCTGGGCGAGGCGGCTGGCTTCCGCGGTGGTGATGGGCAAAACTCGGACCGAATCGCGGCCTGCCTGACGAAGGACTTCGGCGGCAAATTCCATCCAGGAGCAAGATCCGGAATTGGTGATATGGAAGATGCCGCGGGCATCAGCGCGAACGAGAGTGAAGATCGCGGAGGCCAGATCGCGCGTGAACGTGGGTGAACCGACCTGGTCGGCAACCACCTTGAGTTCGGTTCGTGTCGTGGAGGCCTGAAGAATTTTCTCCGGGAAGCTCGCGCCGAGGGCTCCGAAAAGCCAGGCGGTCCGGCCGATACACCACTGTTCCGCGTATTTTTGTATGGCGGCTTCGCCGGCGGCTTTAGACACGCCATACACATTTATAGGATGAACGGGGTCGGAAATTTCATAAGGGCGGGAGGCGGTGCCGTCGAAAACGTAGTCCGTGCTGATATAGAAGAGACGAGCGCCGAATTCGCGCGCGGCACGGGCGACGTTTTCCGTTCCCGTGGCGTTGACAGCGTGGGCAAGCTCCGGGTTCCTCTCGGCGCCGTCCACATCAGTATAGGCAGCGGTCAAAATGATCCAATCCGGTTTTGCGCAGGCGAGCAGTTGGCGGACCTGTTCCAGGTTGCGGATGTCCGCCTCCTGCACGTCCGCCGCGATAAGCTCGTCGTCCGGCCATTGTCGAAGGATGTCGCGGCCGAGCATGCCGTTGGCACCGATGATGAGAACACGCATGAAGGTTCCTCGAAGTCGATAATTCGAATGCGGGTTGAGCCCTCAGCCGCCGGTTAATTCATTCAGCGCTTGACGGGCTTGGCCGGCCATGGCCGAGTCGGGGCCAAGAGTGATGGCCTTTTCGAATTCCACTTTTGCGCGAGTGGTGTCGTTGAGCTTCTTGTAGGTCAAGCCCAGGTGGTAGCGATAGGTCTGGTTGTTCGGCACTTTCTTGACGGCTTCCTCGAACAGCGGTGCGGCGACCGAATACGCGGCGTTGTGATAGTAGGCCCAGCCCAGGGTATCGGCTGCATTCGGGAGATTTGGCAAGCCGCGGCGAGCCGTCTGGGCAAGGGTCAGCGCGACGTTCACGCTTCCCCCGTGTTCAAGCATGACGTAGGCCAGATTGTTCGCGGCAAGCGCATCCTCTGGCTGGATAGCCAAGGCCTTTTCATAAAAGGTCTGTGCTCCCTGCCAGTCTCCCTTGGACTCAAGAAGGGACCCGAGGGAGAGGTAAATGGAGATATTCGTCGGGGCGGCAATCAAGGCCTGGCGATAGTTCGCGATGGCTTGATCGATCTCACCCGCGGAGGACTCGATTCTAGCGAGCAAAATGAGAGCCGGCACGTTCTGCTTGTCGAGCTCCAAAGCACGCTTGAAGGAAGCGGCAGCCTCCGCAGGCTGTTTGTCTTCCAGGAGGGCTTCCCCTTGAAGAAGATGCAGCCCGACATTGCCCGGGTCATGTTCAATTTTTCCCTGAAGAATGCCAAGCGCAACTGCAGGCTTGTTCTTACGGAAATAAAGCTCAACAAGTCCCTCAACAGCATCAAGGGAATTGGGATCCCGACTCAGCCCTTCGCGGTACATTTTTTCGGCATCGTCCAAGCGCTTCTGCGACGCGCGGAGCTGACCAAACTTGACGTAGCCCAGCGCGCTCTGAGGTGCCATCTGTATGAGGTGGTTGAGATCTGCTTCTGCGGCCGAGGTGTCCCCCTGGTTGATGCGGGCCGTGGCGTGGAGGAGATACCCCTCGGGATTACGCGGAGCTATAGTTTTCAGTTGTTCTCCGTAGGTTTCGAGCGTCCGCCAATCTCCCCGGTGGATGGCGCTAGCGGCGAGCGCCTTCCAGGCTTCCACCAGATTTGGTCGTAGGAGAGCGGCTTCGTGAAACTCGCTCTCGGCCTGCGCGGAATTGCCTTTTAGGCGGTAGGCAAGGCCGAGTTGATAGTGCCCCATAGCATTATCTGGCGCGCTCTTAAGGGCCTGTTGAAGGGTTTGAATGCTCTCGTCGATCTTCACCTGCTGCAGTTGAAGCTGCGCTTTAAGCACTAAGGCCTCAGGATCCCGCGGAGATTTTTTGACGATTTCATCGAGTAGAGGCTTGGCTTCATCCAACTTGTGGCTCAGCAGAAGAAGCTGGACATAAAGCTTGAAAACCTGGACATCATCAGGATGCTCGATGTGGAGGGATCGGAATTCCTCGAGCGCCTTGGGGGTCTCTCCACGAGCGATATAGTATTCGCCGAGAAGTTGGTAGGCGGTGCGATCGTCCTTGAGTTGTTGCTTGGCCTCGGTGAGGGTACTTTCCGCAAGCGCGTCCTGGCCTTGATCCAGGTACAAGCGTGCGAGGGTAGCTCGCAGCAAACTGTTTTTTGGTGCAATTCGGATGGCGGCTTTATATTCTTCTTCCGCATCCCCCCAGTGCTTTTGCTGGCGATAGTAATTCCCGAGTGTCATGGGAGGGAAAATGGAAGTTGGCTCGAGGGACTCAGCCTTTTTCAGAGCGGCTTCGGCATTTTCGTACTGCTTGGCTCTGAGCTGAATGTTCCCCAGATTGAGGTAGGGCGAAGATCGATCTGGAGCCATCTGGACAGCCTCTTGCGCTTCCTGAAGGGCTTCTTTGATGTTTCCAAGAACGGCGTCGGCACTAGATAGGAGCACTTGGGCATCCGTGTATCGTGGATTGCTGTGCAGAACCAGAAGTGCACGATCCTTGGCCTCTTGCCCCTTGCCAGCGGCCAGCAGAATCTGACCGAGTTCGGTTTGCGTCTGCCAGTTCTCAGGCTCAAGTTCAACAGTTCTCAATAGCTCATGGTAGGCCGACGCCCAACTGCCCTGTTTTAGATAACATTCCGCCAGTTTATGGTGAGCTTCAGCGAATCGCGGATCGATCTGCAGAGCCTGGCCGTAGAAGATAATCGCTTCGGGATACTTGCCCTGGTCGAAGTTATGATTCCCTTGCTCGAGGAACTTATGTTTGCGAACGCTTGGGTTGCGATTGCAACCAACCCCAAAACAAAAAAGGGTGAGCAAAAATCCCAGTGCGAACAACCAAGAATGCTTACGCGCCATCTCGCCTCGAAATCGGGGGTGGTTCCAGAACTACATTATTCTCCACACTCTAGCCATATTGCAATTTCCTGTCCGAGATTCTGAGCGACTGATACATTCCCAAGGTCGATTTAACTACTTTAGAAACAATAAGTTGTCGTCTAGTGAATGCTGAGGGGCCGAGCGAACTCGCCATTGGCCGAAGGGAATCTGAGCCCCCAGCCCTAGAAATAGGGTAATTTTAGGGATAATGTGGACAGAATAGTTCCACCGCTCCGTCCCGGCATGGGGAGGGAGGCAACATGGTACCAAGATGAGTCAGAGGGATCTTCTCTAAGGTATTGAACATACAATGGTTAATAATCCCATTCGGAGAAGGAACCAGGGTCAGCAGTGGTATTGACCGTGCATTAAAGGGGCCAGTATGGTGTGGCGACTGCGCGAAGGAAGCTGCTTAGTGCGCCGCCCAGAAGATTGGATCCTTCTCAGGGAGCACCGGCTTAGGCCTAGAGAACCGGAACGAGGTTGCGCATGGTGAAGAACGGCCAAATCGCATTGGCGGACGTGAAGAGAGTACTACGACGGTATTGGTGGATTGTGCCGATTGCTGTGCTCGGCTGTGGCGCACTCGCACTCGCAGCCGCGTTTGTCCTTCCGAAAAAATTTACGTCGACTACGCTCGTCCTTGTCGACCAACCAACCGTACCCGCGGAATATGTCAGGCCCGTCATCACGGAAGATTTGAATCATCGATTGTCTTCGATGCAAGAACAGATCCTGAGTCGTACACGCTTGCAGCCGATCATTGACAAATTTGGTTTGTACGCCGGCGATCGCGGCAAAGTCCACATGGACGACTTACTGGACCGGCTTCGAGCAGCCGTACAGGTGGAGCCGATGACACCGATGCCGGGGACACAGAATCGTCAGTTGCCCGGTTTTTATGTCAAGGTTACCTTCCCGAATCCCCAGATCGCTCAGCAGATTTGCACCGAAATTACCTCCATGTTCATGGAGCAAAATGCCCGGGATCGAGAAGGGCAAGCGACGCGCACCACCTCTTTCCTCAGTTCCCAACTGGATGAAGCTAAGGCCAAGCTTGATGAACAAGATGCAACGTTGGCGCAATTCAAGCGACAGCATACAGGGGAGTTGCCCGAGGAATCCCAAGCGAATCTGAGTCTGCTCACGGGCCTGAACACGCAACTTGAAGCCAACACGCAGCAGTTGAGCCACGCGCAGCAGGAAAAAACTTACACGGAGACTCTGCTCAGCCAGCAATTAGCAAACTGGAAGGCTACACTGACAGGGCAAAACCCTGTCACGGTGGATCAGCAAATCGCTAGTTTGCAAGAACAACTCGCGGCGATGGAGGCTCGCTACACCACACAGCACCCAGACGTGATCAAACTCAAGAACAACATTGAGGAACTGCAGGAACGCAACGCGGACCCATCGCGTGCTCCCGCAGTTTTGAACCCTTCCCTACCAGCCACCGAGCCCGCGCACATTCAAGAGCTGCGCGCCCGGTTGCGGCAGGCGGATTTGCTCATAGCGGATCTGACCAAAAGGCAAGGCCAGATCCAGGAAGAAATCCAGGTGATTCAGGCGCGTGTCCAGGCGACTCCGGTCGTCGAGCAACAGTTCAAGGAAATCACGCGGAACTACCAGACGGCCCTTGATTTCTACAATGAGCTCCTCAAAAAGCGGGATAACTCTGCGATGGCGACCGACCTCGAACACCAGCAGGAATCCGAGCAGTTCCGTGTGCTCGATCCGCCGAGCTTGCCTTCCGAGCCCTCGTTTCCAAAGAAGCCGTTGTTTGCTGGAGGAGGCCTCGGGGCTGGATTGGCCCTAAGCCTTGCCCTTCTCTACCTCCTAGCGATGAGCGACAAATCTATGCATACGGAAAGAGATGTCGAGCTGGCCCTGAAACTCCCTGTGCTTGCTCTTGTACCCTCGTTGGAACTGGCCGGAACAGGTGCGACTCGATCCCGCGCTCGAGATCTACATGACGCGATGAACTCGGATATCTAAGGAACTGCAGGCCCTGAGTAGATTGAAAGGAAACGATGAGCCGGATTCATGATGCATTAAAGAAGGCGACCGAGGAGCGATCCTCACAAAGGGGCACGAGCGTGGACGCAATTTTGGCAGAGGTAGCAGCCAAGGGGACCGATACTGCCCGGTTCTCTACGCAACTCGTGGAGTCTGCGGTGCGTGAGAAGGTGGACGTGCAAGATCCTTCCGTCGCGCGATTCGAGGAGTTGGCAAAGCGCTGTTCGCATCCGAAGTGGAAGATCGATTCGCACATGAGTGTTTTTCAGGGAGAAGGCGGCAAGAAGGTTGGAGCGGAGCGATTTCGGACATTGCGCTCGCGCCTTTACCAAATGGCATCAACGCGGCCGTTGAAGCGAGTGCTGATCACGAGTAGCGTGCCAGCGGAAGGCAAGTCCTTTGTGGCTTTAAACTTGGCCCAGTCCATCATCCGCCAGGAAGACCGGCGAGTATTGCTCGTTGACGCGGACCTGCGCGCTCCTCGTTTGCATGTGATGCTGGGAGCCTCACCCTCTCCCGGGCTGTCGGATTATTTGAGAGGCGAAGCCGATGTCGCGAGCGTGCTTCAGAATGGGGCAGAAGGGAATTTGTACTTCATTCCGAGCGGCGGCGAGGCCAAAAATCCTAGCGAACTTCTAGCCAGCGAGCGAATGAAGAGGCTGCTCGATTCGGTCACGCCGATGTTTGACTGGATCGTAATCGATTCCCCGCCGACACTCCCTGTGCACGATGCCAGCGTGCTGGCCGATCTGTGCGATGGCGTGCTGTTCGTCGTGCGCGCGGGACAGACAAGCTATGAAGTGGCCGAAAAGGGTGCCTTCGAATTCCGTGGCAAGAATATACTTGGCGTTGTCCTCAACGGCGCCGACAGGGGAGATAGCTACGGCCATTACTACTACAGCGGGTACTCCAGCGAAGAAAAATAAGATCAGCCCTGGGATCTGGGTGGTGGTGAAGGCCGCGGATCCCAGTTGTAGTGCTCAGCTTCCCCGAGGAAGCGAGATTTTTCGCGAGGACGTCCAGGCGGCTTCGCTCACTCAGGCAAAACGGTTCATGTCCAGGTAGTATCATGTGCCTCACTTAGTCCCAGCAACGTGGCGCAGTCTTGCCGCGGTCAGCATCAACGCCGACTGGCCATCGGGAAATGCAGGCAGCAGGTGCGTTCTTCACCGCACTTCATGCAACAACCTCTCCAACGGGTGGTCGCTCGTATATGGAAGTGAATTTCCCCCGCGGGGCTAAGCACTATGTGTTTTCTCCGGGACCTTTACAGCCGGAAGGCCCGCGCTTCCCCGCCGCGGTCTATCATTACGCTGGAGGAGCCAGAGGATGGGCAGAAGCATGAGAAGAGCGAGCAGGAAGAACACAATACCCCCCTCTCGGTGGAGGTTGCCGTAAAGGAATTGTGGATCTACGTAAGAGGCAAGAAGCGTGAGCGTCACGATTCGGACAGCATTTTTTGCGATCATCACGAAAATCCCAAAGACGATAAAAGCGGATTGTCTCCAGAAAGCGCGCAAAACAAAATGTCCTACGAGCAATCCCAGGATGAACAGAGCCACGCTCGAACGGATGCCGCTGCACTCGTGGGCCACTTCGATGTTTACATGCGCAAGATGAAACACGAATCCTTCGCGGAGATATGGCACGCCCAATAGATCGAACAGCGCTGCAGTGAGTTCAGTCGAGCCTTTCTGGAGGAAAAAAATCACATGGTTTAAGAAGAACTCAGGCAGTGGTACCGTGAGAAGCAGAAAGAGGAAGGGGAATCGCCTAGAGTTGAGAGCAACTCGGCCGAAAAGGAACGCAAATCCTGCGATCCAAACAAGAACCAGCGCCAGCGTGTATACCGTCAATCGGTGAGCCAAACTCCAGTTTGCCGCCGACCAGAATGCCCACGCGTCTAAGAAAATAGCCAGAAATAATGGAGCGCAAGCAGCGGGAAAGTCATAAGACGAAGAGGGGAAGATCTGTTTGCGCTCGTCAAAAAGGACCCAAGCGCTGAGAAACGGAATCAGTACAACGTGCGAGGCATTGTCGTTCTCGATCGCGAAATGCACCAGTTTGGTGAGAGGCTGCCAGAAAAAAACGATTGATGTGGCAATCCATAGGCCGTAAAGCAACCAGCGTGTGTTACTAGTCTGTACTACATGCATCAACGAGAACCTCTCTACAGCGGTGCCCGGCAGCCGCATTCCCATGGGCAAGCACGACGGCACGAACTCCGGTTGCACGGAGAGTTGGTCAGCAAAATGAATGGACTTGACTCGTGCACGCCAGTCGTGAATTCAATTTCGAGGGAAGATCTCTCCGATTGCACTTTCCTGCTGGAAAGGCAGGGCCGCTGCCGAGACAAGCCTAGCATAGGATAGCCTTACTTGCGGAGGTACGACGCAGCAGTTCACGGCCACGGGAACCTACAGCGATGGCCGCACACAGAACCTAACTGGATCAGCAATCCGGAGTTCGTCGAGCACACCAGTCACTGGATGAAGAGCTCAAGGGTCCATTTCCGCCCTCAGAGGAGGGATCCTATAGTTCGTTCTCCGGGCCCCGCTCTACCAATTCAAACAGGACTCCGCTCTTATCCATGAGCCAAGCAATCTTTCTTCCGTTGAATGCTACAGCTGGAGTCGGTGGCCGGATGAGGAAGAGCCCAGTGGTACGTAACTCCAGGCAGGTCTCCTCAATATCTGACGTGGAATAGCAGATGTGGTTCAGTCCTCCACCCTTTTTAAGGGCGAGGCTAAGGGCGCTCTCGGGCCCATCCGGGGAAACGAATTCCAGGAAGACTCTTTCCCCTGGGAAACTTAGAAACTGTACGTAAGCGGTTTGCAAGGGATCATGGATTATGCCGCTCCGGAGTTCGTACCCGAATCTTTCAATATACGCTTTCGCCGAGCGCTCAATATCCTCCACCAGTACACCCACATGATGGAAGCGCAGAGCCACGAGTTGATGTTCGTTGGAGGTCATACCCTGTCGTTTATCCGCTGGCTACTCAGCAACAACCTTTCGTGCCAGAGCCTCCTTGATGTTTGCCACGGAGGTTAACTGGGTAACTTCATGAGTCGTGAATTTGACGCCGAATTCCTCTTCGAGCCCAATGAGCAGTTTGACTTGGGCGAGGCTGTCCCACCCCTTCACATCTTGAGCAGACATCGCATCCCAAATCTCGATTTGCTCGTCGTTAAATACTTCCCTGAACACCCTACGGATTCGGCTGTCCATCTGCAAGCTCCCTCACGGTCTCGTGTTTCGCCCGCACTATTGTTGAGAAGAGATTTTGGGCGCAATCTCTTCAGGCTAAGGAGCCACCAACTGCGTGGAGTCCTCCACCACGAACCCAGAGGGGTTTTTCGGAACTTCCCCCAGGGAAAAACTGTACCGTCGTTCTCCGCTCGCGGCTGTCTCGATGAGATCGAACCCTAGCCGATCGTACAGATCAGCAACCTGGTGATTCTTGGCAGTAGGCCGGTAGAGCCCCACGACAGTTTTATATCCTGCCGCGCACGCATACTTCCGCAAGGAGTTCAACATCACCTCCTCGAGCCTCCGGCCCAAGACGCGGCAACTCATCAACCAGGTATCCACGCACAGGCTCTCGGCATCACGCGAGGCAATCAATATACCTACAATCCCGTTGTCGCCAAATCGGTCTCGCACACGCATAAACTGGGTGTAATGATCCGGGTTACCAATGAGCTCGCGCACCTGGTTTTCCGACAAGCGCTGAGTAGTCAAATTGAATTGATTGGTCTTGTTGATCAGCTGAACGATCCGAGGAAGATTGCCTTCGTCAAATGAGTGGAGTTCAACTCGTATCTGCAGGCCGGCCAGAAAGTCTTCCAAATTGGCGCTGGACGCTTGCAACTGTTCTCTCTCCAAGTTGGCCTGATAAAGGGATGCGCGCTGCCGATCCTCCTCAGTCAGTTCCACGGCCTCAAAATACAGATGTTGATCCAGCACCTTCACCTGATCGGCGGGGTCGGCAGGCATCTCAGGCACTTCGACCTCAGGAAGTTGGCGACGTATCCAGGCTCTCTCCATGGGACTATCGTCGACAAAAACCAAGCTGTCCAAGCCGATGTTCAAAGATTGCGCGATCCGGCGCAAGTTCTCGTCCTTAGGGCGCCAGTTCGCCAGGAAAAGGGCAAAATCATCCAGGGACAGAACCTTCTCCGGATGCGACGTGAACACGAGCTTAGCATCCGCTTCGTTGTTTTTGGAGCAAACAGCCAGAATGACGCCACGTTCGCGGAGTGATTTTACATAGCTCTGGAATTCGCGGTAAGCCTCTCCCTCCGAGGAGCCCCCAAGCCGGATGCCCGCAATCCCGTCTTCACCGATGACGCCACCCCAGAGGGTTCCGTCCAAATCGAGTACCAGGCATTTTGAACTCAACCCCAACAACGCCCTCATTAGCGCCACCTGATGGCGCGCCAGGACAGGAAGTGCCTTGGCTGCGGGATACTGCTTAGCCGAGTGCCACAGAGAACGGTCATCCCAGTGGTATTTCCCGTAGGCCGATGCAATCTCATTCACATCCAGGATTTGAACCCCTCGTTCAGCGGCCGCCGCGGTCCAGAGTTCGAGATTCAGGCGTTGGATCAGCCTCGCGCGCCCGCCTGGCGTCACCATACTCAATCGTCCGTACGGTGATGCGACCGGCACCTCAAAATTGTGTTGAATTACCTGCGCCTGGAATCTCTCCCGGCACTGACGCCACAGACCTCGAAGTTCTTGCAGACATGATTTCACCCAACCGTCGGGGTCTGACACTCCTTCCGGCAAACCCAGGCTCCGCCAATCCATCGCAAGAAAAACAAGAGAGGGGTGAAAGGCATCGAGTGTGGAAGAGGAACCAAGGACTTCCTGTTGGTGCTGGCCATAGGATCCGACATAGGTTTCGACATCGATTCCCGATGCAAAGGCGCACACACGCAGTACCGGCGCCAGAAAATCGAAAGTGGCGTTTCCCAGGATGGCTACCTTAGACTGCCTCTTCGCGCCGGTTTGGCCCGCACTTCGGATGCGATCCAAGAGTTTCTCGTTTGCGAGCAGCAAACGAAGAGAGTTGGTCCTCTGCGACGACCCTTTGAGTGCAGCGACGGCTTCTGGCCACCGTTTTGAGACGATCAAGTTCCGGCACAATGCTTGCAGCCGCAAGGCCTCCGACTCGGTCGAATGTAGATGCGTGAAAGAGTCAAGAACGACAACAGCTTCTTCCGGTTTGCTTTGCAGTTCGAGCAGTCCTGCCTTCAGCCACTGACAAGCGGGGGGCGCGTCCGGCTGAAGTTCCTTGAGGAGGCTCAGTGTGAGGCCCGGTTCCCTTAGGTGGATTTCTTCGGCTAGATCGACGATGGTTCTGACCGCAGGAGGATCCAATTCAGTTGGCCCAGAAGTCAAAGCGCGGATGACCCCGGCCACGCGTTCCTCTGTGCTGTTTCTCTTCTTTAACTCGAACCACGCGGTCTTCAGTTCAAGCAACTGCAAACCCTCCGTCCACAGGCAAAACCTCTACAGTATTCCACCGGACGTCGCTCGGGAGCAGAAAAGCAACTGCGCCAGAAACATTGTCCTGCGTAGCAAAGCCTCAAGGATGCACGACTTTCAATGTAGCGATCTATGATCAGTTTGGCAACCATCGCTGGACAATGGCGTTCTTAAAATCCTAACTGCTTCAGCGTTGATAGGTGCACTGCCAAGTCTAAAGAAAGGAACAAGTTACAGCTTCAGCCGCGCTAGTTGAGACACTATGCGCGACTTCATCGGAGCTACCCATCTTCTGTTGTGGCCAAGGAGAAAAGCGGCAGGGCCAAATCTTGGAGGACAGCCGATGCTCCACGGTTAGCACCGGGAGCCAAAGAGCGCCCTAGACGTTTGTGCCGAAGGGCTTTTCAATCGTGGTGAAAGAAGCTTCATTTCGACCCGAAAAGATCGCCTTGGCACAGTTAACGGCGAACGGAAGAGAGTAGCGTTATCCAATCCCAGAGGGGCCCCACTGAGGAGATACCTCTTTCTCTTGAGTCGAAAAGAAGTATGACTCTCCACGCGATCTACGCTTTAGGAACCACGCCCAAAGCATTGTCTGGCCACCGAATCACGGTTGCCGCCCAGGACAGGCCGACACCAAATCCGATCATGAGGACACGGGCCCCTGGCCGTATCTTTCCTGCGCGCCACGCATCCGTGAGGAGAATCGGAATTGTAGATCCACTTGTGTTGCCAACTTCTTCGATAAAGAAATGCGATTTCTCCGGAGGTATCTTGAGCTTCTTGTGGATATATTCCAGCATGTACTTATTCGCCTGATGGAATAAGAACAAGTCAATATCTGCCATCGTCAAAGAGAGTTTTGTCAGCAGGTTGCGGATCGTCTCTGGAACGACGGTGATCGCAAAATGGAAAATGGCGACGCCGTTCATTTGCAGATTCTGCGGCGTTCTTACGTTTCCCTCGCTGTCGACGCTCTCCTTTGCAGTTTCGGCAGATAGAGGCTGCCGGAATCCCCCGGCGGGGATCATCAGATACTGGTGGCCGGTTCCATCGGTGCCGAGTTCAAATCCCAAAAATCCTTGCTCCGCAGGCACTTCGCCCAATAAAGTCGCGCTCCCCCCGTCGCCCATTAGCGGAACGACCGAACGGTCCTTGGGGTGCAATGTGCGGGTCATGGTGTCGCCTGTCAAAACGAGCGCGCGGGAAGCAGAGCCGGAGAGAATCATGCCATGCGCAATGGAGAGCGCATAAACGTACTGACTACAGCCGAGGTTGACGTCAAATGAAGCACATTTCTTGGAGAGTTTCAGCCGCTCGTGCAACACGCATGCCGTACTTGGCAAGAAATAGTCGGCAGACTGCGTGCAGAAAACGAGCAGATCGATACTGCCGCGATCGATTCCATGCTGGGTGATCAATCTCTCCGCAGACGCATAAGCGAAGTCGGAACCGCACACACCGGGCGGTGCCACTCGTCGATTCCGTATTCCTGCTCCGGAGAGCACCTTCTGCATTGTCTCGGGGCCAAATCTCTCTTCCAGTTCCTGATAGGTCAGGACTGTTTCGGGCAGCTCAAAGTCTGTGGCTAAGATTCCTGTTGATCGGATCATTGAATCACCGGATGGGCTGCGGGAAGTCCCGCAGATCAGTTTTCGAGTGCAGAGCCCACAGCGTTAAGGATGTCGCCGAACGTGTTGGCCCTCGACAGCATATCGGGCCGTATTTTTACAGAAAGTTTTTCGTCCACCAGGACCATCGCGGCAAGATACGTGACCGAGTCCCAACCTTCGAGGTTGTTCATCTCTGTTTCGGGCCTCAGGTCTGCCGCATTCATGTTTAACATCTCAGCAAATTCGCTGGTAAACTGTTCTCTCGTCATTCTTCGTTCTTCTTTGTGGGGATAGTTCTGCTCTTGGGTTCCTGCATTGTACCCATTCCGGCTCCCGCAGCTTGAGCAAAGCCGGAGGCGGGTACACCGATAGTGCTCCTCCCGGGTGCCAGATTGGTCAGCAAGAAGGAGTTGGCCCCGAGCAACGCGCCAGCTCCCACACGCGTTCCCACGTACACCGTTGCGTTTGCCCCAATGAATACCTCATCTTCCAGAGTCACCGCTGCCAGAATCTGAGCTGCGGGCGAAACCACGCAGTAGTTTCCCAGAGAAGAGTTGTGCCCGATGGCGACTTGGAGATTGATCGCGCAGTGGCGCCCAATTCGTGCATAGGGAGCAAGAATACTACCTGCGCCGACCACGGTGCCTTCACCAACCTCGACGTGCCTGGCAATGATCACACTAGGATGCACCAGAGTGGCGGGCTTATAACCGCGCCGTTCGGCCTCCTGGCATTCCTTCTTGCGGACCTGAGGAGTTTCGAGGCCGCAGGCAAAGTAAATACCCTTGCGCGGATCCGGCGCATCGTCCCAGCCACCTAGGATCGGGCGATCGTAATAGAGAAGCCCCTTCTTGGAAGGAGCTGCCGGATCGACAAATCCCAGAAAATTCCAAGTTGGGCGGATGGCGTTGAGGTCGTCCACGATCCATAGCAGTTCTTGGGCATAGCCGCCCGTACCCAGAATGATTAAGTCTCTCAAATCGCCCACTGGTCTTTCCGCCTATAAAATGAAGTTATCGTCTAAGAGCCCTGCCGCTTGCTAGCCGAGTAGCAGCCGTGACAACACCCCAACTGATTTTTGTCAAGCGATTCTACCATACGTGTCCGGCCAGTAGGTGAATATTCAAAACTGTCTAGGGGTATCGGACGACTCGGGTTGTGCAACGATTTGCGTAATTACTCGGATCAAACAGATTTTCTCCGATGAAGGAGACACTCAGGATTTGCAACATTGCGTGGAGTTACAAGGCCAGACCAAAGCGCTCGCACACAATGGCCATCACCCCAGACTTGCCGATGGCGGTCCAAATTTGTGTTCTGACCGTGCTCCCTCCTACCAGAGCTCAACTTCCCTTGCTCTCCGCGCAGAAGGATGACGAATGGGACCTTTCCAGTTCAAATCGCAATGGTCTCTTTACGCTGTTACATTCACATTTGCCAAAGGTTTCGGGGGAAACGCAAAGCCCTCAACGGGACACGACTGAGATTTTACGATAGCACAACGAACGCAACTGCAAACCGGAGCTCGTGGGAAATCGACACGTGCAGTTCGCGAATACCTTCTCGTCTGGCAAGTTTTAGCGCACTTCCGGCCAGGACCAGCTTAGGTGCTCCGCTGGCTAAATTGATCGTTTCGATCTCATTGAGTAAGAAATCACCTTGCAGACCTACACCCAGCGCCTTCAGCGCCGCTTCCTTGACTGCAAATCTGCCCGCGAGATATTCCCTGCGCCTCCTGTTTTGCATCCGAGAGGCTACTGCAAGTTCGCGTATGCTGAATGTGCGTCGCCCAAAAGTGGGAGATCGGGCCACTAGGCGCGCCAGCCGATCGATTTCAACCATGTCGACGCCAATTCTCATTCTCGCACCCATTTTCAATTGTCAGTTTTGCTTTCTGTCCGCCGCATCACTGCATCGTAAGGGCAGAGCAGTTTCTGCCACATGACTCCCCGGTAGTGGAGCCCCGAGCCGCCTCCGATGAATCCTTCTGCCGCATCTCGCTCAGGTTGGTTAATCTCGTCGCGACGGAGTGCTCACCACACGGTGAACTGAAGAATCCTAGCGTTCAGTCACAGGCTTTGATGGCCTGTGTAAGGCACTTCCGCACCAAACTTCTGCTCTCGAGCTGGCTTGTTTCGGGTCTTCAGTAGTGCCTGACACTAGTTCAGAACAGAGTTCGTGAAGGTGAGCCTGCTGAATTCTACGTGGATAAACCTTCGCGTAAAGAGAACTTGTGAGCAACTCTGACTGTTCGTCCGTCAGGAACTCGGAAGCGCCGTAGACGTTGCAGGTCACTCTTGAAAAGGCTAACAAGCTCGTTTCCTTCCAAGCTGATTTGATTTGCCGCTCCCATCGATCGATTGAATAGTCTCGCAAAATGAGGAAGAGTGGGTAATCCTAGGTTGTTGTCAAGGTGAGTGCAAGAAGTAGGCTGATAAAACAGGGCCTCATTGCAGGGGAACCTAGCAGCACGAGGCCTACGCCCCAACATATGTGCGAAAAATTCTGGACACTGCCGGTGCTTCGCGAATTCTTCAACATCTAACAGACAACATCGACAAACGCCACCTTTGCCGTCCGGACTGCACCGATTGGTTTCCACGGCGTCGCGAGCTGAGATCCCGTCAGGGTGCTACCGTCAAGGTGGCAGTCTCAGTCGTGCCGTTGAGCTTAGAGGAAACAGTTACTGAGATCGACGCGGTCACGGCTGTTGTCGTCACTGTGAAGGTCGCAGTCGTTGTTCCTGCGGGGACCGTGACACTAGCCGGCACGGTTGCGGCTGCTTTGTTATCCGACAATGTCACAACGGTCCCAGCCGAGGGAGCGGGACCGCTCAGTGTCACTGTGCCAGTCGAAGAGGTTCCGCCCGTGACGCTGGATGGGCTAAGGGTCAGCGAGGTAAGAGCTGGCCGATCGACCGTCAAGCTGGCAGTCTTAGTCGTACCGTTGAGCGCGGCAGAGATCGTCACCTTTGTGTTGGCTGACACCGGAGTCGTAGTGATTGTAAACGTCGCGGTCGTTGCTCCCGCGGCAACTGTAACACTGGAGGGCACGGTCGCTGCGGACGTGTTGCTGCTTGTTAGCGTCACCACGGTGCCACCGGACAGAGCTGCACCATTCAAAGTCACTGTACCAGTGGAAGAGGTCCCTCCGATTACACTAGAGGGGCTGAGCGAGACCGAGGACGGAGTCGCCTCCCTGACTGTCAAATTCGCCGACTTCGTTGTTCCATTGAGCGTAGCGGATATGCTCACCGTAGTGTTGGACGCCACCGGAGTCGTAGTGATCGTAAACGTCGCGGTCGTTGCTCCCGCGGCAACTGTGACGCTGGCCGGCACCGTCGCTGTCGATGTGTTGTTGCTCGTCAGGGTCACAACGACTCCGCCAGCGGGAGCCGCAGCGCTCAAAGTCACTGTGCCCGTGGACGACGCTCCGCCGATCGGATTGCTTGGACTGAGTGAGACAGACGACAGCGTTGGCGGATTAATGGTGAGTGTGGCGGTTTGCTGCGTTCCGCCGTTGTAGGTTCCGGAGATGGTCGCCGGTGTGGTTGAGCTGACAGCTGTGGTGGTCACCGTGAAGGTGGCCGTCGTTGCTCCCGCGGCAACTGTGACGCTGGCCGGCACGGTCGCCGAGGCGCTGCTGCTCCCAAGTGTTACTACGGCGCCGCCCGTCGGTGCCGCGCTGCTCAGTGTTACTGTTCCAGTGGAAGAGGCTCCACCGGTCACCGTCGTCGGATTCAAACTAACAGACGACAGCGTAACCGCTGGCGGATTAATGGTGAGCGTGGCGGTTTGCTGCGTTCCGCCGTTGTAGGTTCCGGAGATGGTCGCCGGTGTGGTTGAGCTGACAGCTGTGGTGGTCACCGTGAAGGTGGCCGTCGTTGCTCCCGCGGCAACTGTGACGCTGGCCGGCACGGTCGCCGAGGCGCTGCTGCTCCCAAGTG
>Ga0326727_10012572_pt1 | contig 19210 bp, 40 predicted proteins | sample MB2enrmetagenome_FD_207643 | JGI IMG/M metagenome (GOLD analysis project Ga0326727, IMG submission 207643) | Lab enriched peat soil microbial communities from McLean, Ithaca, NY, United States - MB29MY | ecosystem: Environmental > Terrestrial > Soil > Wetlands > Peat | place: USA: New York...
CGACAGGTCTACCTGCCACCGCTCGATAAAGGTCAATATCGAATGGAGGGATATAGTTTTCCACGATAGGATGGCGCTTTTCGCATGTCTTACACATCTTCGTAGACAGATCTTCGAGCGGGTTATACCCAGGTCGCGGCACATGGAAATTTCCCAATGTCAGACATGGGTCTACCCAGGCATTCAAATGCAGCATATGATCGGTGACCATCTCAAATGTGACACCGACGAGAGGAAGAATCAGAGCGTACGCCGAGCTATGCTCGAAGTCCTTGGCTCCATCCGACAAATATGCTTTGAGATCCCACCGGTTCTTGTCGGGATTGCCGCGAAGGAGACTCGCAGATCCAAATTTGAGCCAATCGATTTTCTGCTGATATCCTTTCTCGTCGTATCCCAAATTGATACTAACAATAGTCAAACGACTCTTCGACTGACGGGTGATACCGCGAAGGTCAGTAGGCTCGATCTTAGCGCGTTTTCCGGTGGAGGGATGGGTTTATTCATGGTGAGCCTGGTGGGGTTCGAACCCACGTTGACAGGGGTTAAAAGCCCCTCGCTAAACCAACTCAGCTACAGGCCCGAACGATATGAGATCTTCGCACCGTGACGATTAAGAACCTTCCTATTCTCTTGAAGCCAGTCATTGAACTGCTTAAGAGCAGTACTAAGGTCTACCGTAAACTGCAAAATCATTACCAGTGCGAGCTTCTCGCGATTCGAAATACGTTCACTCTCAGCGAGTTTACGAATGATCGTAATCGATTCTTCGATATCCGGTTTAATACCGACAACATTCATATGCACTAGGAGTACATGATCTTTTCGACTAAGATATTTGCGCAGTCATCGTCCTTATCAGGGTTTCCCGCGATGCGGTTGAAGAAAAATTCCTTCAATGCTTGACTACCGCACGGCGCGCGCATCCCGCAATTCGAGCATACCCATGCCCCGATAAAAGAAACGGGTTTAGTTCCCAGATCGATCTCAAAGGGCGTGCCGTCCCATTCGAACTCGTGATGCACTAGAGCAGGGTACACTCAGTCCTGGGTGAGGGGAAGCATGTCGTAGGCTGCGCCCTTCTCAGGACCGGAGAGAGGCCAGCCGCTCGTGTGCTCACGCCAGACCTTCTCCTTGGCGAAGGACGTGGCCAGAAGCCGTCCATAGCGGCGGACATTGGTTGCCGTCAACGGAGCGCCTTCGGGCGCCACGTAGACCGAGAAAGCCCCGGTCTGTTGACGCACTCGGACGCAAGTACCCGGCGGGAGGACGGAAGGCGTACGCTCGCGACGGGCCACGAACTTTCGAGGGAGCGCTGGCATCTCCGGATGCGGACAGCCGCAAAGCTGCTTTTGGTCACGGTCTCGCCAATAAGCATCCTCGATCTCGCCGCTGTTCGGCTCATCGTCCGAGTAGGAGTCGTTGAAGTCCTCCAACATACGAATCCACTCGTCCGAGACTTGGAAGAGGTCCGTATTGATTTGCACCTTCTGCGACATGTGACGGTCGGCATAAACCAGACCGTTGTTGCAGCAGCTCACCAGCTCAACCATTTGCGCGAGAGCCTCGCGAGAAACCGTGAGGGTGAACTTCTTGGAATCGCTCATCGTCGCACCTCCGCGATCCAATACGCGCACGGGTGCGGGGTTTACGCGCTTCTCGCAGTTACGATTCCATGACCGTGCGGGCAATCACCTCGTCGCAATCCGCCATGGCCGGCATGTTGGTGCCTTTGCGATTGTAAAGATTGCAGCTCGATGTCCCATCGAAAGACTGACCCCATTCGTTGACGCGTCCGTTAGCGCCGCATCGTGAACAGATTTCATATCCATTAATGGAAGTTTCTTCCCATCGGTGAAAAGTATAACTCATGCGTCCATGACCTCAAGCACGAGGCACTCTTGCTTGGTCAAAATGTGCCATTCCTTTTGAGGCTCACGCTTGTGCTTACGACAGAAGTGCTGAACAACCCCACTATCCTCCCAACGAAGATGTTGAACCGAGGGACGATCGCAAGTGCTCAATGTGTCCACAGTGACGTCATCACCGTTTTCGGGACATTCGCAAATTTCTTGGTCACAAGGTTTACTCATGAATGGAGAATCTCCCACACAATCATCTCGTCATTAGAGAGAAGTTTGAATGTCTTAATAGCCCCATCTTGAACTTGTCGATCATGTTTCTCGCAAAGGTGCTGAATCACCCCATCTGCCCAAAAAGCATGCTTATGCACAGGCTCTTCACAGAGCTTGAATCTTGAATACCAGCAAATCCAGCTCATGACTCCATGATCTCAAGCACAATCACCTCATTCTCAGAGATGAGCATGCCGTCCATGAGATCTCCGTCCCAATGCTCTTCACAGACGTGGGCCAACCCGAAAGGTTGCCAGATATGATATGCGCTAGGGAGACCGCACGTGATCCCGAAACGAACCGCGTCGGTCTCCCCGTGAACCAATCGGTCGCAAGGCCAATTCACTGACGCGTCCAACCGTTAAAGCCTTCCTCCAGGAACCAGCCGTCTTTATGGCCGACTTCGTAATCAACGTACCCATCCGCAAGTTGATTAGGAGTGAGTCGCTCACGAGCCCGTTCGATGACTTCACAATAGACCCGAGGCTCGTCATCTCGATCCCCTGGAACACTTCGGGCCAACACCCTGACGGTGAGACCCGAAGTGTGGCGCCAAACTGATCTCAGCAGGCCCATTGGGCGTTACGGGTAGCCTGTTCGGCGACCCACTGATTCCCACGCTCCAGGGCGTCGCAGATGCGCTCCAGAGTGCGCGTGAGCACCAAAGCACCTATTCGGCGCGTGTCCTTGTCAGGATGCGGTGCGCACCCAGGAACCCCTACGGGCCTCCTGCTCCTTGACCCATTGATTTCCTCGTTCGAGGGCATCACAGATCCTCTCGAGCATCCGAGTCAACACACCGTCAACATCGCCCACACGATGGACGTGAGGAAAGCGGCCGATCCCGAAGGACTTGTACGAGTTCTGGAAGACGGTTGCCACCTTGATGGAGTCCCGGCCGTTGCCGCGCGCCACGTTCCGTCCCACGCGGATGCTGGTGTATACCTTGATCACCACGTCGGTGTTGAGAGGCAGGCGGCGCTCGTAGACCACCTCCTGATAGCAGATCGTACGCGTGAAGCCGCGCGCCGAGAGGAATTGCTCGATATCGGCTGCCGGAACCTCGATGAAGGAATTGGACATGTCGTTCACCTCCGCCGCCCAATACGCGCGGGCCCACAGGATTTACGGCTGTGCCTCGCCTTTGCCATCTCAGCTCCACATAATTTTCGATACAATGCACTCGGGAATGCCGCAGTTGCCTTTGCAATAAGAACAAGCGGGACACCCATCATGCCAGTAATGACCGGGCTCTTTGTGTGGACAGTCCCTCATTCCACAGACCATGCATTCAGGATCAGGACACTGATCCGTTGGAGGATGTCCCGGAATTTGCGCCTCAATGTCTTCGTGAGGATTCAACTCTCCATCACTTCCTTGGCGATAGCCTCGAGAATGGTCTTCTCGATCTTCGACGCATCCCAATGCTGGAGATAGCAGAGATACTTCCGAACTTTGGCGGGAGCTCCCACAACCGCAGTGTACACGGTGAGCCCATCGATCGGACCGAAACCATCCTCTTCGGCTTCGAACTGCTCCAAGAACAGTGCCGACTCCTTAGCCGTAAGTCTCGGGCTGTCGAAAACCCCAATCAAGGAGTCATCCGTCTCTTCGTCATGGATGATGTAGTTCTTGGAGCCGCTCGAATCCAAGTCTTCTTCATCGAGATCCCAATTCCTGTAATGGGAACAGATGACGATGAAGACCGGCTTGGAATTATCCACCAGAACCTTGCGTTTCGCTGCCATTTACTTGCTCCTTCGCTTGAGCAAGCCACGAATTTCTTCGTGCAGCTCTTTTTCGCTCCATCCGAGCCATCCGAGCCACGTCTCCCAGCGCCCTCTTGCTTCACGCTGGGACACGACGAATCTGTCCACATCTTCATTCGTAATGGGGACGTTGGATCCGTGGAATGCGGTCAACGTCTCGCGTTGCGATTCATCCCAGGCCAGCAGTGCTTTCAATGCTTCAACGAGTGGGGCACGCTTCATTTATTCTCTCCGATCAGATCAGGATACGCGCCGCGACGCACAATTTAGCATCTAACTTCGCAAGATTTTCTTCACAATCTCTTCGTCACAGCTAAGCGGAACATCATCATCACAAATGGTGTTGCCATTTTCTGGATTATGAGGTTTACCTGTCTCGTCGAATTCAGCGAGCCTTTCACATCGCGCGCACACTCGCCAGTTGAGCATCCAATCTGCAAGCATGACTTCGGCATCGGCTTGACTAAGCGGTGCACCAGGCCCCACAAAGGTCCTGAGTTCCACACTTTGAATGGTACGCCAATCATGCGAGTCCATGACTAATTCTGCAGAATCTCTTTGACTAGCTCCTCATCGCAGCTCAACGGACGTTCTTTCGGACTCCCCGTGGGAATAAATGACAGAGACGAAAAATGTTGACCAATCTCATTACAGAATGCAATAACTCCGCAGCGCTTACACTGACGCCATTCGAGAGTCATGGCCCAACCAGGTCTATTGGACAGTTCAAAATATTGTTTCCTCTCACTTTTGGGTCTGACAAAGATTTTTGGTCCCCAGGAATGTGAAGTCTTAAACTTCATCCGTTATAATGTACACATACTCATGAACATTGAGAGTTTGTCCGGCTCAGTCATGAGTCAAATTCAGGATGAATTGGAAACACTCTTATTGAGCGTCAAAGGATGGCATGACGCCGGAATTCGTGTCAAAATCCAAAACCAAGGATATGACAGTGATAGGTCACGTCGTTGGTTCAAAATCATTCTCCATGTAGACAAACATGGAAACGATGTCGTTTCCGAATTGCGAGCTACAGTCAAAGGAGTCTTTAACGATCAGGTCATGTTGGAAGTCCGGTCTGGTTGGTCTCCTCATCTGACTGAGGCTCATGGAGATCAACGCGCCGGATGGCGTTTGGACCCAATCGTTATTGAGGCTTCGGCGAGGGCTCTATTCCCCCTACTCGAGCATAATCTCAATCGAGAAAAAATCGTAAAAGATGTGATGGAACGTTAGCGTTGATGCTTATAGGACCGAGCAATCGCCACCTTCACCGCATGCATTAGGGACTTTTTCTTATGTCTTGGTTCATTATGAACTGCAATAGCCGTCGTAGCGATGGCGCCTTTCCTATCCATCGTGAAGTGAGGCACACGCTTTTGAACCAAAGCCAGCATTTGTTGGTGAGTAGGGTTCGCCATTGTTCCCTCAGTAGATTTGTTCAACGGTGAACCAAGCATAAATTGGAGCAGCAGCGTTCTCTCCAATGCTGGTCATTCCATTATTGAACATGATTCGGAGTTCTGCCAAAGCTGTCCCTCCCGAACCGCTGTTCGTATAAATGTAGGCCACACAGTCTCCATGTGAGGCGAAATCCCCACTATTGGTTCCATCATCGAGTCGTGAGCCGTTTCCAACGGCTACGCCACCAGGAGAGACTGAATTGGTATACCACCACTGGAAGTAAATATTTCCAGACCCGGACACCTGATTGAGATTTCCTACGAGTTTATAGAGGTGGCCAGCTGCCCCTGGTCCTTGCTGAAGAGTGATGCGTCCAACGCTCGGTTGTCCAGGCGTAGTGGTATACGGCGTGGATGTGTCGAGTTGAATATTAGGTCCGCCCGTTGCTATATCTTCAATATTGAAGATTACATGGTCACCAGCAGCGAGATTGGACGATTGTTGTGCAGCATGCCCTTGTACAACATTCGCAGTGCTGTAAGAGAGCTGTGCGTATGACACCCATGCAGATCCTGTCCACCAGAATGCTTGATTCAGATTAGTGTCGAAATACATTGTCCCAATTTGAATGGGACTATTTGTAACAAATGACGGAGGTCCGCTGTTTGTATACGGTCCGAGCGTTACGGCCTGAGAAGCATAATTGACGTAAAGAGATCCAGTAAACCCGGAGATGGAAGTTGGCAGGCTTTGGGATAGCGGCGTGTAAGCAAGGAATTCTACGTTTCCTTCCGTACCTTGAGCGAAATGATTGTCAGCAAAAGAGGCATCGTAGATATAAACTGTAATGCCAGCCGATTGGTTTGTGCCAAAGTTAACGATATTGTTGGCGTAGGCATTTCCAGTCAGCGTTAGATTCGCAAAAATGTCGGTAGTCTGACTGAAATCATAAATGAATCCATTTCCATCAGCTTGAAGTTCACCCGTTCCCGTAATTGTCCATGCCGGGGATGAACCTTTCAGAAAAACCCCGAGGTATGTCTGATAATTGAATTCTGTGTAGACCTCAATGTCTTCAATCCGAGCAATGCCTTTGTTGAAGGTTACTCCGTCATAAATGAAGAACTCGGCACCATTCTGGTTTGAAGGCGTACTTGCCAAAGTGATTTGACTCAGATCGTAATTCGTTCCGACATACCACCCAAGCGCGTAATTGTTAGAGTCAGGTACAGCGCTCGAATTATTCAGAAGAACAGATGTCGCAGAAATGTACCCAGCAATCTCCCAGACTCCCTGATTGGGACTACTGTTCGCACCTTGAATGGTGAGTGTGAGACCCACGTCAGAAGGTGAAATCCCGGAGAGTCCCGTCACCGTCTCGAAGGCTTGCACCGCAATGATCTGAACATACTGTGAAATTGACCAATTAATGGTCGGTGCCAGGGCCGTTCCACCTACCCCATAATCAGGTGCAAAGCACGCATTCGGATAGGGGTCGTTTAGGATTTGAAGAGCGGTTGGAGAAATAAACGCCAAAATAGCTTGGAATCCATTATTATTCGGAGCAGGATTCGAACCTGCATAGAATGCATTAGAAACGTTGATAGCTTGACCTACAAGTCCAGGAGTAATACCCGTCAGTCCAGAAATGATCTCTTCTCCTCCGTCAGTTCCTGGTACGACTGATGAGATATAAGCGGAAGTGCCACTCGAGACAACATTTCCGGCGTCGTTCGTAACCGCTGCTGGATTATGAATCCATACTGATTCAGGAGAAACATAGGCGACAACCAAGAATGTACCGGAATTACCTGGTTGACTCGTCCCTGAGATAGTAATGGTTTGCCCAACGATAGATGGCGAGACTTGCAGTCCTACCACTAAAGCACAGTTGTTGGACTGGCCGACTACATACCAAAAGAACGGTCCTGTATCGGGGGAAACTGCTGATGGGTTTACAATCTGAACGCTGGTTGGCGAAATGTACGCCGCGATAGGGAAACTCCCATCATTCGGATCAGTGGTACTCCAAGTGAACTGGCTTGAGTCTGGATAGACAGTGGCGGGATTCGTGATTTGAACACTAGTGGGCGAGATATATGATGAAATCTGCCAGTTCCCATTGTTCGGATCGTCAGCAGACCAATTGAGTGGTCCTGCATCAGGAGACACCGCTGATGGATTCGTAATTTCCACCGATGTTGGCGAGAGATAAGCCGAAATCAGGAAGCTCCCGTTATTTCCACCATTCAGGGAGCCGTTCAAATTGAGATAAGTACCTACAAAGGCCGGGTTCATGCCCGTGAGACCAACCACGGTCGCATTGGTACCATCGAAAGCCGTAATAGAAGCATTTGTTCCATTTGGTCCAAAGGAAATATTTAGATACTGTCCAACCAACGCGGAGGTCATGTTGAACAGGCCGGCGATGGTCGCATTGGTACCATCGAATGCTGTAATTGTCGCACCCGTCCCTTGAAGGGAGATGTTATTCAGGACCAAATTTTGCCCCACCATCGTGGGGTCCATATTATTCAAACCAACAACTGTTGCAAGCGGACTGGCAAAGGCCGAAATTGAAGCGCCTGGCCCATTGGCTCCTGTAAGGGATTCAATCGCCGCATTAAGACCGTCAAACAAATACCAGTCGTAACTACTTGTCTGAACCGTGGCACTTGGATTCGAAATTTTTACCGATGTTGGTGAGAGATAGGCTGTAATCAGGAAACTCCCATTATTTCCCGGAGGACCTTCTGTTTCGAGATTAAGATATAGACCCACCACAGATGGGTTCATATTCAGCAGATTCGTAATTGTAGCTGTAGACCCGACCACAGCTGAATACTGAGCCCCATAACCCAGTGCATTTCCTACCGAACATTGAGAAAGCGTGTCATCAATAACAATAGTCGACGGAATGCCTGTTTCTTGCGCAGCTTCATAAGCTCCATCGAAAGTCGCAGAGACATTTCCAGAAGGACTAGGTTCAGAGTCCCGATAAACGAAAACATTCCCCGAACCGCCACCACCCCCGGAAGGTCCTTGTGGTCCAGTTGCACCCTGAGGACCAGTTGCTCCGGTGACGCCCGGTGGACCGAAAGGTCCAGTAGCCCCAGCACCAGGCCCAGTAACACCTGGTGATCCTTGAATTCCCTGTGGACCCGTAGCTCCAGCAACCCCGGGAGCTCCTACGGGACCGGGAAAACCAGGCGGTCCAACTGTTCCAGGAGCACCAGGGGGTCCTGGTGGACCTGCAGGACCGATAAACTGTGGCTGGAATTGAAAAGAGCCGACTGGAGTGAATCGCAGAACGAATGTGTAAACGAACGTTTGAAAATTAGGGGAGTTTACCTGCTGGAGAGTAGTCTGGCTGAGGTTATAAGTCGTAGATGAAATGTGGAGAGCCGAGAGAATCTGGCTCATAATTGGAGCCGAAGTAAGTACAAAAAGAGGATTTGGCAGGCTCGTATCGGAAATCAGTACAGCAGTACCCAGAACATCAGTATTGCTTGATGGCGACTGAAGTACACTGACTGTGATAGTCATTTCTATCACAGTAGTCATTAAAGGTCGGGACCGGCTTAGCTCTCCATAATCCCGCGGACGAGCTCTTCATCACATGTTAGAGGGGCCAGCATCCCGAATTTCCAATCGGGATCAAACGAACCAGTTACGATATTTTGATAATGCTCATCAACGTATCCCGCAACACCGCACCTTTCACATTGATGAAGTCCGGTAATTGTCAAATTTGGCTTCCAAGTGTGAGTTGAAACCATCATCCTTCCATGACGAAGCTAACAATCTCTTCATCACAACTCATAGGAGGCCTTCGAAGTTCACCGGATCTCATCAACCTACCCGTTTTAATGTTTCGGCCAAATTCATCTTCCATGGAGGCAAAGCCGCACCTTTCACATTTGAACACAGCTGCGGTCACCTGCTTCCAAATGTGAGTAGTCGGCCCCGGTTCGTCATCACTATTGAGCCACTGAGGTTGAGACCTGTACATTTAGCTCTCCAGCACTGAGTTTACAATTTGAAGAGCACAATCCTCTAAAACCCCATAATTTGTCAAATTTAAAGGTGTGGGAATAAAAGAGTGGGGCATACATTCATACCAGTCAACCCAACAAGCCCCTCCGCATCGGAAACAACGAAATAAAATTTCCCAGTGTCCCTCCTCGAGAGACCGGCATTTAACATCTCCAATTATCCAAACGTGCGTCATCTGGATGTACCATTAAATATGGCAAAATTAAAGCCAGGTGACCGCGTAAGAATGTCAAACGAACTTAAAACGAAGTTGCGTGAAAATTCTCTCGGTCATTTGCGAGAATTTGGCAACTGCGTAGGAGTGGTACTCGGCCCAACGGATTACAATAACGTCCCGAAAACAGATCCGACATACGACAAGGCGAAAGTAGGACCAGAAGTGGACGTGCGCTGGGAGCCAAGCAATCTGCGCTACGCATACGATCCTGCACTTCTTAAGTGCGTACGCGCGGCCTAACTCTCCATTATCCGCCGAACTAGTTCCTCATCGCAAGTTCGGGGAACATCCTCATTCGATATCTGGAATCCGACCCTCGGGTCTATGGCCTCAAAGAATTCGTTCACATAAGATAGTTTCTGACATCTAATACATATATGCATCCTCTTGTAAAGAGGAGAACGAACCCACTGATGCGTGGTCCTCGGCATTAAACGAGACCATGCTCTCTCATCTCTTTAAGAAAGTCCTCCACTGGGAGGGACTTTCGTGCCACGAGGGTCCCTTTGCATTCAGGGCAGTGCGCCTTGTATTTATGAACAGGGCCTCCATATTTACCATGGGTTGTACGCTTCTCAACCCATCCATTATTGCATGAAGTGCAAGCCACTCCGACCACAACATGTGTGAATGAGAGAGTCATCTTTTTCTTATTCATGTGATAGGAGTTTACCAACAGAAGAGATGATCCACGTGGGCGTCGTATGGGTACAATTCAAACTGGTAGTTATAGTCACAAAGAAAATCCCGTAGCTTCTGTTCCATTTGAGCGTCCATGAATTTGTGGACTTCCAAAAGAAGTTTGGGTTTATAAGCCAAGAGACTGTCGTTGGCACCCTTCAGAATAGCTAGTTCTGCGCCTTCCGCATCGATCTTAATCCAATCCACTCGGGGAACCTTAGCAATCCGACAAAGGTAATCTAGAGGGACAGCAGAAGCCGTGCCGTGCGGAAGCATCAAATCTACCGTTTGATCCCAGAGCCCGAACTCCCCAACTACGGATGGGGTGTTCCCCCATGGGAATTTTGTATTTAACCTCACATTTATGGAAGGAAATCCATTCAAACTAATGTTATGGGACAGAGCTCGACTGAGAATAGGATGGGGCTCAAGCGACCAAACAGTCGCTTGCTGTGCGAGGGCCAAAATTGTATAAGCCCCGAATCCGGCCCCTACATCAAAGACCACATCACCTGGTTTTTGATGCCAGTATTTCGTTCGAAGCCAGGATTCGGAGTCAAACGCTGATTGACTAGCGTTTGTTAAATTCTCATCACCTGGGAATTCAAATTCCCAATACGAGAGACTCTTCTTATTCGCGTGATGGACCTTCGTACCTTTGAAGTGAAACATCAGCTCTCCATCACGAGTTGGATCAAGTAATCTTCTTCGCTTAGAGTATCCCAATCATATTGACCGGAAACTCCGCGTATCGCGTGCTCGTAACACCGAGCCACATACCTTACAGACTTCCAGTCAATAAGCCGATCAAAATGGTGGGCCGGTCTTTCGCAGAGGTCGCAGGGAATCTTCATGAGCTCATGATTTGACCAACAATATACTCCTCTTTCGAGATGACAATCACGTCAAAGAATTCACCAAACTGTTCTGGATGGTTGAGTGGGTGCCCATCGCAACGAGCCACGTACCGCTCACTACTCCGATTAAGTTCCTCGAACATCTCTTCGCGAGAGACCCACTGGTGAGGTGGGGATCGCCTTGGCCAAATGGATCGGAATTTGGTAAGAAGCCAGGTCCACATAACTAACTCTCCTCAACTCTCCAAGATGAGGGTGACCAGGAATTCGTCACCGGAGATTCGGTCCCAACATGCGGGAGGGAAGAATTGGGAATGTTCCTTACAAAGGAACCGCCGAAGAGATGGTTTGTTGCACCATTGCACGAGTAGGTCGGCGGGGAGTTCGCATGGACGAAGCCCTATGTAGCAACATTTAGGGTCGCTCATCGGCTAACTCTCCTCAACTCTCCAAGATGAGGGCGATGAGATACTCTTCTTTAGAAATCCTCTGCCACATCCAATTGGATTTTGGGGAGACTTTCGACTCGTGAACATCGCAACGAATTTGCATGTGGGGAAGATCCCGCCGCCGATAGAAATGGGTGGCTGGGAGGTCGCATTCATCCTGTCCTCGAATGAATCCGCAAAGAGGTTCGCCCATGAGCTAATTCTCAGCTTTCTAAAATCCAACGAGCGATTTCCTCGTCGCAGGTGCCTGGGATACTCCAGGCAAATTCCTTCCCTGGTTTCCTTCGAACCTCACTCATGTGGACGCCCTCGTTGAGGATGATCCCGTGCTCATCTATTTCACTTAAGCATTTACAACGAGAACATTGGAACATCCCACCCACCCTCCTGACCCACTGGTGGGAAGTGTGATAAGGGTCCAAGAGAGTCGGTCTCACCTACTCACCCGCTAACTCGCTAACTCTCCTCAACTCTCCAGGACCTCTAAGATGAGGAATTCGTCCGGCGAGAACTCCTCAATGGTGGAGTTGCGGTAGCTCTCGACACATTTGTCACAACGAAGGTAGATGAGATAGAGACCGGGTGGGGGCTTCTTTAGTGCCCCGTAAGTACGACGAATCTCATTGGACCAACGAAAAGCCCGAATGGCGGGGGTCTTCTCGCAACGATTGCAGATGAGCATTAGGAAAGCCCGTTATCTCTGGAAGGATGAGTCGAATATCTGCCAGTAATTTGGCTAATATATGCCAGATATTGCGAGCTGAGTTGAACCCTAGTTGAACCCTGGAAATCCCACAAACTTTTAACAAGTTTACGAGTCAAGTTGATGTGATTTGCGATGTCAACTTTAACCCAGTACGTATCCCCACCCGGTGAAATACCTTAGGATCGGTCAAGAGACAGGGGTTATGATTTATTATCCGGTTTAAGATCGGGCAGTGTCTCGCGAGAGGTTGAACCACCCATTTGAAGCTGGTCGACGGCCTGACCGACGAGATTCAAGAAGATGCATTGCACGATAGATGGACGAGTCCACTCGGACGGAGACTGACCTTGCAAGACGCGAATGCTCCCACAGGCAGCGCACCATTGAAGCGCCGCTAAATGCGAGCCGCCATCAGGAGTGGCCAGTGGAGCTTGGTGCCACTGTTCGAGAGGATGCGTACAGGTGGAGAGACGCCTTAACGCCTCAAACGTACGGCCCAGCGCGACATCTCCCATACGAGAGCATACACCTAACTTGAAAGGACCTCGAGGATGAAATACTCATCAAGAGGGAGGAATCGCCAAGGAGGCGTGGTACGGGAATGGATTTGACAAACCCAAACGATTGATATGGGTTGCGCAAGGTGAGCTGAAGGTTCCCAATAGAGGACTCCCACTGGGGGAGCACCACAGAGGAAGACGGGAAGGGAATTACCCTAAACCTCCCTCAAAATCCCCTACCTAACCATGGGAGCTAAACTTCCCTCAACTCACCCTAAACCATGGGAGATACCGGACTTGTATGAAAATGATCCCACCTCCTCCCCTTTAAGGGTCGGAGTTTACTTCAGGCCAGGGGATTTACAAACTCATCTTTAAGCGAACTTCGTCTCCTTTCAACTATGCCAGGAGTTTTGTAAATACCTGGCAGGATTCCTTAAGATATATCACCCGGTCGAACCTCGTAAGTTGCGCAGGGTCCCGCGTACCTCACAGCGGGGCGAGCAGAGCCGGGAAATACCGAGGGTCGTCCGGATTCTCCCACAGGAGGAGCCGCGCGCCCACGAGGACGTCCAAAATGACCCCAAGAGTGGCGTACTCCTCTTTGGTGAGATTCTTGGCCTCCGGGGTCTGGAGCTCCAGGCAGTTATCCTGATTGCAGTTGACAGCGAGGCACAGGGCGAGTTGGTCCTGAAGGATACCCGAGTCCCTGAACTCCCCGTAAACCAGACGCAGAATTTTGTGAGAGGCTACGTCAACGACCATTTACCATCCTCCTGAACGAATTAGACCTGCGTCGACCTTCCGACGATGTTCCGCGAAGAAAGTTGACAAGCGCCTCTTTACAAACCAGGCGTGAGACCGGGCTTTGAAGCCCCTCCACCTTTCAAATTCCTCCTTTGAAAGGGGATGTCCCGGCTCGAAAGGGACGTGCGTGGGTGGGGCAGGATGGCTCACACCCTTTCCAGTTCGTCGTTGGGATTCCAGTTCGTCGAATCATCCGCATCCCAAATGACCTGGCTCTTTCGAAGCCTTGTCTTCTTGACGGTCCCCTTCTGGTCGTGGGCGTGTACCAGACAGACCCGCTCCCCAATCCTGAACTCGGGGAGCTTGTCGTGGTCCCATTCGACTCCGAACTTCTTGAGGGTCTCCACCAGCTCGGAACTGACGTCCGTCGATGAGAGGATCCCGAGAGACTGGACGCAGCCCACCATCTCTCGAAGCATCCCTCGACACTCCGTGTCCGAGAGGTGGTCAATGGAAGGCGCTAGCTTGGGTTGTTTGGGTTTCTTGGTGGTTTTCATGTCACTTCTCCGGGATGCAGCCGCTTCGTTGCTCTGTTCTCTCGAGGAATCTCTTGGCCCAAGCTGGGGTGACCCTCTCCACGCGGCCCGTCACATCCGGCTTTCCGGACATCGGGAGGTCGGCGATGTACGTGGAAACGCAGTTCACCCAGGCGGCTGTTTGACCGATGCCCTCGGTCTCGATGACCACCACGTTCCCACGTCCCTTGATGAGGTGCTCCACCGCATCCTCGACCGGGGCATCCTTGAAATTTGACGAGGGGAGCTCGTCTCGCAGGAACGCGATGGTGTCGTACGTCGTGAGGAAGACGCGCATCTTTTGACTCCGATCTATGCCAGGGATCTTGTAAATGTATGCCAGTATCCTACTAGACTGCGTTCATCGGGTTGAGGGAGCAGGTGTCTTTGTGGAAAGCCCCTGCGACGCTATCTGCATCTTCCGGGTAGACCTCCCCACATTCGTCGCAGATTTCGGGTTTGGAAGCCACGATCTCGAGAGATGTGTCGCAGTTGCTCATCCACCCTTTGACGTGGACGTGACCCTCCACTGCCTCCACGTCGATCTCCCCCACGTCAGCGGTGGCGGTGTCCCCTGCCCAGCAAACCTTGAGACGGACCGGGGCCGCCTGATTCTCCTTCAGGAGCTCTGCCACCAACTGACCTACCGTCTCGATTGCGATCGTGCCCATACCCACCTCCGATCTCGTGTACGCGCGTGCGGTCCCGATCTCTGCCATAATTTTGGGTAATATATGGCAGGGTTCGCTCAGGACACACTCTCTTTGTGGTATTGACGGATCTTGAGGAAGACCTCCATGAAGAGGTTGCACTTGACGAGCTTCATTTCGCAGATGAGACCCATCCCACCGAAAGATTTCCCACCCGTGCTCTTCCGGTTGCAGGATTCCCAAGCCATGGAATTCCTGATGGCCACCCATGCAACTCCCGGGTGGATTTGAGCGAGTACCCCGAAGATCTTGTCAACCCTGGGGTAGAATTCCGCCGGATCCTTGCCAGATGCTTTGAAGGCGACTGCCTCCAAGCGAAAGGTGTTCATGAGCGGGATGGCGAAGTACGCCTGTTCGAGGAGGGTCATCCCCTCGAAATCCGGTGCCCATTCCCCTTCGATGAGACTCCGCATCGTTCGGCCGACACGCCGCAGTTCTTGAGGGATATCGATCAAGTCGTACATGTCAGGGACCAACGCCTCGAACATCTTTTGAAGAAGCTCAGCACCGGTCCTGGTCTTGTAAACCTGGCGTCCTTTGACGACTGTTCGCTCCACATGTTCCACGCGCCACCTCCAAACGCAGAAACCCTGCCCGGCTTTCGCCGGGCAGGGTCGAGACTGCGTGCGCGGGATCTCAGTTGCTGAAGAAGATGGCCGCGGCGTCGGCGAGCTCGGGCTTGGCGGCGATATCCTCGAGCCGGTAGTGCTCCGCCAGCTGGCGGCCGTAGCGCGAGACGATCGCGCGGGTCTTGGCGAGCTCCTCCTCCGAGAGGACCTCCCCGGCGAGGAACTTCTTGGCGAGGGTGGTCCCGTTCACCGCGTGGGAGCTCATGAAGCCCCGGTGGTTGCGGTTGAGGGTGGTCTTGGCCTCCTGCTCGTACGCCGTCTGACGGGCGTACATGATCCCGAGGCACTCGCACGCGAAGCCGTCGTCGGTCGCGATCAGCGCGACGATCTGCTTCTTGGACCGGAAGGGGTAGGCCTTCACGGTGGGCTTGGGCGCGGGGGCGCTCGCGGGCTTGGCGCTCCCGGGCGGGGTGCTCCCGGGCGACGCCTGGGTGGGCGGGGTGGGCTCGGAAGCCGGCGCGAGGGCGCGGACCGAGGAGAGAGCGGCAGAGAGCGGGCTGCGATCGGAATTCGTGTTCATTATCGTCACTTCCATCGCCCGATACGCCGCGGGTGTCGGGATCTCCGCGGCGCCGCAGGGTTGTGGGTGTCTTTTGATGATTCACAGTCCGTCTTAAGGGTACGCGCTCTTAAGGTGAATTTACGAACTATCTTTTAAGAGATGTCCTTTAAAGTTTGTATTTGTCTTTTAAAGCATGGATTTCCTGCGGATTGCTGGCCGGATCGTAGATGGGACAACCTCGCGCGTACGTACGAGCGGAGGTGACGAGATGGTCGAGCAAGCAGAAGCGCCCGGGGCTCTTGAGCCATGGCAAGCTGAGATCTCTTTCCCCACGAAGACCATGAATCTCGAGGAGGCGGTAGAAAAGATCCGCCCCGCTCTCAAGGTCCAGAGCGGGAATTTCGAAATCGTGGACGGCCCGTACTCCTTTCAAGAGTACGGGCGCACGATCTACCTGATTCTTCTCGAGCTGGACTCTTCTCTCATGGAGGGTCAGACCACCTTCAGCGCAGAGAAGGACGGAGTGCGCTTCGAGATCGAGACACCCTAGCGCGCGCAGATCGCGCACCTCCGCGCGTACACAAGCGCGGAGGTGACGACGATGAAGGTTCGTGAGCTGATCCGTCTGCTCAAGAAGCAGGACCCCGACGCTCTGGTGGGCTGCTCGCTCTCTTACCGCTGCGGCTTCGTCAACGGGGTGGCCCGTGTGGGCCTGGCCCCTGATGGGACGGTCTGCATCGACCAGGAAGAAGAGACCATCTTCGTCGATGAGGTCAAGATCTCCTTCAAGAAGGGAGGTCTGTGATGCCGCGTCTTCACCATCCCTCGGAAATGACGGCCGAGGAGAACGCGGAGATGCTGGCCGAAATCCAGGAGCTGCTCTGGCCTGGAGGGGACCGTGATCACGAGTGGGAATCGGACACCATCGAGCAGGTGGCCAGTGTCCTCATCAACGGCGGTATCGGCCCGGACTACACTGACAACCCTTGAGGCAGACGAGCCCGCGGAGATCCTGCGGGCTCGTGCGTATTCGGGTGTGGAGGTGACGATCATGGCGCGTTTCCTGTTGGTGCACCTGTTGGTCTTCGAGGGCACATCCACTCGAAGCAGCATCGTTGGCGAGCCAAACTGGCCAACAAGGCGATCCTCATCGAAGGTGAGTCTCCTGACGTGGAGTCTGCCAAGATTGATGTGGTGAACCAGCTCAAGATCTTTACGAGCAGGCTGATCACGTCTCTTCCCTGATCCCTGCCAGGGATCGCGTCAATATATCACACACCCGCGTACATACGCGGGGAACGAAAGTAACGAGGTGCGGAGGTGACAAGGTGGCCGCTCTTCGTGTCAACACAGCATTCCTGGAAAGACGTGCTGTGGAGGAAAAAGTCGCAACCTCCCTGGTTTTCCAGGGAGTCGAGATCGTCAGGTTCGCAGCCAACGACTCGCAAAAGCCGGACGTGGCTCTCGTCAATGACGACTGTCAACCCGGTACAGCCGAACTCCGCCCGAAGACCAACGCGGGCAAAATCTTCGTAGCTCTGCTTCAAAACGCCGGCTAGATCGGCACACAGCGCGCGTACGAAAACGCGGAGGTGATCTGATGCCTGCACCGAAGAGTTTTCAAATGCTGGGTCGCGCGCAGTGGGCCTTGCCGAACGACGACTATCCGGAAAAGAACGATCTGTCGCGGGTGGACGTCTTCCGTGAAGACGGGAAGTTCTTCATCGAGCTCTCCTGCAACGACGTCGTGCGCCGCAAGCAGATCGTGGTCCCTCAGGGTCGGACCGACAAGTGGGTGGACGAGGACCGTCTCAGTCTGGACTACCCGATCTGTGCGGACACTGACGCAAACGTGGCGTACGTGGCGGAGCGTCTCGGCTACAGACTCCTCTAGGCGCCTTTTGCGGGGGTGGTGGTGTGAAGAAAGTTGCTAAAAAGCTAATTTATTGCACCACCTTCTGCAACCAAGCGCACCGGATTGACAACGGACATCCGGTAAACCACGAGTGCTACATCCTCAAGCCCGAGGCGCTGAAAGCGGAGATGGAGGGGGATTTTACATACCAGCCCTTCAGAACCGACCGCATTTTGAAACCTAAGCAGGTGGAAATCTGCGACGAAGAAGAGGTCCCACCCTCTGTCACTTAAAAGTCGGCTTTAAAGTGGACTCGGAGATCTTGCCTCTCCGCGCGTACAAAAGCGTGGAGGTGACGATATGGCAAAGCGCTACGTGGACATCACGGCAAGGGTGGTTCTTCAGGTGAAAAAATCCGTCCTATGTGAGGGACCGGAGCCCACCGAGGCCGAGGAGTGGATCGCTGAGGAGGTCTTTCGCAGAACCTTCATGAGAGGCGATCCTTACACCGACCAGTCAGGACACACCATGTTTGTCATCGCAGACTCGGACGTCGAGATCACCGGCTACTCTCAAGTAGACCCGACCTGATCGCAAGTTGCTCACCTCCGCGCGTACAAAAGCGCGGAGGTGACGTCGATGCCGAAAGAGACTGGCTGGCACGAGGAGATTCTCGGGACCCTGCGTCCTGCACACGACTACAAGGGGCGCGGCTTCCAGGTGTTCTATCCACCTGGACACGGGCAACCTGGCTCTTCGCTGGTGTTCTTGGTGGAGGGCAATCGCCCGAAGCCCGAGCCCAAGGCGAAGCCCGCCCGTCTGGACGCGGACCGCACGGCGAAGCCTCTCACGCGCCTCATCTCGCACGTGCCCCTCGACGGCAAGTGCCGCGACATGACGGCCTTGCACGAGAATCCCGAGCTCGAAGACACCACGACGGGCGAGCGCATCCCACTCAACGACAAGTGACACAGCCGCAAATCTCGCACTGCGCGCAGTATTCGGGCGCGGAGGTGACGAGATGGCCGACAGCAAGCAGAACGAGGCAGATCGTGAGGACGTCCAGGCTTTCGTGAAGGGCTTCGACGATCTTCCTCCTACGTTCGAGCAACGGATGATGGCTCTGCCGCCTGGAGCCGGCGCGAAGCGGCCTCCGCCGGGAGGATTCGTCTTCAGGTACAACGCCCTCGGTTGCGCGGGCAGGGCACGCGGAGTCTGAAAAGAGAGGAGGCCGGGCGGCGCAAGTTGCCCGGCCTCCTGCGTATCTGGGATCGGAGGTGACGATGGCGTCAACCTCAACGTCGAGAGGAGGGAACCACGGTGAAGACGGACTATGGGCTCGCGAGCCTTCGCTAAAACTGTTTGCTGACTCCGGCGAGCCGCTGGTAGGCACAAATCAACCTCGGGGGGCACGG
>Ga0326727_10012574_pt1 | contig 19209 bp, 14 predicted proteins | sample MB2enrmetagenome_FD_207643 | JGI IMG/M metagenome (GOLD analysis project Ga0326727, IMG submission 207643) | Lab enriched peat soil microbial communities from McLean, Ithaca, NY, United States - MB29MY | ecosystem: Environmental > Terrestrial > Soil > Wetlands > Peat | place: USA: New York...
TGTGGCCGACGCCGCGCGCCCCCTTTTGCGCAAGCGCGCGGACTCCGCCGGCGGCGCGGCGCTCGATCCAGAAGACGGTGTTGGGGTCATGCGATTCGAGCAGGAACTTGAGATGCGTGGCGATGTCGGCGGTGCGCTTGCGCAGGCCTGGGGCCTCGTCGACGTTCTTCAGGCGGTCGAGCTCGCCCTCCAGGAGGGCGAGCGCGTTGAGCGCTCCGGTGTAGGCGTCGCCGCGCTCTTCCAGGAACTCGGCGCGCTGGTCGAAGGGCATGCGGCCGAGGCCGGCGTAGGGACTGATGTTGGCGGGCGTGTCGAGTGCGGCGATGGAGTTCGCGGTGGAGTCTGCGGCCAGCCTCGATGGATCGTACGGAAGCGCGGCGAAGAAGAGGCGGGCGCGCTCGCGCAGGGTTGCGGTTGCGCCCTCGATGGCGGGGGTGCAGGCCTGCCTGGCGCGCAGCATGGTCTCCACATCGCGGGCCAGCTCGTCGAAGCGCTGCGTGCTGAGGCTTATGCCGAAGAAGTTGCTCGCGACGTCCTCCAGCTCGTGCGCCTCGTCGAAGATGACCGCGCCCGCAGCGGGAAGCACGCCTGCGTCGGGCGCCGCGCCGGCCTGCAGCTTGATCGCCATGTCGGCGAAGAAGAGGTGGTGGTTGACGATGACGATCTCGGACTCCAGCGCCTTGCGGCGCATGGCGGTGATGAAGCAGTTCTCCCAGTCGGGGCAGGTTTGGCCGAGGCAGGCCTCGCCGCGCGCGTCCAGCCTGGGCCAGAGCGCGGAGTTCTCCGGCAGCGCATCGATCTCCGCGCGGTCACCGCTGGCAGTGGTCTTCTCCCAGGCGGCGATGGCGTGGAACTGGCCGATCTCGTCGGGCCCGTTGAGCAGCGGCGAATCGCGCAGCGCGTAGAGCTTGTGCCTGCACAGGTAGTTGCCGCGGCCCTTCATGGTGCAGACCTTGAGCGGGCCGAGGACCGATTCCAGGAAGGGAACGTCCTTGAAGAAGAGCTGCTCCTGTAGATTTTTCGTTCCGGTGGAGATGATGACGCGCTGCTGGCGGTCGCGGGCCAGGCGCAGCGCGGGCAGCAGATAGGCGAGCGTCTTGCCGGTTCCGGTGCCCGCCTCCACGATCAGATGGCGCTTGTCGGCGAAGGCCTTTTCGATGGCGCGTGCCATCTCGTACTGGCCCTTGCGATGCTCGAACTCGAGGCCGGAGCACGAGAGCAGCCCCGAGGGCGAGAAGAAGTCGTGGAGGCTGGGGAGCTTGCGCGCGGCCGCGAGGTCCCGCTCGTCCTCGGCCTCATCGTTGCGAGGCCCGGCCGGCTTATGCAACCCACGCGTCTTTTTTATAGGAGAAGACACAGCGCTTCTCCCCATACTATTCGTGTTTCCTTCGACTCGCCTACTTGCTCAGCGACTCATTAGTGAATCTTGTAGCTGAGACCGAAGGAGAGGATGGGGAAGAAGCGCAGGTCGTAGAGGTCGTTATTCAGCTTGGTCTCCTCACTGGTGATGCTGGGCCCGGTGATGACACTGGAACTGGAACCGCAGTTGGTGTAGGTGGAGGGTGCGGTGTAGTTCAGGCAGGCGGTGCCGGAGAAGTTATTTAAGGTCACGGTGGGCGCGGAGAAGTACTGGAAGCCGATCTCGGACTCGAAGGTGAAGTGGCCCTTCTTGGGGAGCATGTTGCCGGTGCCGATGGTGACGCGCGGGGCGACCTTGTTGCCGCCGAAGGTGAAGACTCCGGAGCCGGTGATGGGGCCGAAGGGGTTGTTGGCATTTAAGGGCTCACTATAGTAGGTGGTGCCTCCGAAGGAGATGCTCTGTCCGGCAGGGACGGCGAGCGAGGCGGTAAGTCCGGTGTTGTTATAGATGGTTGCACCGCCGCTGAGGCGAATTCGGCCGTGGAAGGGGAAGACATCGACCATGGCGGCGGCGTTCTGGAACTTGATGGTCCCGTTAATGTTGAGGTTGTCCGTGGTGATGGTGCTGGGCGTGTAGGAGATGAACGAGGCCCCTCCGCGCAGGTTGATCCACTGATGAATCAGGGGCGTGGCTACGTCGAAGCCGATGCCGGCCAGGCCGACCTTGACGCCGATGGCCAGGCCTGAGAAGGGGAGCGAGCTTTGCTTGGACGCCTTGGGGGCGGAGGAGGATTGCGCGCCGGCGGCAGGAGCAACAAGGGCGTCGGCGGCGATGGAGCTGGAGAACGAGACGGGTGCTGCCGTCTCCGCGTAGAGGGCGGGCGAGGCGGCTGGCGCCTGGGCCGAGAGAGCTGTGGCCTGGGCGGAGATGGCGATGGGCGAAAGGGCGAGGACGGAGAGGATCGCAAGAGAGCGGAAGTTCATGAAGTCCTTTCTAAGGTACAGGGACGGAGCAAACAATGCGCCTATCACTCATCAGATGCTCTCGTCCGAAGCGGCGCGTAGCCAATCTGTCGAACTGTGTCAATTCAGGAATGCGCTGACCGTACAAGAGTATTGGCTCGCCTGGGCGAATTCCATCCCCTGAAGGGGTCATGGAACATTGTGGGTTACTATGCGTGGCTGAGGCGGCGGGCGAAGTCGAGGAAGGTGAGGGCGGCGGGCGAGTAGCCGCCGGGGTCGGGCTGGGTGAAGTCGCCGGTCAGGGGGTCGATCTGCTGGCGGAACTCGGTGTGGCGCATGATGGCGGCGCACCACTGCTGCATGAGGTGGGTGAGCTCGGCCTGCTTGCCGTAGTGGGGCATCCAGCGCGGGGCGCGGAGGGCGGTGAGGGCCTGGCTGGCCCCGCCCCAGCTATTGCGCGGGATGGGACGGACGAAGGTGGGCTCGTTGAGGGCTGAGGAGGGGAAGGGATAGGGCGCCCAGAAGGCGGCGGGGTTGTGGACCTGGCGTGTCCAAACGGCGTCGAAGATGGCCCGGTCTTTGTGGGGGTCGAGGACGTGTTCGCCGAGGACGCGGATGGTGACGACGGAGCGGATGCGCACGAAGTTGTTCTGTGCGTCGAGGTCGTAGAAGGCGGCGTCCTCGGGCGAGTAAAGCTTGCTGAGGATGAGCTGGCGGATCTGCTCGGCGTCGGCGAGCCAGCGGGATTCTTCGCTGGATTTGCCGAGGCCGCGGGCCATGGCGGCAAGGGCGATTCGTCCGCCATAGACCGTGGCGGAGAGGTCCGGGCAGAGGCGCGGCATGGTGGGATCGGGCGGGCATTTGCGCGCGTCGGAGTCGGGGCAGCGGTTGGGGATGCCCTTCCAGCGCGGGCTGTTGTCCATGCCGGTGTCGTAGGTGCAGAATCCCTCGACGAGGCCGGTCTTGCGCGTGTCGCGGTACTGACGCAGCCACGCGTCCCAGCGCGCGCATGAGGCGTATGCGGTGGTCAGAAGCTCGTCGTCGTGGGTCTGTTGGGCCAGCTCCCAGGCGGTTGCGGCGATGGGGACGACCATCTGAATCTGGCCGTAGCCGGCATCAGTGCCGACCTTATCGGCGAGCTTGATGGAGGCGGGGAGCTGGTCGTCGGGCTTCTGCTGCGCGAAGAAGGCCATGTGGTTGGCGCGGGCTGTGGCGAGCGGTGTGGGCGCGCCGGGCTGCGTGGCGACGTACTTCTGTAGCGTACCGTAGACCAGGCCCTCCAGCGGGGCGCACTCCAGCCAGATGCCTGCGTAGGTGCTGCCCTCGACCAGGACGGGATGGTCGTAGCGCGGCATGGTGCGCACGTTGCCTGCGACGACGGCGAGCGCCGCGTCCCAGGTGGCGGCCCATGCGGGATCGGCGGTGGGGAAGCGGGGGCGGGGCGCGGTGGGCGGCGGGACGGCTGCTGCGGAGCGCTGGCCGGCAGCTGGCGCGGGAGCCTGCTGCAACTGGGCGAATGAGGCGAACGGGGAGATGGGAAGCGCGGCTGAGGCGGCGGCGAGCGCGGTCTGCTTGAGGAAATCGCGGCGGGGCTGGTTCTTAATCATGCGCAACAGTGTAAGGCGCGAGGGCCGCTGTTGGATAGCGATTCTCAGGCGCGGCCGCAATAAACCATAGAGCGGGCGGGGCCGCGGAATAGACTGAAACGATGAAGCGTTCCGGGAGCGGCGACGAGATTGCGGGCGGCGCTCGATGCGAGATCAACCCCGCTGTATTTCGCCGCCGGCTGATGGCCTGGTACCGCGAGAACGCGCGCGCGCTGCCCTGGCGCGAGACGTGCGTCCCGTACCGCATCTGGGTCGCGGAGGTCATGCTGCAGCAGACGCGGGTGGCTGCGGTGGTGGAAACCTACAACGGGTTTATGCGGCGCTTTCCCACGCTGGTCTCGCTGGCGCTGGCCAGCGAACTGGAGGTGCTGGTGGCGTGGTCGGGGCTGGGCTACTACAACCGCGCGCGGCTGTTGCACAAGGCGGCGCAGTTCATCGTGGGCGAGCGCAAGGGACGGCTGCCGGCGACGGCGGCGGAGCTGCGCACGCTGCCTGGGATCGGCGAGTACACGGCGGCGGCGATCGCAAGCATTGCGTTTGGGGAGGGCGTTGCGGTGGTGGATGGCAACGTGGAGCGGGTGGTTCTGCGGCTCACGGGCCGCGCCAGCGAGAACACCGCCGCCGCGCGGGGGTTCGTGCGCGCCCAGGCCCAGGCCCTGCTGCCGCAGGGGCGCGGGACGGCATTGCGGCGGGGTGGGCAATCCGGCGGCGGCGCGGGCCCGTCGCACTCCGACAACCCTGCGGGAGACCACAATCAGGCGATGATGGAGCTGGGTGCAACGGTCTGCCTGCCGCGCGCGCCGCGCTGCAGCGAGTGCCCTGTGCGCGAGCTGTGCTGCACACGCGGCGAGCATCTGGCGCCCGCGCGCGCGCCGCAGCGCAGCCAGCCCGTCGCCTGCCTGCTGGACCTGCGCAAGCGCGGCCCGGCCACCGAGGTCCTGCTGGAACGCCGGCCCGCGGACGCCAGTGTGATGCCCGCGATGTACGAGCTGCCGCCGCTGCCGCTGGAGGCGGTGGAGGGGCTGGAGCCAGCGTTGCGGATCCGCCACGCCATCACGAATACGAACTACTACGTGCAGGTCTTCAGCGCGCGCCGCGCCGTGCCCGTCAGCGCCGGCAGCCGCGCCAGCACTGGCAAGCGCAGCGGGGCCGCAGCCCATGTGCTGCGCGGCGCCATTCCCGCGGTCGCCCACGATCTCCACTGGACGCGCACCACGCGCCTGGCCAGCCTTCCGCTCACCGGGCTTACGCGCAAGGTCCTGCAGCGTCTAAAGGTTATGAAGAACACTCGCGTCACGCTTCCCGAATGACGGGGCGTGGGCCTTTCTCGCGCTCCCTTGATTGCTTCGCAATCAAGGGAGCACAGTCAAAAAAGTATCGCTTTGCGGCATCCATTCGACTTCGCGCAGGACTGGCTCTGAAGCCGTGGCCTTCCGATCAACCTGTGCGGAAACCTATCCATGCGGCACTCCGCCGTCGTAGGATGGACTCTGAACCAGTGATGAGACGGAGCTTAATAATTTGCGGCGGATCAATCCGCTTCGGCCTGGCCCTGACGCTGACACTGCTGGCTGTCGTCGCCGGGCCGTGGCTGCGTGCTTATGGGGCGGAACACATTACGCTGCGCAATGGCTTCGAGCTGGACTGCGCGCGGCGCGAGGCAGTGGGCGACCGGGTGCGGATTTATCTATTGCCGACTGTTCGCGCCGGTGCTGCCGGGCAGATGGCGGCGCAGGATGCGAACTACATCGAGGTTGCGGCCAGCTCCGTGCTGCGGGTGGAGCAGATTCCCGATCCTCCCTCGCCACCAACTCCAGCCGCTGCGCCACTTGCTCTGCCCCTGGTCTTGCTGGAACCCGCGCGGAAAGGCCCTTCTCCACTCACGCCAGCCACGTCTCCGCTGACGCCGGCCGAGATGGGCGAGATGCTGGCGCGGGCCGGGGCGCAGCACAACATCGACGCCGACCTACTGGCCAGCGTGGTGCAGGCGGAGAGCAACGGCAACGCCCGCGCGGTCTCACGTGCCGGGGCCGAGGGCCTGATGCAACTGATGCCGGGGACCGCGTCGGATCTGGGCGTGCGCAACTCGTTTGCGCCGGAGGAGAACATCGGTGGCGGAACGGCCTATCTGGACGCTCTGCTGACCCGCTACCACGACGACATCGCGCTTGCGGTTGCGGCATACAACGCGGGGCCGGCGGCGGTGGACCGCTACCGCGGAATTCCGCCCTACTCCGAGACACGCGCGTATGTTGCCCGCGTGATCCGCGAGTTCAACCGCCGCAAGCGCGCCGCGCAGGCGGCCCACGCGAGCCTGATGGCGGCCGCGAAGTAGCCCGAATGACGCACTGGAGAGCAGACCGATGAAGAGTCGCAAGGGGATGGTCTGGCCTGCAATTCTGATTGTGCTGGCGCTGGCCGTCTTCTTTAACCGCGGCCGGATCCACTTCGACTGGGCGATCTTCTGGATGCAGTTGCGCCATGTAAGCTGGGTGCATATCGCGGCGGGCACCGCGCTGATCTATGCCACCTTCTGGCTGCGTTCGGCGCGCTGGTCGGTGTTTATCAGCGCGACGAAGAAGGTCTCGCCGCTGGTGCTGGTGGGGCCGCAGTTCATCGGGTTTACGGCGGTCGCGCTCTTCGGGCGGCTGGCCGATGTGATCCGTCCGGCGCTGGTGGCGCGGCGGGTGCAGCTTTCCATCAGCTCGCAGGTTGCGGTGTACACCATCGAGCGCATGTTCGACCTGGGCGCGGCGGCGTTGATCTTCTCCGGCGCGCTGCTGTTTGCTCGCGACCAGCCGCACCACGAGATCTTCGTCCACACTGGGCTGCTCTCGCTCGGTCTTACCGCGTTGATCGCCGTCTTCGTCGTCCTCATCCGCGTGGCCGGAGGCGCGGTGGCGCGTGTCGCCGAGACGGCGATCGGCTGGCTCTCGAAGCCCATCGGCGAGAGCGTTGCGCAGAAGATACGCGGCTTCCGCGAGGGGCTGGATGCGGTCAGCTCGGCGCAGGACTTTGTGGCCGTCTCGTTGATCTCGCTGGCCATGTGGGGAATGATCGGCTGCGCGTACGTCGAGACGCTGCACGCCTTCGTCGATACGCCGGAGCTGGCGACGATTTCGTTCTCGCGCACCATGCTGCTGATGGGGGCGAGCATTGGCGGCTCGGCGCTGCAACTGCCCGTCATCGGCTGGTTCACGCAGATCGCCGTCACCGCGGCCGCGATGCATGAGTTCTATGGCGCGCCGATTGAGGCCGCAACCGCGTGCGGAGCGTTGCTGCTGGTCGTCACGTTCCTCTGCATCATTCCCACCGGCCTCATCTTTGCGCGGATCGAACACGTCAGCCTGAAGAAGATTGCAACCGAGAGCGGTGCCGTCGAACCTGTCTCGACCTCAAACTCTGACCTCAGCGGCTAAAGCCGCATCGAAGCGCAACACACACGGCATGGGTAAACCCGTGCCCTAAAGCAAAACGGGGCGATGCCGCAGCCTGTGAACCCGTGCCCTTAAGCAAAATGGGATTCCGCGCCGATTCTCGCTTACACTGTAATGCGTTGCAGTTTTCTCCTAAGAGGAACCACTTTGCCCGCCTCGCCCCGTCCACTCGATCTCGTTTCGCACCGCCGCTACAATCCGCTTCTGCGCCAGTGGATTCTGGTGTCGCCGCAGCGCACCGAGCGGCCGTGGCAGGGCGAGACGAGCAAGTCGGCCGCCGGCACGGGGCTGGCGTACGATCCGGCGTGTTATCTGTGCCCGGGCAATGCGCGCTCCGGCGGCGCGCGCAATCCCGCATACACGGGCGTCTTCGCCTTCGACAACGACTTTCCCGCGCTGCTCAGCGACCTTCAGCCGGAGGCGCAGCCGAACGCCTCTCCGCTGCTGGTGGCCCAGCCGGAGCGCGGGCGTTGCCGCGTACTCTGCTTCCATCCCAACCACTCGCTGACGCTGGCGCGCATGACTGTCGCCGAGATTGCAGCCGTGGTGGATGCGTGGGCCGGCGAGACGGCCGCGCTTGGCGATCTGCCGTATATCAACCACGTGCAGATCTTCGAGAACCGCGGCGCCATGATGGGCGCCAGCAATCCCCACCCCCACTGCCAGATCTGGGCCACAGAGCACGTCCCGGACGAGCCGATGCGCGAGCTGGAAGCGCAGCAGGACTACATTGCGGAGCACCACCGCTGCCTGCTCTGCGACTATGTGGCGACCGAGCTGGCGCAGGCGGAGCGCATGGTGGCCGAGAACGATCTGTTTGTCGCGGTCGTTCCCTACTGGGCCACATGGCCCTTTGAGACGCTGGTGCTGCCGCGCCGCCACATGGGCAGCCTCACCGACTTTACGGCGGCAGAGCGCACCAGCCTCGCGGCGATTCTGAAGGCCGTGACCACGCGCTACGACAATCTCTTTCAGACCAGCTTTCCCTACAGCCTGGGCTTCCACCAGCGGCCCACGGACGGCAAGGCGCACGATTCCATGCACTTCCACGCGCATTTTTACCCTCCGCTGCTGCGCTCGGCCCAGATTCGCAAATTCATGGTTGGCTTCGAGATGTATGGCAGCCCGCAGCGCGACCTTACGCCGGAGACCGCGGCCGAACGCCTGCGCGCCCTGCCCGAAAAGCACTACCTCGATTGATGTATTGTTTGTGATGCGGAAGATGGTCCAGAATCTTGTATTAGGCTTTACATTTTTAACGCAACGAACCTGTAGAAAGAGCCCATGCTGACCCACGCTGAAATTGCCGCCCTTCACTTCGCCTCCTACAATGTTCCCGGCGCGCTCTACGCCGCGCCCGGCCGCGTCAACCTGATCGGCGAGCACACCGACTACAGCGACGGTTTTGTGATGCCCGCGGCGATCGACTTTGCCACGGTCGTCGCCATCTCGCCGCGCACGGACGGCCGCATCCTGATCCACTCGGTCAACTACGACGAGCGCATCGACAAGAGTGTGCACGAGCTGCTCGACGACGGCTTTGCCTCGCTGCGCTCCGGCCGCAAGGTCCATTGGTCGGACTATCCCGCCGGCGTGATCTGGTCGCTGCGCGAGCACGGCGTCCCGGTGGACAACGGCTTCTCGATGACGATTGCCGGCAACGTTCCGCTGGATGCCGGACTCAGCTCGTCGGCCTCCGTCGAGGTGGCCACTGCGCTCGCCGTCCTCGGCACCACCAGCCTGGACCTGCCGCCGACCAAGATCGCCCTGCTCTGCCAGCGCGCGGAGAACGCCTTCGTCGGCGCCAACTGCGGCATCATGGACCAGTTCGTCAGTTGCTGCGGACAGCAGGACCACGCCGTCATGATCGACTGCCGCTGGCTGGAGTACCAGCTCGCTCCCATTCCCCCGACCGTGCGCATCGTCATCTGCAACTCCATGGTGCGGCACACGGTAGCCGGAGGCGAGTACAACACCCGCCGCGCAGAGATTGAAGCGGGCGCCGATATCCTGCGCAGGCACCGGCCCGAGATCATGGCGCTGCGCGACGCCACCGTGGCCGACCTCGCCAAGTGGGGCAGCGAGATGCCCGCCAACGTGCTCAAGCGCTGCCGCCACGTCGTCACCGAGAACGCGCGCGTGCTGGCCGCCGCCGATGCCTTCCGTTCCTCCAACCTCACCCACTTCGGCGAGCTGATGCGCCAGGCCCACATCAGCCTGCGCGACGACTTCGAGGCGTCCTGCAAGGAGATCGACATCCTGGTCGCGCTGGCCGGCAAACAGCCCGGCTGCTTCGGCGCGCGCCTCACCGGCGGAGGCTTCGGCGGCTGCACCGTCAACCTGGTCGCCGCCGCCAACGTCGAGGCCTTCACCGAGGCCATGCGCGCCGGCTACCGGGAAGCCACCGGCATCGCCCCGGAGATCTACACCAGCCGCGCCTCCGGCGGCGCCCACGCCATCACCCTGTAGACTGCGCACCGGGCGACTATCCTAGTGTGATGGGCGAGATGGAGCAGGAGACGATTGTGGCGGTCTCGACGCCGGCGGGACGCGGCGGGATCGGCGTGGTGCGGCTGTCGGGCCCGCGCGCGCGAGAGATCGCTGCGCCGCTGGTGCGCCTGCGCCATCCGCTTGCCGCGGGGCAAGCGCGTTTCGGCGAGGTGCTGGATCTCTCCGGCGGTGCGAAGACAACAGCAGATCCCTCCGGGATGACAAACAATGGAACGAGCGCGGGAGAGGCGGAGCAGGACACGGAGCCTCGCGTGCTGGATGAGGCGGTGGTGACGCTGTTTGCCGCGCCGAATTCGTATACCGGCGAGGATGTGGTAGAGATTGCGGCGCACGGCTCGCCGGTGCTGCTGGAGGTTCTGGTGCAGCAGTGCTGCGCGCGTGGCGCGCGGCTGGCCGAGCCGGGGGAGTTTACCCAGCGCGCGTTTCTGGCCGGGCGGATCGACCTGACCCAGGCCGAGGCGGTCAACGATCTGATCGGCTCATCGACGCTGCAGCAGGCGCGCGTGGCTGCGCGGCAGATGGGCGGGTCGCTGGCGCGGGTGGTTGCGCCGGTGAAGGCGGAGCTGGTGGGGCTGATCGCCGCGATGGAGGCGGGCATTGACTTCGCTGAGGACGACATCGATGTGATGGCGGCGGAGCGGATCGCCGAGAAGATCGCCGAGGTGCGCGCGCCGCTGGTGGAGCTGGAGCGGAGCTTCGCCTACGGGCGCGTGGTACGCGAGGGATTTCGGCTGGCCATCGTGGGGCGGCCCAACGCGGGCAAGTCGAGCCTCTTCAACCGGCTCGTGGAGCGCGAGCGGGCGATTGTGACCGCGGCGCCGGGGACTACCCGCGACACTGTGACCGAGCGCGTCTCCATGGGCGGCATTCCGGTGGAGCTGATCGACACCGCCGGGCTGCGCGAGGGCGCGGACGAGGCGGAGCGGATGGGCGTCGCCCGCACGAGGGAGGCGATGGCCGAGGCCGACGTGGTGCTGCTGGTCGTCGACGCGACGGTTGGCATCTCGCGGGAGGACCGCGCGGTCATCGAGCTGGGCGCATCGGGTGGGAGCAGCGTGCTGGTGGCGTGGAACAAGAGCGATTTGGTGGAAGACAAGGGAACAGGGAACAGGGAACAGGGAATAGAGAACAAGGAACAGGGAACAGAGAATCTGGTGCGGACCTCGGCGCTGACGGGCGAGGGAATTGAGGAGCTGCGGGCAGCGATCGTCGCAGCGGTTGCGGGTGGCGAGGGAGGCCTGCGTGAGGCGGCAATGCTGACCAACCTGCGCCAGCATCAGGCGGTGGAGCAGGCGCTCGGCGGGCTGGCGGCGGCGCGCCTCGCCGTGGACGCGGCGATTCCCCATGAGATGCTGCTGCTGGACCTCTACGAGTCGCTGCGCGGCCTGGACACGCTGACCGGAGCGACTACCAGCGAGGACGTGCTGCGCCTCATCTTCTCACGCTTTTGCATCGGGAAATAAAGCAGAAGCCCCGCATCTCAGATGTTGAGATGCGGGGCAAATGCGTTTGTGCGGCCAAGCGATTACAGAGCGGGCGGCGCGTCCGGCCTACCGCTCTCGGGCAGGGCTGGATAGTCCGGCCTTTGATTGTCGGGCGGAGTGGGATAGGCCTTGCTGCCGTCGTTCAGCTCGAGGCGGAGGTAGTCCCAGACCACGCCGGTCGTGACATCTCCTGCTGGCACCGTGAACGTCATGGAGTTCTCGCCCGCCTTCAGCAGAGCGGCGTCGAACTTCTGGACATACTGGTACCAGACGCCCTTATCGGTGTTGTAGCGCAGGGCGTTGGTGGCGACCGGATGGATCGTGCCAACCTCCTGCCCATTGACGCCGATCTGCAGGCTGCCGGGAGCGCTGGGCGTTGTGCCATTGCCGCCGTCAGCCCCAGCCAGCGCGATGCGCAGGACAGCCGAGCCCTTCGAGGCTTTGGGCATGGTGAACTTGACGGTCCAGGTTGTGGCCCGGCCCTGGCCCCACTCCCGCCACATGTCCTGGGTGCCGGTTGGGTTGTTGACCCAGCCGAAGCGCTGGTTCAGGGGGTCCTTGGCGGCGGGGTTCTTCCAGGCGTCGGTGGTGGAGTGGGGGACCTCCTCGAAGAACCAGTCCTTGCGGTAGTCGCTCTTGCCGATGGTGTAGGTGATGTCGTTGGGGAAGAGGTCGCCGTAGCGCAGACCCCAGCCCCAGAGCCAGTAATTGGCGCCGTCGCCCTTGAAGAACTTGTCGCCGGTGCGATCGGGATAGCCGATCTCCCAGATCTGCCTGCCGTAGCGGACGGGCTGCCAGTCGAGCTTGCCCAGATCGATCTTCTTGCCTGCTTCAACCGTGATGTTGGCCTTGGCGTACTCGCCGAGGACGCCGTCGGCGAAGGCGTGCAGCGTGTACTTGCCGGGGCGGACGTTGCGGATGGTGAAGCGGCCGTCGTCGGAGCCGTCGGTCCAGAACTGGTAGTGGTTGCCATCGTGCGGCCAGGTGACGGTGGAGCCGTTGCCTGCGCGCAGTTGATAGCCGAATCCAGTACCCTGATAGTCCGCGTGGGCCAGGCCGACGGTCAGATGCGGGAGCGTCTTCTTAGCCGCCTGGGGATCGTCGAGGACGAGCTGTCCGGTGACGGTGGCGCGCCCGTCCTTGTGCGGGTAATCCACGCCCTCGACCCAGGCGTAGGGCCAGGCGGCTTTGACGGCTTTGGACTTCTCAACGGCGTCGTTCCACAGCGCGAGCTGGTTGTCACGCCACACCTGCGGCACGGCGGGCATGCCGCTGCCGGAGGTGGCGGCCAGCTTGTCCATCTCGGCCTGGGAAGGGTCTTTGGGATCGGCCAGCGAGTTGAAGTAGACGAAGATCGGCCCGACGACGTGCTTCCAGTCCTGGCCGGTGGGGATGTAGTTGACCGCGCCGCCGGCGTAGTGGCCGCTGGTCCAGTAGTCGAGCACGGTCCCGCTCATGTGGTCGATCAGGTCGAGCTTCTCCGCGCCGCCGCCGATGTACTCATTCGACGGGTTGATGAAGTAGACGCCGATGTGGTCCTTGGTGCTGGACCATCCCCACGCGGTCAGTTTGTACATGACGGCGTTGTAGCTGTACTTGTGCTCGACGGAGTTGGCATAGACGCCGCTCAGCAGGATCCTCTGCTCCTTGGCGTGGATGACGACGCCCTTGCGCAGGTCCGCATCGGAGGTCATCAGCTGGTTGCGGTCACGGTCGACGGAGAGCCAGTTGAAGGTTGGGTTCATCGACTCCAGGATGAAGCGGCTCTCGCCCTCGCCTGCCGGCGGATACGAGGCCTTGTGGGTGTACTCGGCGTAGGTGTAGAAGCCGCTGACGCCGCGCTCCATGGTGTAGCGCGTCTCGATGTCCATGCCGCCGCCGCGAGGGCCTGACGGTGGGCCGCCTGGGCCACGTGGGCCTACGGCCAGGCCGCCGGGACCGCCGGGACCGCGTGCGTAGCCTCCTCCGCCGGGACGTGCTGCGCCGCCGGGACCGCCGGCGCCCGTTGCTACTGGCGCTGTTGCGGGAAAGCGAGGCTCCTGCGCCGCGGGCACGCCGCCGCCAGGCGGTCCGCCGAGGGGGCTGGGGGCGTTGGGATTGCCGGGATTGACGCCTTTAACCGAGACCTCGGCGCGCTCGCCGCCGTTGGCTGCCGGGTCGATGGTCACCCTTGCGGTGACGGTGCCGGATGGCACCTGTTCCCAGTACTCGCCATGGGTCTGCGTCTCAATACCGTGGTAGATCAACGACGAGATGTTTCCGTTCCTCTTCAGGATGGTCATCTTGACGATGCCGTTGGCGAGCGTCCAACTGTCGCCGTTGTCGGTGAGGGTCACCGGGTCATTGACCGTGACTTTGGCGATCTTCGGCAGTACGTGGGCGGCCGGCTGCTGCGCCGATGCACCGGATGTCAGGACAACTGCCAGCGCAAGAAACATAGATACAAAGAGGAGCCTTGCTTTCGTCATTGCGCAACCTTTCAGAACAATAGTTGTGGAGGATGGGCCGATGGTGATTGAAACTTGAGAACGATCGCCGGAGCGCCGGTCTTCCGGCAACACGGAAAGGACCGGGGACCGTGGAATGCGTAATGGGAAGACGAACGGACCGCCTTGCGAAGTTTCACATCCATGTCATTTTCACGGGAAATGTGGTTCCGCAAAGAGCGTGCTGCGCGGTCTTCATTGAGAGGAGGCCACACAGTCTCCGCGGAGCGCCTGCCGGGAAGATGCCCCTAGCTTCCGGCCAGGACGTAGGGCAGGGTGGGGGTCTGCGCGCCGCCCTCGTCTTCCACCGTGACGGCGAAGTCCCGCGCCGGGACGCCCGTGGGCAGGCCGGGCAGGATGACGCTGGCGTTGCCGTGGTTGTCCGGGTGGAAGACCGCGGCGGGTATGGGGTTGCGTCCGTCGGCCGGGATGAGCCACAACTCATAGACCTTGCCCGCCAGCAGCGGGTCGAGGTCGTCGGCCAGGAAGATGAGGCTGCCGTTGGCGCGGTTGTAGGTGACGCGGCCCAGCGGCTGGGCTTTGGCCGGCGGCTTGGCGGTCAGCGTGATGCGCGCGGCGTCAGGATCGGCGAGCGCGTCGAGGAGCTGATGGGCGCGGGCGGCGTCGGCGTTGAGGCGGGCCAGTTCGCTGGACTGCGCGCCGAGTTGCGCGCTCTGGGCCGCCTCCTGCTGATAGAACTTTGCCCCCGCAACCGCCAGACCCACGGCCAGAATCCAGCCAAGCCACCCCAGCAGGGTGAGCGCGCGGCTGTGCTTCGGCTCTTCGTCTTCGGGCGGAGCGAGAATGGACCCGTTGCGTCCGAAGGCCGCGAGCGCGGGCTGGGCGGCCAAGCGGTTCTCGCGGGCGACCTGCGTCCTCAGTCGCTGGCGGGCCAGCGCCGGGGGCGAGTGCAGCTCGGCGCTGAAGGCGCACGCCGCCAGATCGCCCTTGACCAGTGCGAGTTCGCGCAGGCACTCGGCGCAGTGCTCGAAGTGATGCGTCAGGTCGGCGGCCTGCTCTCCGGTGAGGAACTGCAGCGCGTAGAGGACGGTCTCTTCGGGGCCGGCGTGGCGCATGCCGGGCCGCGGGTTAGGCGCGCTGGCGCTCATGGCTGAAACGCCTCTCTCAGGGCCAGCAGCGCGTTGCGCAGGCTGCTACTGACCGCAGCCACCGGCTCGCCGGTCATCTCCGCGATCTCGCGGTGGGTGAGGCCGTCGAAGAATGCCATCTCAAGGGCCTTGCGCTGCGCGGAGGGGAGCTTTTGCAGCAGAGTGCGGGCGCGCTCGGCGAGACGGTTGCGCCCAGCCTCGCTGGCGAGATCGCTGGGCGCGGCGAGGGCGATCGCGTCAATCAACTCGAGGGGGCGTCTGCGGCGCAGCGCGGCGATGGAGCGGTTGCGCGCCAGCACCGCGAGCCATCCGCCCAGGCTTCCCCCGTCCGCCGTGAAGCTAGCTGGAGTGCGCCACAGTTGCAGGAAGACCTCCTGCAGCACGTCTTCGGCCGAGGCCGGGTCGCTCAGAACGCGCAGTGCCACGGAGTAGACGATCCGGGAGTAGCGGTCGAAGAGCGTGGCCACGGCCTGCTCGTCGCCCGACTGCACCAGCGACAGCAGGAACGCGTCGTCCGCAATGGGGGGCAATGCTGTGTCGAAGATTCCGGTTTGTATCTCCATTGAACCCACCCACGGATGGTCTGGCCCGGCCGGACCGGCAGCGACCAGTTTACTTTATCCTGGACTCTGCGCGATGCGCTGTACTCTCGTAGAGGCGGATGAAGATCAGACTGGACAAGGCGCTGGTGGAGCGGGGACTGGCTGCATCGCGCGAGCGCGCCACCGCGCTGGTGCTGGCCGGGCGCGTTCTTGTCTCCGAACAGCGCGTGGAGAAGCCCGGGACCCCGATCGACGAGGCCGCGCCGCTGCGCCTGCTGGGCGACGACCTGCGCTATGTGGGCCGCGGCGGGCTGAAGCTGGAGCGCGCGCTCGAGCATTGGCGGATTGCGCTCGACGGGCGAGCGTGCGTCGATGTCGGCGCCTCCACCGGCGGCTTCACCGACTGCATGTTGCAGCACGGCGCGGCTTCGGTCCTAGCGGTCGATACAGGCTACGGTCAGATCGCCCACAAGCTGCGCGTGGACCCGCGCGTCACTCTGCGCGAGCGATGCAACGCGCGGCTGCTCGCAGCCGGGGAGTTGGTGGAGCAGGGAACAGGGAAGAGGGAACAGGGAACAGGGAAGAGCGCGGCGAGCCTTGGTGGAGCTGCCCCGGCGATCTCCTTTCTTGCGATGGACGTCTCGTTCATCTCGGCGACGCTGGTGCTGCCGGCTGTTTTGCGCGCGCTGGTTCGCGCGGGTGAGGCCTGGCGCGGCGAGGCGGTGGTCCTCATCAAGCCGCAGTTCGAGGCCGGCCGCGAGCATGTGGGCAAGGGAGGGATCGTGCGCGAACAGGCCGCGCGCGAGATCGCCATCGAGCGCGTCAAGCAGTGCGTTGCGGAACTGGGAGGAACCGAGATCGAGGTGATCGACTCGCCCATCCACGGCATGGAAGGGAACTGGGAGTACCTGCTGCACGCCCGCTTCGGTGAAGCAAAGGCCTAACACCGATTCACACGGACCAAACCGATAAGACCAAGGACTGAGAAAGGCGAACCGTTTGTTGAATCCCACGGACAGCCTTTGTTCGACTTTTGATCGGTTAAATCGGTGTAGACCGGTGTTAAGGGGTTGTGTCGCGGAGTGGGCTGGCCGCGAGCGGTACACTGGTTGACGAGATGCCTTTAGCTGGAATTATCTCCAAGCCGCAGAAGCATGAGCTGGAAACGATCCTGCCCGAGCTGCGCGCATGGCTCGGCGAGCGTGGATGGAGCTGCGTTCTGGACCGCGAGAGCGCGGCGTATCTGCGCGAAGGCGCACAGAGCGTGTCTGTGGGAGCAAGCGCACAGCAGGCGGGCGCGCCGCAATCGGATTGTGACAGCGTCGAGCGCGAGCAGATGCCCCAGCGCAAGCCGGACCTGGTCGTCGTCCTCGGCGGCGATGGAACGCTGCTGGCCGCGGCGCGCGCCTTCGCCCACACCAACACTCCGCTGCTCAGCGTGAACCTGGGCGCGTTGGGCTTCCTTACCGAAGTCCCGCTCAGCGATCTCTACACCACATTGCAGGCATGGTGCGACGGCACGGTAGCCATCGAGGTGCGCAGCATGATCCACGCCGAGCTCTTCTGCGGCGGCAAGCCGGCGCGTCAGTGGGACGCGCTGAACGATGTCGTGGTGGCCAAGGGGACCATCGCGCGCATGGCCGACTTCGCCGTCGAGATCGACCGGCAGCCGGTGGCCACCTTCCGCGCCGATGGCGTCATCCTCTCCACTCCCACCGGCTCCACGGCCTACAACCTCTCCGCCCACGGGCCCATCGTCATGCCTACGGTCAACGCCATGCTGGTGACGCCGATCTGCCCTCACCTGTTGACCATCCGGCCCATCGTGGTGCCGGGCGAGGCGGCCATCAGCGTGCGCGTGGTCGGCGTGCCCAACCAGACCTACCTCACGGTGGATGGCCAGGAGGCCGTGCCCATGCAGGTGGGCGACCAGGTGAACTGCCGCCGCAGCGAGTATAGCGTGCGCCTGCTGCGCCTGCAGCCCAACGGCCTCTTCAACGTGCTGCGCTCCAAGCTGAAGTGGGGCGAGCGGTAAGAGAACGGTTGTGAGTTGCCGACTGTCCGTTGTGAGTAAAGGCGGATAGTTTTCTAACTTGACGGGACTCGTTGGGAAGTCACGGGAACTGATTTGGGAAACATTTTTTGTAAACTATTGTGAAAGCAAACGTACACGACAACGATAGGGCACCAAGAACTGCAACGGTTATTACAAATATGCTATTGAGGAGGGCTTCCATGCCGGTCGAGTTCTGGAAATCCCTGTTTGACGTAGCAGCAGTTGTTCTGCTGGGGTTGACGTTTGCTGCAGGTGCTGGCGTACTCATTACTGGAAATATCATCAATACTCGCCAACAGGAAAAACTTCGCACGTTTGATCGTGACCTCACGACAGCCAAATCCGATCTAACCACCCAAATTGGTCAAGTTGCTAGTCTCCAGCGGGATGCATCAAATGCTAAAGCTGCACAGCAGCAAGTTGAGATTGCATTAGAGCTACAGCGTGAAAAAACCGCTAATGCAGAGGTCGAACTCAATCGTCTGACCGGCCCTCCATACCTCGTACCTGTTAAACACGGAGTTGCTATCCCCGATCTATCAGCGGGAAACAAACAGATCGTACTTCTGACTGAAGACACACGTATTATTCTGCCCAAGCTGCCTAAAGAGAAATCCCTCTCATGGACTCTTATCCTCAAACAGGATGGAGTCGGCCAGCACCAATTCACGTTTTCTCCGCAACTTTCTGGGTTCGGAAACTATGTATACGATTCGCCACCCCATAGCAGTTGTCTTGTGAATTTGGTTACCGACTCTAGCGGAACTGTAAACGTCGGCTTAGGCGGAACATTTGCTGCCGCCCCCATCGAAACCACGAGCAAGAAGTAGACAAAGAACTTCGCTGCCCTGTTACGGCAATTCCAGCGTACCTGAGTTTAGGGGATACTTACCATTCGATCGATATTTCTTCTCGCCGCTGTTCTCCTCACCGCAAATCTCGCCGCGCAGGACTTCTCCCACCCCGACAGCGAACCCGCGCCCGAGACCGCGCTCATCCAGCAGGCCAACGACGCGCTGGCCGCCAGCGACTTTGCCGCCGCACTCAAAATCCTCACCGGCCTCAACACCCAGACCCCCAACAACCCCCAGGTCCTCTACGACCTCGGCCTCACCCTCGAAGCCCTCGCTCCTGAAACCCCGAACCCAACCGCGCCAGACTCCAAACCCCTCACCGCCGAGTCCTGCTACCGCCAATCCATCTCCGCCAACCCGCTCTTTCCTCCGCCGCACGTCGCCCTCGGCCTGCTGCTTGCCCGCACGGCGCGCCCCGCTGAGGCCCGCAGCGAGCTGCTCACCGCAACCCAGATACCGGACATCGCGCCCGCGCTGAAGGCACGCGCCCTCCGCGCCCTGGCCAGGCTCGAACAGCAGGCCACGCCACCCAATCCCACGGTCGCCTCCGCCGAGTTGCTCGCCGCCCTCAACCTCACGCCCGAGGCCCCCGAAGACATCGTGCTTGCCGCCGAGATCGCCGAGTCCACCTCCGACCTGCCCGCCGCCGAGCGCGCCTACCGCCGCTACCTCGTCCTCCCCGAAGAGACTGGCGACCCGCAAGCTATCGCCGCGCTGGCCCACGTCCTGCTCGCCGAGCGCCGCCCCGCAGACGCCGAAGCTCTGCTCACGCCCGCCCTCGCCGCCCACCCATCCGATCCC
>Ga0326727_10012575_pt1 | contig 19209 bp, 18 predicted proteins | sample MB2enrmetagenome_FD_207643 | JGI IMG/M metagenome (GOLD analysis project Ga0326727, IMG submission 207643) | Lab enriched peat soil microbial communities from McLean, Ithaca, NY, United States - MB29MY | ecosystem: Environmental > Terrestrial > Soil > Wetlands > Peat | place: USA: New York...
CACGCTTCGCGCTTCGATGGCACCGGTACTTAGGGAATTGGGCGACAAAGATTTCGAAAGATTCGGAATCCATACGGAGGATGGGAAAGTGACTTTGCTTAGCCTTCTTGAACGAGCAATCGAACACACTAATCATCACATGAAGGCGATCGAGAAAATAAAAAGAAAATTCAAAATCAAGTAGCTGATCATGCGGGAATACAAGCTCTATCTCGACGGGAAATTTGTGGATCCTAAAAGCGGCAGGTATGATGTAACGTTGAACCCGTTTGACGGCTCGGTGATTGCAAAGTTTGCGGTCGCTTCATCTGAGGATGTTGATGATGCGGTCACGGCAGCGCGGCGCGCCTACAACTCAGGCGTCTGGAATAAGCTCTCTCCTGAAGTCAGGGGAAACTATCTAAATAAAATCGGCGAGAGAATAAATGCCTCTGCGGCTGAAATGGTGGAATTAGAGGTTCTCGACTCCGGCTCAACGCTGAAGAAGGCGAGAGAGGATATTGCTCTGAGCGCAAGGGCTTTGACGGTGTTCGGCACACTCGCAGCCATCGACTACGAATCTGAACTCCTGGAGGTGTCAAGACCTGGCTTTTCGAGGAATTTCCTCAGATATGAGCCCGTTGGGGTCGTGGGGGCAATAATCCCGTGGAGTTCCCCCCTGAGGATGGCGGTCTGGAAATTGGGGCCTGCACTTGCCGCCGGTTGTACCATTGTGATGAAACCTTCGGAGCTCACTCCCGTGACGGCAATGGAGCTTGCAAAGATAATAGACGAAGTTGGACTTCCACCGGGGGTCGTAAACATAATTCCTGGATACGGGGTGGATGCGGGTGAGGCGGTCGTTAACCATCCCGGCGTCGACAAAATCGCGTTTACTGGCTCGACTGCTGTCGGCAAGAAGATAATGCAGCTTGCGTCGGGATGCCTCAAGCGGCTGACGCTAGGGTGCGGCGGAAAATCCGCGAACATCGTCCTTGATGATGCCGACCTCGACCTCGCTATCGATGGAAGTATTTACGGGATGTTCTATCACTCGGGACAGTGCTGCGAAGCAGCGACACGACTGTACATTCACGAAAAGATATATGATGACTTTGTTTCAGCCCTGGTCGAAAGGGCTGCGAAGATGGTTCTTGGAAATCCGATGGAACCGACGACGGACATCGGACCGCTCATATCAAAAAAACAGAGGGATAAAGTCCTCGGTTACATTGAAGCCGGCAAGAAAGAAGGTTTCAAAATACTGCTTGGCGGCGGGTTGCCGTCCGCGCCGGGTTTGCTAAAGGGGAATTTTGTGGAGCCGACTATCTTTGCCGATGTCGATAATAAATCCAAGATTGTTCAGGAAGAAATCTTTGGTCCTGTGCTGGTTGTGGGCAAATTCAGGACGGATGATGAGGCAGTCGAGCTTGCTAATGATTCTTCATACGGACTCGCGGCTGGAGTGTGGAGCAGAGATACTGAGCGCGCAAAGGACATAGCTGACAAGCTGGAAGCTGGAACCGTCTGGATAAACGAATGGCATTTGCTCAACGAGCGCGTCCCCTTCGGAGGCTACAAGCAGAGCGGGATCGGGAGAGAGTTCGGCAGAATCGGGTTGGAAGAGTATTTGGAGGTAAAGCATATCCATATCGATGATGGCGTGCCGAGGTCGAAGCGGGGATGGTATGATACGGTGGTGCCGAAGTAATCGCGAGACTGCGCAGCGTACCTTGGTCGCCGACCAGCGAATCTATCTTAATTGAGCTCTGGGATCATACACGATCCAGTGCTCGAGAGGGACTAATTGCTGCCGAAGGGACCACTGCAATAAAGGAGTGTGTCAGGAACCGAGACAAATTTTCCGTCTTCACGTCGCCTATTCTCTTGCCCTATTCAAAATTAGATGTTTGTCTTCGGAGATTTTGCCGAAAGAGGTCAACTTTGTCAAGTCAAGAGAGGCCCGTCAGTTCTTTCCTTGGTCCTCCATCATCTTTTTTATCTGTTTCACCTTTTCCTGGGCGTTCTTAAGACTCGGATCGAGCTCGAGTGCGCGGCTGTATTCTGCTAATGATTCCTTGAGCAGTCCTTTCTTCATCAATCCTTCGCCGAGGCTGTCATGCGCATTTGCGTCATTGGGAGCGAGTCCGACTTGCCTCCGAAATTCCGTAACTGCCAAATCGATTTTTCCCTCGCCAAGCAAGAAATAACCGTACATATTATGAAAGCGATAATACTTAGGATCGCCCCCGATCTTCTTGTCAAGAATGGAAAACTCATTTTCAGCCTGATCGTTCTTCTTTTGGTGAGAATAGATTTGTACGAAAAGGAACCTCCCGTCAATTTCACTCAGCCTTAAAACGGCGTTCGCCTGTTCGAGGGCTTTGTCTTCGTCTCCGCCCATGATTCCTGGAGCATACAAATAATACTGCGCGAGTCCCGAGCGAGCGCCGACATGGTTCGGGTTGAGCGCGATAGCCTTCTCGAATTCATTCTTGACATCTCTGGCCAAGAACGGCTGGCGAAAGACGCTTGCGTTCTGCGCGTCTCTGCCGTAGCACACGCCGAGCCAGAAATGATATTCTGCGCTGTCACCTGCAAGCTTTGTAGCCTGCTCGGCCTGGTCCTCAGCATCATCGACATTGTTCTCGTTATAGAGTATTTTCGAGAGGATGTAGTGAGGCTCGGCTTGTTTCCCGTTCTTGTCAATTACTTTTTTCAGAAGCACCTTCGACTCGTCGTACTTCTTCTCTTTGAATAGATCTTTGGCTTTTGTCAAGTCATCTGACGGACCCGCTCCCGACGATTGGCAAACCGAACCACTTACCGAACCGAAAAGGCAAATCAGTACGATAACGAGCGAATATTTCATTATCAGCCTCACTGTAATTTCATAATGCGGAATCTCTTCTATGACCGAATTCTTTATTCGACTTTTACCACGACTTTCCCGGTTGTTCTTCCCGATTGAAAGTTCCTTATTGCTTCTTTGAGCTGCTCAAAGGGAAAAACACTTCCGACATACGGCTTGTCGAGATGAAGCGCCCCGATCTCGCTCAACATGCTCAACCACAGATCGTGGCGTTCATAAAGCCATATCAAGTTGAACCCCAGGACGGATTTGTTGGATTCGATCAACGTAAGAGTGTCGTACCGCGGCATCGTGATGAACCGAAAGGCGAGCTTGAGGTAATTCGGCCTCGCTCCTGGAGAAGCGAATTGCGAAAGCCCGTACGCTACCAACCTCCCGGTTGGCGCCAGGAGGTCAAAACCGTCTTTCTGGGCTTTGCCGCCCACCGCGTCAAGGACCAAGTCTAGACGCCTCCCATTGAGATGTTTCAAAAGCTCCTTTTTGAAATTTCTATCCCTGACTATGATTTCATCGTAACCTTCAGATCTGAGCAATTCAGCCTTCGATGGATTACCAATTGTGCCGATCGTATGTGCCGAGAATTTTTTTGCGATTCGATTTGCATATACTCCGACGCCGCCGGCTGCACTATGTATGAGTACGGTTTGGCCTTGTCCAATGTTTCCCAGACGAACGAGAGCATAGTACGCCGTCAGTGCCTGCACTATGAACGACGCGCCCTCCTCGAATGACCAGTCCTCAGGAAGCTTCATGACGTACTTGCTGTCGATGTTCAATCGTGTTGCATAGGAGCCGAATCTTATGGACCCCATTATCCTGTCGTTGATCTCAAAATCGGAAACGTCTTTCCCTCTGTCCACCACAATGCCGCTGAACTCGAGTCCGGGAATGAAATTCCTCTTGGGCGCTGCTCTGTACAAACCGAAGATTGTGAACACGTCGGCAAAGTTAAGGCCGACTGCCTTTATCTTTATGCATACTTCATTGTCGGCAGGCCCTGGAATCTCTTCTTCTACCAGGTTGAGATTATTTAACGAGCCAACTCTGGAAATCCGATACGACTTTCTTTTCATCTTAGACCATGTGAATTATGAAAGGGATAAATTATACACAAAACTACAGGACTGGCAGTTTAAAATCAATTTTTTCCCGTCGAGTTGCGCTGACTCCGCGATCGCACGCTGCGTCCCCAAAGCCGTCCGAGCGTCATCTCCATGCGCTTCGGCGCCGTCGTATTGAGCATGCCTATGTTTTCCGCGTCAGTAGATTGCTTCTCTTATTTTGGCGCTGATGTAGTCCATGATATACACCACGAAAGCGATCATGATTACGATCAGGCCCACCTCGCGCCACCTTGCGAGACCCTGGTATTGCATCAACATTGTGCCTATCCCTCCGCCTCCGACCAGGCCAATGATGGTTGCCATTCTGACATTTATGTCCCACCGGTATATGGTGAACGACAGGAAAGGAAGAACTATTTGTGGGACAACTGCATGCCAGACGATCTGGATCTTGTTGGCACCCGTAGCAGAGATCGCTTCCACCGGTCCCTCTTCAATGCTTTCGATCGCTTCCGAATAGAGTTTGGCGTTCGACGCGATCGTATGAACGAGAAGTGCCACCATGCCTGCGAACGGGCCAATGCCCACCCAGACAGAGAAAATGATCGCCCAGATCAGCGGTTCAATCGACCTCACGAAATTCAAGACGAGGCGCAGAAGATAGTAGATGACGAACGTGACCTTCTTGTCTTTCATCAGGTTCCTCGCAGTGAAGAAGCTGATGAACAGGGTCACTGGGATCGAGATCAAGGTGGCTAACAAGGCAATGTATATTGTCTCAATCATTGCAAACAGAGCATCGTCGAAGATACCGAACTGCGGAGTAAAGAGTGAGCCGAACAATCTCTCGGCGCCATGGATCCCGTCTGCGCTGAACAAGCTGACAATCGATATCTTTGTAACAATCCAACCCGCAATGAAGGTTATGTCGAAAAGGAACCACGAAAATATCTCGACCGTCCACTTAGTGACTCCATTGTCGTTGGCTACCCCGAAGAGCTTGCATGACAAGGAAGTCCGCGAGGATGCCCACAGGAATCCTATGACCACGCTTATTGCCAGGATCACCGAGATCTCTGTCCACGAGAAAGGAATATCTCTAAGATCAAGGATAAACTTGTAATAAACGGCTCGTTGAAGAATGAGAATGCTGTAGAAGACGAAAAAGATGTCGAGGAAAATCGCCTTGATGAAGTTCACCTTCCTCTCTTTCTGTCTGATCGCTTCGACGATTTCCTGCGGCAATTTTTCGAGGGCGGGAATCTCGCTCATCTTATCTCAACCTCCTCTGCTTCTTCACCGTAGATCGTTTTGAACCACGTCTCATCTATGTCGATAGGCGATCCTTCATAGACGATTTCGCCGGCTCTTAGGGCAATGACTCTGGTTGCGTAGCGTCTCACAAGGCTGAGGAAATGAAGGCTGCAGATTACTGTTGTTCCCATCTCCTTGTTGATCTTTTCAAAGTAATGCATCACGGAATTTGACGTAGCCGGATCGAGCGAGGCTACCGGCTCATCAGCAAGAAGAAGCTTCGGGCTTTGCATCAAGCTTCTAGCTATAGCTACTCGTTGCTGCTGGCCGCCGCTGAGGGTGTCCGCTCTCACGCTGGAATACTCGGGAATTCCGACTGTTTCGAGACACCTGCGGGCATCTGCAAGGACTCCATCGGAGTAATTTTCCAGGATGGACTCGAGCGTCCCAAGCGATCCGAGCCTTCCGTTGATCACGTTGGATAGCACGGAGCGCCTCCTGATCAGGTTGAACTGCTGGAACACCATACCGATTTGCTTCTTGACTTTTCGGAGTTCGTCACCTTTGACGTGGGTGATGTCTTTTTCAAGAAACAGGATCTTTCCGGAGGTGGGCTCAAGAAGGCGGTTGATGCACTTCAGCAGTGTCGATTTGCCTGATCCGCTCAGCCCGATGACAACGAGAAACTCACCCTCACTGACCTTAAGGCTGACTCCCTTCAGCGCGTGGGTCCCCGATTTGTATATCTTGTGCAGGTTTTCAATTCTGAGAAGCATGGATTATTTTACCATTTTTTCAAAGTCGATATGCTGCCTCTGCAGCAGGGTGCGTAGCCCATCGTAGTCCTCGTCGTTCGTGCGAACCAAGCCTGTGACGTCGTAGATATCTTCCCAAGCCTTCTTGCCTTCGGGGGTCCCGACAAACTCAAGGAGCGCATTTGTAATAGCGTCTTTCATTCTACCGCCAAGATTCCTCCTGAAAACGATCGGATCGTTAGGTATATACTGGGTGAATCCGACTATTTTAATCTTCCGCTCGACATCCGGAAACTGGCGCAGGACTCTAGCGCGGACATCCATCATCCGGCCAGTCGCTTGATCCGGCGGCGCATAATAAGCTGCTCCTGCATCTACCTGACGCTGGTAGATCATGGTCACGACATTAGGATGCTGCATCGCGAAGACCGTTTGACCGAGCCTTATCCCCAGACTATCGAACAACGCCTTCGGCAGGATGTAACCCGATGTTGAAGACGGATCCACGTAGGAGAACGTCTTGCCATTGAGATCCCTGAGCGAATCTATCCCGGAATCGGATCTGGCCATGATTTGTCCACAATATGATGTCTGGCCCTGCCTGACGACTCTTAGTCTCGCTTCGGCTCCGTATTTCGTATTGGCCATCAAGTACGAAAAAGTATTTATTGCGGCTACATCTACCTTGTCTGTGCCGAAAGCTTCGACCACAGCGATGTAGCTTGCAGGAACCGCGGTCGTGAAATAATAGCCGGTTTTCTCGTGCAGATAATCGGTTAGAACCCTCGCATTGAATGATATGGTGCTTGCATCGACCGAAGGTGTAAAATAGAATCTTATCGGATTGGAGTAGGATCCGAGTGAGCCCTCATTGGCTTGCCGGATAGAGATTGCAATAACGAATGCAATGATCGGAGAGAGATACAAAAAGTACTTGAAAAATTTCATCGGATATTATGCACACTAAATATGCAAACTCAAGAGGAAGCGTTCAAACACGGAAATGTTCTCCTAAGGTTAAGCTTTTGTGAAGTGATCTTAGATTGCCTGACGGATGCGAAGGGACGGCCAAATGGCATGGTTGACCCGGGGGGAATGACGCTGAAGTGCCGTCCTACGGTATGTAAAACGCGAGTATGAAATAATTGAGCTGGAGTATCAGCGTTTTCAATTCAGCTTTGAGAATAGGGTTGCTTTGCCGGCTACTTTCGGGGGCTCTCAGGTTATGCTTATTCCTCTTCGCGGAATACCCATTCAGGCGGGAGGAGTTCGTCAAGGTCACCCGCCAATTTCTTGGTGAGTAAGGTCAAGCCGACAACATAAGAAGCATTTGTCCAGCCAAAACCCTCGTACGCAATGCGAGAAAATTCTGTCCCGGTGCTGTCGCAATCGGCGAAGACTTGTGACGAACGATTTGTCACATCGTACTTTTCAGCAATCGTGCCACTGTAATTGTATGCATTGATCGTGATCGTGTACAGCCACCGGTACGCAAGATCGCGCGCGATCTTGCTCTTCCCGTAGTTCTTCAAACCTTGCCAGATCAACATCTGGTGCGGCGACCAACCGAACGGATAATCCCATTGAGTCTGCGGATGATCTTCCGTCATCGGACCGCGAGATTCCTCTGTCGAGCCCACAATCCCGCCAGGCATCTCGAGCAAAGGAAGGGCGTTTTCGATCATTGCCTCCGACTGTTTTTTTGTTGCGAGCTTTGCCCACAACGGATAGAAAGTCGTCGCACTGACAAAATTCGTCCGTTTCTTCTCGACAAAGTTGTAATCGAAGAACATACCATTCTTCTCGTCCCATAAATATTCCGTCACCAGCCTCTTCCGCATCTCGGCTCTCTCGTACCATGTTGCGCTTTTCTCGAGCGATCCATCATCAAGCTTAACTTGTCCGGCGAAGTCATCGGAGATGATGTCGGCTATGTCGGTTTCTTCCTTGTACAGAAGGGAATTGAGATCGACGGTCACAAGTTCGGCACAATCATTTTGCAGGCGATAGCTCGCATCGTGTCCCGATTCTCTCATGCTCCTATCCTCGGTGAACACCCTGTCGAGTGCAGGGGCTTTAAGCTTGCCGGAAAGATAATTCTGCTCGAAACCCTTCGGATCTTTTCCGTGTTTCTTTGCGTATTCAAAATAGATTTTATCGTATCGTCCCGGTTCCGCTTCCGGCGGCGGGCCTATCCCGTCGTCGCAATACCTGCTGAGTCCGGTTCTTGTCAGGTGTCCGGCAGCCGTCCAGTATCCACCGTACTCTTTGATGGCTGCTTCGAGTGCATTCCTGAGCCATTCTCTTGTCTCGGGGTTTTTCGGAAGCTTATCGTAAACCGCCGACGCCATGGAGGTGAGAAACGGCGGCTGCGATCTTGTTAGATAATACGTCAGGTTTGCGTTGAGAATTTTTCCGTAGTTGTCTATCTCATAAATGAAATTATCGACTATAGATCTTGCCAGATCGATCTTGCCATCTTCCAGCAAGCCCAGGACGATGAAATAGCCGTCCCAACCGTACATCCCGTTGAACATGGCCCCGGTGACGATGAACGGAGCCCCTTCGATCTTCCCATCCGGCTCCCTGATGAGTTTCAAACTCAGGATGCCCGCTCTATCGTTCAAGGTTCGTACATATTCCGGCGTGATTTTCATGGGAAGCCTGACCACCTTCATCTTGAGGTCTGCCCGCCGACCCGCAACGCCGTAGAAATAGTTGTAAGCCATCGTATCGTTGTGTGGGACATAAATGTAATTGAAACCATCGATGGCCTGTGCCTTTTCGTCTCGAAAAATTCCCGAAAGGCTGCTCTCATCGATTCGCCTCGTCAGACGGGACCAATAAAGGTTTTCTATTGACTTTGAGATTCGCTCGACGGGCGGCGCAAAGATGTCGGCAACGTTCAGTGAGACCGTGTCTTTCCCTTCATCTTCTGCTATTCTCAAATCTCCCAGAAGATTCGCAAGGTGATATGTCTCCGCCACTTCATATTTCTTCCCGTCGAGCGAAGTGATCCAGAATCGCTTGCAGCCTCTATCGGTGCCTGTGATGTGCGGGTCGTCAATCGTGATCCTCTTGTCGTGGTCAGTATCTTCTTTGGCGATCAGGGAATCAAGGGTGGGATGGACGAGAATTCTGATGGATGTTCGATCAGTCTCTTGTGCCTTACTTCCTGAAATCAATGACAGAAGAGTTGCGATGAAAACAATGCATGAGCTGCTTGCACGGAATGTGGTCGACAGGCAAAAACACAAATTCCTGCGGGCCGGCTTGTCTCCCGTGCTCTTGTCCGCGTAAGCACGTTTAAATCTAGCCATTGATCCTCGGCGTGTGTGTCCTTGTTTCCTGTCCCAGTGATCTAAGCATCTTCTCCGCCTTCTTCCTCGTGGCGGAACGAGTGTTCCTGGTTTGTCGTCGGAGAAATTTCAAAATTCGAGCGTCGAAATCGGGAGGCTTCAGATACACACCTAACGCTTGCACCACTTTGCCCATAACAACGTTGTGACACTCATCGGTTTCGAATTTGAAGGTCTCACATTTGAGAAGCTCATTCGTGATCCTTTCTCGCCATTCCGGCTTTGTCAGAGCAATATGGGACAATGCGTCAATGGCGTGATTTGCCGCGATCAATTTCCCTGCCTGCAGGAAATCGATGAGACTTCTTACTGATTCGTCGGCACGGCGCTCCTTGTCGAGGCAGGATACGTATCCGACAATATCAATGGCCATCCATCTCAGGATATTATTCTCGCTTTTGAGGAGCTGAACTAACTGATTCAAGTAAGGGTAAAGCCGCCGAGGATTCTTCTCAGCGATTGCGATGAGCTTTTTGGCCGCCGGATATTTCACATTTGCTCTGTCAGATGACAGGTCCGACAGGTATTTCTTGGACGTTGTCGTCTTAACATTACCTTTCATCATAGCCAGCTTCCTTATCCTCGCCTTGATGGAAGGGACGTCCTCCTTTTCGAGTTGTGCCATCATCCGATCAAGGTCATCTTTGCGTGCTGGCGAGTGCTCCGACAAATTGAAAAGTGACTGAATTGAATTCACCCGTACGATCCTGCTCTCGCTTGTGTCCGATGCCCATCGCTTGAGAATCATCCAGACTTCATCTGATTCCGTCTCCGTCAACTGAAGTCGCGGTGTTATCAATGCTAAATGCCATTTGAGTTCTTTGTTCTCTGCAGTGTTAAGCAGCTCAACCACGGAGCGTTTGTGTGAGTACAGAAACGTCTGGCCTTTCCGGGTTATCTTCTCGATTCCATCGGCAGCCCGCATGACGATCAGCCTATCATGATGGAACAGACATTCAAATAGTTTATCGAATTGGTCCTGTGAGCGTACCTGCTTAACGATCGCGTTAGAGTTGCCGATCGAGCGCAAGTCCTTTCCGGACAATTGTTCAAGCAGTCGCTTCATCCCGGGTCCTTTAAAACCGCGTCAGAATTTGTTTGTACCGCAGCTCGAACAAAGCCCTTTGTGAATGCAAATCACCCCGCCGCATTTGGGACACGTCCATCGGTCCTTCTCGCTTGCCAGGAATCTCCTGATACCGAAATTCTTGATATTCTCGAGATTCTCAATCATGCTCATATTGTACTTGGTTCTATATCTTCTGTCCAGATGTTTGACTCTGTCGCACGGGAATTCTTCGCATTCAAAACAAAACTTTGCTTTTCCGTCTTGAAAGACTCTGCAGTTTTTGATTCTGCATCCGGCGCGAGTAACGGGTTTATCGGTATCGTCAACTCTGCAGCCATGGCATCTTTTCTTAGATCTCAAATAGGCCATGCAAATTCCGCAATTCATTCCGCAGGCCGCAACAAGCGAAATCTTATCCAAACGCGCCATAAATAATTCTCTTTCTATTTGCCGGAATGGTCCCCTCCTGCGATGCTCATTGCCGGGACTAAAGCGTACATTCGGACAATTGGATGTGTTGCTTTGTTCCAGCGCGCCCTTTCGGGCCAGCCTCCTTTTCGGCAAATGACATCGACCCTCGCATGAATCTTCCTTTTATTCCAAAACGTTCGGCATCGTAGCCAATTCCATGGCCGATCATTCCCAATAGCCCACAGACGTTTCAAAAAATATAGCCGTCCACCTTGCCAAATCCAACTGGACGCCGTCGGGGGTTGCTTAACTTGGATGCCGAGATTTAACTTAGTTGGCAAACTGATATGCTGCCATGCCATCGGGCGGATTCCAAAAGAATCTCGCAATGGCGGCTTACATTGGAATTTTCACGAATGTCCCAAAAGGAAATGAAATGGATACAATCCTAATAACCGGTGCCAACGGCGAAATAGGTCACGGACTTATTTCATATTTTGCGGAGCGCGAAGGCGTCAGAGTGGTTGCGCTCGATCTGAATTCTTTAGATGATTCTACGCGCTCGAAATGTTATAGAACCTACACGGGCGATATTCTCGACGGGCGCTTCCTGGATTCCATGGCAACCGGCCATGACTTCGACGCCATCTATCATCTTGCCGCTCTTCTTTCCACTCGGGCTGAGCGCCAGCCGACAATAGCGCATAAGGTCAACGTCGATGGCACGCTGAATCTTCTCGAGATGGCCGTGACACAATCGCGGCTGCAAGGGAAGGAAATAAAGTTCATTTATCCAAGCTCGATTGCCGTCTACGGCTTGCCTGACATCGAGGTGAAACACAAAGTAGGCAAAATTAAAGAGGACGAATGGACCGAACCTCGGACGATGTATGGAATAAACAAACTGTACTGCGAGAGACTTGGAAGGTACTACATGAAATTCTATCGGCAGCTTGATATTCACGAGACAGGAAGCAAGGTCGATTTCAGGTGCGTCAGGTTTCCCGGGCTCATCAGCGCCGTCACTCTTCCGACCGGGGGCACGAGCGACTTCGCACCGGAGATGCTCCACTATGCTGCGAGAGGTGAGCAATACTCGTGCTTCGTCCGCGAAGATACGAGGATCCCATTCATGGCGATGCCTGATGCAGTCGGCGCGCTTCTCAGGCTCGCTGCGGCGCCGCGCCAAAAGCTCAGCAGGCAAATCTACAATGTCGGTTCATTCAGCCCATCGGCAAGTGAATTGAACTTTCAAATCATGAAGGCTTTCCCATCTTCGATCGTCAACTTTAAGCCGGATTTAAAGAGACAGGCGATTCTCGACACGTGGCCGGAAGACGTCGATGACTCGGAAGCAAGGAAAGACTGGGGATGGAATCCGTCATACGGATTTGAGCGAGCCTTCGGGGAGTATCTGGTGCCGGCGGTAAAGAAGTTTTACAAAACGAAATAGAGCGAATCGGTACGTCGATGCTCTCGATTGTCATTCCGAGGAGCTTCGCGACGAGGAGCGCAAATCACGACGCTCGATTATTATATATCATGGTTCTCGCTCCATGCCGCGCATATTATATCAAGAAGGAGCTTGCTGCGACTTTGTCCCGCAATACGTTGCTTTAATTCGCTGGCGAACAAATAGGAAAGATTGGACAGCATGAAAAAGTATAGCGTTACATCAGTTCTGATATTCATATCCACGATAGCATTTGCACAACGGTCACCATCCGAACGATATGAAATGGTAATCAACAGGATGGTGGACGCCGTAAACGCGTCGGATTATGCGGGAATCCAACGTGACTTTGGCAAGGTCATGTTAGATGCTTTTCCATTGGACAAGTCCACCCCTTTCTTCAAGAGCCTGTCGGCTCAATATGGCAAGATCGAGCGATTAGATCCCGCGCGGCTTGTCCCTCCCAACCAGGCGATTTTTCCCGCGCATTTCGAACATGGCATCCTGGATATCAAAATCGTTCTCGACGATCAGGACAAAATAATCGGGTTGTGGTTTCTTCCTTACACCCCAGACATCCCTCTCATCGATAAGAACACAACGGAGCTTTCGCTTCCGTTTGGAGGGCGATGGTTCGTGTACTGGGGCGGTGATACTCAGGAGCTCAACCAGCATCATAATACCCAAAACCAGAGATTTGCTTTCGACTTCGTTGTCGTGAATGAAGAAGGCAAGACCCACAATGGCGACGGCAAAGTCAATGAAGACTATTATGCTTTCGGTAAAGAAGTCTTAGCGCCGGCAGATGGAATCGTAACCGAGGTAATCAACGGCGTCACGGATAATATGCCCGGTTCCATGAATCCGTATTCGGCATTAGGAAACGCGGTGATTATTCAGCACAGCGAGCACGAAGTATCCGTTCTGGCGCATTTTAAATTAGGCAGCATAAATGTAAAGGTTGGAGACAGCGTGAAGAGAGGACAGGTCATCGGTCTCTGCGGAAATTCGGGAAATTCTTCCGAGCCGCACGTTCACTACCACCTCCAGAACACGCCGGTAATTCAAGACGGCACAGGGATAAAATGTTATTTCCTGAAGCTTGGTGTGATGAAAAACGACAGCACAGAAACGAAGGAAAATTATTCGCCTGTCAAAGGAGAGATTGTGTGGCAGGAATAGATTCGATGATGGTGGGAGTGAAACTCCCTTACAGTTTCGGCGGGGACGGCCAAGTCAAAGCCAACAAAAGGTATCCCTTGCGAAAATGGAGTCCCGTTCCCTTTCCACAGAATCTTTCACGCTACCAGCTGGGGCGATTTTAGGAGTCTCACCTGTGATATGTGAACCTCAGTTTATCAAGATCGCCTCGCTTGTTGGGGACGGGACGTTCCCGACAAAGTATTGTCGGGAGCATTTTCGCGGGCGCCCTTTTTCTTTTGAGCGAACAAAAGAAAATGAACAATCGCCGTCACATATCATCTCTACGGTCGCCTCTTATAGATCCTCTTTTCAAAAGCGTTCTTTCTCTTGTCTTGGCACAAGAGAAAGAACCCAAGAGAAAGTCAAGGCTGGCAAAAGAATGGCTAACCATTTCTCTGCGGAGCTAGAACAAATGCTGCCTTACGGCATCCCGCAATATCCTATTTGGACATTAATGAGCGGGATAAAACACATCTTATTTCTTCAGAGTAGAAGAGACGAATATTTGTTTTTTAACGCTCCTTTCGGAAAATTTTTCCCGCTCCGACATTATAGTATTACTAATGATGCGGGATCCCGCAAAGCGGGACTTAACGCCATTTTTTCTCATGCCATTCTAAGGCTTTTCAGATATGCAATCTGCTCTCAGTTCTCGAAGATTTATCCGGAGGTCTCTTTTGGAACAACGCAGTTTAACGTGTAGGTAATAAAAAATGAACGTTATCTATCGCTTTAATATCCAAATAAGAAAGAGATATTTCAGATGACACAATTCCTCAAACAGTTATTGTTCTGGTCACCGAGGGTGCTCAGTATTGCGTTTGTTGTCTTTATCAGTTTATTCGCCCTGGATGCATTTAGTGAAGGACATGGGTTTTGGCTAACGATGCCCGCCGTTATTATACATCTAATCCCGACGGTTATCGTCACCGTTGCAATTGTGATTTCCTGGCGCCGGGAATGGATTGGAGGAGTAGTGTTCATCGCGATCGGGTTGTTCTACCTCTTCACGAACTTACGTCATGTCTCCTGGATTCTGACGATATCCGGCCCATTATTGTTAATAGGCATCCTGTTCTTTATCAACTGGCTGTTTAGAAAAGATCTTAAGGCTAATTCTTGAAGGAGCAAAAATAAGGCGCGGTCCGTACGGAGGTGGGCAAATAATGTGAATGAAATAAAACAAATATGTCGAAAGCAAAACAAACCAAGAGCAAAGAGTTTTTAAAGCATCTAACTCTTGAACCTTTATCGAAAGATAACTGGGACAAATTCGTCCAACTCTTTGGAAGCAAAGGGGCATGTGGGAATTGCTGGTGCATGTCGTTTCGACTCAGGAAAAAAGATTTTGAAGCGGGCAAAGAGAAGAACGGCAACAAGAAGGCCATGAAAAAACTTGTCTGGGCCGACAAACCGACGGGGATTCTCGGGTTTTATGAAGACCAACCGATCGCCTGGTGTGCTTTTGCCCCGCGCGAAAATTTCGTGAAGATCGAAAACTCGCAAGTTCACAAACGAATCGATGACAAACCGGTATGGTCGATCCCATGTTTTTTCATCGCCAAGAGTTTTAGGAGGAGAGGAGTTTCAGTTGAACTGTTGAAAGCGATCATCGATTATGCTCGAAAAAAAATAGAAACCATAGAAGCGTATCCGGCAATCCCCACTTAAGAAAAACTTCCCGACGCGTTTGCATGGATCGGATTATATAAATCTTTTAAAAAGGCCGGTTTTAAAATTGTGGACAGGACATCGAAACACAGGCCGATGGTGCGCTATTACATAGACAGATAATAGGCAACAATTTTCATTGTTACTTTCAGCTCGCCTTCAAAAACTCCAAGCTCTCCTTGTAGTTCTTCAAAAGAGTTTCCCGTAGCTTTACGTGTTGACTTTCGCGGAGGTGCGGATCGTGCTCGGCAATCTTGAACGCCGATCTACGCGCCTGAGTTACCAGGTCCCGGTCTTCGATCAGATTCGCTAATTTCAGCGGCGGCAGGCCGCTCTGTTTTGTCCCGAAAAATTCGCCCGGACCCCGAAGCATTAAATCATATTCCGCAATTTTGAACCCGTCCGAGGTTGAAGTAAAAAGTCTGAGCCGCCGGTATGCGACGGCGTCTTCTCTAGTTTGGATCTTCGCTTCATCCAGATACTTTTCGTCCGCCATGAGTATGCAGTAAGACTGGTGGACACCGCGCCCAATCCTTCCGCGCAGCTGATGAAGCTGACTTAAACCGAACCGCTCGGCATGTTCCACCACCAGGACTGTTGCGTTCGGAACATCGATTCCCACTTCGATGACGGTCGTTGCCACCAAGATATTTATCGCATTCCTCTTGAATGCGAGCATGATGTCGTTCTTCTCGGTTTCCGTCATCTGGCCGTGGATCAATCCGACTTTGAAACCGCGGAAGACCTCATCTCTCAGCCGCACGAAGCTCTGTGTTGCGGCCTTCAGATCGGACTTCTCGGTCTCATTCACGAGCGGATATACGATGAAAATTTGTCGTCCGGACAGCACCTGCCCGCGAATGAATTTGTAGACCTTCTCTCTCTGTGATTCTCCGCGCAGAGCTGTCCTTATTTTCTTTCTTCCGCCTGGCATCTCGTCGATTACCGAAACATCAAGATCGCCGTAGATTGTGAGGGCGAGCGTTCTCGGTATCGGCGTTGCCGTCATGACCAACAAATGTGGATTCTCTCCCTTGCCCTGAAGAGCCATCCGCTGAACGACTCCGAAGCGGTGCTGCTCATCGACCACTATCAAACCGAGTCTGTTGAACTTTACCTTCTCTTGAATCAAAGCATGCGTCCCGACCACGACTGATGCTTTGCCTTCTTCAACGCGGGAATAGATCTCAGCTCTCTCCTCTTTCTTCTGCCCGCCGATCAAAATCGCACACTTGACCCCGAGCATGTCGATGTATTGCCTTATCGTGGCGAAATGCTGCTCCGCCAAAATTTCCGTAGGCGCCATGAATGCAGCTTGATAGCCATTTTCGACCGCGATGAGGATTGATATGAGGGCGACAATTGTCTTCCCACTGCCGACGTCGCCTTGAAGAAGCCGTTGCATCGGATGGCTAGATTTCATATCGCTGAGAATTTCCTGCAGTACTCTCCTCTGTGACTCCGTCAGCTTGAAGGGAAGCACGTCAGACGTCAGCTTTCTCACCAGCTGGTCGTTTCCAAAAGCCATGGGGATGCCGGGCGCGACCTTTATCAGGTTGCGTCTGATGGCCAGAAGCAATTCGAGATAGAAGAGCTCTTCGAACTTGAACCGCCTCAGCGCGTAGTTCAAGTGCTTCTCGTCTTCGGGAAAGTGTATTGATGACAGGGCGTCCCTGAGATTCATGAGAGAGTTGGTGGAACGGACGTCAGGCGGAAGGGCATCATCGGGCAATTTGTAGGTATCCTGGGATTCCAGGAGTCTCCAGATGATTCTTCGCATTCCGCGTGAATCGAGCCCCACCTGCCTCAAACCGTCGGTAGTCGGATAAACCGGAATTATCCCACCGGTATGCAGGAATTCCTCGTCTGATTCATCTTCCAAGTGATCGTAATCCGGATGAATGAGACATGGTTCATCATGGTACGTCGTCACTTTTCCTGAGAATGCAATCAGCTCGCCTTCTTTGAATGCGTGTGCAAAATATTGCACTCCGTTAAACCAAACGCATCGCAATGTCCCGGTCTCGTCTGCCAAATTTATGAAAAGGAACTGCCGCGTTCCTCTTTTCACATAGAGTGATTTTATTCTTCCGACGAAAGTCACCTGATCGGGCGACAGCAGCGCCGAGTGTGCGTCTTTTATCTTGAGGATTCTGCTTCTGTCTAAATATCTGCGGGGAAAATAATAAAGGAGATCGAGAGGGGTTTTTACGCCGACATTGGCGAGAGCGTACGCTCGCTTCGGACCGACGCCTTTCAGAAATTTGACGTCATCATCCTCGACAGAGTGTTTGACGCCGAACGAAGAGGAATCCATCTCTGGGGTCCAGCTATCTGCCGTCGGACTTCAGTGTGAATGCCTGCGTGTTGCCGATTGCTTCCCCTACTCTTCTTATGATGTCGTTCAGGTGTGTGCTGTTGTTGACGAAATCAATCTCGTCGGACTCGATTACAAGAAGGTTGCCGATATTATATCTTTTTATCCAGTCTTCATAGCTTGTGCTCAGGCGTTCGAGATAATCCTTCTTTATGCTTTGCTCGTATTCGCGACCACGAAGCTTTATCTGCTTGATTAATGTCTCGACATTCGCGCGGAGATAAATCAGAAGATCTGGAGGCTTGAGGTAGTCGACCATGATGCTGAAGAGCTCGCGGTAATTTTCGTAGTCGCGTTTGTCCATGTCGCCCATCTCGTGGAGGTTGCGGGCAAAGATTTCCACGTCTTCGTAGATCGACCTGTCCTGAACCACTGACCCAGACATGTCGACGATTTTCTTGTGGTTCTTGAAGCGATTGGACAAAAAATAGACCTGCAAATGGAATGACCAGCGCTTCATATCCCCATAGAAATCACTCAGATAAGGGTTGTCATCGACCGATTCATAAAATGGCGTCCAGCCGAAATGCTCGCTGAGCAATTTGGTGAGAGAGGACTTTCCGCTTCCGATGTTTCCGGCGATGGAAATAAACACTTTTCCCGATAACTGGCTCGCCATCGGTGACTCCTGTTTTTGTCAATTTAATTTTGGATCGGAGAATTTGCAACGGAACGGAGTCACCAAGCTGCAGGCTCATAGCCCTCCAGCCAGTTCCGTCAAGATCCTTTTTGCCTCCATAAGTGCTCTCGCCCGGTGACTCAATTTGTTCTTGAGGCTTGAATCCATCTCCGCGTAGGTAAGTTGGTGTCCATCGGGAACGAACAGCGGATCATACCCGAAACCGTTTCTTCCTCTGACTTCGTCCAGGATTCTCCCGCGGACCTCACCGACTGCTATCTTGTCTATCCCCTTTCCAAATATAGAAATCACACAACGAAACTTTGCGCTTCGCTTTTCTAAAGGAATATCTTTCAACTCAAAAAGGAGCTTTTTGTTGTTTCCCTCATAAGTTGCATTCTCGCCTGAGTATCTCGCGGAATAGACTCCCGGTCTTCCGTTAAGAGCGTCTACCTCGAGCCCGGTATCGTCAGCAAGCGAGAGGAGTTCGGTCTTTTCGAAAACGGTTCGAGCTTTCTTCCTCGCATTGTCTTCGAGTGTCTCGCCATCTTCGACGATTTCTCCAATCCCGAGAAAATTTTCCAAAGACAAGAGATCGATGGGCAGATCCGACAAGATCTTTTCGATCTCATCAACTTTGTGAAGGTTGTGAGTCGCGAGAACGATTCTCATGTGGTGAGTTGTCTGTATTGGTTCATCTGGTGTGCTCTTCGGGCTTTCCCGGGAAAGCCTTGAAGTAGAGATTGATTGCACTGCCGATAGCGGTCAGCAAATTCAGTGTGACAAAAATCGGATTGCCAATCGCGTACATGGTGAGAGCAATGCTGCCCGGGAAATAGAGTAAAAGGAAGGACAGCTTCATGCTCGAGTGTCTTGTCTTTATGACCTCAAGTGTCTGAGGAATCCAGCATGCGACGATCGCAATTAAGCCGGTTAGACCAACGATCTTCATTTCATATTAACAGCTTTACCGCCTCTGAGATTTTCTGCACTTCTGCGATTTCGATATCCAACTTTGATTTCGCCCCTTTGAAATTTGCATGGGGCACTATTGCCCTCTTGAAACCCAGCTTTGCCGCCTCCTGCACTCGCCGCTCAATCTGGCTCACGCTTCTCACTTCTC
>Ga0326727_10012576_pt1 | contig 19207 bp, 12 predicted proteins | sample MB2enrmetagenome_FD_207643 | JGI IMG/M metagenome (GOLD analysis project Ga0326727, IMG submission 207643) | Lab enriched peat soil microbial communities from McLean, Ithaca, NY, United States - MB29MY | ecosystem: Environmental > Terrestrial > Soil > Wetlands > Peat | place: USA: New York...
ATCTTACGGATCACATCACCATTCTTGATGCCGGCCTTCTCGGCAGGTCCGCCCCGCGTAACATCCTGCACTAAGGCTCCCGCCAAATCCGGAACCTTGAACTCTTTAGCGTACTCTTTGGTAATGCTCGCGATGGTTACACCCAAATACCCTCGCGACACCTTGCCCGTCTTGATCAGATCTTCCATTACGTGTTTGGCGGTGTTGGACGGAATGGCAAACCCGATTCCAATAAAGCTGCCCTCGCCGCCCGGGCCGGCGCTGCCGGGAATGATCGCCGTATTGATGCCGATCACCTGCCCGCGCACGTTCACCAACGCCCCGCCCGAATTGCCGGGATTGATAGCAGCGTCGGTTTGAATGAAGTCTTCGAACTTGTTGCTGCCAGGGTCAGAAAGGGACCTGCCCAGCGCGCTCACGCTTCCGCGCGTCACGGTGAAGTACTGCCCAAAGGGATTTCCGAACGCCATCACCGTATCGCCGACCTTCATTTGGCCGGAGTCACCGAAGGGCGCCACGGGCAAGTTCGTTGCGTTTATTTTGACCACGGCAATGTCGGTCTGCGGATCCGCGCCCACAACTTTGCCCTTTAAGTCTCGCTTGTCCGAGAGCAAAACTTCGATCTCAGTGGCCTTGGAGACCACGTGGTTGTTGGTTACGATATAACCGTCCGCTGAGACGATCACGCCGCTTCCCAAGGCGCGCTCCCTTTGCTCGCGCGGCACGCCTAACTGCGGGAACATATTGCCGAACTGACGGAAAAAGGGGTCCATCATAAAAGGCAACTGTTGCACCTTGATTACTTGCGTGGATTGGATGGCCACAATCGCGGGTGTAACGGTCTCGGCGATTCGCTCGTAGGCCTTGTTTTGCCGCTCCAAGATGTCGATCTCCGGTCCGTCCAGTCCCGCGCCCCCGGCCAAAGCAAACTGCGGGAAAACGCGATGCCCCTCGTACAGCAAGCCCGACATCGCCAGGCAAACTACACCGATGAACGTCAAGCTTAAACCCAACAAATTTTCGCGCAGGAATTTTTTCGTGTTAGCGCGCATGTTAGTAATCCTCCTTACGAATTCTCCTTAAAGATTTGACGTGGCCCCACCACTGTGGTTACCAATGCTCCCGCAGCACGGCCACACTCGACCCGGCAACTCGTATGTTTCGGGGTACACGTTATGTCCACACCGGTCCGGGCCCCTTGACTCTTTAGATGCGGCAGATTCGCGTTACGTTTTACTACCGATTATATTATAACTCTGACTGGGAATCGTGTTGTAGGGGCGGCCCTTGTGGCCGCCCTAAAGTAACCCCGGAGTTGCCTCTGCAACGGAGCAGACATGAAAAGATTCGGTAAGCACGCAGCAGCATTACCTATACTCTTGGTTCTTAACCTTTCCTGTTCCTACAGGACCTTAGCGTCACCGGCCACCGCAATTGTATCCGTGGGCATCCTCCGGCCCGCCGCTGATGCTCAGGGCCATTTAATTCAATCCGCCGCGCCCGACGGCAGGTTGTATCCGGTCTTTCGCCCTGCTGAGGACTCCGCGTTCATCGAGCGCGTCCGCAAGGTGATGGAAACCAGCTTCGCGCAAGAGGTGCTGAGGCTAGACCGCTATGCTCGCAACCGGATGCTCGGGGATCCGATCGGAGGCGGGCGCGAGCGTTGGAAGGAGCCCATGTACCTGCTCCTGTCCGGGGAAGAAGGCGGGTTTGCGCGCTATGGGTTCTGGCTCGAGGACCCGCACGCCGGCAGACGGCTGGTGTTGGCGGGTTACGTGGACTTGGTCGTTGATGAAGAAGACATTGCGGACGGGAATCTGGAGGAGATTTTCTCCCATGAGTTGGGGCATTTGATCCTGAAGTCTCTCCTGGGCGAGATCAATAGCGGGCCTTCACGCAAGATGCACCAGAGCATGACGGTGACTGACTTCCCCACGGCATTCGATGAAGGCTACGCGGAGCACTTCCAGCCCTTGGTTCGCGACGCCACGAGCAACCCCTACCTGCGGGAACTGGGCAAGGGAGCAACCTCGACCGACCTGAATCTGTTATGGCTCAGCAGGTTGGATCAGCAACTGCGCACCGACGGTGTGAAACGGAATCTGTTTATCCATCGTAAAGCCTTGCCCGCCTTGGCGCTCCAACCTGACCCGGACCGCTACCAGCTCTTTCTTGATAGTGAAACCTCGCCGGATTTCGTCTCCGGCGAACTCAAGAATGCGCAAGAAATGATGGCCTGCGAGGGCGTGATCGCCACTTTGTTCTATCGCTTGGTGAATGACGACACGCTGCGCAACCAATACCGCCAGGCTGGGTTTTACCAGCAGTTTCTGACGCCCGGATTCTCGAGCCCCGAGCTCAAAGACGAGATCCATCCCTACGAGAATGTAAACCTGAAGCTGTTCGCCGCGATGCGGAGGGCAGCTTTAGAATCGGGCGACGCCCAACAGCCCTTGCTGATCAGAGTCGTCAACGCTTATGCAAGCCTTTTTCCCGAGGAAGCAGAGGCAATTTACGGGGTTCTTCTCAAGACCACGCGCGGAGTGACCGCTTCGCAGGAGCTCGCTACCGCCTTTGAGGACGCCGCCGTCGCCGGCCGCAGGGGCGACATCGAGGCCTTTCGCCAGCGTTCCGCCGCAGCCTTCTCCCTGCTCAAGATTACCACCGACCGTGTGGCGCATGGCAAGCTGGCCCTGGCGGCAAACCTGGGGCCGGAGTTATGGGTCGTGAACTCGAGTTTCAAAATCGCGCCCGCTGTCTGGGAACACGACCGGACGCTGCCGCTCACGCTCAACCTCAATACCGCCACCGAAGCTGAACTCATGACTTTGCCTGGCGTGGACTTGTCCGTCGCCCGGCGCATAGTGGCCGAACGGCGGGCGCGCGGCTACTTCAGAAGCCTGGACGAGTTGCGCGCCGTGGTGGGAGTGTCGCCGGATGTCTTCAAATCACTAGTTGGGATGAGCGCACAGATGCAGAACCAGACCGTGTATAAGCGCCAATAGAACGGAAAGTCGAAAATCGAAACTCGAAATTCGACGAGGTCGTCCCTCGTTTGCTAGTTTCGAATTCCTGGTTTCGAATTTCTAGTTTTCAGTTCCGGATGTCAGCAATAGGGTTGCTCTCCGCCGCAGCGCATTATCGGCTGCTGACCGAACAACATGGGTGAGGTCCGGTACTGGCATGGGAGGAACAATAAAATCGAAAGCTCCGCGCTGGATAGCTTCGAGGTAAAGGGCGATGTCTACCACTGCCGAGACTACAATTACGTTGGTCGGCGCTGGGGCTTCTGACGCTGAAACGACGAGGTCTTGCCAAGTCCCATCTTCGAGCCAGGGGTCGGCGAGTACTAAATGAGGCGGCCGGTGTCCCCAAAGGATCTGGTGGGCTTCATGACATGTTCTGACGCATTGAGTTTCAATGAGCTGGTCCTCGAGAGAACGCCTGACGAATCCCATCGGTTCCGGCCGGTCGTGGACGAGTAACGCAACAATGGTCTCCTGCATGGTTGAAGCCTCTCGGAGAAGTCTCGCGCCACGCGGTTAAGCGAACATGAAGAATACTTGAAGATTCGGCGAATGTTTTATCGGGCGTGCCCTACCCTCGGAGCGGCGAAGTTCGGGAGAGTGCGACGAGGGTAGGGCGAGCCGTCCCCTATATACTCGGCAGAAGGACGGTGAACACAGAACCCTTGCCCAATTGGCTTTCCACGGTGATCCGGCCGCGCATTCGGTCCACGATATGTTTAACGATCGAAAGCCCCAGTCCGGTGCCGCCCATCTCGCGGGAACGCGCCTTGTCAACTCGATAAAAGCGCTCGAAAAGACGTGGCAAATCCGCCGAGGGAATCCCAATGCCATTATCCGCGATCGTGACGCTCACTTGATCATCGTTCGTGCGCATGACCTCCACGCGCACCTCGCCCTCGGGGCGGTTGAACCTCACTCCATTGGTGAGGAGATTCACCAGCGCCTGCTCGAGGCGCACCCGATCCCCGAGGACCGTTACGTCCTCCATACGCCCGCAAGTCAGTTTAACCCGGCGGCTGCGCGCTTCCGCTTCCACGGTCCGCAAGGCGGCTTCGATAGCTGCCCGGACCGAGACCCGCGCTTGCTCTGTGCTGGCCTTGCCGGACTCCAGTTCCGACAAGGCCAAGAGGTCCGAGGCAATACTGTTCAGGCGCACGGAATGGTTCTTGATGATCTCGAGGAACTTGCGGTTATTCTCCTGGTCCTCGAGCGCACCCTCGAGCAGCGTTTCCGTGTAGCCGCGAATAGCGGTGAGCGGCGTGCGCAGTTCGTGCGAAACGTTGGCGACAAAGTCTTTCCTGACGCGTTCCAGTCTTTCCAGGTCGGTGATGTCATGGAGGATCGCAATGGCGCCGCGACCCCCAGCCACCCGCAACGGCGCAGCCTGGACCTCGAAAGCACGGCCCTCGGCGGCAGGTAGCTGCAAGCGCTGCTTTAGAGTTTCGCCGCCCGTTACCACGCGCGAGAGAATCTCGCGCAGCACGGGATCACGGACGATCTCCACCAGAGGGGCTTTTTCCGGGATGTCGTTTCGCAAGCCGAGAGCGCGGGCAAAGGAGGCGTTGTAGAAGGTGATTCGCAGGTCCTGATCCACCGCCAGAACCCCTTCCACCATGCTGGTGAGGATCGCTTCGCGACGCGCCGACTCGAGGCCCAGGCGCTCGAGCAGGTCATGTAACTGGGAAGCCGTCGAGTTGAGGGAGCGTGTCAACTCCCCCAGCTCGTCGTCCGCGTCGGGCAACGGGCCTTCCGTGAAGTTCGCTTTCACCAGGCTCTCCGCAAAGGCGCGCAACCTGCCGATGCGGCGCGTGAAGGAACGGGAGAAAAAATAGGCAATAAGGAGGGCGACCAAAGCGGCCACCAGGGAAGCCGTCAAGATTCGCCAACGGACCTCCGCGATGGCCGCCTCGAGGTTCTCGAGCGGCACTGCCACCCGCAGGACGTAACCGGAACGCCCCTGGTACCGGAGAGGGACTGCCACGTAACACAGGTCGCGGCCCAGCGTGCCACTGTGGCGGATGGCGCTGCCCACGCGATTCAAGTAGGCTGCCTGGATCTCCGGGCGATCGGCGTGGTTTTCCATCTTCGCGGGATCTTCGTCGGACTCAGCCAGCACCACGCCTTTAGGGTCTACAACCGTCACCCGGCAACGCGCGCGCGCGGAAGCGGATTTCGCCCATTCCTCCAGCCGTTCCGGGGGAAGATCCGGTGGTTCGGCCGCCAGCACCGTGGCCACGGCGCTAAGCCGTTGTTCCACTTCCTGAACTTCACGTTTGGTGGTGTATCGAGCGAGGTTGAAATCCAGCACCGCCAATGTCAGCGCGATCAGGATGAACGCGGCGAGCAGGAGTTTGCGGAAAATCGGGCTGCGGAAGACCATGCCGGCCTGGTACAAAGGTTCTACAGTTGACGGATTATATCATGGAGGGTCACGAGGATTCGCCCGCTTCCTGCGGCTGCGGGGAAAAGCGGTAGCCACTGCCGCGTACTGTCTGCAAAAACTGCGGCCGATTGGGGAGGGCTTCAATCTTCTCACGCAAGCGCCGGATGTGGACGTCCACCGTCCGCGGGGTCACGAAGCGGTCGCGGCCCCAGACCTCGTCCAACAGACGATCGCGGTTGAAGACGTGACGCGGGTGGGAAGCCAGGTGGTACAGCAGCCTGAATTCCAGGGTACTCAACTGCACCGACCGGCCACGAATGGTGACCTCTTGAGTGCGCGTATCGAGCCGAACGCTTCCGACCTCCACTACCTCCCGCTTCTCCGCCACGCGCTCCTGCCGGCGCAACACCGCCTTGACTCGCGCCACAAGCTCCCGCGGGCTGAAGGGCTTGACCACGTAGTCGTCCCCCCCAATCTCCAGCCCCAGAACTCGATCCACTTCCTCACCTTTGGCCGTCAGGAAAATTACCGGCAGAGCTCGCAAGCGATCGTCAGCGCGAAGCCGCCGGCAAATATTAAAACCGTCATCGTCCGGGAGAAGTATATCCAGAAGGACTACATCGACTGGGTTACGACGTAGAAAATCCAGTCCCTCGCGTCCGCGCCCGAAACTCTCGACCTCGAAACCTTCTTTCCGAAAGTTGTAGCGGACCAACTCGACGATGTCTCTTTCATCCTCAATAATGACAACACGTGGGCGCACATGGAAAGTATAGCACCTCTAATGTTACAGGAATATTGCACGCCTATTGAATTTCATCCTAGGGGGACGGCTTGCCCTCCCCTGCGCCAAGATCCGGGAGGGGGTAGGGCCAACACGCCACAAGCAAATCGCGCAGCGCGGCGACGGTCGCTTCCAGTATCCGGCGCCCCTTTTCGGCGTTGGCCAGGGTTGGCCGGCCGTAAACCCCGTGCTGGGTCAGGCGGTGCATGGGAATTGCAAGTGAGGCGGCCGGTCCGCTCAGCAAATCGTGCTGGAGGGGCTTGGCGGGCGGGGGCAGGCCGTCGTCCACGGCCAGCGCCATGTTCACCAGTTCCGGGTGCAGAGCGAGCATCAGGCTGGTCTCAAATTCGCACGCATGACCCACGCTGGGGAATGCGCCCTCCACCAGCTTCTTCAGTCGCTCTGCCGCAATCCCCCACCAGGATGTGAATACCACCTGCGCGTCGGGCCAGCGTTTCGCGGCTTTCTCGGCGATGACTGCTCCAATTGCCTGATTTCCGCCGTGACTGTTCAAGATCAGGAAGCGCCGGAATTTCTGACGAACCATCGATTCAAGCGCCTCGAGGATTACCTCTGCGAACGTCTCGTGTTCGAGAGTGAGGGTTCCGGGGAACGCCATGTGGTGCTCGCTGCACCCCAGGCGCTGCACAGGCAGGATAAGAAGCCGTCCCTCGAGTTCACGATCCAGGGCTGCTGCAATTCCTTCCGCAATGTAGCTGTCGGTTCCCACGGGCAAGTGGGGACCGTGTTGCTCGAGCGAGGCGATCGGCACAACCACAAGAGTGTCCGGCGCCAGCGCGCCGATTTCCGAGGACTTCAGTTCCTGCCAGTTCATAGAATTGCGCACTCCTTTTCCCTAGCCCCTAGCACCTAGCCCCTTTCCGTCCTGGCGCTCACTTGTACGCCGGAATCCCCGTCACGCGTTCGCCAATCACGAGGGTATGGATATTGTGCGTGCCCTCGTAGGTGAAAACTGATTCCAGGTTGCACATGTGGCGGAAGATGGGATATTCATCGGCCACGCCATTGGCGCCCAGAATATCGCGCCCCGCGCGGGCCACCTCGAGCGCCATCTTGACGTTATTTCGCTTGAGCATGGAGACGTGCGCGAAATCAGCGCGCCCCTGGTCCTTCAGCCGCCCCACCTGCAAGGCCAGCAACTGCGCCTTGGTGATTTCGGTGATCATATCGGCGAACTTGGCCTGGATAAGCTGGTGAGAGGCAATGGGCTTATCGTCAAACTGCTTTCTAATCTTGGCATATTCCAGAGCTTCGTGGTAGCAGGCCATAGCCGCCCCGATAGCGCCCCATCCGATGCCGTAGCGCGCCTGGGTCAAGCAGCTCAGCGCCGCTTTCAATCCTTGCGCCTTGGGAAGCATGTTGCCCACGGGCACGCGAACGTCCTGGAGCGAAAGGCTGGAGGTCACTGAGGCGCGCAACGACCACTTCCCTTTGATATCTTTCGCGGTAAAGCCCGGCGTGTCTTTTTCCACAAGGAAGCCGCGGATGCCTTCCTGTGTGCGCGCCCAGACCACCGCCACGTCCGCGATCGTCCCGGAGGTGATCCAAGCCTTCTCGCCATTCAGAACGTAGTGGTCACCATCTTTCACGCCCCGCGTTCTCATGCCGGAAGGGTTCGAGCCGAAGTCGGGCTCGGTCAGGCCGAAGCATCCGATGGCCTTGCCCTGCTGGAGCGCCGGCAGCCAGCGCTGCTTCTGTTCCTCAGAGCCGTATTCCCTGATGGGATACATCACCAGCGCACCCTGCACCGAGACGAAGCTGCGCAATCCGCTGTCCCCGCGCTCGAGCTCCTGCATGAGCAGCCCGTACTCGACGTTGGACATCCCCGCGCACCCGTAGCCCTCCAGGTTTGCGCCGTAAAACCCCAAGTCCGCCATCAAGGGCACCAAGTGCCGGGGAAACTTACCCTCCCGGTTCCACTCCTCGATGTTAGGTATGATTTCCTGGTCAACGAATTCGCGCACCGTCTGGCGCACCAGCTTTTCCTGGTCGCTGAAGAGCCCATCAATCTCCATGTAATCTACGCCGTGAAATGCAAACATAACGCCCCCATTGATCGTTGAATTCTCGATCCATCAGCACAAGGCGTCATTCTAGCAGCGAAGGCGAGGGTCTACAAAGACTTACGACCGTCATTCCGAGCGGAGCGAGGAATCTCGCCCTGCGTTCAGGCGGATTGCGGGAGTAGGAACCAGAGCAAGATTCCTCGCTCCGCTCGGAATGACGGGGAGAGAAACGGAATGACGGGGAGGGAAACGGAGTGACAGGGTTGGGCGAGAGAAGGAGAGGACCGCTGGAAAAACACAAAGCTCGCGCCTGGCGCCGGCCAAGCGCGAGCCGAGAGACAATCAGAACCGTTCGCTACTAACCACTAACCACTGGCCACTGAAGTTTGGACGGCTCAAGCTGCGGGGCGCGCAGCCAAGACGTTTGTTGCATTGGGGAAAAAGCCCTTGGGCGTGCTGATATATCCGGAGATCGAATCCTTGCCCATTTTATTCACTACCAGCTCGAGGGCGCTCGAAGCTCCCTGCACGTAAAAGTACACGGGCTCGTCCATAGCCCTGTCCCTGTGTACGTGCGACTTGTCGTCAAACAGCAGGTTGACCGTGAAGACGTTCTTTTTGGTGTCCGTCTTTTGCAATTGCAAGGTCACGGTCCCGACTTTCTGCGTGCGCTTCTTAGCAAGGTTAAACTCAAAGTAGTCCCTGTCGGTCTTGTGCGCCAACGCGACCAGCTCATCATGCGTGCGGGCGATAGCTCCGCTCAATTCGCCCTTAGTTCCGGAAAGTGCATTGGCGAATTCGGATTTGGTGCTGTCCAAGTCCTTCCTGGTGCCTGCCAAATCGGTGGAAAGCCCGCCGATCTTGGCATTCGAGTCGGCTTGCAGTTGATTCACTTCGTCGGCGCTGGCTTTCTTCGCGATGGCGGCGTTCAGTTGCTGAACCGCCTGTTGCTGCTTCTTTTGGATATCTGCCGCCACGGCGTGGGCGCGCGCCAATTCCTGCTCGGTCAGGCCCAATTTTTCCGATGTCACCTGAAACTGGCCGCGCAACTGAGCGTAGCGCTCATCGCTGTTGTCCATGCGCCGCGTGAGCAGATCCAACTGGTCAGCCTGCTTCGCAGCCGTGGTCTTGAGTTCGCTCCGCGAGTAAAGCGCCAAAACGAGGTTTACCACCGAAAGGGCTAGCAGCAAGCCTACCAGCCAGCGCATCCCGCCGCCGGTCGAAGGCGCTGGCCCGGGGGGCGGCGACTGCACATAAACAACCTGAGGGGCGTTGGGTGCGGCACTTGGGGCCGGCTGGTTCAAACCGAACATCGTACCGGGACCTGGGGTCTTATCTGCCATACAAACTCCTGTCTCGCCTAGGAATCGAGCCACCTGCCAAGCGGTGCCCTGCTCTTCCTAAGACGCTAAATCTGAAGATTAGGTTTCCATCGCACGATAGCTTCGTATAAGGGTGATCGAGGGTAGTATGACATTATTAGATAAATAGTTCAAGAGCCGCCGGTTACATGAGTACGCGATCTGCGTTAGAATACGATATTTAAGGCAGTTTGAAGCAGGGAGGGCCCTTGTGGCCGCCCGAGAATTGCCCCTAGCACAACCCTGGAATACCGCGAAGCAGGGGCGGCCTTCGGGCGACCTCAAGGGTCGCCCCTACAAACCCTCCTTCGGCGAAGGGATGGACATGCCAAAGTATGTTCTAGCGCTCGACCAGGGCACCACGAGTTCACGCGCCATGTTGTTTGACCGCACTGGTGCGGTATGCGCTGCAGACGGTCGAGAATTCAAGCAGCATTATCCCCGCGCGGGCTGGGTCGAGCATGATGCCGAGGAAATCTGGCAATCGCAGTTGGAGGTCGCGAAAGCGGCTCTCGAGAAAGCTCAAGCACGGGCGGAGGACCTTGCCGCCATCGGCATAACCAACCAGCGCGAAACCGTGCTCCTCTGGGACCGGGCCACCGGCAAGCCCCTCCATCGTGCCATCGTCTGGCAATGTCGCCGTACCGCGGCGCTGTGCGACCGCATTCGGCAAGAGGGCTTCGACAAGGTCATACGAGAGAGAACAGGTTTGGTCACCGACGCTTATTTTTCCGGCAGCAAGATTGCTTGGCTGCTGGAAAATGTTCCCTCCGCACGTGAAAGGGCGGAGCGAGGCGAACTCGCCTGCGGCACTATTGATTCCTGGCTGATCTGGCGTCTTACGGGCGGCAAGGTCCACTGCACCGATTTCTCCAACGCCTCGCGCACCATGCTTTTCAATATTGCGACGCTCACCTGGGACAAGGAGATTCTGAACTACTTTGGCATTCCGCAGTCATTACTTCCTGCGGTGAAGTCTTCCAGCGAAGTGGTGGGAGAGACGGACCTGTTCGGGTGTAAGGTTCCGATAGCGGGGGTAGCGGGCGACCAGCAGGCGTCGCTGTTCGGCCACCAGTGCTTTGGCCCGGGCGCAGTCAAGAACACTTACGGCACGGGCTGTTTTCTGCTCATGAGCACCGGCCCTGCCATCCCCCGCTCGCAGTCGGGGCTGTTGGCCACCATCGGCTGGGGAAGGAACGGCCAGATAACCTACGCGCTCGAGGGCAGTGTGTTCATTGCCGGCGCAGCCATCCAGTGGCTTCGCGACGAAATGGGGTTGATCCGGGAGGCCTCCGAGACGGAGGAACTCGCCCGCTCGGTGCCGGACACGCATGGCGTTTATTTTGTCCCCGCTTTCGTCGGGCTGGGAGCGCCCCATTGGGACGCCTATGCGCGGGGCGCCATCGTAGGACTCACTCGTGGCGCCAACCGAAAGCATCTGGTGCGTGCGGCGCTTGAATCCATTGCTTATCAGACGCGGGAGGTGCTCGACGCCATGAGGCGCGATTCGGGCATCAGGCCGGAAGTGCTCCGAGTGGACGGCGGAGCAGCCCGCAACAATTTCCTCTGCCAGTTTCAGGCTGACATTATCGGAGTTCCCGTCGAGCGGCCCGCCACAACGGAGACCACAGCGCTCGGGGCCGCGTACTTGGCTGGCTTGGCCACCGGATTCTGGCAAGACGAGTTAGAGCTGAAAGGCCAATTGAAAATAGAACGACGCTTCGAACCTTGCATGGAGACGTCTCGCCGCGAGACGCTGTTCGAGGGCTGGGGACGCGCTGTTGAGCGGGCCAAAGGCTGGGCAAGCTAGCAGGGGGCTAGGGGCTAGGGACTGGGGGCTAGGCAGTAGGCAGTTCGCGGAAAAGAAACTCAAAATTCAAATGGCAAATGGAAAATGGAAAAACATTTGAAATTTGCCGTTTGCCATTTGATTTGCTCTTTGGTCTTCCCAGTCCCCAGCCCCTAGCCCCTTTCTTGGAAGGAGCAAACTTAGATGCGCTATCGTGAACTAGGCCGCACGGGATGGAAAGTTTCGGAAATCAGTTTTGGAGCGTGGGCCATTGGCTCGGCCTGGGGGGAGGTTGACGATAAAGAATCCCTCGCTGCCCTGCACCGCGCCATCGACTTGGGGGTCAACTTTATTGACACCGCAGACGTTTATGGAATGGGCCGTAGTGAACGGCTGGTGGCGCGACTCCGCAAAGAACGGCAAGAGACCATTTACGTCACCACCAAGGCGGGCCGCCGCCTCTCCCCGCACACTCCGGAAGGATACAACAAGGCGAACCTTACCCAATTCATCGACGACAGCCTGAAGAATCTCGAAACAGATTGCATCGACCTGTTGCAATTGCACTGCCCGCCTCCGGTTCTCCTCTACCGGCCGGAGTTTTTCAGTCTCCTCGATGACTTCGTCCGGGCCGGCAAGATCCGTTACTACGGCGCGAGCGTTGAAACCGTGGAAGAGGCTCTGAAAGCTATCGAGTTCCCCGGGGTGCAAACCATTCAAATCATCTTCAACATGTTTCGGCATCGCCCTGCGGAACTTTTCTTCCCGGAGGCGAAGCGGCGGCGCGTAGGCATCCTGGCGCGGGTGCCGCTGGCCAGCGGGCTTTTGTCGGGACGGATGACCCGCCGAACCACGTTTCCCAAAGACGACCACCGCAACTTCAATCGCCACGGAGAGGCGTTCGACCGAGGTGAGACTTTCTCCGGGGTGGATTATGAAGTCGGTCTCGAGGCGGTGGAGAATCTCAGGAGCCTCGTTCCGCCGGGCGCCACGCTGGCTCAACTGGCCCTGCGATGGATTCTGATGTTCGACGCCGTCACCTGCGCCATCCCCGGGGCCAAGCGTGCCGACCAGGTTGAGGAGAACGTCCGCGCTAGCGACTTGGCCCCGCTCAACGATGCGCAAATGGCCAAGGTGCGTGAACTTTACGACGCCAAGATCCGCGACCTCGTGCACGAGCAGTGGTGACGATCAGGCTCCTAAGCCCCGCCAGGCCCACACACCTACAATGGACGCCAATAGGACGATCGAGGCGACGCCGAACGCATACAGGAATGGCCAACTCTCCCCTCCTTACTGACCCACTACCGCCGCTCGAGGGTTTCTTGACATCCATGATTCCGACCCTAAACCGAACGCGGGCAGTGGATTCCCGCCTTCGCGGGAATGACGATATTCAAGGCGCCCATCCCCAACATCGTCATTCCCGCGAAGGCGGGAATCCACCGCCACTGTCTGAACGGGTGCACGACATAGTTGTGAGTGTGCTCACACTTTCACCTTTTGTGCGCGGCGCTCCCAGAAGTCTTCGAAGCGACCGCAGTTTTGACATACCTCGGCCGCTGTGTGAAGATATCTCGGGAGTCCCCTCATGCTCAAAAGACGCACACGAATAATCATCGCGCTTGCTTTGTTTTTCCTGATTTTCCTTCCCCTCCTCACCAACGGTGTTGACCTGTTAGTGGATTGGCTGTGGTTCAAGGAGGAAGGCTTTCGAGTCATCTACTGGACAATTCTGAAAACCCAGATTCAACTCAGCGGCCTGGTCGGAGTGAGTTTCATGGCGGTGACTGCGTTGAACCTGTTGATCGCCCATACCCTTGCCCACCGCCACGGCTTCCGCGTCAATAGTGAATTCATCGAGTTTCCCGCGCTCGATCGCTTTGGCATGGCGTTCCGCTGGATCATCTGGGTTGGTGTGTTGCTGATCGGATACGTGGTTGGGCAGTGGGGCATGTCCCACTGGCTCGAGTACCAGATGGCCATTCATGGGCGCGCCATCGGCCAGCAGGACCCGCTCTTCGGCCTCGATCTGGGCTTTTATCTCTTCCGGCTTCCCTTCAACTGGTTCCTCTATTACCTGGCTCTGATCGCGGTCATTGTGTGTCTGCTGAGCGCGGTGTTTCTATACCTCGTGGAGGGCGGCGTGTGGGTCACGCAGCGCGGGCCCAAAGTGATGCGCCCGGCGCGCGCGCATCTCATGGTTTTGGCCGGCCTGCTTTTTCTTGTCTTCGCCTATCGAGCCCAACTGGCCATCTACGGCCTGTTTTATTCTCCCCGCGGGATCATTTACGGCCCGGGTTACACTGACGTGCAAGCCACCTTGCCCGTTCTTCGAGTGGAACTCTTCCTTTGCCTCTTGACCGCTCTGGCCTTCGTGGCCGGGGCGAAGTGGGGACGGATACGGCCGCCGCTCTATTTCCTGGGCCTGCTGCTGGTTGTAATCGTGTTGGGCGGGTCAATCTATCCCGAGATCGTGCAACGCTTCATCGTGGCCCCCAATGAAATAGACAGGGAGCGCCCTTACATCGCCAACGCCATCAAATTCACCCGCCAGGCGTATGCGCTGGACCGCTTCGAGGAGCGCGAGTTCTCCGCCGTCGAGGATTTGACCTTGAATGACATCCGCAAGAATGAGGCCACCTTCCGCAACGTCCGCATGTGGGACCACAAGCCGCTCCTCACCACCTTCGCACAACTCCAGGAGATTCGCACTTATTACGACTTTCAGCACGTGGATAACGATCGCTATTGGATTAACGGGATTTACCGCCAAGTCTCGCTCTCCCCCCGCGAGCTTTCCGCCGCCAGCCTGCCGGGCCGCAGTTGGATCAACGAACACCTGGCGTACACCCACGGCTACGGCCTCTGCCTCGGTCCGGTGAACGAATTCACCAGCGAGGGCCTGCCGGTGCTTTTTATCAAGAACATCCCCCCTGTCTCCACCACCTCCATCAAAATCACCCGTCCGGAGATTTACTACGGAGAGCTCCAGAACGATTACTGCTTTGTGAAAACTCGGGCGCAGGAGTTCGACTATCCTCAGGGCGACCAGAACGTCTACACCAATTACCAGGGCGCGGGCGGGATCCCAGTGGAGAACTTTTGGCGGCGGCTCCTCTTTGCCGTGGCGTTCGGCGAAAAGAACATTCTATTTTCAGGCGATATCCAGCCCGAGAGCCGGCTGATGATCTACCGCCGCATTCTCGAGCGCGCCCAGCGGCTCACCCCCTTTCTTAGTTACGACAGCGACCCCTACATGGTCATTGCGAACGACGGATCGCTTTATTGGATGTTGGATGGCTACACCACCTCCGAAATGTACCCTTATTCAGAGCCCGCCGAGGGAGTGGGGAATTACATTCGCAATGCCGTTAAGGCCACCGTCAATGCTTATAGCGGGCAAGTGCGCTTTTACATCAGCGACCCCTCCGACCCCCTCATCCAGGCCTATGCGCGAATTTTCCCGGGAGTGTTCGCCCCCCTTTCGGCCATGCCTGAAGACCTGCGCGCCCATATTCGCTATCCGGAGGAGTTCTTTTCCATCCAGGCCGCCAAGTATGCTCTGTTCCATATGACGGATCCACGCGTCTTCTATAACAAGGAGGATCTGTGGCGGGTGGCGCAAAGCGCCGCGCGGGGCACAGCTTCACCGATGACGCCCTATTACACCATCATGAAGCTGGCGGAGGTGGGCGAGCGGGAAGAGTTCATCCTCATGGTGCCCTTCACCCCCGCCCGCAAGGACAACATGATTTCCTGGATGGCGGCGCGCTGCGACGGCGCTGACTATGGCAAGGTTCTGGTGTTTACGTTTCCAAAGCAAAAACTCGTCTACGGTCCGCAACAGATCGAGTCACGAATCGACCAGGACCCCGGGATCTCTCAGGCGCTTACCCTCTGGGGGCAGGGCGGCTCGACGGTAATTCGAGGCACGTTGCTGGTCGTGCCGGTCTTGAATTCGGTCCTCTATGTCGAACCACTCTATCTTGCAGCAGAGGCCGGCGGCGGTCTGCCGCAATTGAAGCGCGTCATCGTAGCCTACTCGGACCATGTGGTGATGCAGGATACGCTCGACGCCGCGCTGAGCCAGATTTTCAGCGGCGCCGTGACCACCACCGAGGCGCCCCCTACTTCCGCAGGTCAGGCCGCCCCGGCTCCCGCCAAGGCCGCGGGCGCTCCTGGGATCGACATTCAAGCGCTCATCCGCGAGGCCAACCAGCACTACCAACGCGCCCTCGAATTCGAACGTCAGGGCGATTGGGCAGGCTACGGCGCGGAGGTGAAAAAACTGGGCGAAGTGCTCAACCGCCTGGCTTCGACCGCGCCCAAGTAGCGCAGACCTGCTTTCCAAGGTCTGCGCCATCGGAGACCCCTTGGGCGGTCAAGTTTGGATGCGGAGCGCTCTTGGGATTCTACGCCTAGGGGAGAGCAATGTATGTTACTTTGACTGGCTGGCGTTCCTGCCCGATTCCTGCCAGCAACACACATTGAGGGCACCACCTCGATGCCTTGGAAGATTGAAGCACGCGATCTGGACGGGGTAGTGGTGCTGGTCCCTGACCTGTTTCAGGACGAGCGCGGCTATTTCCTCGAAGCTTTTCGCGCCGATCGCTTTAGCGAGCTGGGCCTGCCTGCCGCGTTCGTACAGGAAAACCACTCCTATTCAAAAAAGGGCGTTCTTCGTGGCCTCCACTTCCAGTGGGAGCCGCCGATGGGCAAGCTGATGCGGGTGACGCGAGGAAGGGCGTTCGTGGTGGCCGTCGATCTGCGCCTCGGTTCGCCCACGCTGGGGAAATGGTTCGGAACCGAAGCATCGCCGGAGAACCGGCGGCAAGTGTGGGCGCCGGCCAGCTTCGCGCGCGGCTTCCTCGCCCTCTCGGAAGATGTCGAAGTGCAGTACCTCTGCACCGGCGTCTACAACTCGAAAGCGGAATCGGGCATTCGATGGGACGATCCGGACATAGGAATCGCGTGGCCGGTGATGCCCTCGCTGATTTCAGAAAAGGACCGCAAGGCCCAGACGCTGAAGGAATGGTTGCAGTCGCCGCAAGCAAAACATTTTGCCTACGCCGAGCAGTGGCGAGCCTGAGCCTTTTGCTCATCTCAATGGTCACAATCCCCAATCCTGTGTCGCGCATCCGGGCGCCAGGTTCCGTTCCGGTTTGACTACACTCAAGGCCGGGTAGTGTCCTAATTGGGATAGTTTCCTAATATGGATGTCATCCCGAGCGAAGCGAGGAATCTCGCTCACGTTTGCGCCGGCGCGTGCAAATCCCGACCGCAGCCGAAGCTCCGATAATCAACCGAAGACGTTGCCGCGAATTACGGCTTATTCGACAGGGGCCGCTACAGCCTCGCCGTCCGGCCCAGATGTCTCGCGAATGACGCCGGGACCGGGTCATCGCATAATTGTTGGGAACCGCCCCTCTGTCGGCGCAGCCGAAAGTTCGCCGATCTTAATGGCGGGCGACAGAGGGGACAAGAGGTGAGGCGGTCATTGGCCAATTCCCACTCAGCGTCGATTGTAAAGATATTGAGTGGGACGCGACACTAGCTGAGTCTACCCAGTCTTGGTGGCAAATTCTCTAGCGAGTGACCGGAATTTAAGATATCGTGGTAGCGCGTGCCGAGGCAACGGGTTTCAGTATGGGTACACCATCGTCGTCCGTGAGCGCGGTCGGGAACTGATCTCCGGCCACCCGAAATACTGTCCTGATCCCGTCCCGGTGAGGATCGAGGGATCAACGTGGGGTGGCTCGATGCTGAAGCTACGGTTTATCGGACGAGGCATGCGCCTGGAATTCCGGCACCCGGTGTTTCAGACCATCATAACGTCACGGATTGTGGACATCCGGGCCTCGGAGCAGGTTGCAAGCGACGCTTGAGCGGCCAGGAAACTGACGGTCCGCCACATGCTTTCAGAGCCTCTTGCGGGCAGGAGTGCAGTGAGTCGAAAGGAGCATCCAAATTGCGGGTCAGGAAGGCGGTCATCACAGCGGCGGGAGCGAATCAACGCGCCTTGCCGCTGCAAACCCTAATCCAGGATGGAGTTGAGAAATCTGTTCTCAGCATCCTCGTCGAGCAGGCTCTCAGCGCGAACGTGGGGGAAGTTTGCGTGGTGGTATGGCCGGGCGATGAAACCCGGTACGCCCAAGCTGCCGGGAATCTCGCAGGCGCGGTGCGGTTCGTTCCGCAAGAGCGTCCGGCGGGTTACGGCCACGCCATCTATAGCGCGCGCGAGTTCGTGGCCAACGAGCCGTTCCTGCACCTGGTCGGCGATCACCTTTACCTCAGCGCAGCAACGCTTGGCGTACAGCGCCTGGTGGAGCTTGCCGAGTCCGAATCGTGTTCCGCGTCGGGCGTGCAGCCGACGCGCGAAAGTTTGCTGCCCCGGTATGGTGCAGTGGCCGGGCGGCGCATGCCGGGCCGCCAGGGCGTCTATCGCGTCGAGACGGTGATCGAGAAGCCTACGCCCACGGAAGCCGAGCAGCGGTTGATGGTGTCCGGCATCCGGGCCGGCTACTACCTCTGTTTCTTCGGCATCCACGTGCTTACCCCCACCGTAATGGATTTGCTCGGTCGCATGCTGGCTGAGGCGCCGGGCGGCCCCGTCACGCTCTCGGCCGCTCTCGCCGAACTTGCCCGACGGGAGCAGTATCTGGCGCTCGAAGATGCCGGCAAGCGGTATGACCTCGGCGCCCGCTATGGCTTGCTCATTGCGCAGTTGGCCCTGGCGCTGACCGGCCGGGAGCGCGATGAGGTGCTCTCCCACCTGCTGGAACTGCTTGCGGAGCGCGAGATGGCCACCAGCCCCGGACCCCAAGACCGCCCTGCCGCCCAAAGCCTTCGGGCGTCGGGCCGGGAGTCCGCGCTACCCAGCGAGGGGAGCGCGCGGTGAGCCGACCCATAAGCCGATTGATCGGCGTCATAACCGCGAGCGATCCCGAAATCCGGAATTGCTCGCTGGATTCGCTTTGCCGCGTTGCGCCGCTCGAAGAACTGCTGGCGGAATGCGAGGCGCTCGACCGCTTCCGGCGCTCGAGCGACAACCTCTACGAGCGTGTGCGCGCCCTGTTTTTCCTCTATGCGATCCACCGCTTTCACATTCTCGTCCGTGACGAGGCTCGAGCTCGCTCGTTGATCCCCTTCGCAGGCTATACTCATCTTCTCAAGCGCCGCTTTGAGGAGGCGATCGATATTTTCCTGGCAGCGCAGGCGACGGACGGTCCCAGCGCTCCCCTCTCCAGCGCGCTTGCCGCCAGCTACCGCGCTCTGGGCTTTCAAACGCTTGCCGACCAGGTGCGTCGCAGCGTTCGTTCTGTGCGCGGCAATCAGTGGATGTTCCGCGCCGCGCACCCCGAGGACGCGCCGCTTCGCATTCGCCCCGAGATGCTGGCGCGCGAGCCCTCGAGTCAGCTCTTTCCCATCCTGCGCGAGAGCACGCCGGTCCGCATGGACCTTAGCCACAGTGGTTGGAGCGACATCTTCTTTCTGGGGATGGATTTCCCCGAAGGCGCGCGCGTGCTCAACATCTCCATAGACCTCAGCGTGCGAGGATCAGGCGTCCCCAGGCCGCCGGTAGAAGCCTGGTTTCGCGTCATTGACCAACCCGTGCTCCGCCTGGTCAGCGCCGATCTCAAGAGCAGCGCCGAAGTCTCCTCGATCGCTGAAGTTTTCGATTTCGCGCGCGACTATCTGGGCCTACTCAAGGCCGCGGTCATTGCTTCCGGCATCGTGCCCCCGGGGATGGAGGGCGCCACTCAACCGCTCGCAGACGTTCTGATGCGCCTGACCGGCAGGCCCGGCCATGGCATCGAAATCGTAAGCAAAG
>Ga0326727_10012579_pt1 | contig 19203 bp, 18 predicted proteins | sample MB2enrmetagenome_FD_207643 | JGI IMG/M metagenome (GOLD analysis project Ga0326727, IMG submission 207643) | Lab enriched peat soil microbial communities from McLean, Ithaca, NY, United States - MB29MY | ecosystem: Environmental > Terrestrial > Soil > Wetlands > Peat | place: USA: New York...
CCCGGCGACGGCGACATCATCGAGGGCCTGGCGTCGGTCAACGAATCGGCGGTCACCGGCGAATCGGCGCCGGTCATCCGCGAGGCGGGCGGCGATCGCTCGGCGGTGACCGGCGGCACGACGGTGCTGTCGGACTCGATCAAGGTCCGCATCACCGCCTCGGCGGGCTCGACCTTCATCGACCGCATGATCGCGCTCGTCGAGGGCGCCGAGCGGCAGAAGACGCCCAACGAGATCGCCCTGTCGATTCTGCTCTCCGGCCTGACGCTGATCTTCCTGATCGTGTGCGTGACGCTGTGGCCGCTGGCCGGCTACTCCGGAACGGTCGTGTCGGTGACGGTGTTGATCGCGCTGTTGGTGTGCCTCATCCCGACGACGATCGGCGGCCTGCTTTCGGCGATCGGCATCGCCGGCATGGACCGCCTGATCCGCTTCAACGTCATCGCCACTTCGGGCCGGGCGGTCGAAGCGGCCGGCGACGTCGACACGCTTCTGCTCGACAAGACCGGCACCGTCACCTTCGGCAACCGGATGGCCGACGAATTCATCGCCGTGGCGGGCGTCGCGGAACGCGCGCTGGCCGAAGCGGCTCTGCTCGCCAGCCTCGCCGACGAGACCCCGGAAGGCCGCTCGATCGTGGCGCTCGCCAAGAGCCGCTACGGCGTGGCGGCGCCGGCGGATTCGGGGCGTGCGGGGATCGTGCCGTTCAGCGCGCACACGCGCATGTCGGGCATCGACCTGCCCGGACGCGTGCTGCGCAAGGGCGCCGTCGACGCGATCCTGGCGCAGTCCGGCATCGCCCGCGACGGCGCGCCGGTCGATTTCAATCACACGGTCGATCGCATTTCGCGCGCCGGCGGCACGCCCTTAGCCGTCTCCGACAACCAGCGCTTGCTCGGAATCGTCCATCTCAAGGACATCGTCAAGCCCGACATCCGCCCGCGCTTCGCCGAGTTGCGCGCGATGGGGATCAAGACGGTGATGGTCACCGGCGACAATCCGTTGACCGCCGCCGCGATCGCCTCGGAAGCCGGCGTCGACGATTTTCTCGCCGAGGCGACGCCGGAGGACAAGCTCGCCTACATCAGGCGCGAGCAGCAGGGCGGGCGGCTCATCGCCATGTGCGGCGACGGCACCAACGACGCGCCGGCGCTGGCGCAATCCGACGTCGGCGTCGCCATGCAGACCGGCACTCAGGCGGCGCGCGAAGCGGGCAACATGGTCGATCTCGATTCCGATCCGACCAAGCTGATCGAGATCGTCGGCATCGGCAAGCAGTTGCTGATGACCCGCGGTTCGCTGACGACCTTCTCGATCGCCAACGACGTCGCCAAGTATTTCGCCATCATTCCCGCGTTGTTCGTCACCACCTATCCCGAACTCAGCGCCCTCAACGTGATGGGCCTGCATTCGGACAAGTCGGCGATCCTCTCGGCGGTGATCTTCAACGCGCTGATCATCATCGCGCTGATCCCGCTGGCGCTGAAGGGCGTGGCCTATCGCCCGATCGGCGCGGGAGCCCTGCTGCGCCGCAACCTGACGATCTACGGCCTGGGCGGCATCATCGTTCCGTTCGTCGGCATCAAGATCATCGACGTCTTGATCGCCGTCCTGCATCTGGCTTGAGGATAATCGTCATGTTGAGCCAAATTCGTCCCGCCGCGGTCCTGCTGGCGCTGTTCACGCTGCTGACCGGGCTGATCTATCCGCTGGCGATCACCGGGATCGCGCAGGTCGCCATGCCGTATCAGGCCAACGGCAGCCTGCTGCAGGTCGGCGGAAACTCGGTCGGCTCCGCGCTGATCGGCCAGAACTTCGCCAGCGACAAATACTTCCACAGCCGTCCCTCGGCGACGCAGGCCCAGGATCCCGCGCATCCCGACGATCCCACCAAGACGATCGACGCGCCTTACAACGCCGCCAACTCGACCGGCTCCAACCTCGGCCCGACCTCGCAGAAGCTCCTCGACCGCGTGAAGGCCGACGTCGACGCCAAGCGCGCCGCCGGCTGGATCGGGCCGGTCCCCGCCGATGCGGTGACCACTTCGGCTTCCGGCCTCGACCCGCACATCTCGCCGGAAAACGCCCTCGCTCAAGTTCCGGCGGTCGCCAAGGCGCGGGGCCTGCCCGAGGACAAGGTGCGCGCGCTGGTCGCGGCGAACGCCCAGGGCCGCTTTCTCGGCTTGATCGGCGAGCCGCGCGTCAACGTCCTGCGCCTGAACATGGCGCTGGATGCGGCGAGCGCGTCGTAAAACCAGGGCGGCGCGCAAAGGGGCGCCGCCCGCCCGTTCATTCTTTCAACATTTCTCGGATCGCCTGCAGTTCGCGCCGCCGCGCCGCATCGATCGGCGGGGGAGCGAGCTGCAAGCCTTCCAGCGCGGCGATGACGATCTGCGACACGATCAGCCGCGCGTTCAGCTTGTCGTCGGCGGGAACGATATGCCACGGCGCGGTCGCGACGCTGGTCGCGGCGAGCGCATGCTCGTAGGCGGTCGCATAATCTTTCCAGCGCCTGCGCTCCTCGGCGTCGGCGCGCGAGATCTTCCAGGTCTTGTCCGGCGCATCCAGGCGTTGCAGCAGGCGGCGAAGTTGCTCCTCCTTGGAGATGTGCAGATAGATCTTGACGAAGCGCGTGCCGTTGGCGTGCAGATGGCGCTCCAGACCGCGGATCGAGCGCAGGCGCTCCGCCCAGAACGCGTCGAGATCGCCGGGGATTGGGAACACGCCCTCCTCGCGCAGCAGCTCGGGATGGACGCGGGTGACCAGCACCGGCTCGTAATAGGAGCGGTTGAAGACGCCGATGACGCCGCGCTCCGGCAGTTCGCGGACTTCGCGCCAGAGGAAGTCGTGCGCCTCTTCGGCCGGCGTCGGCTGCTTGAAGGCGACGACCTTGCACCCCTGCGGATTGACGCCCGACATCACGTGCGCGATCGCGCCGTCCTTGCCCGCGGTGTCCATGCCTTGCAGGACGATCAGCAGCGCGTAGCGCGCCGACCGGTAGAGCTGTTCCTGGAGCGTGCTCAACGCGGCCACGTGCTCGGCGAGGATTTCCGCGTAGTCGGCCTTCGATCGATAGAACGGATCGACGAGCGTCGCGCGCTTGCCGAGCGAGGCCGGCTGGCCCTCGGCGAGGCGAAAGGCGTCGACGTCGATTTTCATTCTCCGCCTCCCTTTGGCGTGCGGCCGCTCACAGCGGCCGTTGGCCGTCGGCCGCCCGCTTGGCCATCTTGGCGAATTTCTTCACCACCCGGTCGCGCTTGAGCTTCGAGATGTAGTCGATGAACAATACGCCGTTGAGATGATCGATCTCGTGCTGCAGCGCCGTCGCCAGCAGCCCCTCGGCGACAATCTCCTGCAACTTGCCTTCGCGGTCGAGAAACCGCGCGCGCACTTTCGCCGGGCGTTCGACTTCTTCGTAATATTCGGGGATCGACAGGCAGCCCTCCTCGTAGACCGACCGCTCGTCGGAGGACCAGACGAGTTCCGGATTGACGAAATATTGCGGTTGCGACGGCTCGTCCTTCTTGGCGAGGTCGAGGACGACGACGCGGACCGGTTCGGCGATCTGGATCGCCGCCAGGCCGATGCCGGGCGCGTCGTGAATGGTCTCGACCATGTCGTCCATCAGCTTGCGCAGCGCGTCGTCGACTTGCCCGAGCGGCGCGCTGAGGAGGCGCAACTTCGGGTCGGGCAGCGTAATGATGTGTCGCAGAGCCATGGCGTCCTTTGCGTTTTCGCGGTTCAATCGTCGTTTCGCTCGCGACTGATAATCGCGCGGCGCGGCGCGGTCAAACCCGTTCGTCTTTCGTTCGATTCGGGAGGGCGAATCGGCTAAGGTCGGCGCCATGAACCAGGCCCTCATCGTCCTCGACGGCTATCCCCTGACTTTCGGCCAGGCGCTCGGCGGCGCGCTCGCGGCGATCGCGCTGCTGCTGTTCGCTCTGGTCGTCGCGCTCGCGCGCTCTGGCGCGGCGCGCCGGCGCGAGGCCGCGGCGGCGGCGCAGCGCCAGCACGAACTCGAGGCGCGCATCGCGGCGCTCGCCCAATCGGGCGCCGAGCTCGCCGGGCGCCTGAGCTCGATAAGCGAATGGCTGGGATCGCGGCAGGCGGACATGACGCGGGTGATGGCGGAGCGCCTCGACAACGTCGGCGCGCGGTTAGGGGCCGGGCTCGAAAGCCACGCGCAGATCACCGGCGCCAACCTCGGCAAGCTCAACGAACGGCTGGCCGTCATCGACGCCGCGCAGGCGCGCATCGTCGGCATGACCGAGGAAGTCGTGTCGCTGAAGGACATCCTCTCCAACAAGCAGACGCGCGGCGCCTTCGGCCAGGGGCGGATGGAGGCGATCGTGCGCGACGGCCTGCCCGCCGGCGCCTACGAGTTGCAGGCCACGCTCTCCACCGGCGCGCGCCCCGATTGCGTCATCCGCCTGCCGGGCGACGCGCGCGTGCTCGCGGTCGACGCCAAGTTCCCGCTCGAAGCCTTCACGCTGTTCAATCAGACGCGGACCGAGGAGGCGCGCAAGGCGGCGATGGCGCGCGTCCGCGCCGACGTCGGCAAGCACGTCAAGGACATCATGGAGCGCTATCTCATCCCCGGCGAAACGCAGGACATCGCGCTGATGTTCGTGCCCTCCGAGTCGGTCTATTCCGATCTGGTCGAGCATTTCGACGACGTGGTGCAAAAGGCGCATCGCGGCCGCGTCGTCATCGTCTCGCCGTCGCTGTTGATGATGGCGATCCAGGTGACGCAGGCGATTTTGCGCGACGCGCGCCTGCGCGAATCGGCGCACGCGATCCACGCCGAAGTCGGCAAGATGCTCAACGACGTGCGCCTGCTCGCCGAGCGCGCGGCGAAACTGGACGGCCATTTCCGCCAGGCGCAGGAAGACGTCGGCCTGATCGCGACTTCGACGGAGAAAGTCGCCCGCCGCGCCGCGCGCATCGACGCGATGGAGTTCGGCGAGGAGGACGCGGGAAAGATCGAGACGCTGCCGAACCTGCGGCTGGCGAAGGGCGGCGAGTAGGGGGCGCGTAATGGCGAAGAAAGAGCGCATCGTGCGGCATTCCGCTGAAGAATTGCAGGCGATGCGCCGGCGCGGCGAAAGCAAGAGCGATTGGACGCGCGCCGGCGCCATGACGGAAGCGGAAATCGAGGCGGCGATCGCCGCGGACCCCGAGGAAGCGGGGATGACGGTCGACTGGAGCCGAGCGTCGATCGAGCTGCCGCAGCCGAAGGGTGTCCGCAACAAGGGCGACGATAAGCAATAGGCCCCTGGCGACTGGCGCGCCGCTCGCCCTCACCCCCAACCCGTCATGGCCGGGCTTGTCCCGGCCATCCACGTCTTTGCCCATCACCGCAACCGCGATAGCGTAGGGCGTGATGCGCGGCGGCTGGGTGTACATCATGACGAACCGGCCCGACGGCACGCTCTACACCGGCGTGAAGAGCGACATCGCGCGCCGCGCGTACGAGCATCGCGAGGGTCTGAACGACGGCTTCACTCGTCGGTATGGCCTCAAGCGACTTGTCCTGACCGAGTTCTACGAAGACATCCGCGACGCCATCCAGCGCGAGAGCAGCATCAAGCACTGGCCGCGCGCCTGGAAAGCGCGCCTCATCCACGCCGCCAATCCCGACTGGCGGGACTTGTATGAAGACATGAACGCGTGCGCCAGTGAGAAAGACGTGGATGGACGGGACAAGCCCGGCCATGACGGCCGGCGATGCGTTGCGCGCTAATCGCCGCGCCTACGCCCCCGCCTTCCTCAGCCACGGCCGCGTCCCCGCCGGCGCCTCGCGTGGGCCGACGCTCGGCTGGTAGAAGAGCGTCCCTTGCGGCAAGCGCCCCTCGCGTAGCGCGCTCAAGGTCGGCGGGTCGACGATCTCGAACGAGGTGAAGCCGCAGCGCCGCATGAAGGGAATCTCGTCGAGCAACACGTCGCCGGTCGCCTGCAATTCGCCGGCGAAGCCGAAGCGCTCACGCAAGAGTTCGGCGTAGGAGAACGCGCGGCCGTCGGCGAACTTGTCGAACTTCAGCGCCACCAGCGGGCGCCCCGCCGCCTCCGCCAGTTGCGCCGGCGCCTCGGCGCCGGCGAGAACCGAAACCCCGACCGGATCGGCGCGCGCGCTCAAGGCGTCGCGTTCCGCGCTCCAGCGCGCGAACGAGACGATGATCGCGCCCGTCGCCGGCGCCGGCTCGGCGTCGTCGAGTTTTCTCCAAGCGTCTTCGACGAAGCCGCCGTCGCGCCACAGGGCCATCAGATGTCCTGTCCCGCCGAAAGCGGTTCGGTGTGGATGCCGCATTCGATCTTGCCGCGGCCGCGCCAACGGCCGGCGCGCAAATCCTCGCCCGGCCTCACCGCGCTGGTGCAAGGCGCGCAGCCGATCGAAGGATAGCCCTTCGCGATTAAGGGATGGGGCGGCAGGCCGGCGTCGCGGATATAGGCGAGAATGTCCGAAGCGCTCCAGCCGACCAGCGGATTGACCTTGACGCGCTCGCCCTCGGCTTCGAACAGCGGCGCCCGCGCGCGCGTCGCGCTCTGAAAGCCCTTGCGCCCGGTGATCCAGGCCTCATACCCTTCCAGCGCCTTGGCCAGCGGCAGAACCTTGCGGATTTCGCAGCAGCGGTCGGGGTCGCCGGCGAAGAGAAAGCGTTCCGGGTCCTCGATCGCGAGCGTCGCGGCGTCCGGCTCGGCGACGACGACATTCTCGAGGCCGAGACGGGCGCAGAGTTCGTCGCGATAGGCCAGCGTTTCCGGGAAGTGCCGGCCGGTGTCGATGAACACCACCGGCGTCCTCGGGTCGACGCCGGCGACCATGTGCAGCAGCGCCGCCGAATCGGCGCCGAAGCTGGAAACCAGCGCGATGCGGCCGGGGAACAGGTCCTCGATCGCCAGGCGCAACAGCGAACTCGCCTTGACCCGTGCGAACTTGTCCTCCAGGCGCGAGGCGGCGATCGCGTCGCCGAACAACTTCACCTCGGGCGCGCTCATCAGATGTCGGCTCCGGCGCTGCGCTCGTAGAGCGCCTCCTTGAACGGCGCGATGCCGACGCGGCGGAACGCGGCGAGGAAATCCTCCTCCGGCCCCTGGCGCTGCGCCATATAGGTCTCGACCACCGTTTCGACGGCCTCGACGATCGTCTCCGAGCTGAAACCGGGGCCGACGATCTGGCCGATCGACGCATTCTCGTCGCCGGAGCCGCCGAGCGTCACCTGATAGGTCTCTTCGCCCGCGCGTTCGAGGCCAAGGATGCCGATGTGGCCGACGTGATGGTGGCCGCAGGCGTTGATGCAGCCGGAAATCTTGATCTTCAGCGGGCCGATCGCGCGCGCCCGCGCGCCGTCGCCGAAGCGCTCCGACAGACGCTGGGCGATCGGGATCGAGCGCGCCGTCGCCAGCGCGCAATAGTCGAGCCCGGGGCAGGCGATGATGTCGCTGATCAGCCCGGCGTTGGGCGTCGCCAGGCCGACCGAAGCGAGCCGATCATAGACGGCGTTAAGGTCGTCGAGCGCGACGTGCGGCAGGATCAGGTTCTGCTCGTGGGAAACGCGCAACTCGTCGTGCGAATAATCCTCGGCGAGATCGGCGACCGCGTCCATCTGGTCGGCGCTGGCGTCGCCGGGCGCGCCGCCGATCGGTTTGAGCGAAATCGTCACGATCGCGTAGCCCGGCGTCTTGTGCGGCGTCACGTTCGACTGGAAGAACTTGGAGAACTGGGCGTCCTTGCCGCGCCGCCGCTCGACCCGGTCGCTCGCCGGCTTCTTCGCCTCCAGCGGCGGCGGGGCGAAATAGGCGTCGATGCGGGCGATCTCCTCGGCGGGCAGCGTGAGGCCGGCGCCATCGCGGGCGGCGAATTCGGCTTCGACGGCGTCGCGAAGGCCGGCGAGCCCCTTCTCGTGCAGCAGGATCTTGATGCGCGCCTTGAACTTGTTGTCGCGCCGGCCCTCGAGATTGTAGACGCGCAGGATCGCGTCGGCGTAGGCGAGCAGGTCGCTCTCGGGCAGGAATTCGCGCACCTTGCGGCCGATGAACGGCGTGCGGCCGAGCCCGCCGCCGACGTAGACGGCAAAGCCGAGTTCGCCCTTGCCGTTGCGCACCAGTTGCAAGCCGATGTCGTGCGCCCGGATCACCGCGCGGTCGTGGCTCGCGCCGTTGACGGCGATCTTGAACTTGCGCGGCAGGAACGAGAACTCGGGGTGCAGCGACGACCACTGGCGCAGGATTTCCGCATAGGGGCGCGGATCGGCGATCTCGTCGGCGGCGACGCCGGCGTAATGATCGGCGGTGACGTTGCGGATGCAATTGCCCGAGGTCTGGATCGCGTGCATTTCGACGCTGGCGAGCTCGGCGAGGATGTCCGGCACGTCCCTCAGCGCCGGCCAGTTGAACTGGAGGTTCTGGCGCGTGGTGAAATGGCCGTAGCCGCGGTCGTATTTGCGGGCGATGTCGGCGAGCTTGCGCATCTGGCGCGAGGCAAGCGCGCCGTAGGGGATGGCGATGCGCAGCATGTAGGCGTGCAGTTGCAGATAGAGCCCGTTCATCAGCCGGTGCGGCCGGAACTGATCCTCGGTCAGATCGCCGGCGAGGCGGCGCGCGACCTGGCCGCGAAACTGCTCGACGCGCGCCGAAACGAAGGCGGCGTCGAATTCGTCATAGCGATACATGCGGGCTCTCCACGCTCGCGTTGAGGGCGAAGACCGGCGCCTTCCCCTCGGCCTGCTTGCCGAGGTCGCGGCGCACCGTCGGCCCGGAGGCGCGGATCGCTTCGCGCAACGCCTTGGGCGCGTAATGGCCGTTGCGCCATTCGACGGCGACCGCGTAGGGGTCGACGATGAGGCTCCGCGCGACCGCCTCGGCGGCCTCAGCGAGAGCCGCCTGAAGCGCCGCCGCGTCGGCATGGACGGCGGCGCGCGCGAACTCTTCCGCCCAGCCGCCGCGAGCGTCCTGGAACACGACGACGCCGTCGACGAGCCGATTGGCGGTGACGATCTCGCTCACGAGGCTTCCCTTTCTGGCGTCGGCCATCGCGCCTGATTTCCGGCGGCGCCGGCGACGACCGATTTCACCGCGATAAGTCTACAAATAATGTCGAGATATGAGGACGATAGCATATTATACGAGAGCTATCTAGAAGATTCTTGTTCATACGTGGCATAACAGTTATATCCCCATCGCGCCCTCTGTGACTCACTCCCCCGTCATGGCCGGGCTTGTCCCGGCCATCCACGTCTTGGGTCCGGAGGCTTCCTCATCGAGATTGGGCGCATCGGGAAGTCGTGGATGGCCGGGACAAGCCCGGCCATGACGAGGGGCCGCTTTTGCCGCGGGCGCCAGCCCTCCCCTCCGCCCCCGCCCGCTACATGAAGCTCTGCGGGTCGACGTCGACGGAAATGCGCACGCCGCCGCGCGGCGGCGGGGCGGCGGCGAGGAGCGCGCGCAGGAAGCCTTGCAGGTCGACGCCGCGCGGCGCCTTGACCGCGAGGCGAAAACGATGGCGTCCGCGCAGCACCGCCATCGGCGCCTCGGCCGGGCCGAGCAGCAGGATTTCGTCGCTTTGCGGCGCGCCCCCGATCGGCGCGAGGCGCCAGTTCTTGCCCGGGGCAAGGGCGTAGGCGGCTCGCGCCAGCGCGCGGGCGTGCGCTTCGGCGCCGCCGCGGTCCTCGCCCGCGACGATGATCGCCGCCAGGCGCCCGAACGGCGGCAGGCCGCCGCGCCGCCGCTGTTCGGTCTCTTCGGCGTAGAAGCGCTCGGCGTCGCCCGACAGCAGCGCGGCGATGACGGGATGCTCGGGCTGCCAGGTCTGCAGCGCGGCGCGGCCCGGCTTGTCGCCGCGGCCGGCGCGTCCCGTCGCCTGGCGCAGCATCTGGAACGTGCGCTCCGCCGCGCGCGGGTCGCCGTTGGAAAGGCCGACGTCGGCGTCGACGACGCCGACCAGGGTCAGCAGCGGGAAATTATGGCCCTTGGCGACGAGCTGGGTGCCGATGACGATCTCGTATTCGCCGCGCGCCGCCGCGTCGAGCTGGGCGCGCAGCCGCTCCAGCCCGCCGGGAAAATCCGACGACAGCGTCAGCGCGCGCGCATTCGGAAACAGTGCCGCGACCTCTTCGGCGAGGCGCTCGACGCCGGGGCCGCAGGCGGCGAGCGTATCGGCCTCCTGGCACGCGGGGCAAACCTCGGGGCGCGCCTCGAAGTGGCCGCAGTGATGGCAGACGAGCGCCTTGCGGAAGCGGTGTTCGACCAGCCAGGCCGCGCAGTTCGGGCACTGGAAGCGATGGCCGCAGGCGCGGCAGAGGGTCAACGGCGCATAGCCGCGCCGGTTGAGGAACAGCAGCGATTGTTCGCCGCTCGCGAGGCCGGCCTCGATTCCCGCGACCAAGCGCGGCGCCAGCCAGCGGCCGCGCGGCGGGCCTTCGCGGCGCAAGTCGATCGCGGTCAGGTCGGGCAGCGCGCGTTCGCCGAACCGCGAGGCGAGCCTCAGCCAGCCATAGCGGCCCTGTTCGGCGTTGACGCGCGTCTCCAGCGACGGCGTCGCCGAGGCGAGCACGACCGGCGCGCGTTCGAGCGAACCGCGCACCACCGCCATGTCGCGCGCGTGATAGACGACGCCGTCCTCCTGCTTGTAGGCGCCTTCGTGCTCCTCGTCGACGACGATGAGGCCGAGATCGGCGAAGGGCAGGAACAGTGCCGAGCGCGCGCCGACGACGACGCGCGCTTCGCCGCTCGCCACCGCGCCCCACAGCCGCTCGCGCTGCCGCGGCGAAATCGCCGAATGCCATTCGGCGGGACGCGCGCCGAAGCGCGCGGCGAAGCGGTCGAGGAATTGCGCCGTCAGCGCGATTTCCGGCACCAGCACCAGCGCCTGACGCCCGGCGCCGAGCGCCGCGGCGACCGCCTCGAAATAGACCTCCGTCTTGCCGGAGCCGGTGACGCCTTCGAGCAGGATCGCGGCGAACGCGCGCGCCTCGACCGCGCGCTTCAGCGCGTCGGCCGCGGCGCGCTGATCGGGCGCCAGCGCTTGGGCCGAGAAATCGGGATCGAGCGGCGCCGCGGCCGGCTCGGGCGGCAGCGCGACGACTTCCAGCGCGCCGTCGGCGACGAGGCCGTCGATCACGCCAACGCCGCAGCCGGCGGCTTCGGCGAGCGCGCTCTTTGCTCGCGGCGGCGAATCGGCGAGGGCCGCGAGCGCGCGCGCGCGCGCCGGCGTGAGCCGCAGGGGCGGCTTGCCGGTCGCGCGAAAGGCCAGGCGCGGCGACGGCGCGGCCGCCGCCTCCGGCGCGCGCGTCGCCATGCGCAGCACCATGCCGCGCGGCGCCAGAGTCCAGCGCGCGACCCAGTCGACGAAGTCGCGCAAGGGTTTGCGCAGCGGCGCGAAATCGCGGATTTCGGCGACCGATTTGAGATTGTCGCCGCTTCCTTCGCGCGTCGCCCACACGACGCCGACGGCGCGGCGCGCGCCGAGCGGCACGGCGACGAACCGCCCCGGCGCGAGGCCCCAACGAGCGGGCGCGCGATAGCTGTAGGCGACATCGACCGCCACCGGCGCCAGGACGTCGACGACGACGCTGCGCTCGGGGCCTGACGCGCCCTCGCCGGACGAATCGGTCATGCCGACGCGCTTAACACGCGAAGCGGGGCGGGGGTAGGTTTTCGCGACTTCGGCGGACGAAGGCGGCGCGTCCCCTTCCCCCACGAGGGGGGAAGGGGAGGCGCACCGATCGCCCAGAAGCCCGACTACCGGCGCTTGTGCGAGCCGTCGCAGAACGGCCGCTCGGCGGGCTCGCCGTAAGCGCGGCGCTCGCGCCTCTTGTCGGCTTGCAAGGCGATGGCGAACGGCGCTTATTGCGCGACGCGCGGTCCTAACATCGCGGGGTTTTCTTCCGAGCGAAATGCGTTTACGTCGTCGGCTTGGCCGCCTCGGGCGCCTCGGCCGCCTTGGCGGACGCGCCCTCGACGCGCTCGGCGATGCGCGCCGACTTGCCGCGGCGGTCGCGCAGATAATAGAGCTTGGCGCGGCGGACCTTGCCCCGGCGAACGATCTTGATCGACTCGATCACCGGCGAGTAGAGGGGAAAAACGCGCTCGACGCCTTCGCCATAGGAAATCTTGCGGACGGTGAAGCTTTCCTGCAAGCCGCCGCCGCTGCGCGCGATGCACACTCCCTCGTAGGCCTGAACGCGCGAGCGCTCGCCTTCGGTCACCTTGACGTTGACGACGACGGTGTCGCCGGGCGAGAAATCCGGGATGGCGCGGCCCTCGCTTAATTTGGCCGCGTGTTCGGCGTCGAGCGTCTCGATGATGTTCACTTCAGGTCTCCATGCCGTGACGGCGGGCCCGCGACGCGGGTCCGACGAGCGCTTCGGCGCGCTGTTTTCAGTTGAGGCGCGCCTCATACAGCAAAGCCGCCGCTGTGTCGAGCCGTGGCGCCCGAATTGGCGACGCACGAACTGGTGACGCGCGCAGCGAGCGCGCCCGGCGCGAAGCGCCTCGCTTTGCCCGTGTCGCCTTAGCCGAAGGAGCGCGGTCATCGGCCGCGCCGACGAGGCGACCGATTCGAGCGCGTCGATTTTTGTTACTACTACAATTGCTGTGGGGGCATTCTTGTGGTAACAAGAATCCAATGAAAATCGAATTCGACGGCGGCAATCGGGGCCAAACTCTGCATGAGCGCGGCCTCGACATGGCGCGAGCGAGCGAGATTTTCTCGGGCGCGACACTGACGGTTGCAGACGACCGGCGCGATTACGGCGAGGATCGATTCATCGCCATCGGATTTCTTGACGCTCGCATGGTCGTCGCGGTTTGGACCCCGCGCGGCGGCGTGCGCCGCATCATCTCCTCGAGGAGAGTCAATGACCGCGAACAAGCCATCTACGGCCAGCGATTTTGACGACGACGCGCCCGACCTCAGCGCGCCGGAGTGGCGAGAGAAGTTCCAAGCCGCGAGAGTTCGTCGTGGACGCAAGCCGTCGCCGTCGCCGAAGATTTCGACGACAATCCGGCTCGACTCGGACGTCATATCAGCGTTTCGGAGCGAAGGCCCCGGCTGGCAATCGCGCATCAACGCCGCCCTGCAAGAATGGCTCACGCGAAAGAAGCGATCGCGCGAGACGCGGGCGAAAATCAAGCCGCGAGGAAAAGCGGCTTAGCGCTTGGCGGCCCGCAAGACTCCCGCTATTTTCGGCCGCCGCCGGCGCCGTTTCGCCGCCGCGCATCGCCTTAGGGGAGCGACATGAAGCCCATTCGTTTCGCCGCCGCGGCGGCCTGCGCCCTTCGCCGCGCCGCGCCGGCGGGCCTCGTCGCGCTCGCGCTCTCGGTCGCTTCCGTGCAGGCGCAGGGCGCCGCCCCCGCGGTCGCGCCGACCGATTCGTTGATGGCGCCCGGTCCGCTGCCCGACATCGTCGAGGGCTCGCCCTTGGCCGCGATCGCCATCATCGAATACGCCTCGATGACGTGCAGCCATTGCGCGGCGTTCCACGAGGAGACATGGCCCCTTCTCAAGGCCAAGTACGTCGATACCGGCAAGGCCAAGTTCATCTTGCGCGAGTTTCCGCTCGATCCGTTGGCGGCCGCCGGCTTCATGCTGGCGCGCTGCGCCGGCGCGGACAAGCGCGACGCTCTTATCGATCGGCTGTTCGCCCGGCAGAAAGACTGGGCGTTCGTCGACAAGCCGATCGACTCGCTGCTCGCGCAGGTCGAACAGGCGGGAATGTCGCAGGCGGAGTTCGAGGCTTGCCTTAGCAACCGAGAACTCTATGATTCGGTCAACAAGATCCGCGATTCGGCGGCGCAGCGATTCGCCATCGACTCGACGCCGACGTTCTTCGTCAACGGGCGCAAGCTCGACGGCGCGCCGGCGATCGGCGAATTCGACCAGGTTTTGCAGCCGCTGTTGAAATAGGCCGGTTTCGCACAGGTTTCTCCCATTCGGGCCTTGCTCGCGCGCCGTGTTTGTGGCGGCGTGCCGGCGATGCCCGCTGTCTGGGCGTCGAGGCGAGATCGACGCAAACACTAGAGGTTGCGCGCCGTCGCGCCGGGATGGATGGGAGAGGGCGAAGCCCATGAAATTCGAGCGGCTGCGCCTGGCCGGCTTCAAGAGCTTTTGCGATTCGACCGAATTCCGGATCGAGCCCGGGTTGACCGGCGTCGTCGGCCCCAACGGCTGCGGCAAGTCCAATCTGCTCGAAGCGTTGCGCTGGGTGATGGGCGAGAGTTCGTACAAGAACATGCGCGCGGCCGACATGGACGAGGTGATCTTTTCCGGCACCGGCAAGCGGCCCTCGCGCAACATCGCCGAAGTCGGCCTCGTGCTCGACAATTCGGATCGGCGCGCGCCGGCCGCGTTCAACGACGCCGAAACGATCGAGGTGACGCGCCGCATCGAACGCGAAACGGGCTCCACCTATCGCGTCAACGGACGCGAGGTGCGCGCGCGCGACGTGCAATTGCTGTTCGCCGACGCTTCGACCGGCGCGCGATCGCCTTCGATGGTGCGCCAAGGCCAAATCGGCGAAATCATCGCCGCCAAGCCGCAGGCCCGCCGCCTCATTCTGGAAGAGGCGGCCGGCGTTTCCGGGCTTCACTCGCGCCGCCACGAGGCCGAGCTCAGGCTCAAGGGCGCCGAAGACAATCTGACGCGGCTGGAGGACGTTCTCAGGCAGATCGACGCGCAGATCGACAGCCTGAAACGGCAGGCGCGACAGGCGACGCGCTATCGCGCGCTGGCGCAGGATATCCGCCGTCACGAAGCGCTGGCGCGGCTGATCGCCTGGCGCGAACACGAAGCGCAGTTCGCCAGCGCCGAGCGCCGGCTCGAAGCGGACCTGCGCGAAGTCGCCGAGCGCACCCGCGCGCAAGGCGAGGCGGCGCGGCTGCAGGCGATCGCCGCGGCCGATCTTCCGCCGCTGCGCGAGGAAGAGGCGCGCGTCGGCGCCGCGCTGCATCGCCTCGTGCTCGCGCGCGATGCGCTCGCGGGCGAGGAACAGCGCGCTAAGGAGCGCGTCGCCGAACTCGAGCGCCGCCTCGCCCAGCTCGCCCAGGATCGCCAGCGCGAAGAGGCGCTGATCGCCGACGCCGCCCATGTGATGGCGAGCCTGGCCTCCGAGGACGAGACGCTCGCCGGGCAAGCCGCCAAGTCGGAGGACGTCAAGCGCGGGGCGGAGGAGCGGCGCGCGCGCCTCGAGCGGCGGCTCGCCGGCGCTGAAGGCGCTCTCGCCGAGGCCCAGGCCGCCTCGGCCGATCTCAACGCGCGGCGCAACGCGCTCGGCGCGGCGCTCGCCGAGGAGGCGCGGCGCCTCGCCCGTTTCGAGGGCGAATGCGCGCAAATCGAGCGGGAGCGCGCCGCGTTGCAGAGCGCCGACGCGGACGATGCGGCGTTTCGCGCCGAGAGCGAGGCGGCCGCGGCGCTCGGCGAGGCGCTCGGCCGAGCCGAGGCGGAAGCGTTGACCGCCGAGGCGGCGCACGTCGAGGCGCGCGAAGCCGAGGCGCGTTGGCGCGGGCCTCTCGACGAGGCCGAGCGCGCCGCGCAGCGGCTGGAAACCGAGGTGCGCACGCTGACCAAGCTGCTCGGCTCGGCTTCGCCGGGGCCGTGGGCGCCGGTCGTCGACGCGATCGATGTCGCGCGCGGCTACGAGGAAGCGCTCGGCGCCGCGCTCGGCGACGATCTCGAAGCCTCAACCGACGCTGCGGCGCCCGCGCACTGGTCGCATCGCGGGGACGCCGAGGGCGATCCCGAACTGCCGCCCGGCGTCGAAGCGCTGGCTTCGCGCGTCGAGGCGCCGCCCGCGCTGCGCCGGCGCCTCAAGCAGATCGGCGTCGTCGCGCGCGTCGAAGGCGAGAATCTGGCCGCGACGCTGCGCCCGGGTCAGCGCCTGGTCTCGAAGGAGGGCGATCTGTGGCGCTGGGACGGTTTCGTTTCCGCCGCCGAAGCGTCCTCGCCGGCGGCGCGGCGCCTGGTCGAAAGGAACCGCCTCGTCGATCTCTCGCGCGACGCGGAAGCGGCCAGGCAATCCGCCGAAGTGGCGCGGGCCGAGGCGGCGCGCGCGCAGGGCGCGCTGCGCGAAGCGGCGAACGCCGAGGGCGCGGCCCGCCAGCGCGCGCGCGCGGCGCGGAGCGCCTGCGACGCCGGGCGCGAAAAGCTGGCCGCGACGGAGCGCCGGCGCGCTCAGACCCTTTCGCGCCTCTCCGCCTTGGACGAGGCGTTGGCGCGCGCGCTGAGCGCGCGCGACGAGGCGGCCGAACGCCGGGCGCAATCCGAGGCCGGGTTGAAGAGCCTGGCGCCGAGCGAGGAACTGGCGCTGACGCTGGAGCGCGCGCGCGCGGCGGCCGCGCGGGAGCGCGCCGAGTTCGCCGAGGCGAAGGCCGCGGCGCGGAATCTGGCGCGCGAAGCGGAGGCGCGCGAGACGCGGCGGCGCGCGATCGCGGTCGAGCGGGGCTCCTGGGACGAGCGGCGGGCGAAGGCTGAAGGCTATATCGCCGAAATCGCCGAGCGGCGCGCGGCCGCGCAAGCCGAACTCTCTTCGCTGGCCGACGCGCCGGCCGTTTTTCTGGCGCAGCGCCGCGAGTTGATCGGGCGCCTCGACGAAGCCGAAACGGCGCGCAAGGGCGCCGGCGACGCGCGCGCGCTCGCCGAGGCCGCGCTCGCCGCGGCCGACCGCGCCGCGCGCGCCGCGCTCGAGGCGATGGGCTCGGCGCGCGAGGCGCGCGCCGCCTCCGAGGAAAGGCTGGAGGGCGCGCGCCAAGCGCGGGAGGCGCTGCTGCGCGCGATCGCCGCGGATCTCGACGCCGAGCCGGCGGGCCTCGCCGCCCTGGCGGGCCTCAGCGGCGGCGCGGAGCCGCCGGAAGCCGGCGTCGTCGAACGCAAGCTCGAGAGCCTCAGGCAGGAGCGCGAGCGCCTGGGCGCCGTCAATCTGCGCGCCGAAGAGGAACTCGCCGAAGTCGTGGACGGGCGCGATCGGTTGATCGCCGAGCGCGACGACTTGACCGAGGCGATCAAGCGGCTGCGCCACGCCATCCACAATCTCAACCAGGAGGGGCGGGAGCGCCTCCTTGCCGCCTTCGACGCCGTCAACAAGCACTTCGGCGAATTGTTCGCGACGCTGTTCGAGGGCGGATCGGCGGAACTGCTGCTCGTCGAGTCCGACGATCCGCTGGAATCGGGACTCGAACTTCTCGCCCGCCCGCCCGGCAAGAAACCGCAGACGCTGACGCTGCTTTCCGGCGGCGAGCAGGCGCTGACCGCCTTGGCGCTGATCTTCGCGGTGTTCCTGACCAACCCGTCGCCGATCTGCGTGCTGGACGAAGTCGACGCGCCGCTCGACGACTACAACGTCGAGCGCTTCTGCGATCTCCTGGACGAGATGCGCAAGCGCGCCGACACGCGCTTCGTCACCGCCACGCACAACCCGATCACCATGGCGCGCATGGATCGGCTGTTCGGCGTGACCATGGCCGAGCGCGGCGTCAGTCAGATCGTCTCGGTCGATCTGGCGACGGCGGAGCAATTTCGCGAGGCGGGCTGAGGCGGAGCCCGTCTCGCCGATGGCGAGCGGCCGCGCTCGTCGCCGACAATCCTACGCCCTTCGGCTCATTGGCCAAGGACCGCTCGATCCCCGCGATCTCCTTCGCTGCGGCGGCGCGCATCTTGCGCTCGGCTTCGCGGTAGAGCGCGACCACGCGTCGGCCCGCCGGCGTCAGCGCCGCGCCGCCGCCCCCCGCGCCGCCCTGCCGCGCCTTCACCAACGGTTCGTCGAAGACCCGGTTCAATTCCTCGACCAGCAGCCAGGCGCGGCGATAGGACATCGCGTGCTTGCGCCCCGCCGCCGAGATCGACCCGGCCTCGGCGATCGATTCGAGCAGCGCGATCTTGCCCGGCCCGAGGCGGCGCCGGTCGTCGAAATCGAATCGGATCGTCAAACGCGTCGGCGTCGCTCCTTCCGAGCGCTTCACGCCGCGCCGCGCCGGCGCGGCGGGGAAACGCGGGCGATTCGCCTCAGTGCGAATGGGCGAAATCCCAATAGAGCCGGCGCGCGCGGCGGAACGCCGGACCGGGTTGCAGATCGCGCGCCTCGATGCGCTTGACCGGCACGACCTTGCCGTAGTTGCCGACGAGGAAAATTTCGTCGGCCGCCTCGAAATCGGCGAAGGAGAGCGTCGCCTCGCGTAGGCTCTGGCCGTCCGCGCGGAGCAGCGCCAGCACGCGCTGGCGCGTCACCCCGTTTAGGAACGAGCCGTTGGCCGCCGGCGTCATGACGACGCCGTCGCGCGCCATGAACACGTTGGCGGTGGCCAGCTCCGCGACATTGCCGAGCATGTCGGCCATCAGGCAATTGTCGAAGCCGCGCGAACGCGCCTCGAGCAGCGCGCGCGCGTTGTTCGGGTAGAGGCAGCCGGCCTTGGCGTCGATCGGCGCCGTCGCGGCCAGCGGCTTGGCGTAGGGCGAGCGGGTGATCGAAACGCCAGTCGGGCCCGGCAACGGCGCCTCGTAGATGGTGAGGCAGAAGCGCGTCGAATCAGGATCGGGCGGCACCGCGCCCGGCCCGTCGCGCTCGGCCCAGTACATCGGGCGGATGTAGAGAGCCGCGCCGGGCTTGAACTTCTTCATCCCCTCGCGCGCCAGTCCCTCGATCGCCTCGTCGCTCATGGTCGGCTTCAGCCACATCGCGCGCGCCGAACGGTTGAGCCGCGCGCAATGCTTGTCGAGGTCGGGCGCGACGCCCTCGAAGGCGCGCGCGCCGTCGAACACGCTGGAGGCGAGCCAGAAGGCGTGGCTGCGCGGACCGACTATCGGCCGGTTGCCTTCGAACCATTCGCCGTCGAGGAAGGTGAAGGTTTGCGACCATTCGGACATAATTCTCGGCTCGCGGCTGATTTGAGACCGACATAGGCCGCTTGCCCCGTCCGATAAAGCCGAATCTTGGCGCAGGGCGCGCTTCGCGCGCCATTCTCGCCTCGCGTTCGTGACCTTTTTGCAACATGGCCCGACGAAATGCGCCGCGGGGCCGAATTCGGACATTTTGGGGTTGAGGCGCGGGTGCATATTCGTATGGTGCAACTCGTGCGTGTTACAACCTTTGCGGGAGCTTCCCGCTCGCGAGTCGAACTTCGAACTGCCCGCGCCATCGGCTGGGCGACCAGCGCAAGACGCCCACGGTTCGCAGAAACGGGAAGAGGGGCGCTTAACACCTTTGACTCGGCACACTA
>Ga0326727_10012580_pt1 | contig 19203 bp, 21 predicted proteins | sample MB2enrmetagenome_FD_207643 | JGI IMG/M metagenome (GOLD analysis project Ga0326727, IMG submission 207643) | Lab enriched peat soil microbial communities from McLean, Ithaca, NY, United States - MB29MY | ecosystem: Environmental > Terrestrial > Soil > Wetlands > Peat | place: USA: New York...
GGCGCTTCTGGCCGAGAGCCTCGAAGTCATCCAGCGCACCTCCGCCGTGATCCTCGGAGCCATTCTCCCCGAGGAAGCCTCCCAGAACAGCAAGTCCGTTCAGGAGGAGGCGGCGTAATGGAGACCATCGTTCGCATTCTCATGGAGGCCGGGATGCTGGAACCCGGCTTCCACATCCACATCGACAATCCGCCATGGATGCCGCTCGACATCGAGGACATTCAGCAGAAAGGCCCCAATGGTTTGCCGTCGCTCTCCGTCGCGCACTATGGCGAACAGAACGGCGACCTCATGCGCGACCCCGAAATGCTTTTCGAGATGCGCCGGAAGGCCGGCACGCTCGAACTCGACGCCTACTACTGGCGCAACGATTATCTCGGCATCGAGGAGTATTCGAGCTTGCGCGACAACGCGGCGATGAAACGCCAGCACGAGAGCTTCGCCCGCACATGGGATCGCAATCTCCGCGCACAAGGTTTTCTCGAAGCCTTTACGCACAACTCAATTCGCGGCTAGTCCGCTCCTGCGGAGCGGACACGGCCAACGTGTTTCCGCTCCGTGCGCCTTCACCCTGTAACCGCTCGAAAGGAGCCTATTGCAATGGAAAACACAGTCCTCAACGCCACCGAGTACCGCGACCTTCCGCTTGTGTCGCTCAACGAGTCCAAGACCAATCCGCGCCGCGTATTCAACGATGCGGCTATGCAGGAGCTTGCCGCCAGCATTCGCGCACAGGGCGTATTGTCGCCCTTGCTTGTTCGGCCACTTGCCGAGAACAGCTTTGAGATCGTGGCAGGAGCGCGGCGCTATCGCGCAGCGCAGATGGCCGAAGTTGCCACCGTGCCTGTCCGCATCATTCACCTTTCCGATGCGGAGGTATTGGAAGCGCAGCTTGTCGAAAACCTGATTCGCGCCGAGATTCACCCGATGGAGGAGGCGGAAGGTTTCCGTGCCTTGCTCAATCTGGAGGAGCCGAAGTACAGCATCGAACAGATCGCCGTCCGCGTTGGCAAGCCACCCGCATTCGTGGCGGCCAGGTTGAAATTGACCGAGCTTGTCCCCGCCGCAGTTGAAGCGTTCTGCGCCAATGAAATCGGCGTGGGCCATGCGCTCTTGCTGGCAAAGCTGCCCGACGACCAGCAGAAAACGGCGCTCTCGGCGTGCTTCAAGGAGGTCTACAACGGCGAGCAGAACCCCACCAGAGTTCTGCTTCCCTTGCGGAACCTGCAATTCTGGATCGAGACGAACGTACTGCTTGCTTTGAAAGACGCGCCCTTTGACAAGCGCGATGCGCAGCTTGTCCCGACAGCGGGCAGTTGTGCCGACTGCCCGAAGCGCACCGGACACAACAAGCTACTGTTCGCGGACGACCTCGGCAGACAGGGCGACCGTTGCACCGATCCGGCCTGCTATCAATCGAAGCTCGCGGCGCACGTGGCACAGGTCATTGCCGCCAAGCCGCAGCTTGTCCAAGTCAGCACCGTCTACGGAACGCAGAAAGAAGGAAGCCCGGTTCTGCCGCGCAACAAGTACACCGCGATCCGGGACGATAAGCCGAAGTCGAAAGACGAGGCCACGCGCCCGGAGTTCAAAGTGTGCAAGTTCGCCACCGAAGCCATCATCACTGAAGGCAGCGATGTGGGGAGCATTCAGAAAGTCTGCGTCAATCCGGACTGCCCCGTCCACCATCCCAAGAAGGCAGCCAGCGCGGGCACGAGCGATGCGCAGTGGAAGGCCGAGCAGGAGAAGCGGCGCAAGGGGGAAGCCATCGCCAACGCAACCGGACTCCGCGTTCTGGCCGCAATCGGAGCGGCAGTCCCGGTACGACTGACCAAGCGAGACCTCGTGTTTGTTGTCGAGCGTCTAGCAAATCTTCTCGACGAAAACCGCATTGCAATTCTTGCGCGGCAGTTTGGCATCAAGAAAACCAAAGACAACGACTCCCCCGCCAAGCTGTTCGCCGCTTTCTTGCGCAGGGCGGACGAGGGAGCATTGGGCCGCATCATGGTCGAGGCGGTGATTCTGCTAACGGCCTCGCGCGGCAACTCCGCGCAGGTATTGCGGGATGCGGCCACGGCTTACAAGGTTGACACCGACGCCATCGCCGCCAAGGTCAAACAGGAGTTTGCTGCGAAGGAAAAGGCCAAGGAGGAGAAGAAAACCACGTCGAAGTCTCGTGCCAAGGCTACAAAGAAGCCCGCCGCGTAACCCCGGTTCAATCAACAATCCGAGCGGAGCTTGAGCCATCAGGCTCCGCGTTTTATCTGTCTGCCCGTCCTCCCACCCTTGTTCGTGCTCCCGCTGGGCGGGAGGTCATCCTTCACCCACCCGACGGGCAGACGCGCCAATTCTTGGCGCGCGAACGCTTGGCGCAACATCTCTGGAGTGAACCACACCTCTCATGACCGATCATGCCAAGCCGCCGCAGCCCACTCGGTTCTTGAGGGTTCAGCACCGCCGGGCGTAGGATGTAACCAAACAATGAAGCTGTCCGACTATGTGCTCGAAGAACTCGGGAGTATGGTGGTGGGTGATGAGCAATATTTTCCCTACCGTAGCAGCTACCGGATTACCCAGTTTTTCGAAAGCGTAGGATTGCCCTTCAAGCATGACGGCACCACGCGTCGGTTCTGGGCGAAAGAGCGCCTAGCGGAGCTTAACTCGGGCGTATCGAAATCGCCGGACCTTCCGTCGATTGATCTGTGCAAAGTGATATCACGACTTTTCGATCCCGACGACTTTGCGCGCGCGAATAAGCCGGTCGAGGGGGGGCGAAGCACACGCCCCCCTACAGATGTGAACCTGGCGCTCGCTAGGTTCAATGAGGTTGTTAAGCGCCACGGCATTGCCGCGTATATAGACGACAAAACAGGAAGAGCTTTTCTGAAAGGTACGGGTTCCGGCGCGATCTCGGAAGATTTCATGGCGCAGGTGCGCCCACTCTCCACGGAAGAGATCGCACAGAGGCAGGAACTCGCCAGTTTTCTTGATCGGGCAAGCGAAGACGAATTCATCGAGAAAGTGCTCATGCCGCTGTTCCAACGACTTCAGTTCCGGCTCGTAACCCCGACAGGCCACAAGGACAGGTCGCTGGAATTCGGCAAAGACCTCTGGATGAAGTTTCAACTCCCGACAGGCCATTGGCTTTACTTTTCCGCACAAGTCAAGAAAGATAAGATCGATTCGAATAATGCGAGCGGCCTGAAAAATGTGTCAAGCATTCTGAATCAGGCTCGCATGGCCTTCGACCATCCCATCTTTGATCCGGAGGTGAATCGCAAGGTCTTGCTCGACCACCTGTTCATCATTTCGGCAGGGGAGATCACGAAAGCGGCCAAGCACTGGCTAGCGGAACAGCTTGACGCAAGCCAGCGTCGACAGATCATTTTCATGGGCCGCGACGAGCTGCTCGATCAGTCCGCCCGCATTCTGCTTGACTTACGGATCGGTGAGCCCCCCGCGATTACCGACGACGATATACCGTTTTGAAATAGTGAGTCCCCGTGCCGCTTGTGCTCCGGAGGTGTTGTGACCTTAACGAATAACTATTTGAGACGCTATACCGACCTTCCTGCGCTGATCCACATGTTACAGACCTCGAACATCACGTTTCTTGATCCGTCGTCTTGGGACGACAAGAATGACGCTTACTTCATGAGTCTCTATAAGGAGAAGAAGCGTCTCGCAACGCTGTTGGCAATTTGCTGTTCGCAAGAAACGGAGACCTACCATCATTGGCGTGTGTTCTCGAATGGGCCCAGTGGTGTTTGCGTTTCTTTTCACCGTGAACGTCTCGTGGATGCCTTGGAGGCCAACAAGCCTGTGCGCTCTGGGGAGGTTCGGTATCTGAAAAATTAAAGACCTCAAGAGAAGCGGCGAAGGGGTAGACGACATGCCATTCCTCAAACGAGCACCATACAGCCCAGAGCACGAGTTTCGATTCGTTTACGAGTCAAAGGCAAAAAGACTGCATTCCAAGGATTATCCGATCTCCCTCGAATGCATCGAGAGAATTTATTTGAGCCCTTGGATGCCAGAGGCGATTGCCGATTCAGTCAAAGCAAGTTTGAAGGCGATTAGCGGAGTCCAAGGCATTCCGATTACGCGCTCAACCCTGATCCGCAACGATCAATGGCAGAGTTATGGGAATCGCATCGTGGGAGCTGAGTTGGAGTAAGTTCAGATTACTATCGAGAAGTCCGCTGGTGTCTCGCGAAAGTCCCTCCAGGGGTTGACCCTGGCTGAGATGCGGTCGGCAGCATCGCGCCGTACCAAGCATTCCTGCTCAACGCCCGTCTGACTCCCGCCCTTATTTGCGCTCCCGCCTGTGGCGGAAAGTCATCCTTGAGCCGACCCGACGGGCAGCCGCGCCATTTCTTGGCGCGCGGACGCTTGGCGCGACATCTCTGGAGTGAGCGGCGTTTATCAGGACGGATCGAGTCAAAGTCTCAACACAAGCAAGTGCGTTGAGCTACTGGTATCATCCGGGTGAGCCATGTTCGACGTTACTGGGCAGGACATTTCGATGCTTTCCGATGAGGACTTAAGAACTCTTGTCGGGCGTCTCTGTGAGGCGGAGCTTCGCCGCCTTGGGCTTTCTCCGTTATGCGTGACTTGGGGCGGCAATCAGAATGCGGTCGATGGCGGTATAGACGTGCGGGTCACTCTAGGTGAATCAGCTCCCCTCAGTGCCGTGTTTGCCCGTGCCAATATCGGATATCAGGTAAAAGCGGAGGACATGCCGCGCGGGGAGATCCTCGCAGAAATGAAACCAAGCGGAACGGTCAGGCCATCTATTCTGAAGTTCGCGGCCGAAAGTGGCAGTTATATCATCGTCAGTTCCAAAGGTTCGGTATCCGATTCCGCTCTCGCCGACCGCAAGCGCGCGATGCACGATGCCGTAGCCGGCATTGCCAACTGCGACGATCTGCACCTGGACTTCTACGACCGCGATCGACTCGCGGGTTGGGTACGGGATCACGCAAGTATCGTCACTTGGATCCGCGAACGCATCGGCCGGCCCATTTCAGGGTGGCGCCCCTTCGACGACTGGGCGGCTTCGCACGAGGGTATGGCCGGCACGTACCTGACCGACGATTCACTCCGCATCCGGGGCCCTGCCTCCAAGGGCGAAGGGGAATCTATCGTCCAAGGAATGGAGCGACTTCGGAGAACGCTTGCAGTAGAACGGGGTGTTGTTCGCCTAGTCGGCCTGTCCGGAGTGGGCAAGACGCGCTTAGTGCAAGCGCTCTTCGATGATCGAGTCGGACAGTTCGCTCTGGCTCCAGACCTAGCAATCTATACGAACCTCTCGGACGACCCGAGTCCGCAGCCCATTGCCGTAAGTACGGAGCTCGTAGCCCGACAGCGTCGTCAGGTTTTGATCATCGACAATTGCACGCCCGACCTTCATCGCAGACTTGCTGAAATCTGCACGCGGGCCGAAAGCCGTGTTAGCCTGCTCACGGTTGAATATGACGTGCGCGAAGACCAGCCGGAGGGCACGGATGTCTTCGAGCTTCAACCCTCCTCGGACGATCTGATTGAAAAACTGCTCCAGCGTCGGGTGACCGGGTTGTCTCAGGTGAACGCCAGATCGATCACGACGTTTGCGAGTGGTAACGCGCGAGTTGCTCTCGCCTTGGCTCATGCGGTCGCTAGCCATGAGTCCGTTGCGTGCTTGAATGACGCAGAAGTGTTCGAAAGGCTCTTTCGCCAGCGCCACGAATCAAGCAGTTCTCTTCTGCTTTCCGCGCAGGCCTGTTCCCTTGCATACTCCATCCAGGGGGAAGATATTGGAGCCGAAACCGAACTCTCGAAGCTTGCCGCGCTAGTTGGCAAGGACGCACGCACTCTCTACGCCGATGTCGCGGAGTTGAAGCGACGGGACCTCGTGCAGCAGCGAGGGGTTTGGAGGGCGTTACTCCCCCATGCGATTGCCAATCGTCTTGCAGCAATGGCTTTGGAAAACGTCTCTTCCCAAGACTTCGACCAGTTCGTCGGAAGTGCCTCCGCGCGTCTTCTGAAGTCCATCTCGCGCCGTTTGGGATATCTCCACACCTCACCAGTAGCTCAGAGCATCGTCAAGCGTTGGCTTGCAGAAGACGGACTGCTCGGACGTGTCGAAAAGCTCAATGAGACCGGAAGAGAGATGTTGAACAACGTCGCTCCTGTTGACCCAATAGGAACCATCGACGCGATTGAGCGCGCGATGCTCAGGGCTCGCGAGGCAGGGAAGATTCTTGCAGGCGAGGAGTTTCGAACGCTGCTTTTGTCTCTGGCGTTTGAAGCTGATCTGTTTGACCGATGCGTTTCGCTCATCCTCGATCTCATCGAGTTCGAGGAACCAGGACGTTATTCAAACCAGGTGAGAAATAGTTTTCCCTCGCTCTTCCATCTGCTCCTTTCCGGGACGCACGCCACGATCGAACAACGCTGTGGGGTCGTCGATGGCTTGCTGAAGTCGAACAGCGAGGTGCGGCGGGAACTCGGCTTCAAGTCCCTAGAGGCGATGTTGCAGACGTCTCATTTTTCGTCGTTCCATCGTTTTGAATTCGGCGGCCGCTCGCGGGATTACGGATTGTACCCGAAAAGTCGGGAGGACGTGCTGCACTGGTTCCATTCGGTTCTCGCGCTCTGCGCGTCCCATGACGCTCGAAATAACGCAACTTCCTCGCGCGTCCGCGCGATTTTGGGATCGCACCTGCGCAGCCTGTGGGCGGCCGGACTCCGGGAAGAGGCGGAGGCAGTTTGCCGCGAGTTCCAAGAGAGGCGCTTCTGGCCGGAAGGCTGGATCGGCATACGTTCAATCCGGCGTTGGCGCGAGGAACCGTTGCCCGCCGAGGAAGACACTACGCTCGCTCGGATCGAGGCGACCTTGTCGCCACAGTCCCTTGTAGAACAAGTGCGTGCGAGGGTGCTTCGTAGCGTGCGCGACGCCTACGACGATATTGGCTTCCGCGACTACCAGGCACAGCACGAGCGGCACCAGCAACAACTGGTGGAACTGGGAAAGACTCTGGCTGTCGAAGGCCCTGTGCTTGACTCTCTGATGGAAGAACTCACTGTCTGCAGTACAAGTATGACGCTGGGGCCGTTCGCAAAGGGGCTCATAGATGCCACGGAAGATCGCCGGGGCCTGTGGAACAAGCTCCTTGCTACGTTTCGCCTGGCTCCTCCGGCACAACGCTCGCCCGAGTTTCTTGCCCGATACCTCTACAATCTTCAATCGGCAGACACCGAACTCACCGAGGAACTTTTGACAGGGTGCCTAGACGACCCCCAGATTCGGGAGTGGTTCCCATACTTTCAAACGGGAGTTGTGATCTCTGCAGCCGGATTGCAGCGTCTCAAGGAATCATTGGCGCAGAAAAGTGCTCCGGCAGAGCGGTACAGGGGGCTTAGCTGGAACAACCAGCTCAGCGATTCTGCAACGCTTGAACTCCTCCCGTTGATTTTGCAACTGGATGGAGGTTTCGCTGTCGCTGTCGATAACATCCACATGCGGATCGTAGGAGAACGCCAAGACAAGAAAGCGCTCTCGCCTGAGCTAGTAACCGCGGGGCAGATCGTCATCGAAGCCTGTGAATTCGATCGGTTGCTCAATCACGATGCCCATGCACTAGAGAAGGTGATCGAGGCGTGCTTGAGCTCTCCGGATGCGATACCCCTGGTCAAGATGCTTCTTGCTCGTCTTCGAGTAGCGCACGCCAACTACAGGCTCGGCTTCACCGTGGAGAACCCGATACTTGGTGCTCTCTTCGCAACGCAGCCGATTGTTGTGCTGAACGACCTCTTTGCTTCGCAAAGGCAGAATGAGCGGACTGGATTCAGGGGCTTCTTTGGTCACGATGACCTGTTAGGTTCGCCGCTTGATCGCATTCCGGAAACGACTTTGCTTGCATGGTGCGAGGAAGACAGCGCCGCGCGATATCCCCTGATTGCGGCAAGGATGATTCCCTTCAGCAAGGCCCCAAACTCCGACAAGCCACAGTGGAAGCCGTCCGCGCTGGCGCTGCTGGATCGCGCTCCAAACAAGGTCGAGGTGTTGAAGCATTACATCGGTCATTTCGCGCCAATGAGTTGGTCAGGGCCGAGATCAGCGACTTGGGAAGCAAATGCTCGACTCCTCGATCACTTTGAGAACCACTCCGATAACGATCTTGCCGCGTTTGCGAGACTGCAGCGGGAGGAGTTAAGACGTTTACTAGATGACATGAAGCGTGAGGAGCTCGACTCCGAGAAATGTGAAAACGAGAGATTCGAATAGAAGCCAAAGGCTTAGAACCGCACCGTCAGGAATATAAGTATCCGGAAGTAGGCCAGTGTCTCGCGAAAGCCCCTCTGGGGAGTTGACCTAGGTATGAGAAGCCGGTCGGCAGCATCGCGCCATAAGCAGCATTCTCGCTCAACGCTCCTCTTCCCACCCTCATTTTCGCTCCTGCCTAGCGGGAGTCCATCTCTCGCCCACCCGACGGGCAGACGCGCCACTTCTTTGCGCGCGGGCGATTGGCGCAACATCTCTGGAGTAAACGCCGTTTTTCATTATCGACCTGCTTTTCGCAGCGTAACTCCCCTCAAGTGAGTGCATATTGGTCTGCCGCATCATGGCAGAGCAATACCACGTTCCAAAAACCAGCAGGAATCGACCATTGTAATCGCCTGATTTTACGGTGCCTTGAAACGGCCGTTTAGGCTCTTCCAGGAACTGGTGTTATTGGCGAACAATTTACAGGGCGTGGATGTTAGGGGCAGTAGCTTTAGGCAGTGTTAAACTGGCCAACAACCCAGGAGGTCGCCAAAATGGTCTGCCATGCCTGTGGCAAAGTGTCGGCTGAGGATTTCAGCTATTGCCCGCACTGCGGCAAACAGAGGGTCACTCCAACCGTCTGCCCTTCATGCGCAGAGGAATTATCGGCCCGGTTCAGCTTCTGCCCACACTGTGGAAGAGCTTTAGTTTTCGCTCCCCCCTGTTCCGTACCTCCGACTCCTCTGCCGGAGGTCGAGGCGGTTGAGCAAGTGCAGACTAATGAGCAAGAACCAACCGAAAGCAGCAAGGCCGATCAATCAAACGAGATCGGGACATTCGTGTTTGGAGCATTTGCCGTTATTGCTCTGGTGGTATCAATCGTCAAGGGCATCGTTCCAATCTATCTTTTTGAGTCTGCTGTTTGGGCTGGCGCGGCTTGGTACTGGCACAGCAAGCAAACACATAGCGAACTCGCCAAGGCTATCGTGATTGTTATCGCTGCTCTGATTGCCATTGGTGAGGTCGTTCAAGTCGCTAGGGAATTCAACAAGCCAAGTACCGCTCCTGCGAGCCGAAATGCCGATCCGTTCGAGAAATACCGGGTTCCGTCTGGTTCTTCGACTACACCTTATTCCACGTATGTTCCTGCTGCAAACCCAGACCAGACAGCCGCTCCTACTGGGTCGGCACTTGGGTCCGACATTGCCGAGATCGAGCAGAAGGCAATTTCGCTCTACAAACAGAAGCGGTATGTGGATGCTCGGCCTCTCTTTGTTCAGTCTTGCGACGGCGGAGAGATGAAGGCCTGCAACTACCTCGGTTATCTCTATGCCAAAGGCCTCGGCGGCGCACGCGACACGAAGAAAGCGCGCGACGTTTACCAGAGAGCGTGTGATCAGGGAACCTTGTCCAGTTGCGCCAGTCTCGGCTCACTTTACCAGGACGCGGGGAACGGTGAGGAGGCACGCAAGTATTTCAATAAGGCCTGCCAGGGCGGATTAGCCGAAGCCTGCGTACTCCTGCGCGGTGTGCAGTAAGCCACGGAGCAGCGAAGATGGCTGGGCGGGAGGCGACACAGGCGTCTCCTCTTGTCAGAAGACACACGAAAGGATGAGATGAGGAACTGGAAAATCGCTACTTGGGCGCTGACCGCATTCATGGCGACCGCTACTGTGCAGTTGATGGCGCAACGGGATGAGGGACCAATCCTGCGCCCAAAGAAACCAGCGGCCAAGCCGGCAGTCGCGACACTGTTGGTTAAGTGCGACCTAGCCTGCAACTGGAAGCTGGACGGCGAGGCGATGGGCCAAATAGCGGGTGGGCGCGTCGCAAATGCAAAGATTCAACTCGGCCAACACGTTGTGGTTGCCGTGACACAGGACGACCGCGACCAGACCCAGCAGATCATCAAGATTGGAGAAGGGGGGCAGACAGTCGTCGCCATCGAACTCACGCCAGTACGGCAGGCACGGCTAAGAGCCGAGGAGCAGGCTCGGGACATGGCCGCTGAAGAGGCGAGAGAGAAAATAGCACGAGAGAAATCTAGCGAGATCTGGACCGACCCCGCAACCGGTCTGACGTGGGCCAAGGATGACAGTTATTGGGGTAAGACTTGGCAGCAGGCAACAGATTACTGCCGAAGCCTGCGACTGGCCGGGTATACAGATTGGCGTCTTCCGACAATCGACGAGTTGCAAGGCATATACGACCCACACACCAATGTTGACGGCGACCACGTGAACGGCAACCTGAAATTGACCTTGCCCTATTCGGAATGGAGCAGCTCTCAGGAATATGCTTCTGGGGAAGCTTGGATCTTCGATTTCCGTAACGGGTGGCGTTCCTCCTACCAGCTAAACATTCAGTACACCAACCGTGCCTTGTGCGTGCGGCGTTCCGGAGGATGATGTGGGTCGCTCTCTTTCCGTCTCGATTCAGTCTGGGACCGAGCGTCATAGGATGTTGCTGAAACTCAACCTGTTAATTGAATTTGGAGTGTGGCGATGAGCGCAAAATGTCAGACGGCAATCAAACTGATGATCGCGGTGTTCGCGCTGGGCCAGGGGATGGTCATAGCCCAGCAAAATGATGTGCCAATTTTGAAACCTAAAGCTAAGCTGGTTACGGCGGCCACGCTGCTGGTGATGTGCGATCTGGCTTGCGACTGGACGCTGGATGGCGAGAAGAAGGGACATATCGAGGCTGGGAGGTCGGCAAGGGAAAAAACCGACTTCGGGCAGCACGAGGTGGCGGGAGCGACACTGGATGGTCTGGACAAAGTGGAAATCAACCTAGACATAAAGGAGATCGGGCAGACCATTGTTCATATAGCGCTCCAGCCGGTTCGGAGCGCGCGACTCAAGGCGGCACAGTCGGCACAGGAAGAGGCTGCCCATTTGCAGGAACTGCGCGATCATGCCGCCGACCGCTTCAAGGAAGGATACGCGCTCACCGAGCAGAAGCGCTATGGAGAGGCAAGACCGCTTCTTCAGAAGGCCTGCGATGGCGGAGACATGGTCGGATGCTTCGATCTGGCCTTACTCTACGAGCATGGCGACGGTGGGAGCCAAGACTATTCTCAAGCGCGAACACTTTATCAGAGGTCCTGTGAAGGCGGATACATCGACGGATGCACCAATGCCGGTTCACTTTACGCCCAAGGTCGGGGTGGGACCCAGGACTACTTCGTGGCGCGAACATTTTACCAAAAGGCTTGCGATGGCGGAGACATGGTCGGATGCGTCAATCTTGGCAAACTCTACGACAATGGCAACGGTGGGAGTCAGGACTACTCTCAGGGACGAACACTTTTTCAGAGGGCCTGCGAAAGCGGAAATATAGAAGGATGCAGCATGCTCGGCAATCTTTACTACGACGGGTACGGTGTCAAGCAAGACTATACTCAGGCGCGAAAACTCTATCAGAGGTCCTGTGACGGCGGAGAAATGAATGCATGTTTCGCATTAGGCAGTATTTATGGATTAAGTCAAGGCGTGAGCGAGGACTTCTTCCAAGCCCGAACCTTCGATCAGAAGGCCTGCGACGGCGGTGTAATGGGCGCGTGCTTCATGCTCGGCCTTTATTATGAAAATGGTTACGGCGGGAAAAAGTACTATACCATGGCGCTTACCCTCTTCCAAAAAGCCTGCGACGGGGGAATTCAGAAGGCGTGCATTGAAATGCAACACTTGCACTAAAGCACAAAGTGAGACTCTCAATGATTGATGAAACTCAAAGAGCTATTTGCCACGAAGCTGGCCATGCAACGGTTGCCCTCCATCTTGGCTTTCCGATTGAGAGAATATCGGTGAGCAAGGGATTCCCATTTTGTCATATTTCGCTAGACACTCCTGATCGGAAGCTGCAAGAGCGGTACATCGTCTTGGGCGCTGGGATTGCTGCTGAACAACATCTTTATCAATGGCACAATCCAACTGCGTGTGCGAGAGATACAGCAATGATCGCTGCGAGAGGAGGGCAGTCAATCGAAACTTACCTTCCAGCGGCGCTGAGAATAATCGAGTTGAACGATTGCCGTTTCCGTCGGTTTGTCTGGAAGCTGACCTGTCGTATGCAGGAGGAAATCGGTGTCGGGTCTTTCGCGGCAGGGGGAAGCATAGCGGATCCCGCACCTCCATCTTTTGAGCTGCTCTCGAGCGACGGTATTCTAAGCGTATGGCGCGAGACAATGAATCAGTAAATCAAATTCAAACCCCATAGATATAGCCGCGTCCGCCGCAAACGCTATTCGCTGTCGTCATCGCCCTCACCTTCGTCATCGTGCGGCTTATCCAAATCGACGCCGATCTGCTTCAACACATCATTCAGTTGCTCAGGGGAGAAGAATTGTATGTCGCTACAGATAATCCTTGAGCTGGAATCCTCTTCATCCCAATCCTCGATGTGTTTTTCGAGCTGAAGACGCGCAGGAGCTGTGGCTACTGGTCGGATGTACCCTTTCTCTTCAAAGTACAGCCCTGTGCCCGTGCTCATTCGCTTGAGCGTCGTCCGCGCAGCAATTGTCGGATTTCTGGTGAGGAAGTCAGCTACGGCCTCGATGCGTTCAATATGCCGTTTCAGAGCGGATAGTTTCTTTCGAAGGGCTGTATCGGCAGAGGGCAAGTGGAACTCCTTCTCGATTTGAAACTTAAACTAAATAGTCAAGGGCTTGATGTGGACATGACGCTCCAACGGCTAGGGGGGCCGTCGGCTGTAATGAACTTATCACAGCAGGGAAGATAAACCGCCCTCTTCCCTGAGCAACAATCGCCTGTTTGACGCTCGCTGGTACCGGTGCCATATGTCCTTTGGAATAGGCGCCGATTGCCGGCCCCGGCGGCGAGGTTTTCCGCTCACGCCCCTCTAGGGAGTTGACCCAGGTATGAGAGGTCGGTCGGCACCATTGCGCCACAACTAACATTCGCGCTAGACGCCCGCCTGATTCCCGCCCTTGGCGGTAGGCCGTCCTTGAGCCCACCCGACGGGCTGTATTGCGACGCATAGCGCCGCAATCCACGTGCCCAAAGCACTACCGCCATGAGAGAATTGGCACGCAATCAGAATTTCTTCATTTGTGTGGTGGAGGAATCTACATGTCCACATTAGCAGTTCCGACACTGGCAAAGTCTTCTATCATCGGCCTAAGATCGCTTGGACTCGACGAAGCTTTTGTCGAGAAGTTTATCGCGGAAGACCCAAGCGTGCTTGGCTTGGGAAATGACCTCAAGGTACTGGAACGCCAGCGGCAGCAGGACAAAGGGCGACTCGACCTGCTACTTCAGGATAGTGCCCAAAGCCGACGTTTTGAAGTTGAGTTGATGCTCGGTGAACTGGATGAAAGTCATTTGGTTAGGACTATTGAATACTGGGATATCGAACGCCGCAGGTATCCCGCTTACGAGCACTGTGCCGTAGTGGTCGCGGAGAGTATAACGGCTCGATTCCTCAATGTAATTATGCTCTTTAGCGGTTCGATTTCATTGATCGCCTTGCAGATGAATGCTGTGAAGGTTGCTGATAAGAACGGTATAGTCTTCCTCAAGGTAGTTGACAGTCGCAAGCTTAGAAGTGACGATTCCGGGCTGCTGAGTTCTTCAAAGTCCTCAAGCCATGACGAGTGGGTAAAGTGGGCAGGAACAGCTGTGATGGATGTGGTGGACAAATGCTGCGAAATTATCAAGCAGGAGTCAAATCGAGAGAGGGCGCCATACTACACCGCTGGCTATGTCGGAATGACAGACAATGGGCGCTCAAACCTTTTCGTATATTTCCAGCCGAACAAGTCGTCACTTTGGATTTACGCCAAGCTTGACCCCTCAGAACCTTGGGAAACGCGCGTACAGGAAGCGGGATTAGATTACAGAAGCGATGGCGATTTTCGCGTGAAGGTCACCCCCAAGGACTTCTCTGAGAATCAACCATTGATCCGGGAAATGCTCGTTGAAGCTATTAAGCAGGACGAGGAATCGTAAGCGTCGTCGGAGCGACCGACCGAATGGCGACCGGATGCCCTCTATTCCATGCTTGCCTTCAAGATTTCCAGTCGCTTGAGAATTGCAGTTATGTGTCCTGAGGTAATCATGCCATCAAGGTGGCCCTCACAGAAACGCTCCTTCCGCACGTGCAAAGTCAGGAGCTTAATGCATGTCATCAAGTCTGCTTGAGCAACCAATTGCGGTTGCTCGAAATAGCGAACGGCTTCTTCTTGCCAAGAACCCCAATCATACGGCTGAATGAAACGATGGTCATATAAGGCTTGCGTGAAGTCGTGTACTTCCTCTGCGTAGACGGCGGAGGGCAGGATTATGCTCCCGGACTCACTCCTTTCGCCACCCTCCCAGCGACAGACTTCATCCGGCAATAGTCGATCAAGGATAGGCTTGAACTTCAACACCGCATCGAAATCTTCTACTGTTGGAATCGTTCCGCACTCCACTTCCATGACGTGCTCCTCTGCAGACTTCTTGGTTCGGGCACCGATATCCATCGACTGCAACCTAGAGGCCTCCCGCAAATATAGGACACGGCACGCACTTATCCAAGCAAATCCACGCCGGAGCCACATCATTGGCGACAAGAGGACCCTTCGCTCATAGGTCCAGTTTTCAACAACTGCTTGCGCACGGCTCCCTCATGGCGGGTTGACGACTGCACTCGAAACGATCCTCTGGATGGCAAAGACCGGTTGGGACTACACTTGAATCTCTCCGTAAGGCGTTTACGAGAGAACGACTTACCTGCAAGAACGTACAGCAGGAGAAAAGGAGTTCAGCCGTGAGCGATTCAAATCAACCCAAACCAGAACTCAATCACTTCCATGTATGTGTCCATTGCGGAAGCGCGTTCCGAAGAGAAGAACACGAGGGCAGAGCGCTCACTTCAGGCATCTACTTATGCCCGAAGTGTGGAGTCGAAGGTCCCCTCAACGTTGTGATCCGGGAAGATGAAGACCACGAGCACAACGACGGCTGTCCTCCAGGCGGACTTTCATCCAGCTAGAGGCAAGCGCGCCTGCTGCGCCGGACGTGTACTCGCCAACTTCCGGCCGGCAGCACGGACAAATTCACTCACCAAGCGGGATTTGTTGTCCGCGCTTGTTGCCAGCTTCGTCACCAGCCGCAGACGCTCCTCCGCCAGCGGCCGCATCGTGACTCCATCGCGGGCAATGCGCCATGCGCCGCCACGAGTCAGGAATGCCGCTCCTTTGTGCGCCAAAATCAACTCGGAAGCCTCCTCGGCAGTCATGACGTGGTGTACTTCGGGAACGGGAATTCCTCTCTCCGACCTGACGCCCTGGATCATTTCATGCAGATGCGGATTCACGTGCGGCGCAGGAAGAATCCAGTCCTGACCAGATAGGTCTTCGAGCCGAAGCTCTTTGTTGCTTCTCAGATGACTGTCTTTTGACAGGGCAATGTAGATCGGAGCGTCGGCAACCATGAGCAGGTTGAGCTTGGGCGTATCGGGAACAGCCGTGACCAGCGCCATATCCAGCTTCCCCAAAGCGACCTGATGCGCCAATTCGTGAGAGTAATGGCTCCACTGCTTGATCTTTAACCCTGGGAATAGCGGAAGCTGAATCGACAAGAGCGTGGAAACGAGATACGGATCGGTATAGGCGGACTTCCCGAGATTCAGCACGTCATCGGCTCCGCGCGATGCCGCCGTGGCGCTCAAGACCGCACGCTCGGCGTGCAGCAGAGCATGGCGAGCTTCCTGTACAAAATGACGGCCTGGCTCGGTCAACTCGACAACCTGATGATTACGCTCGAATAGGCGCAACCCGACCATCCCCTCCAGCTCCATGATTCGTCTGCTCAGTGTCGATTGATCGATGCGCAGGCGTTCAGCTGCGCGGGAGAAGTTGAGCTCTTCCGCCAAGACTATCGCGGCTTGAAACAAACGAATATCTGGTAACTCCATTGCGATCCTCCGGGATGAGACCTGGGAAGGAGGGCAAGTACATCAGTTCCGCGTTTGGGGGGACAAACGCCAAGATTCCAGTTCGATGCGGCTCCAGAGACTCCGGTTGCACAAATTATGGTGAAACCGCCGTTATGCTTGGCGTGCATAACGCGGTGCATGGAATTCATTAGACACCGGCGCCTGTTCGCGCCAAATTCAGGTGGTGGGGTCGGAAGCCTGAATTTCGGGCGAGGAATGAAGGGAGGAATCGCCATGCCGTTCTTACGTCTTCCAGAAGTAAAGCGACTGACCGGACTCTCACGGTCATCCATCTACTTACAGATCAAGACCGGGCATTTTCCTCCCCCTGTCAGGCTTGGCGGCAGGGCAGTGGGATGGGTGGAAGAAGAGATCTTAACTTGGGCACGCGACCGTGTCCTTGAATCTCGTTCTAACCTGCGGAACGTGCTTGCTGAGCCCGCGGCTTAGACTGCCGTTTCACTGTGATCGGAATCGCCTCGCCATTCCCGGAGGAAGGGTCTTCAGATCCTGATGTCTCCGCGCCACGAGACGAACTGGCCAGCACTTTCCCCCGCCTCAGTCGGTCAAGATAGTCGGCCCAGGTCTGCATCATCTTTCGGCGTTCGGGCAGGAACGCTGTCCGGTTGTACGCTCTCCCGTTTGGATCTTTCACGGCATGCGCCAATTGATGTTCGATTAAATCGATCCTGACGCCAAGCACTTCATCGAGAATCGTTCTGGCTGTGGCACGGAAGCCGTGGCCAGTCGTGACGTTCTTCGGGATGCCCATGGTTCGCATGGCGGCAAGAATCGCGTTGTCGCTCATTGGCCGCGTGTTGCTCCGTGCGCTTGGAAAGACATATTTGCCCTGTCCAGTGATGGGGTGAACCTCCCGCAGGAGTTTCACCGCCTGCTTCGACAGCGGCACGATATGGTCCCGTTTCGTCTTTGTCACCAGGTAGCGCCACTCGGCTGCGTCCAGATTGATGTGCGCCCATTCCGCGGTCCGCAGTTCGCCGGGGCGCACAAAGAGCATCGGCATCAGGCGCATGGCGCAGTGCACAGGGACCGTTCCCTCATAAGCATCCATCGCCCTCAGGATCGCGCCGAGCTGCTCCGGTTCCGTGATCGCGGCGAAGTGTTCGGCATTCACCGGGGGAAGGGCACCTCGAAGATCGACCGACGGATCACGCTCGGCGCGTGCTGAAGCGACCGCATAGCGGAATACCTGCCCACAGGCGACCAGGGCGCGACGTTCCGTCTCCCGCACGCCCCGCTTCTCAATCCGGCGCAAGACGCTCAGCAGTTCGGGCGCTGTGATATCGGCAATCGGCCTTTGCCCGATCCATGGGAAGATGTCGCGCTCGAAGAGGCGAATCTTTCTTGCGGCGTGCGCCGGAGCCCAGACTGTCGAGAACTTGCCGAACCATTCTCGGGCCACCTTCTCGAAAGAGTTTTCAGCACGGTCGGCTTCGGCGGACTTCTGAGCCTTGCGATCCTGGCTGGGATCGATGCCGTTCGCCAGCTTCTTTCGCGCCTCAGACCGGCGCTCGCGAGCATTGCTCAGAGTCACGTCGGGATAGACGCCAAGCGAAATCCGTTTCTCCTTGCCATGGAAGCGGTATTTCAGCCGCCACAATTTCCCGCCAGAGGGATAAATCTCCAGGTAGAGTCCACCCATGTCGAAAAGCTTGAAAGATTTTGCGGCCGGCTTGGCGTTTCGGATACTGACATCAGTCAATGGCATGGGGGCAACTCCTTGGACAAGAAACTCAGTTGCCCCCAAATGTTGCCCCAGTTGCCCCCGGCTGTCAACGGACAGAGATGCACCTCGATGGACTGGTCGAAGCACTAATTTATTGATTTCTAAGTGTTTTGTGGACTTGCTTGAACGTTCTTGGATGCCCGTGGAAGAAGGCTTGGTAGCGCTACCGGGAATCGAACCCGGGTTTTAAGATTGAGAATCTCACGTCCTAACCCCTAGACGATAGCGCCACGCGGGACTTCTTCAATATAACAAATGCAGCTAAGCTCGCCAAGTCTTGTCGGGCCTTCTCACATTCGCCAACTGCGGGCGAATATGGGGCCACCGGCTCACTCCCGCTCGTCAGGATCGAGACCGATGTTTTTTTCACCGGCGGCTTTTTTCTCCCAGAATTTCTTTACCCACGCCTCCCAGCTCTTGCCGGCGGCGGTGTCACGTCCGGTGAAGGCCACGGCGGCGATCTCGTTGTAGGCGATCTCGCGGCGCGCGCCCTCCTGTGGCAGGATGCGGACAAACGAATCCGCCAGCGAGCTTCCCAGCCGCCGGTCGAAGACGTATCCCACCACGGTCTCGCCGCTCCTCAGCGTGATGGTCACATCGCCGCGATAATCGAAGGCCTGCTCCAGAGCGGCGCGCAGTTCGCGCTCATCGGCCAGCGGCGGCACCCATCCCTGCAGCGACTCGCGTGTCATCTCCATCTCCGTCGCGCTCATCGTGTCACCTCCGCTTCGGCATGGCTGGCCGCCGCGGGAGCCTCGATCTGCACCAGCGGCTTCTGCGTCTTCGCCGGCTGCGGTTGCTCTAGCGCCCGCAGCGCCTCGGCGTCCTCGTAGCGGTTCATCATGCCCTTGATCGTCCCCAGCATTCCGTCCAGCGAGCCGAAGGTGTGATTCACCGCCGAGGGCTCAAAGCCGGAGTGCACCATGCAGTTGGCGCAGCGCGGATTTCCACTGCGCTCGCCGTAGGAGTCCCAGTCGGTCAGCTCGATCAGTTCGCGGAAGGTATCGACGTAGCCATCCTGCAGCAGGTAGCAGGGCTTCTGCCAGCCGAAGATCGTATACGTTGGAATTCCCCAGGGCGTGCAGTCGTAGTCGCGCAATCCCATCAGGTACTCGAAGAAGAGCGGCGTGGCGTTGAACTTCCAGCTCTTCTTGCGATTGCTCAAAATCCTGCGGAAGAGCTCGCGGGTCTTCTGCTTGCCGAGAAAATGCTGCTGGTCGGGAGCCTTGTCGTAGCTATATCCCGGCGAGAGCATCATTCCTTC
>Ga0326727_10012581_pt1 | contig 19200 bp, 18 predicted proteins | sample MB2enrmetagenome_FD_207643 | JGI IMG/M metagenome (GOLD analysis project Ga0326727, IMG submission 207643) | Lab enriched peat soil microbial communities from McLean, Ithaca, NY, United States - MB29MY | ecosystem: Environmental > Terrestrial > Soil > Wetlands > Peat | place: USA: New York...
CAAATGCCCGTGTCGCTGGGGACATACCTCGCGCCAACCTATTTGCTGAGGAATGCGCGGAGGTAAGGAAACTGGCCAAGATAGCAATTAACTCTGAGTTGGCGTTGGAACAACTAATTTTCAAGCTGGAAACGGCCGAGATGATGGGCGACATAGGTTACTTGGTCCACCCAATCAGGGGCGTAGTGGCTACCGTAAGCCAGCATATACGGCACATGATGCCAGACGTCTCATTTGAGCTGAATCAGATCAACGAAAGCCTAGAAGGACTCGTCGTCAACACCGCAGTGGTCACAGAGAATTTTGTGCCCGCTGGAGCTCAGTCATCTGAAGCGGATCGGATAATGAAAGAAGCCGACACATTAGCCGAGCAGAAGATCAAATCCAGATTCCCAGAACTTCATCCGATACCAACCCAAGAATCCACAGGGAGCTGAGACGAAAAGAGCCTAGCTTGGTCTGGGCTTTAGCGGTTCTTTGCTGATCTGACAACCTAGACAGCCGGTCTAGGATTGGACGTTCTAGGTACAGGCCGCATTGAGAGCACAGGCTGAGGTCGGGTCCAAATGCTTGTACGTGTTGATTCAGAGGCCAAGCAACAACTCGGAGGCTCTTTCCGGTAGTCGCAATAAACCGCAATGCTTCGGATCGCCTGCTTCAATCTAATCAGACGATGATCTTTCAGCGTCCACTTGACAAGTTCGAACCTAGGTTGCATGAAGTTCTGAAGAAGGGACGGCTTGCCTATAGTCCCGAGAATCCAAGGAGGTTTAATTCCTCTCGAATAGATAAATGATATTTCGTAGGAGTTTGTGTTCTTCGACTGCAAATTCCTGTCGAGATCGTAAGGTATGTGCGGTTTTTCATGTCGCCTTTGTTGAGTTCTTCGGTTGTCTGAGCTTATTTGACCTTAGTATTGGAGAGGCGATGGAGTTTGCCGGCGATGTCTTTGATAAGTTGAGCTTGAGAAGCTTTGAGCGCCATAACATGTTTGAAGCTCTAATTCGCACCATATCGAAACGTAAGGTTAGAGAGTGGGGACCTCAACTACGTTAGCCGTGAAGCGTCGACTAAGATAGCGACTGGGAAAATGATTATCCAAACCTATCTTGTGGTTTTCCTGAGCGCTGTTATCATCGCAGTACTATTGATTATACTGTGGCGACAACAAAAGTCGAAGCGGGACCGCACGCTTGATCGTACTCTGATGTATTCTGACCGCTTATCCTCCCCGCATCCGAGGGGGATTAGGGGTTATTCAGCGCCAGAGGGGCTGGGCACAGACTGGCAGAAACCCCCTCCCTTTTCACCGAAAAAAACTGAAGATGGGGAGGTAGAGTCAAGTAAGCGTGAGTTGCCAAGCGGCGCACGATTGTCGTTCTGCCGTCGGTGCGGAACTCCTCTGAAACCTAACGCCCAGTTCTGCCCAAGATGCGGCATGACGGTAACCGTTATGTTGCCAATGTCACCCACAATGTCTCCAAGTCCTCGACCGCATCCAAGTCCCCATGCCGCAGCCAATCTCAATGGAGGCTTCAGGGAATTGACTGCCCAAGTCGATTTGCCTCAACAAATGCAGCCTAAGAGAGTCCACTCGGTAACATTCAGATTGATCGGCAGAAAACTGAAATCAGATATCAAAAAAGTAGATGACAAGCTAATCGAGACGAAGCGTTTTGAAGTGTTTCGTTCCTCTGCGAGCCCTGTCCTCAAAATAAAAGCGAGCAGCCCTGATGGGGCTTTTGACATTCAACCCGCAGAGGTGCAGCTCGCAACTCCAGCTGTTGGCGAGTTCAAACAGACGCATTTCTGGGCTACCCCCACCAAGGATTCGGGAGTTCACAAAATGCTGTTTACAATTTACCAGAGGTCTGCGCAGCTACTTCAGTTAAACGCAGACGTTACGATCCTAGAGGTGCCATCGGAGACGAACTTGATTTCGTCGTCAAGCATTGATGTTCTTGAAATTCCTGGGATCAACAAGCGCTATGTAATAAGAGCTACCTATCACGGAGGGATGGGTTTAGTTCACAAAATCGAAGACTTGAGCGCTCCTGGCCAATACATCGCGGCTAAAACCTACTTCGAAAAATTGCCTACCTCCACAGAATCTGTCAACGCCTTCTATCGAGAAGCAATGAATTGGCTTGGCTTGCCTACCCACCCCAATATAGTGCGAGTTTTTCTAGTTGCTAGAATAGGGAACAAACCCTATGTTTTGTGTGAGTTCATCGAGGGAGAAAGCCTTCGAGACATATTGGTCAGAGTGGGTCAATTGCCAACTGATCAATCTCTATCGATCGTCAAGCAAGTCTGCGGGGCGCTTCATCATGCTCACACAAACGGGCTTGTACATAGAGACGTCAAACCCGAGAATATCTTAATCCGAGCGGACGGCGTTGTGAAGCTGACTGATCTCGGTGTCGCGACAGCGATACCTGATAAGCTTCTTACAGAATCAGCCGAACTGAAAGGCACCATCCCGTATATGGCCCCAGAGCTTTTCATGTCTGGAGTGGAATGGGATCAGAGAATCGATGTATACTCCGTTGGAGTCATTCTCTATGAGATGCTTGCGGGAAAGCGTCCTCCAGAGTGCGAGGACTTGCCAACAAAACTCTCAAAGAAAGCCATATGTCAATTCCCAAGCGAGCTCCGCATTGGCCTGCCAAGAGAGTTCGATCAGGTCGTAGCCAAATGCTTAGCTCCCGAGGCTAGCATGCGCTACTCAGATACGCTTGAGATCAGTCGGCTCTTGAGCTCCAAGTGAGCCGAGCTTTCGCAAGCGAGATGGCAGAGCCTTACAGGAGAGGCTGAATCGAATCCGGAACAACGTCAGCGCTTCATTGACGAAGCGAGGAAAAGGAGATCGGAAATCAAAAAAGTGTCCGATTAACAAGATTCTTACAGGATTCGAAACGAGAACGCGCAACAATGTCGAGGGACTCAAGCGATCGCGTCCCTGTTGGTGCGGTTCTGAATATTGCCGTATTTACGACGCCCGGTATGGTGATTTGATGAGCATCTTTCAACTGGTTTCAGGTTTTTATCATCTATCGTGCAGCATCAAACTACTCGAAATCGAGAATGACGTGAGAGCGTAAAGGGAGAGGGAGAAATGGTTTGACGATATTCTTCACTGCTGACCACCACTTCGGTCATGCGAGCATTATGAAGTACTGCAATAGGCCATTCGTAGATGTGGATGAAATGAATGAAACCATGATCAAGCGATGGAAGAAAAATCAGCACGCAGAGTGATTGTTGGAACAACTAGGTGCGATTTGACTCCAGTGACTTTCGGATCAATCCTGGAAGTTCGTCAAAACTTGAGAATTTAACAGTGTTCACTCCCTGTGGTACATTTCGATTGTAAGGTCGATTGTAAAGGAACAATGTCTTTCCGGGCGGAAGTATCTCCGACAAGTATGGGTCGTCTTCCACGTAGAGGTCATAATCCAGTTCCTGTTTGTCTTTGGAAAGCACAAATTCGTCATAGGGGATCTTATAGTGCGCCAGCCATTGCTTGACTGAATTCTCAACCATTCTACTAGTTACGATGTCCAAGATGCAGTTAGCTTGGATAGAGGAAAGCGCCGTTACAATATGGTCATCTGTCAAAGGAATGGTTCTCCATTGCATTGTCCAAATCTCATCGGTCATGTCGACACAGTCAGAACTAGTCAACCCAAGACGCCTAATGATCGGCCCCCAATTCCAGTCGGTTATGTCGTCTGTAGATAGTTGTATTCTGTTCATATCAGATATCTTTTCGACCAAAGGCTTGTGAATATCAGCGAGAGTTCCATCAACATCGACGGCAATGCGCATGGGCATTCAAGATCTGGAAGGTAGGAGCCCATGTTGTAAAGATAAGGAAAGGGAAGGGGGATGCGGCGTTGAGCGGTGTTTCTATGGGCCTGTGCCGCATGAGACGGATGCAACTTGCTGCCAGCCGTCAGAGAGTATAAAGACTACATTACTGGCTGGGGGACCTGACTGACCTACATCGATCGTATATTGTCCCGGCCATAGAGTTCCCAAATCCATTCTGTAGTTAGGCCCACCCCATTGCCTGACTTCGAGACGCGCTCTGTGTAGTGAATAGCTTGTGAAGATGGTGACATAGATCTCCTGCCCGTAACCGTAGTATCCCTGACTTGTCCACATCGATACGTTACCATTACCATTACCAGGCGCCGGCCACACAACACTCTGCGCATGGACAGGCTGAATCGCGCTGATAGTGCATGTTAGCATGATCAAGGCGAGAGATACGCCGAGCAAATTGAATCCCAGAGTTCGTTCAAACTTCAACTTTCTTCTCACCTCCTTCAACAAACTCCTAGATACCCTATGACAATTTCAGTGGTAGGTTGAGAAACAGTTGACAACCGTTTGAATCAACCCCAGTTTGAGATCCTCTCAGCCTGCTGCTGCCGCAATCAGAAGACCAATAATTCACAGTTCACGAGAATGTTTCTGAACTGATTTTGGATCGCAGAAGAAATAGGAGCTTCCTCAGAAGGTGTCGCGGCAGAAAGGGTTTGCCCTTAATTTGTTTCTGTTGTCGAATTCGTACTGTGTTTCTGAAGCACGGCGAAAATCTCTCCAAAGTTGTGGAATCTTTCCGTGGGGTTTCGCTTGATGCAAGTCAAAACAAGGCGGTCGATTTCACGTGGAACCTCTTTCTGTAAACTACTGGGTGGTGCCCAGTGGGTACGTTGATGTATTGCCACAGCGCCGTCCAGAGTTTCCGAGCGCAACGGATTCTTGTAAGTAAGCATTTCGTATAGAACGATTCCAAACGAGTAAATGTCCGACCTTTCGTCGACTTCTTCCGAAAAGAACTGTTCCGGAGACATATACGAGAGAGTCCCCATCGCCTGCAATGACAGAGTACCGTCGCCCCTTCTTACTCCAGAAGCCCATGATACTCCGAAGTCTGTAACCTTCGCTCTACCAGCGCTATCCAAAAGGATGTTCTCTGGCTTTACGTCGCCATGAATGATCCCTTGACTGTGAGCATACATCAAACCGGAACAGATATCCTTCGCAATCTGCAAGGATCTCTGAATGTTAATTCGTTTGTCCGTAATTAATTGCCTTAGATTGCCACCCTCGACGAATTCAAGAAGTAAGTATGGGCTATCACTCAACTTTCCGAAGCTTAACGCTCTTACAATATTCGGGTGCCTTCCAAGCCCCACCCATAGAGCTGCTTCGTTATAGAATCTCTTCTCGATTCTCTTATAGTCGGCTGGATCCTCAATGCAGTTGAATGTCTTTAACGCAAATTTCTCACCGTTTCTGTTCGCGCAAACAAAGACGCGACCCTCACCACCTCTTATTGAGTCCACCACGTGCATCGAATCGTTCAGAGAAGTATCTGGTATGAATTCGAATCCTAGTTTAAGTTCTTCCGCGCTTATGTCTGAAAGCCTATGGATTGATTTCTCCTTCTTTGTTCTTGAGCGAAGAACATAGACAGATGCCAGCGCCGCCGCAACGGATAGTACCCCTATGCCAAATTGAGACTCCATTGAAGTGAACATAGTGCCTACTAGGGGGGTCTGCTCTGGGGTCGTGATTGCGGGCGGATAACTACTTGTCGAACTTACTTGGCCAGTTTGTGGTATGCTTGAAGGAGCATTCACGAGTAACTGAGGTGCATTGCCGTATGTATCTTCTCGGTTTACGAGAGCGTATTGGAATTGCCTGGAATCGCTTGGGTTCTCCGCGTATATTATCAATGTGATAAACTTCGACCCACCCTGCAGGCTTTGCTGGAGTGCGCCTGTAATCGGAATCAGCACTGGCGGTCCTCCAATCATGGCACCACTTAATGTTCCCCAAGCTGCTGGCGGCCCGGTTGACGGCATCGTGTTCCAAGTCACGGTCTGTTCATCAAAATCGCTGCTACTAAGATCGACGACGATCTGCATGTTCCCGCAACATCCGCGCCAGACCACGAGCCGTAAGTTGGCCGATACTATCTCCTCTCCTCGTAATGAAGAGATGTCAAACTGCAGCAAGACAATGCTTGCGTGAGCCGGCAAGGATTCGTTGGTGAGTCCGGTTTCGTTGGCGATCTGAAGCCCATTCGTCCGCCAATCAGCGGGTGTGTTTGGATTCAGGCTGTCAACATAGGCGTTCTTCATCGCAGTCAGCGTGATTTGTGACTGAGCGAGCGCGTAGGGGAAACGAATGAAAACCACCAACAGCAAAACAAAACAAGTCAAGAACGCAATCCTTGGCGACCTTGGTTCAGAAGAGCTGAAGATGATCCTAGACTCCCACATTTCATATTCCGAGCGAAGGATAGTTGTCTGTCTTGGGATTTTACTCTTTTCAAGACGAATAATACCTCATTCCGATCGAAGTTCAGTAAGAGTCGCGTTTCTTAACGAAACTCAACATTTTCATTTGAAGAACCGGGCGTTCTGCAATGCTTGACGATGGTACTTCACGAAGGAGAACTCATCAGCATTGAAGTACTCCCAGAGCAAGACCGGATCATTGAAGTCCTATCAGTCATCGAAATCACCTTGACTTGAGATCGTTTGATATGCTGAACAATTTCAAAGGTTGTATCCTTGGATTAGCGTGCGGAGATGCCCTAGGCGCTCCCTTAGAGTTCATGCAACCAACTCAGATACGAAAGGAGTTCGGAAAGGTTCGAGATATGATTGGGGGAGGCTGGTTGCAGCTTCAGGCAGGATCATACACTGACGATACCGAAATGATGCTGTGCATTCTCAAGAGCATAGTCGAGAATCGTGATGTCGTTCCAGAAGACGTGTCCAGACGGTTTGTGGCTTGGGCTCGTTCAAATCCGAATGACATGGGGGACTTAACTCGTTCAGCAATCGAATATTTGATGAATGGTGTTAGATGGGATGAAGCTGGGAGGCTGGCTTGGGAGCCGGAGCGCTCGAGCGCGGGCAACGGAGGATTGATGCGGTGCGCACCGGTAGGTTTATTTCGTTTTCGTGATGAGCCCAAACTTGTTGAGGATTCGAAAAATACGTGTTTGATAACACATTTTGATTCCCGTTGCCAAGACTCATGCGTCGTATTGAACTCCGCGATAGCGAATCTGGTACGTGGAGAACCTGTTTCCATTGAACGACAGCGCGGTGTCGTATCTGCGAACGTTCTCGATGTGGTTATGAATGCGATGTCTAAGGGTTTTGATGTGTTAGGTCATACGAGCGGGCTTACGCTCGACACGTTAGCCGCGGCATTTTGGGCTCTTCACACATTTGATACTTTCGAGGAGGCGCTAGTGGAAGTTGTTAACCTTGGAGGCGATTCTGACACGGCAGGAGCAGTTAGTGGCGCACTCTTGGGAGCGAAATATGGCTTGACCGCGATTCCAAATCGCTGGCTGAGCGTACTGCAAGGTCGGCATAGTCTAGAGCGCTTGGCCACCGAGCTTTGGCAGTTATCCAGCTAATCTAATTCAACGAGAAAAATAGATAGTGGAAAACTCTTGAGTCAACGCCCTTCCTTTTACCTGCTTTGTGAACGAAAGGAGTTAGGCGGTTCGTCTGGTCGCTCATCAGGCTGCTATTGGTTACAGCAGTCTTAAGCGCTGTGTGTGTGCGCACTATTGATAGCGACGACGATTCAGCAACGAGTCGTAGCCTGTCGGCCCTTCACCAGCGAAAATACGTGGTTTTTCTACTTACCATATCTCAAACGCAGGGCTGGGTCACGTAGGGCTGTCGTTCCTAGGAATTGCGCCCGCGTGAGGTCTTGCATTCTCTCCGCGTAGTTGATGTTGCTATTTCGAATGCGTGACTCTAATGCCCTCAATTCGCCGTGTTCTTCAAACCATGTATCAGAACTATGGGTTGAGCGTCTGAATAGTGGACAGGACATTGCATGATGCGATCCGGAGGAAAACGAGTTCGCGAAGCAATTGCAGTCAGATGAAAGTTTGAACCAAGATGGGACATCGGTCGAAGTATCAGGGGACGTATACAGCTGTATACGACACGTGGTACTATGATGATCTCTCCCCGGCGCATACGGACTCGCTCCACAATACTTGCAGCAGTCATCATTTCGTAAAATATCTAAGAAGCCCATTGTACCTCATGCCACCTCACCCTGCATAAGAAATGTTCAGGTCCGTTAGCCGAAGACTCATCATGCGTCTTCAAAGGATTTCAACTTGAGCATTCTCTGGAACCCAGAACTTATGTCCGAATTTGTTTCGAAAGACCTCGTTCGGTTCAATGTACTCGCATTCTATTTCACAGGGAAGACCTTTTTGCAGAACTCTGTCTATATTGACGGTATTCTTTCCTTGTGTTCCCCAAAATGCGACTTTCTCATGTAACTCTGTAATGCAAACCAATCTAAGATTTGACGAGTCTTGGGTGCGCATAGGTCCACCTTCTTCATAAGCGAGGATTCGAAAGCGACCTTTCATGACTCCACACTTCAGAATCCGAATACGTGCATGAAGTCAGCGAGTGAATTTAACTTCATTTACGAAGTCGAACAATAGGTCGGTCTTAATCTCTCAGAGATCGAGAAGGGGATTCTGGCCCCAATTTACCGGTACATATAAGCGCCTAAGGAAAGTGCGTCATGACGTAGCGACGACTGTAAACTGGGAGACGAGGGAAACAGGCATTAGTTCGTGATTAGTTGCTCCGACATCCCTAGAAAAGCTGGGATGTTTCGGCCGGGTTTCACGGCCTCGTCGGGGAGTTTGTCCTTTCTTAAGCGTATGGTAGTGTTGGACTAAACGGGTTGGTTGGCCCTTGGTTTGGATTAGAAGGGCATGTGGAGGGCCACGTGGAACATTGGGCGTTTTGCTCTGCTTGTCCTGCCATCTGTTGCACTGCTTGTCCCCACCAATCTGATGCACTGGTAGGATCGAACGGACCTTCAGACCAGCCACCTTCTCCGAACGCGAAGCAGGCCTGGAGTGTCTGTGCATGTATCTGTTTTGAGTAAAGCGATATTGAACTGGTCTTCAACCAAATGGTAGATGCGGGCTCAGTTTGGGGAACGACATACGGCAGTGAAACTACAGCGATGACGAGAACGATTCCCAACAACAGGAACTTCTTCAATCTAATGTTCACCTCCTTGGATTAAGCTATGGAATTGTCGAAGGAGAATTTCACCGGTCGGTTGAGAAACGGTTGTCAATCGTTTGACCGAACACAATCACGCTAGCTTGAAGTATTACCGAAAGGCGAATACTAACACAACCGAAGGAGAGGGAAACTTAAGGCGATAGGATTGACGGTTAGAAAACAGAGATAGCTCGGTTTATTCAACCTCTATTCTGTCTTTCTTGACAGACTGCGAGCCGAAATTGACCTTTTCTCTTAGAGAGATTGGCCAAGTCAGGCGAAGTCAGACTGGTAAACGGCAAGGATTTGGCGTTATAATGATCGAGTGAATCTGGATTTTTCTAACCGTAAAAAGAAAGGGATACGAGGGCTGTCTAAGACCGTTTAGTCCTCGTAGTCTCGGACTAGGACTGCTTCAGAGTGTTATGGGGGACAGGAGCCGGTCGCCTGTGCCAAGGCGCCTCCTATGATCAATCCTCCCGTCCATCCACTCACTATACCCCACGGTCCCACCGGTACACCAGCAAGCGCTCCTGCCGCGGCTGATCCATATATGATGGGGTAATTCAGGGCTTGGCAGAGACTTCCCCTAAACGACAACGCCTGTTCTGACCCCACCTTAAGAAGTGGTGTTGGCATAGGAACGGGCATGACGTAGATAAGTGTCGCTGCAATCACCAGAAGCACTCCGAACATTACTAGACTTTTCAAACCATTCTCACCTCCTTCCATTGAACCAATAATGAACGAAACGCGGATTTCACACGTAGGTTGAGAAACAGTTGACAATCGTTTGACTGAACACCGCCACCCCTCTTCTCTTGGTTGCTCGTCTTCAACCGTTTGCGAAGAGTGTGATGATCCAGCAGTCGAAACAACGCCGTTAATCATCGAATCCAAATCTTCTTGAATTAGCATGGCCAAGCGTGTCTTCAGTTGCTCGAAAATGCAGTTCAATTATTGCTCACGGATATCGCTCAATGTAACTCCACCATTGAACTTGAAAGATGAAGCAATTCACGCGAGCGCCTCTTGAACCCATTTGGGTGGGGTCCGCGATCATTCGAAATCCAAACTCGTTTCAGGTCCCAATAAGTCCAACTCGGTCTGCCAACCTTCACCTTTCAATCATGAACTGAGCGGAGCGAAGTTTCAGGTCTGAAACTGAGAAAACCGTGCTGTGGTTAACCCAAAGGTGCGGATCTCCGCAGGCCGTATACCTATTGGTGAAGACTTCAAGCTTCACTAGGACGGTTCTGGTCCTGAATAGTATGGGTGGGCTGCCTCCGACAACGAATTCGTTGAATGGTTCGTCTCGTGGCGTAACCGAACTCGTGATGTCTTCCTTTGGCGATGCATGGTATTCAAAGCTGGATATCACTCGCCGATCACACGGTCCCTTGGTGCCATAGTTCGTGAATCCTACCATTCCCTGCGTTGAGATTGCGAATTGGCGCTGTGAGACAGCCGAGGGCACGGTGTTTGATGGTTGCTCGAAGATGTTCGAGGGGAGACCAATAAGCCTCAATATTCCTTTGGCCAGGGAATTATCTATTTCATACAAACTCCAATTGGTCTTCCGAATCTGGAACTCTAAGTCCTTCACTCTCGCAAAGCCCAGTTGAATATCGGTCATCTCTGTTGACGCCTCGACACGCATAATCTTCACCGTTAGACTTGAAATCGAGCTTGGTGTTTGGTTGGAGTATGGTAGATTCGGCTGTTCTTCTCGGCGCCAACCAATTTTCAACCAAACTGCAACCTCAAGATCATGTGCTCGCAGACGATCAGGCCCTCAATGAGATATTCTGCACTATCCATCAGGGGCTATTTGCGAGAAACAAACGAGGATACGTACGCTGTCACTCGACAAGGTATCTTCGTGGTTGCAGATGGCGTAGGCGGGAGCAGACACGGTGAGGCTGCTAGTAAACTTGCAGTAAATGCCATCTTGCATTATTTGACATCACGCCGACAGTCGCTGAAGAGATGCCCAAAGCCTACAATGATCGCTGCGGCCAAAGAAACCAATAGTGAAATCTTCAGGCAGGGCTTGATAGACCCACGATTTATTGGGATGGGGACAACGGTCGTCGCAGCCTTCTTAGACAAACAACGCGCACATCTGGTAAATGTCGGCGACAGCCGTGCCTACTTGATCCGACCACCCAACATCATCAAGCAACTGACCAAGGATCATTCCCTACTTCAGGAGTTACACGATCGGTTAGGCGATCATGAAATCTCACATTCAAAATTGTTGAAACACATCATAACTCAATGGCTCGGATCACGCAAAATTTCCCCGTATTATTCCAGCATCGCTCTCAGACGCGGAGATTATGTCCTACTATGCACTGATGGCTTAAGTGGTATACTCTCCGGCACTCAGATCATGGATAAGATCGTCTCTGGATCGACACTTGAGAAGGCAAATCGAGAACTGGTCACGGCAGCAAAGGAAATGGGTGGTAACGACGACATCACAATAGTCCTCGTCCGTGTGGATCATGACAATAGAAAATCAAAAAAGCGATAACCCATTAGGAAAACCACGTGGAGCCTAATGCCAGAGCTAGAGCTGCTTGAGAGATTAGAGGACCCAAGGGTCAAACAGGTCCTGAATCAGAACGCGTGGGACGAACTCAGATACCTAATAATCCTCTACGCATGCACACGATTGCAACCCTTCAACACTAGCGCTATCATATTCGAGGGATCTCAGGGACTATTGAGATCCACATTGAGGGATTTTGCTCAAGACGAGAAAGTATCGCGATTTGCATTTCCTCCCAAATTGCAATTTGAGTTCTTCAAAGGGGCAAACAAGATGCTTGAACATCGCTTGGAGAACGAGTTGGGTTATGTCAGAACCTTTCGCAAATCCAGTTTCACGTATTACACACTGACGGACCAAGGCGCTAAAGTGGCTAGGTCGGGTCTTGCTGAGGCGGTGAAGACTGCCGACTCTCATGTTGAAACCCAAACAGTCCTACTCCCGAGGGCAATCTTGGACAAAATCCTCCAGGATTTACAGGAGCGAGTTGATGCGAAGCAGATTAGCGAAAATGTATCGAAAGAGTTGAAAAAGGAATACGCGGAGTTGGAAGCCTTGACTTCCAGTCCAGAGGCTGTTGTCGCAGAACCACTGAAAATCAAGTTATCGCAAAAAACTTTGACAATCGGGAGAGAGCAGGGATGCGACATTAGTTTTCCAAATGACCGGTTCATGTCACGCAAGCACGCAATCGTTGAATCGTCGAAAGGAAAACACTCGATCATCGATCTTCACAGTAAGAATGGTATCACTCGGATTGAGAACAGCAAACGCGTTCCCGTCCAAAGAGAGGAAATTAGACCGGACGAAGTTTATGAGCTTGGAACGACTCGCCTGATCTTTACGTCTTAACTGGAACGACTATGCGTTAGCAGTCTTCCGTATCAGGTAGGATAAGCATGTTCCGTGAAGGCGATTCAATCGCTATTCGGGAATGGCCTGGGCAAGAGTGGGTTGTCGAAAATGTCTTGGTCGGCGGGATGGGAATAGTCTACATTTGCCACGAGAGAAGTAGCGTGGGCTTAGGGAAAATGGCCCTGAAGGCACTTCGACCAGACCACGTTTCACTTCTAGGTGCTAAAGAGAGATTCCAACAAGAAGCGGAGGATTGGATAAACCTCGGAGAACATGTGAACATCGTCTCTGCCAAATTCATGGTCGAGGTCAGCCATGAACCGTACATTGTTTTGGAATATGTCGAAGGGGGCACCTTACGCACCAGAATGTATGCAAAGCCACCGATGGGTCTTCAGAAGGCCGTGGAGTTTTCCTTGCAAATATGCTCGGCGATGCAGTATGCCCACAGCAAACCATTGACCGGAGGAAGGAAAGGACTCCTGCATAGGGACATAAAACCTGAGAACATCCTCATCAGGTCAAGTGACGGATGTGTAAAAGTAACTGATTTCGGACTATCAAGAGCGGTAGAGGGATCGTCTTCCGTAGGGCAAGCCGGTGGGACATTTCAATACATGTCACCTGAACAAATCACTGCTCCAGTCACAGTAGATCGAAGATCAGATGTGTATTCTTTTGGAGTCACCCTTTATGAAATGATCACGGGAAGCGTACCCTATCCGGAGCTAGCCGTCTTGGGTTCTAAACAACCTCTTCCTCTGAATCCTACCGTTCCACAAGATATAGCATCGATCATATTGAAGTGCATACAAAGAGACAGAAACAATAGGTTCCCCGACTTTCTGCAAATCAAGACGTCGCTGGAAAACATTCAACATTTTTCCTCTCCGCAGATCAATGGTTTCAAACCTCCGGCTTTGAACTATCCAAGAAATTACGTCTTCGTCGGCGAAAAGGAGGTTGCACGCTATGTATCTGTCGTTATTCACAAAATGCGTTCTTTTCCAGAGGTGATCATTCGTGCAAGGGGGAACCAGATCGGTCGGGCCGAGAGAGTTGGAAACGAACTGCGCTCACGAGGGATGCAACTTCAGTTTAGGAGAGGATTTGACAACATCGAGGGGCGCGAAGTATCTTTCATCGAAATTCGTGCAAGACGAAGCCGGCTGAAGCCACGGCGCGGTTCTATTAAGCGGAAAGGAACCAAATGGATCGGTTCAATCGCACGGACAATAAGGAGACTTACTTAGTTCGGCTGTTAATCAACGTGGATATGATTAGCTCTTATTAACAGATGTTCCCGTCCTCACTCTTTATCCGGACATTCTCGACGAAATTCTTTAGGTTGTAAACAATGAACGCAGCTCTTGAGGCCATAGCTTCAATCTCCTTCAGAGAGAAACGTAACCTCAATTTGTCATTTGACACGCAAGTCACGAATTCGAACTCTCTTCAAAACCAACCTATTTGCCAACCATTTCTCAACCGACGGGTGAAATTCTCCTTCGACTAGTGAGCAACTCAAGATTCGGAGGTGACAAGAGAATTGAAGAAACTTGTGTTGCCGGCTGTGCTCCTAGTTATCGCAGTAACTGCGCTTCCATATTTCCACATTCTGCCCATGCCTACCATACCGGTTCAGTTCACAACGGCATCATCCGCACTATCGACTGCGGGTGGTGTTTGTAGGTTCTCAGCACTTTGACGCAGGCGCCAGCATCTTGTAAGGTATTGCCACGGGTGGTGGGCTTACCGGTGGCGTTCAAAACGACGTAGGGTGGCTCCAGAACGGAATGAACACAAACCAGTGGGAACCAGCCAATCCTTACAATTGTCCGCCTCAGACATAACTAAACTCTCTGAGGACGCCGTGGAACTCGGCCTATTTAGCACCAACTATGAGGTTTTAGAGGGACTCGTCACGTTCCATAGCAACGGAAAAGAGCAAGATCTGAAACTGTCTAATCGCAACTTACCATGACGGAACCAATAACCACCATCGCGGGACCCGGAGTTCAAACCGCGCCTGCGAAAGAACTTGGCCGCGTTTCAGTCGATGATCTCAAATGCGTAGTCGAGGATAGATTCGTTCTCGACTACATGCTCGGTTCAGGCGCCTTTGGAAGTGTGTACAGGGCGACTGACAAATTCCTCAAGATGCGATTCGCAATCAAATTTCTGTTGAACGATCAAGTCTCGGAGTCAGGTGAAGTCTTCAGAAATGAAGTCACGGCAGGCCTTTCACTTTCACATCCCAATATTGTCAAGGTAAGCGGATATAGCGCCCGAAATGGAATTCCATACATCATTATGGAGTATGTTGAGGGATCCAATCTACACAAGATGCGCAATTCGCGTTACCAACATGTCTTGTCGGAAGTAGAGGTTAGGAAAATAGGAGTAGACGCGTGCAGAGGACTCGAGCACGCACACAACAAAGGAATCGTACACCGTGACGTGAAACCTTCGAATATCCTAATTGACTCAACTGGCGTGAGTAAAATAGCAGACTTTGGCATTGCTCTAATCAAAAGCAATGCCACGACAGGCCCTCTAGCGGGAACTCCAGAGTACATGTCACCAGAGCAGCGCGAGGGGACAGCATTAGATTTCAGGACTGATATCTATTCTCTTGGAATGGTTCTGTGGGAATGCCTGACCAATGGAGATGCGCACTACATAGGCTCCTTGAGCGCGGGCATGAACGAAATAATCCGGAGATGTCTGGCTAAAAATCCCGAATTGAGATGGCAAAGCGCCGCAGAAATCGAAGAAGAATTGCAGAGACTCGAACTGAAGGGTGAAGAGGGTTCAGAAGATACCAGGCATGGTGTCGTACTAGGTTATCTTGTTATCGATGGCCTTCGCCAGCAAAGTCGTTATGCGCTCACGAACGTGCATAGACAGATCTTCATTGGAAGAGTGCATGATAGATGCGACATTGTCCTAAATGACCCGGCGGTGTCACGTATTCATGCGATGGTTCGACAGGAGAGAGGCCGTTTCTTTGTTCAAGATGTTGGAAGCGTCAATGGGACCTACTTGAACAAGGCTGCCATCCCAACTGGCAAGGGACGGATGCTATTTGATGGTGACTCAGTCCATTTGGGTAGCACACAAATCAAGTTTGAAGCGGCTGGGGAAGCGACCAAGGCGCTGCGGGAACGCAAAAATGCCAATTAGCTTTGAACAAGCGTATTTCAGCTGGGCCTCGTGTTATTCCATTTGTGCAAGTTGCAAGGCAAGGACCGTGACTTAAGGCAGTAGAGTAAACTTCTTGCCAAGAATTACCCATATCTAACTTGATGTGGCCTTCGTATTTCACTTCAAATCCGCTGTTGACTAATACCTTGGCCACCGGTGGGCGTCAATCAAATGGTTGAAAGTTATCCCATTGTTTTCGGCATTCTTCATCAAGATGTCGTTCTTGAATTTGAATTCAAGTTGCATCCCGTTGAAATTTGAACAGTTTCGAAAAGGGAGTCCCGGAATTTGGTCGACCGGCGATGTCTGTAGTGGATTCGTATCATCCGACCGTGTTGGGCCTGAGTGCCAGTGTGTAGACCCCATCAGCCCCCGCCGAGAGGCTTCCTGTCATCTTGGTATCGAAATACAATTCCGTATAGTTCAGAGATGCCAAGTTGGGGGCATATACTGCCATGTAGGTGTAAGTTGGATGATATTTGGCCGGCTCATGCGAGAACAGATGTACCAGTAAATTGGGGTCAGAATCCCCTTCCCCGCACCATTTCACCTCTCTGAACAGGTTCGCAATCTAGCCACTACCGCGTGGCACATCTCTGAACACAGGTCCGATGTTCATCCAGCGGCGCGCGCGGGAACTACCGGGGAGTTCACGTGCAGCTTATTCATTCCGCGACTTCTTGAGACTTCAGAGAATGTCCAACAAGCCTAGTGCGAGTGCGCACTTAGTAGCCGGGGTAGCCGTAACTCCCGTAGCCATAACCACCGTATGGGGGGCCATATCCGCCGTATCCACCGTACGGGTAACCGTAGCCATAGCCACCGTATGGGTAGCCAAATGCACCATATCCAAATCCCAATCCCAAGCCCATTCCGGCCAAGAACGGCCAACCGAAGCCGAACCCTCCGTAGAACGGCATACCGTACCAGCCGAAACCCGGATACCCGAACCTTGGGACCCCTCCAAAGCCACCGAACCTACTGTAACCTCCAAAGCGTCCGTACCCCCAGCCGCCCATCCCACCAAAATGACCCATTCCGCCGAAGTGGCCCATTCCACCATGTGGCATGGTTATCTCTCAACAGTTAGCACGGATTAGGCATTAATCTTTGCGGAGAAGAACTCATCTAAATTCAGTTCAAGCAGCGTTGACCCATCAATACTGAATCCCCAGCCCTATCTTTGGAGCAAGTGCAAAAGCTCTCTGCGTACTCCTTTCCGCTGGAGGCCTCTCGTAGTTTGACTCGCTGGCCTTTCTAATTTCCTCGACAGGCCTGTCAGTTCCCTGACTTGGTATAGTCCCAGCTTATCGTCTTGGTAGGCTTCATTCGGACTATGATTCGGTTGGCTTCCAGACCGCTTAGCGTTTCGTCGACCTTGTCTGGCGGCCAGTACCTTGCAACGATCCTACGAACTAGAGCATGGTCCGTGTCATTCAAGATTTCGGCGGTGCCGGAAAAGAGAACTACTTTGTGAGCGTTCTCGTTTCGGATAGAGACAGCGATTCTGTTGTCGCGTTTGATGTTCCTACCCTTAGCCCGGTCAGTGGTGGTCGAGCAGTAGAGGTATGTGCCGTCAAAATAATAATCGACAGGCGTGATCTGCGGCGAGCCATCTTTGTTCAAGGTCACAATATCAGCGATCAAGGGTTGAGAGAGGAACTCCTGCAGTTCTATATCACTCATAGCAACGTGACTCATTCATTTCACTCCCTAAAATCCAAGGAAAGAATCAACTGAGATTAGACCTGCTCCCAGTACGATTAGAACAATGGCCAGCATAAGGTATGTTATGTCAATCTCGTACGAATTTTGACCCATGTAGGGCGCTTTCATCTTAGTCTTCTTCAAGAGGATAGCACCGATCATTTCGAGTGCGATGAAGAACCCAACAATTGGCACGATGAACCCTATGATCAAAGATAATCCACCAAAGAACTCAAGAATTATCGCTAGATAAGTTGCGATCACTGGAACTCCCAAGCTCTTAGTCCACTGAAGCGTCTGCTGCCTACTCTTACCGAGCTTCGGATAACCGTGAGCGACAAAGTTAACTCCAACCCAGACTCGCAAAAACAATGCGAGGAAACCAGTATACGGCAGAAGCACCTGAAAGACTCCAGTCAATATGGGAACACCTTAACGAACGCCACCTATGTACTCATATTATAGGCTGAGGCTTTGTGAACAAGCCCGCTAAATGAAAGGAAAATTCCCCGATAACCAAGGCTCCAGGAGATTGGGCTAGTGTTCTGCCGCTTGCCTTTTCTCAAGCTTCTCTAGCGTGGTCGCCCAATTCACAAAGCAGTCCCAGAGCAATGATCCTTCGGCGTTATCCTTTTCGCTATATTCTGGTTTGTTCACAGTTGGCTCATCTTAGATTTTTGTTAAAGAAAGCAAGTGAGCTTTCCCAGGCGTCACTGGCAGCTTCCTTATTGTAAGAGGGTCTGGTCTCGTTGAAAAAGGAGTGCTGCGCTCCTTTGTAGATTTTCAATGAAAATTGTTTCTTGTACTTTACCATTGCTTCAACTAGAGATGGAACACCAGCGTTGATTCGCTCGTCTTCTCCAGCGTAGAAAGCAAGTATGGGGCCAGAAATGTTCTCAATAGATCCTAGCGGCTTTGGGTTCGCCCCGTAAAAAGGGACGGAGGCGCTAAATGGATACATGGTTGAAAGCTGATAGGTCAGGCCTCCGCCCATACAAAACCCCATGATGCCCAATTTTTCGTCAACAACAAAATCGCGACTCTGAAGATAGCTCCTGCAATCCGAGAGATCTTTGGCCATTTGTTTTTCCATCTCTTCTCTACCAAGAAAGAAGATGTTCGCGACTTTCCTTTCAGTTTCGGACATTTTCCTCATGAGTTCCTGAATCGTATCTGGGTCGCTTCTCTTGTCTGGCGGCACTGTCCACATGTATCTCATTGTAGATTCGATGTTTTTCTCGTTCATTATATCGCCGTTCCTTGTGAAGAGGTTGGGAGCAATTGTGGCGTAACCTTCCTTAGCGTACCTCTTTGCAACGCCCCTGATCTGCTCATTCAATCCAAAGGCCTCGTGGATTACAATTATTCCCGGGTGCTCTCCGTCCTTGGGTCTAGAGATGAAAGCCGACATAGCGGTTCCATCAGTGCAGTTGAACGTAGTATTTTGATCCTTAGTCTCCATCACTTTACAACTCCACTCCGTCTCTCAAGCAAGATTCACTCATTTCCCGAGAAAGTAAGCTGTGACTAATAGACCTATTACGAAAGCTAACGCACCAGCTATCTCCCACAATTGTGAACCCCACATCATACACTTGATCCTACAACTATTCAACTTCAGCCAAACGGTTAAGTCAGGTACTCTCCTCAAGAAACGAAGCCGTCGGGAAATGCAACTAATTCGTTCAAGGTTTGTGTTCTAGTGCTTTGATTCGACGTTCGAGTTCCTCGACGCGTTTCGTGAGACCATGAATAGCTTTGTGATGACCGTAG
>Ga0326727_10012582_pt1 | contig 19198 bp, 17 predicted proteins | sample MB2enrmetagenome_FD_207643 | JGI IMG/M metagenome (GOLD analysis project Ga0326727, IMG submission 207643) | Lab enriched peat soil microbial communities from McLean, Ithaca, NY, United States - MB29MY | ecosystem: Environmental > Terrestrial > Soil > Wetlands > Peat | place: USA: New York...
GGAGCTCATCCCTCTTGTCCCGAGCGAGGCCCGCCACTTCGCCCTGGATGCAGCGCAGCTTGTTTCCGCACTCGTTGGCGCCGATATGCTCCTCATCCCCAATCCCCACCCGATGACCGGCACGGTCGTCAGCCCGGACTTCCTTCGCGAGATCACGGACGCCCTCGACGGGTCACACAAGATACTCGTCATCGACGAGGGGCTCGCCGGGTTTGTGAGGGTCGATTCCCCCGTGGAGGCGGCCATCCATTCGGCCAACGTCCTCATCCTCAGGACCTTCTCATTTTTTCATGCCCTCGCCGGCATGCGCCTGGGTTATGCGCTCGGCAGCCAACGGGTGCTCGACCTCGTAGCCGGCGTCGCAGAGCCCGGTCCCGTGAGCACGGTCGCGGCAGCCGGCGCCCTCGCCTCGCTGCGGGACAGAGGCTTCTCACGCAGGACCGCGGAATTCCTCGCAGCGGAGAAAGCCTACATGACCGCGAAACTGGGCCTCATCAAGGGGATCAGGCCGATCGACACAGCCTGCAATTTTCTCCTTGTCGCGGTCGAAAAGCCGGTGACCGATCTCCGGTCACGGTTCCTGCAAAGGCACATCCTGATCGAGGTCTTCGAAGAAGAGAAGGGTCGTGAGCTTATCCGTCTGCCTTTGCGGAGACGCCCTGAAAATGCGCGTTTTGCGAGAACGCTGGCGAGGATCATGGCAGAGGAGATGGCGTGACCATGAAGATGAAAGGGCGTTTGATTTTTTACCGGTGAACAAGTATAATGCTCCAGATGGAGAGATGACCGAGAGGCCGAAGGTGCTCGCCTGCTAAGCGAGTGTACGGCTTAAAACCGTACCGAGGGTTCAAATCCCTCTCTCTCCGCCATACAACTGCTGTAATGTCAAGTAGTTACACATTTTGAAATCACTTCTCTTTCACTGCTGTTTTCTCACTTCGAAGCTCTCTCACCCTGCCCCCGTTATTGACCACATCCCGTAGTAGTAATGGATTATCTTCTTTCTCCCCCCAACGATCATGCTTGCTTATTTTGTACCGCTGGTATACTATAATTGCATATGAAGGGACTCGATTTTTCGGATCACTCGGCTATATGGACCACGGTTTACGAGCATGTCCGCGAAAAAATCTTCAGCGGTGAAATAACGCCGGGTCAGCGCCTCGTGGAAGCAACGGTGGCTAAAGAGATCGGCACTTCCCGCACGCCCGTGCGAGAAGCCTTCCACAACCTCCAGAAAGACGGACTCATCGAGTCCATACCCCGGGTCGGCTACCGGGTGTTGTCGATAAGTCAGGAAGAGGTCATCCAGATCTGCAAGATCAGGGAGGCGCTGGAGATCATCGCCGCTAACTGGGCCATGCAGAAGTCATATACGACGGTCATACAGGAACTGGGCGGTATTATTGCCAAATCCAAAGAAAAGATCGCACAGAATGACATCTACTCCTACGCGGACTTGGATGCGCAGTTTCACGAAACCATCGCACGGTTGAGCGGCAGTACCCATATCATGGAAATAACGCAGCTCATGAGGCGCCATATGCTGCGCCACCGCGTTACCAGTTTCTTCCATACCGATGTCTTTGTCAGGGCCCTGGACGGCCACGAACTCATTTACAAGGCCATAGAAAGACGTGATCCCGATGAAGTGGAGAGGGCTATTCGGTACCACCTTGACCTTTCCCTGCGCGACATACTGGCTGTGGCTCCGAAAGAACCCCAGGAAAAAAGCGAATAATGCACAAGGAAGCGGCCACGCGCCTCCTGCCCCTCGGCGCCCGTCTCCCTTGAAAGAACCTACTACCACTCTGCCGTTACGCATATGAGTTCGTTGCCTTCTCCTATCCATGAATCCGAATCGGCAAAAATAGTACTTGACACATGACTCTCTACTGGTACACTGTATACCAGATGAAGATACAGAACAGATTCTGCTTGTACGGTCAAAACAGGAGGGGGTCATGAGAAAAAGCTTGTCGGCTATCTTTGCTTCAATGATTTTTGTCATGTTCTTGCTGACTACAGCGGGAGCTCAGGAAAAAGTTATCAAGATGGATTTTTCCAGTTTTCTTCCACCAACCGATAAGGTGAGCATCGCCTTTGAGACGTGGGCAAAAGAGGTGGAGAAGAAGAGCGGCGGCAAAATCAAAATTAACTTTTATGCGGGCGCGACGCTCACGCCGGGAGCGCAGACGTACGACTCTGTTGTCCGCGGGGTGGTAGACCTGGGCTCCAGTTCTCTTGCCTACACGAGAGGCCGGTTCCCCATGATAGAGCTGCTTGACCTTCCCCTCGGCGTGAGGACGGCTAAGCTCGCCACGAGATTGTCCAATGAATACTACAAGAGATATGCGACAAAAGAGTTCAGCGACTCGAAAATCATGTTCTTCTCCAGCCATGGACCAGGCCTGTTGTTCACGAGAAAACCGGTAAAGAGCCTCGAAGATCTAAAAGGGATGAAGGTCAAGTGCGCTGCCGGGGCCACGGTGGACATGCTTTCCGCCCTGGGGGCGGCGCCGGTGCCTATGTCTATGGGCGACACCTACGACGGGCTCCAGAGGGGCATGCTCGACGGTATGCTTGGCCCCTACGCCGTATTATCCACCTACAGGCTCGGCGAGGTAGTCAAGTATGCCCCGGAGAATTACAGCACCGCCTATTTCAACACATTTTTCGTTGCGATGAACAAGGACAAGTGGAACGCCTTGCCGAAGGACCTCCAGAAGGCTATCGAAGAGATAAACGAGCAGTGGGTGAACAAAGCGGGAGATCCGTGGGACGAGGAAGATGGCAATGGAAAGAGATTCATGAAAGAAAGGGGCAACACGATAGCGCCTCTTTCCAAACAAGAGAACGCACGCTGGGTAACCCAGGTGAAACCGCAATTCGACAAGTTCATAAAGGACAAAGCCGCAAAGGGTCTTCCTGCGGCGGAAGCCCTGAAATGGTGCCAGGACTGGATTCAGAAGAATCAGAAATAGAGGAGAGGCCGAGATAGAACAGGTCTGAAGGAGGGTGCTATGGGAGATCTCTCCAAGAGAAGCGCCGGCGGTACGACCAACAATATCCTTCGACGCCTCATCTACTGGCTGAGTAAGGTCCTGGAGGTTGTTGCGGCGATTTCCCTGTTGTTCATAATGATCCTGACCACGTGCGATGTCATAGGACGGGCCTTTGCGCGGCCCATTATCGGGACCTATGAGATCGTCTCCTTCGGCGCTGGTGTGATTGTGGGCTTCTCGCTTCCCATCACCACCCTCGAGAAGGGGCACGTCTACGTAGATTTCCTTTTGCAGAAGCTTTCCCCTCCCGTGCAAAGGGTGCTCCAGTCGGCGACCAACCTCATGGGCATTGCACTCTTCCTCGGCGCCGGATACAACCTGCTGAAAATGGCGTCAGACCTGCAGAGGGCCGGGGAAGTCTCCTCCACGCTGCAGCTCCCTTACTACGTCATCGCGTACGGAATCGGTTTTTCCTGTCTCACCGTGTGCCTGGTCCTTGCCGGCGAGCTGGTAACGATGGCGGCAGGGAGGCATTCATGAGCGAGGTCATGATCGGTCTGTGTAGCTTAGGGGTCCTGCTCATTCTTTTTCTCACGGGCATTCAGTTGTCTTTTGCCATGACCATTGTAGGGTTCGTGGGCTATGCGTATCTGAAGTCGGTCAACGCGGGCCTTTATCTTGTGGCAAAAGACTTCTATGACGTGTTCACCACCTACGGGTTTACGGTTTTACCCCTCTTTATCCTTATGGGACAGCTCGGGTTCAATTCGGGCATCGCCGAAAAACTCTTCGGGACGGCCCGCAAGTTCGTGGGGCATATCCCCGGAGGCCTTGCCCTCGCAACTGTCCTGGGCACGGTAATCTTCAAAGCCATCTGCGGATCGTCGACGGCCACGGCAGCCACCTTTGCCAGTGTTGCCATTCCCGAGATGGACCGTTCCAACTATAAGAGGGAACTGACCACGGGGATCGTGGCAAGTGTAGGGACGCTGGGTCTTCTCATCCCACCCAGCGCGGCCCTCATCGTCCTGGGCATCCTGACCCAGCAGTCGATCGGGCGGCTCTTCATGGCCGGTCTGCTGCCGGGCCTCTTGATAGCCTTTATGTTCGGCCTCGTCATCATCGGCTGGACAAGGATCGATCCTTCAATAGGGCCTCCGAGCGAACGATCCACGTGGCAGGCCCGCTTCAAGTCTCTTCCTGAGGTCTTTTGGGCGCTGCTCATCTTCGTTCTTACCATAGGCGGCATACTCGCGGGCTTCTTCACTCCCACCGAGGCAGGCAGCGTCGGCACCTGCGCCCTCCTGATCCTCTGCGTCATCAAGGAAAAGATGAGGATGAAGGGGCTCTGGAAATCGCTGAGGGAATCGCTCAGGCTCACCTGCATGTCTTTGATGCTCATCGCAGGCTCCACGGTGCTGGGCCATTTTATCGCCATCACCCGTATTCCTGCCATCGCGGCAGAATGGATAGGCGCATCCGGGCTTCCCCCCTTTCTGGTGATGATCGCCGTCATTCTTCTCTATCTCATCGGCGGCTCCTTTATTGACGACATCGCCTTCATGATCTTTGCCACACCCATCTTCTTTCCCGTCATGCTGACGCTCGGTTTCGATCCGATCTGGTTTGTCGTCGTCATCTGCGTGACCCTCATGATCGGCATCGTCGTACCTCCGGTTGCAATGAACGTCTTTATAGTGGCAAATATTACCCACGAACCCTTCAGTGTCATCTACCGGGGCGTCATGCCCTTCCTTCTCAGTCTCGTTATGTGCATCGTGCTCCTCTTCCTCTTTCCCCAATTGGCAACGTGGCTTCCCAGTTACCTGATGAAGTAGGAGTGAGAGAAACTATCGCATCGAAAGGCGGATCAGTATGGTGGAGATCAAGTTTTGCGGCAGAGGCGGACAGGGCGTAGTGATTGCCGCCCAGATATTGGCGAGGGCCTACTTTCTCATGGGCAGATACCCGCAGTGCTACTCGCTCTTCGGCGGGGAGCGGAGAGGTGCGCCGGTAACGAGCTTCCTGCGCGTCGATGACAAGAAAATATACCTGAAATGCGAGATCAAGAGACCCGACCGACTAATTTATTTTGCCCCTGACCTCATCGCCGAGAATGAAATCGAAAGGACCCTGCGGCCCGGCGGTTTTGTCCTCATCAACACCCCTTTCAATCGGGACAGGTTTGGTCTTGAGGAACTGTCCGTCTCTGTCGTGCACGCGTCTGACATAGCGCAGAAAGAGGGTATCGGCACCGCAATCAATACGACTATGCTCGGGTCCTATTGCAGGGTTGCCGGAGACATTCCACTCGACATCCTCGAGGAAGCCGTCAGGGTTTCAGTGCCGGGAAGGGTGGAGGAAAACGTCAAATCGGCGCTTAAAGGGTACAATATGACCGTTACGCCGGGGGGAAAGGCATTATGACCAGACAGATCACCCTCAGAGTGGGAAACGTGGAAACCATCATACCCGTGTCGCGGGTGAGCACGGAGGTTTTCAAGACGGGGCAGTGGAGTTCGAGAAAACCCTCCTACCGGCAGAAACTCTCTCCCTGCCGCGAGGCCTGTCCCACCGGAAACAACATCCCCGCCATGATCTCCCATGCCTCGAAAGGAGATTTTGACGGGGCCCTGGCCCTCCTTCTTCAGGAAAACCCGCTGCCGGGAGTCTGTGGAAGGGTCTGTTACCACCCCTGCCAGACAAAATGTAATAGAAACGAGTTCGATGAGACCGTAGAGATCAGGGCTCTGGAGCGGGCAATCGCGGACCTGGGAAATGCAACCCCCCCGACGGGCAGCAATCCTGAAGACAGGAAAACGGCAATAGCCGTCATCGGATCGGGGCCTGCCGGGCTCTCGGCAGCATATTTCTTAAGGCTCTTCGGCCACAAGGTTACTATTTTCGAATCGAGGCGGGAGGCGGGAGGGGTGCTCAGGTACGGTATTCCGGAATACCGTCTCCCCAAAGATATTCTGGCCAGAGAGATAGGCCGCATCCTGGCCCTCGGCATAGACCTGAAAACCGACGAGAGGATAAACGGCGATGGGCTTGAACGTTTACAGAAGGAATTCGAATATATTTTCCTCGGTATCGGGGCCTGGCTGCCCGAAAAGCTCGGGGTCGTCCCCGATGAAGTCGGACCCATCCTGTACGGCCTCGACTTTCTCTGCGATGAAAGGAAAAAGGATCTCTGCCGGGGCAAGAAGAATGTTGTCGTCATCGGCGGCGGAGACGTGGCTGTCGACGTAGCGAGAACGGCTCGCCGCCTCGCAGGCCCCGAAACAGTGATCACCATGGTCGCCCCGGAGAAGGAAGGTGATTTCCCGGCAATCCCGGAGGGCATCGGAGAGGCGAAGGAAGAGGGGATCAGCATGAGGGGCGAATACCGGCCGGTTCAGTTTTTGGGCAGGGATCGTCTGGAGCAGGTGAGGCTCGCCAGGACAAGGGTAGAAAAAGAGCCGGTCACGGGAACGTATGTGCTCTCACAGGGCGAGGGTGACGATCTCTTGATCGATGCCGACATGGTACTCATATCAATCGGTCAACGTGCCGACACGGGCCTTTTTTTGCCGGAGATCATAGACAAGGACTTTTCGAGGGTCTTTGTGAACAGCTTCGGCATGACCCCGTTGCCGCGTCTTTATGCAGGCGGCGACCTGGTGAGGCAGAAACCTGCCGTGGCAGACGCCATCCTGTCGGGCAAACGGGCTGCCCTCTCAATCCACCTTAAGGCGAACGGATACGATGCGGAAAGAATCATGCCCGCCTTGGCCCTCGGACAGGGCTCATTCCTTTCGATGGGCGCTTACAATGAGAACGGCCAGATCGACCTCAAGAAAGTGGCGCAGTTTGCCGATTTGACTACACTGCTTTACAGGAAGACAAAACCGAATGCTCAGGCAAAATCTCCCCCCGAGGCACGGGTGACCGGTTTTCGTGAAGTCACCAAGGGTCTCGACAGGCATGCGGCAATCGATGAGGCAAAGAGATGTTTTTATTGCGGTTCCTGTAACGGATGCGACCTCTGCTTTTTTCTCTGCCCCGATATTTCGATTATGAAAGAGGGAGACAGGATGTACAGCGTGAAGACGGACTACTGCAAAGGGTGCGGCATCTGTGCCACAATCTGCCCCCGCGATGTGATAGAGTTGGAGGAGAGACTGCCATGAGGGAACTCCTGTCGGGAAACTACGCCATCGCTGAAGCGGTAAGAATGGCCAGGGCCCAGCTTATTCCGGCCTACCCTATCACGCCCCAGACCCCGATCTATGAAAGACTCTCCGAGATGGAGTCCCAGGGGACGCTGCCGGGGACCATGGTGCGGGTGGAGTCGGAACATTCGGCTATGGCTATGTGCGTTGCCGCCTCGCTTGCCGGGGTGCGGGTCTTCACCGCCACCTCGTCTCAGGGCATCGCGCTCATGCATGAAATGCTCCATTTTGCCTCGGGAAATAGGGTTCCCGTGGTAATGGGCTGCGTGAACAGGGTTTTAGCGGCGCCATGGTCTTTCGGAAGCGATCAGACAGACACCCTCTCCCAGCGGGATACGGGATGGATGCAGTTCTACTGCGAAGACAACCAGGAGGCCTTCGACACAATCATCCAGGCCTACCGCGTCTCCGAGGCAACGCTCCTGCCCTCGATGGTCATCATAGACGCCTTCTTCAATTCCCATTTCATAGAGCCCATGGATCTGCCCGACCAGGACCAGATCGATCTTTTCCTGCCGCCGCCCATGCTTCCTGAGCGCTTCGACCTCGACAACCCCGCCTTTGTCTCGAATGTGGTCACGGCAGGGTCCCAGTTCCTCCCTTTCAGGGAGACGGCTTTTCATGACATGGAGAATGCAAAAGAGGTCATCAGGGAGGTGGATCAGGAGTACAGGGCCCGGTTCGGCAGAGGCTACGGCATGGTGGAAGGAATAAAGACGGACGATGCCCGCCTCGTCCTCGTGACGAGTGGCTCCATGACGAGCACGGCCCGCATGGCAATCGACGGGTTGAGGGCGAAGGGCGCCAGAGTCGGGCTCCTGAAGATCAAGGCCTTCCGGCCCTTCCCGTGGAGAGAGGTCCGGGACGTTCTGCAGGATGCGGCGAAGGTTGTCGTCATCGACAGAAACATATCTCTAGGGAAGGAAGGCATTTTCTGCCAGGAGCTGAAATCGGCCATCGCCAACTCGACCGCCCGGCCGCAGGTCCACGGGTATATCGCGGGTCTCGACGGAGTCGACGTCTCTCCTGAAATCCTTGAGAACATCTGTCTGGAGGTACTGGACAAAGAGGCACCAGACGATCTACCCGTATGGGTGAGGGGATAATAGCATGTGCACGCAGAATATCGTTGAAGACCAGATGAGATCAGGACACATGGCCTGTCCGGGATGTGGGTCGGCGATCGCCATGAGGCTGGTGCTTCGCGCGCTTGGGCCCAAGACGTTGGCCGTCATCATTCCATCCTGCTCCTCCATCATCGCCGCCACCCATCCCCATAGCTCCCTTCGGGTTCCCGCGTTCCACGGAACCTTTGAAACGGCCGCGCCCACGGCAGCCGGGTTATCCTATGCGATGAAGATACGGGGCAGGAATGACGTGGCGGTAGTCGCCTTTGCAGGAGACGGGGGGACCTTCGACATAGGATTGCAGTCGCTTTCCGGCACGGCGGACAGGAATGAAGACTATATTTACGTCTGCCTGGATAACGAAGCCTACATGAACACGGGCATCCAGGCAAGCTCCGCCACCCCGCAGAACGCCTGGACAATCACCACGCCCAAGGGGCGGACCGCCAGGAAGAAGAACATCATGGAGATCATGGCTGCCCACCGCATCCCCTACGCCGCAACGGCCTCCATAGGGTATCCACAGGACCTGATGGACAAGGTGCAGAAGGCGAGAAGCATGGAGGGGACCAAGTTCATCCATATTCTCACGCCCTGTGCCACGGGCTGGAGGATGGCCGAGAACCTGACAGTAACTGCCGCGATGCTGGCGGTGGAGACTAAGGTCTTCCCTCTTTACGAGATCCTGGGCGGGAAGACACGCACAATCACCTACGTTCCCCAGGGTCTGCCCGTGGAAGAGTACCTGAAGTCTCAGGGGAGGTATCGCCACCTGAGTGGCGTGGAGATAGAGCGAATGCAGGCAGAGACGGATGAGGATTGGGAGTGCCTTTTAAGGCGCGCCATGGACTGCCAACCTTTATGCGCCAATGAAAAGGAGGTCGTATGAGCTATTATCTCAACTACGAGGGGGGGAAACTGGAGTTTTCCCTGCCGCCGACGTGGAATGTGCTTACCTGTGAGGATTGCTCCGCTGCACCGGTTGTGGATGACGTGAAGAAGGAGCTCACCCGGGCCCTTGATAACCCAATAGGGTCTCCGCGCATTGAAGACCTGGCCAAGCCGGGGATGGATGTGGTCGTGCTCTTCGATGACGTCCAGCGGCCGACGCCTGCTTTCCTCGCCTTCCCTCCGATCCTCGACCGTCTCAACAAGGCCGGTATCCCCGACGAACGGATAAGCGGCGTCTGCGCCCTGGGCACACACCCGGCCCTCTCCCCGGAACAGTTGGAAAAGAAGGTTGGTAAGGAGGTTATCCAGCGTCTCCAGGACCGTGTGGTGAACCACGATCCCCGTTCCCCTGAGAATGTCCTCATCGGCAGGACCAACAGGGGAACCATAATCGAGCTGAATAGGCTCGTTGCGCAGGCCGATTTGATCCTCGGCATCGGGGAATGCATGCCCCACCCCTACTCCGGGTTTGGAGGGGGATGCAAGATCATCATGCCCGGTGTCTCATCCTACCGGTCGGTTGCAGACCATCATTATGCCTGGATGCGCAACAAAAACAGCACGTTGAATCTCCTCGACGGAAACCCCTTTTACGAGGATCTTGCGGAAGTGGGCCGGATGAGCAGGCTCGCCTTCAAGCTTGATTTCATCATGAACGAGAAGCATCAGGTCGTCAGGGCCTTTGCCGGAGACCCCATTGAAGAGCATCGAAAGGCATCGGAATATGCCGCGTCCCTCTACATGATCCCCCTGGCGAAGAGGCCCGACGTGGTGATCACATCGGCTGCACCCCTGGAAATAGGCGTGAATGCCATGAAAGCGCTCCTGAACGCCAGTTTTGCCGTGAGGACGGGGGGGACCATCATCTGGGTCGCCTCCCAGAAGAATGCAGGGCCTATCATGCCCCTCGTGGAGCAGATGGCCACCACGGAGACTGCAAACGAGTACCATCGCAGGCTGCTCAGGGGCGACATACCGGATCACCTCAAGAACTTCGGCATCTCCTTTATCATGATGGTCGTCATTTTCAAGGAATTGTCGGAAAAGTTCACCGTCATCCATGTGCCCGAGGCCCTGACTAAGGAGCAGGTGGCTATGATGAATTTCACTTACGCTTCGAGCCTGGATGAAGCCATCTCAGCAACGTATAAGAAATTTGCCGCGGCAGATGTAGCGATCTTTCCGTCAGGAGGTGCCAGTATCCCGAACATACAGTGATTGCAGGGGCATACGGATCGTCCCGGCCCGGCCCCCGTGCTCCTTATGTCCTTATGCCTCATAAGTGCTTTCGCCTGCGTCGTGTTCGCTCCGGGCTCACTGACCGTCTTTGCCAAAACCCTTTCGTGGAAGCTAACTTACAAAGACGCTCGCTTGGGTGTATAATAATAGAAAATCGACGGAAGGGGAAAATATGACCCGAAGACTTACTGCAATCATCGAACGGGAAGGCAACGGATACGTCTCTTTGTGCCCGGAGCTTGATATAGCCAGTCAGGGCGACACCGTCGAGCAAGCGCGGGAGAACCTCAAAGAAGCATTGGAGTTGTTTTTCGAGACGGCGTCTCGCGAGGAGATCAAGCAAAGAGTCCATGGCGACGTTTTTGTGACGCAGGTTGAGGTTGCTGTTGGGTAAGCTCCGCCACCACAATAACCGTCCCTGTCCCCGATCACGACGAGATACGGTTTGGCACCCTCCAATCCATCATTCGGCAGTCCGGCATAGCGAAAACCGAATTTGAGGCGTAAGAACTCGTGGGTGTCTTTATCATTACCCCCAGTTGCACGCCGATCCTGCTCGTAGGTGAAGACTTACCCCGGTTCATCCGGCCTGTACTCGTTGCTGCAACTCCAAACCGCCCCGGGGGCCGATTGATAATAGTCAGGTAGGTTCTCTAAAAAAAAGGTTAGTGTTTTTGGCGGTAGCCGGTCTCTTTGATCATTTTGCCCCCTTGTTCGGCTCTTAGCCGTTCCCTGTAGTATGCTTCCCGCCGCTGCTCCATTTTCTCTAAGGTTTTCTTGACGTTCTCTACTTCTTCTTTGTATCTCTCAGTGTTTGGCAGCGGGGCATCGATAAATGTGATTAAGGGGATATAGGCTTCCAGGATTCTGAAAATTTTGTCTCTACGGACGAAATAATGAATGATTTTTTTCATTCCCCACACCCGCAGGGTCTCTCTCGAAATGCCAAAGGCTCCCGAGATACCCCCAGGCGATTCCATCTGGTATTCAAAGGCATCGAGTATGAGATACATATCAGCGTTCGAGACCGAGTGATACCCTCTCGGGTACTTCGTCAAAACCCATTGGAGCTCTTCGGTCATCCGTAGCATACTGCCCTCACCATTTGCCCTTTGGCAATTGTCAATGTCCATTGTAGAACGGGGAGATTGTGGTTATCAAGAGATTTTTTTTAGGGGAGACCTTTTTTACGTAGGTGGAATGCAACGATAGCTAAAATGCGATAGTCCGGACTCCCCTCCCTGATAGCCAGGCGTACTGTCTTCCTATCTTTCGCCTCATTTTATCAACCCTGAATGATTGTTAAGGTAACTACGCGCGAAGGTGATCGATCTTGCGTAACCAATCCCGGTGCTAATGTACTGATCGAGTGTCTCGATTATTGCTTTCGTAGCTTGGAGCGGATCAACACCCATGATGGCAAACCTTCCGTGCTGTGATGTCTGGTCAATGTATACCCGAAGCTCATTTAGCCCTTGAGAGATGCCACCCTCTCTCATGCTGATAATTCCAACTACCTGTCCTTTATCGTTAAGGAGACCACCCCCAGAATTACCCTTGTTGATGGCGGCCTGAAGAAAGATCAACGATCCAGATTTATCAAACCCCGATACCATTCCCCGATGCGTAACCATACCTGGAGTCGCGAGCGGGTAGCCAGAAAACACTACCTCGTCACCCACGCTCGGACACTCCTTCTCTGGGGCCAACGGAACTGTTTGAAAGGCTTTTGTCGGTTTCGTCTCCAGCTTTATAAGAGCAAAATCCTGTATTAGCGGACTGAGGTCACTTTCCGTTGGAGCCGAAACGACTGTTCCCTTAATCTCCTCTCCCGATGAAAGCGTTACCTGAAGATCCTTGTAAATCTGCCACTTTATATTTCCACCTTGCGCCGATATTGCCGCAATAACATGGAAGCAGGTAATCACATACTGTTCGTCGATGAGAAAGCCGGTGCCTTTAGAATTGCCGCTCTTACTCACGATCATAACGGTTGATTCTCTGGACAGTTCAAGAATATTCACCTTTTGCTCCTTGGCTTCTAATGTTGGCAGCCATAGTCCCAGGCAGCAACACAGTACGGCAAATAGGACTCTCATAGCTCTCCTGCTCCCTCGGATTCGTTGATCTCCATGCGTCCCTATGCGGCGTCTATATCTCATGAAACTTTATCTTCCATTTTAGAACTCGCTTGATAGGCAACGGAGCATATTGCCCTGCTCTGTTCCAAGCTTCTTGTATAATAGTCCTCTATCTGTCTCGGCCATCCGCCGTAATTTCGAAAAGTAGACAGTTCCGAGAGAACAACGGAGTAATAGTGGGCCGCTGCACGAAGGGCAAGCGTCATGTCCGGCACGTGGCTGCGTGGCCTAACCTCGACATGAGCAAGGTCCTTGTCGCGATAGTCCTTAATGCTCGCCCAGTAAGTTTTCCAGTTGTCTTCCGTCAGCTGAAGTGATTGAAGCAATTGCCTCTTAAAAACCATCGTGTTACCCACCACCCGTTTCCAATGCAAGTCGTCCTTGTGGTAACCGAATAAATGAAACCAATCGAGAACGGCTAAATCTATTGCATTATTACACATGTATATCCAAAAGTTTTGGGTAAAGTCCGTTGCGTGATCTCTGAGCGCACGATGATATGAGAGCTGCCGAGCAAAATCAGTGCATTTTAGAGCAACTCTACGTAGCAGTTTTTCCCTTTCATTCATCGCTCTATCTCACCATCAACATACCAGTACGGCACCCTCGTGTCGTATCCCAAAAATATCTTAAGATACATTTTTAGTCCCTGTAGCCTTGATAAAATTGTTGATTGCCAAGTTTGCCAAGCGCTCGAACCACACAATAGGCGGAATGCGGGTGATAGCCGTATTGGGCAATCCTGTCAGGTTGAGGTCTCGGGATGCTTCCGCGGATAGGTATGGGCCGACACCAAGCGCAATCGCAGGCGGATAGGGTTGGCCATGATGAGTAGCTCCTGATCTGACGCTGTATATAGATTTGATAGTTCGTTCAAGGTCTTCTTTTTTTGGCCAGAATAATTCGTCCAGGTGGAACAGATCATCCTTCTCCCATATGTCTTGTCCGGCATTATCTATCAAGAACTTTGTAAACTTCCTAACCGACCATGGATTATTACTGCAAGCTGTTAGGGCAAGCTCCTCCGCTTTGTCTTGTTCCAACCCGAACTCTTTCGCCATCTTAAATACCATTTTTTCACTGTCTATCATATCGGTTCTTTCCGGCCGGTAGTCGCGAAGCACATCGTTCGCCATTGTCTCAACCGAGGAAATAAGCAATTGGTAGGCAAGCTGCGTTTCACTTTCAATTTGTCGCAAGGCCTGAGCGTATAGACGTGCACTCAATACTATGGACTCGGCTGATCGTGATGATCCTATTCGGCTTAGTAATTTGGTCATATCTTCAGGGGCTACGCCGCGCGGGGGCGGGTTATAATCGACAATATCTTCTACGCCCTTTACGCCATAAAGTACCGATGCAGGTTTCTTCTCCCAACAGACGCGCGAAAGTCGATTTACGAAATCTATCGCGATATCAGATGGAAAGTATTGCCTTAGTTTAATCTGGTTTCTTGGATAGAACTGCTTTGGGTAAACCACACGGACTTTAGCTGCGACCGTTATCAGACGCCTTAGCAGTAGTGTCAGAATATCTGCAATGTCACGAGCAATTTCTTTGTCAGGAATGAAAGTAAAGTGGCTGTTCCCCTTACTCTCCGCTATCTCGAACGTTCTAAATCTAAGGCTCAGTTCTTGCGGATAATCATCAAAGGGTCGGCTGCATACCGCGAGCCGGAACGGTTTTCCCACTAAGAGCCGCGTTGCGTCGCTTTTGCGCCAATCGACTGTAACGACCTTCGAGTTGTACAACTCCCCACTGCAAATAAGCCGATATTCAAACGCAACTCCGCCTGCTGATGACCGTTTTGAAGCTGGGTTGTTTAGGTAATCAAGAACGTACATGCCTGTCCTCGCGGCCCTTTTCGCCTATAAGTATGTATCCCGAACTCTCATTCATTACCACGTGCACTGAATCATTTCAAGTACAAATTGCGTACAAATTGCAATGTGTGTATTCCAGGAAGAAAATCACATTCTGAAGTATGAAGTTTTATTTTCGGCAGAAAACACAGGCTTTTTCAGTCGGAATCGAGAAAACGCTGAACAATTGTCTTGTGGGTCGCCACGAATCCCGAGAACCTTTCATTCCGTAAAGCCTTCACGTATCTTCGTTTCGGACGTACCATAATCATTGAACCGTCCTTGAGCTTTTTTCTGCGTTTTTGCCTACTGTGTAGGAATCGCCGAAGGGATCTCTTAAGCTGTATCGTTTCCCGAGCCGTGAGCTTGTGGTCCTCGCCTTCTGCTTGCTCCACCGGCCCTATCATCCCCCAAAATCTCCCTATGCCCTCTCCCTCGATGGTTGACCCCTTCGCAACGTATTTAGCGAAGTAGGAGGCGTACGGGTCATTTTCTTTCAGATAGCCGAAACTCTTTTCGTGCATAGCCACCTTGAGGGCCTTCTCCACCTCGAGAGTCTTCGCGTACCTGATCCACTGTCGGGCCACATGAATGAACATGAGGAAGTATTGCTCGTCTGTCCAGGCCGAGCAGTACGCCATGAAGTGATAGTGCGGGCATAGTTCGCCCTGAATCCTCCCGGAACGTCTTGGCTTCCACTCTCTTTTCCAGAATAGCTGCAGACCGGAATACTTTACTTTTATAAGGTCTTGCGCTCTATGAAGCACCACGTACCCCAGTTTTGCTCTTTCCTCTACCGTCTTTCCTTCCATCACATCATCAGTGAACGTGAGTTCAAACCGGAACCGCCAGGAGTGGGGAAATCTACAGAGGGCTTTTATCAGCCTTCTTCTCGCCTTCGTGGAGAATTGCCTTATCTTCTCTCTCTTATTCGTGGCCGATGATCTCCCCGGAACAACTCACGCGCCGTTTATGCCAACCTGTTTTACGAAACCTTCCTCTGTATCAACGTATATCGGTCCGGCGCCAACCCGACGTTTCTGTTTCGGTTCTATCGTCACCATCCCAGGACAGAGTTTTACGATTTGACTTGAATTATTATAACCACTTTGCTTTTTATGATATGCTACTACGGCCCTTAAACAAGCAGGGGCATACGGATCGTCCCGGCCCTCCCCGTCGCGCGCTGGCGAGTTGAGGGGGTGAGGATTTTTCTGCCCCCTATTTTTGTGCGAGAGGAAAGAGTGAAAGGTTTTTTCCATAAGATGCTCAGGATCGATCTGAAGGAAAGGACCGCCCGCGAGGAAACCATCGCCGACGCGGTCTATGAAGCCGGTCTTGGAGGCAAAGGGCTCGCGCTCCATCTCCTTATGCGCGACAACCCGCCGGGGGTTGACCCGCTCGCGCCCGGGAACAGGCTTATCTTCGCCCTCGGACCCGTTTCCGACAGCAAAATATACGGGTCGTGCCGCCATGGCGTTTTTACCAAGTCACCCCTCACAGGCATTTTTTCCGAGTCTTATTCGGGCGGCAAGGTGGCCGAGCCCATGAGCCGGACGGGTTATGACGCCTTCATCGTGGAGAATGCCTCCGACACCCCGGTCTGGCTAGAGATCTCCGACCGGCGGGTCAGCTTCCATGACGCGTCCGACCTGTGGGGCAAAGATACGTACGAGACCGAAGACCGGGTGCTGGAAAAGGCGGAGGTCAAAAATGGCGGCGCGGTCGTGATCGGACCGGCGGGAGAAAACCTGGTCCGTTTTGCGGTGATCGAAAACGACTATTGGCGCTCCCTCGGCAGGACCGGGGCGGGCGCGGTCATGGGATCCAAGCACCTCAAGGCGATCGTCTTTCATGGTGAAAAGAAAAGACCCGTGGCCGATCCGGAGGCAATCACACGTTTCGCGAAGGAGACGCTGGAGAAGGGCAACGATAACGTTGGCGTCCAGGTATTCCGCAGGATGGGGACCCCGTCGCTTGTGGCGGTCAATGCCGCATTGAAAGGGTTCCCGTCCAAATACTGGCATTTGGGCACCTTTGACGGGTGGGAGAAGATCAGCGCGGAATCGCTCCTCGACCGCTGCTCGGTCGCGGCGAGCGCGTGCCGCCGCTGCTTCATAGGGTGCGGCAAGACGAGCGAGGTCAGGGAGGGCAGGCACAAGGGGCTGCGCCTCGAGGGGCCCGAGTACGAGACGATCTACACCTTCGGGGGCCTCTGCATGGTCCATTCAATCGAGGAGATCCTCTACCTGAACGATATCTGCGACCGGCTGGGCATGGATACTATCTCCGCAGGGAGCCTGTGCGCCTTTGCCATGGAAGCGTACGAGTCGGGCCGCATCACCGAGAAGGTCCTTTGGGGCGACGCGGACGCGGTTGCGGGCCTGCTTGCCGATATCGCGAGCCGGCGCGGCCTTGGGGCAGTGCTTGCCGAGGGCATCCGCCACGCCGCGCGGACATGGGACATGGAGGACGTGGCCGTCCACGTGAAGGGACTCGACCCGGCGGGCTACGACCCGAGGGTGCTGAAAGGCATGGGCCTCGCCTTCGCGACAGCGGACCGGGGCGCGTGCCACCTGCGGTCCACCTTTTACAAGGCGGAGATGGCGGGCATGATCGCACCGGAGCAGATGGAAGGAAAAGCGAAGCTTTTCCTGGAATTCGAAGACCGTTTCAACATCCACGACGCCCTGATCGTCTGCCGGTTCTACCGCGACCTCTATTGGGACTGGTCGGTCCTCGCCGCCATGGTGAAAATGACGACGGGCCTCGCCCTCGACGAGGCGGGGCTGCGCAGGATCTCCTCCACCATACAGGACGGGACGCGCCGGTTCAACCTCCGCGAAGGCATGACGCCTGCCGCAGACACGCTGCCGAAAAGGTTCTTCGACGAGCCTCTGGGCGATACCCGCAAGGTGCTGAAACGGGAAGACCTTCAAAAGATGCTGGGTGACTACTATGCCTTGCGGGGATGGAGCGCCGACGGGATCCCGCGGTAAAAGATTGAGTTCCCTTTCCAACCGGACCGGGACGCCACGGGGTGTGAAAGACGCGCCCGTCCTTATACGAGAATCAGCCTCATCCTGGACCCCGAAAAAACGCTTGCATAAAAATGAAGAGTATTTTAGTCTTCGTATCGTACGAAGATCGCACCATCGGGGAATGCGGCTCAGGCTCAAAGCGCGCAAAGGGGTGTGGGGACCGAAAGAAAAGTTCGGCGCGGCAGTCGCCGGACGCAAAAAATAACATGAGACCAAGGAGGAGAAGATGCGGAGCAAATGGATACCGATAATCTGTCTATCGTTGATTACCGTGTTGTTTCTGTCGGGCTCGCTTTTCGCGGAGCAGAAAACAATCAAGGTGGGAGCGGTCTATCCGCTGACGGGGAACATTGCCTCGACCGGTCTTGACTGCAAGCGGGGGGCAGAGCTTGCCGTGGATATCATAAACGGCAAGTACGATCTCAGCCTCCCCCTGGCAAAAGCCGAAGGGCTGCCCAATTTAGGAGGGGCAAAGATCGAGCTGATTTTTGCGGACACCAAGGGGGACCCGAGGAACGGCATGTCCGAAGCGGAGAGGCTCGTGAGCCAGGAGAAAGTCGTGGCAATGATCGGGGCGTATCAAAGCTCGGTTACCAAAACAGCGAGCCAGGCCACGGAAAGGCTCAAAATACCGTATGTATGCTCTGATTCTTCATCCCCTACCCTGACCGAAAGAAATTTCAAATATTTTTTCAGGGTCAGCCCTCATGATGCGGGCTTTGCGAAAGACCAGTTTCAGTTCCTGAAAGACCTCGAAAAGAAAACCGGCCAGAAAGTCGCCACTGTCGCCCTTCTTTATGAAAACACCGAATTCGGCTCCAATGTCGGAAAAGCCGCGGCCCAATATGCCAAGGAATTCGGCTACAAAGTCGTCGCCGATGTCTCGTATGCAGCCAATGCGACGGACGTGACAAGTGAAGTCGGCGCACTGATAAAGGCAAAACCGGACGTGCTGATGCACGCCTCCTACATTACGGATGCCATCCTTTTCACCAAGACCTTCAAAGAAATGAATTTTGCTCCGAAGGGCATCATGACCTTTGCCGGATACATCGAGCCCGCCTATCTGCCCGCAGTAAAGGCGGATGGCAATTACATTATCGTCAGATCGACTTTTGCCCTCGACCTGGCGAAAGGGAAACCGCTCGTCGCGCAGGTAAACGAGCTTTTCAAGAAAAAATACGGCATCGATATGAGCGAAAACGCCGCCCGCAGCTTTGCCGCTCCGTTTGTGCTTGCAGACGCCATCAACAGGGCCAAGTCGACAAAGAGCGAAGATATCGTCAAGGCGCTCCTTGCGACGAACATACCCGGCGATCAGATGATCTATCCGTGGAAGGGGATTAAGTTCGATCCGAAGACGCACCAGAACATCTATGCAAGGGGCACGCTCGTCCAGATCCTTGACGAGCAGTATGCGACCGTATGGCCGTTCGATGCGGCGGCGAAAAAAGTGGTATGGCCTTTTCCCGCATGGAAAACGAGGAAGTAACAAGCCCGCAGCGGGAGGAGGACGAAGAGAGTGCCTGAACAACTGTTGCAGCAAATTGTGAACGGCCTGTTGATCGGCTTGATGTATTCTCTCATCGCCATTGGGCTCACCCTCATATGGGGTGTG
>Ga0326727_10012584_pt1 | contig 19194 bp, 15 predicted proteins | sample MB2enrmetagenome_FD_207643 | JGI IMG/M metagenome (GOLD analysis project Ga0326727, IMG submission 207643) | Lab enriched peat soil microbial communities from McLean, Ithaca, NY, United States - MB29MY | ecosystem: Environmental > Terrestrial > Soil > Wetlands > Peat | place: USA: New York...
ACGAGGACCTGGGGCGTTACAAGATGTAGGGATGCCCAAGATCAGAGTGTTGCAAAGAGCGCGTTCGGTCTTAACCGGACAGGCATCTACTGCCACAAGTTAAAAATAATTGGTGCCCGGAGGGGGACTTGAACCCCCACGACCTTGCGGTCTGCGGATTTTAAGTCTGATATTATAGTTTTTGCAGGGATTTGCAGAATGTCGCACAGTGTTTATATAGTATTGATAATACGGATAGTTATTCCGTCAACCGTCTCGCATAATGTTGCAAAATGTCGCACAATTGTCCGGTACAAAGTATCCCCACAAGTATCACCAGAAAGCCTGCGGACTTCTTTAAATAATGTGAAATCTAGATCAGGCGGTGTGCCCAGTGGGGCCATTTCTGGAACTGGTAGGGTGCATGACAACGGTCAGGCGCTGGGTGCGTGTATGAGCCGCCGTTCTCGTTGCTCCGAAACCGTCTCTGGGCCAAGGGCGCCCAATGGTCACTGCTGTATCCCAAGTGCGAGTCGCCTCCTAGCTTCGTTATTGCCCAGCGCTGCAGCCTGACGATAGAGCTCATTAGCACGTTTTAGGTCTTTCGGAATCCCTTGACCCCTCTCATATAGCCAACCCAAATCAAACATTGCAGACGGATTACCTGTATCCGCAGCTGCATGAAACCAGTGTGCGGCCGCCTGATTATCTTGCGCCACCCCGACACCTAGTGAGTACATGCCGCCGAGTTGAAGCATGCCTCGTGGATCACCGGTCTCCGCTGCCTTTCGGTACCAGCGGATGGCCTCTGTGTCATCCCTGTTCACGATTACACCAGCCGAGTATATCTCTGCCAGTTCGACCATTGAATTAGCGTCGCCTGCAGTTGCGGCTTCGCGGAAAAGGGCAAGAGCTTGTTCGGACCTACCTGTGTTTAGTTCCGCAGTCGCTTTATCGTAAAGTAGGTGAGGATCTTGCACGTTACCGTCTTGCTGCTTCCGTATAGTAGCCGTCTGCTCTTGAGTCAACGGCTGTTCCCAAAGTAGTACCCAGACAGAGTCGAGTGGTTTGTGGAACAAAAAACCAAAGAATAGCGCGATAACCACTAAACCGACCGCTATTGAATACCGCATCGGGCCAATTCTCTGTTTCTGGGTACCATTAACGCTCGTGGTCGGAGGAACATCACCCAACGCCGATTCCAACGATCTTACAAACTCGTTGCATGAGGCATATCGATCCTCACGGCGTCTATTCAATGCTCGAAGAAATACGCCATCCACGCGAACAGGCAATTTGGAACTCTCAACATGCGCAGAGGGGCGGTCGCCATACACGATGGAATGCAGGACCGACGCGGGCGAATCGCCCTTGAAAGGTCTGGTCCCGGTAAGCATTTCAAAGGCAATTACCGCGAGCGAAAACTGGTCTGATCTGCCGTCAATACTCCCCACTTCGATTTGCTCGGGAGACATATAGCTGGGGGTCCCTACTCCGAATCCCGTACGCGACTGTTCCTGCGCTGTCACAATCTTTGCGATGCCGAAGTCGACAACCTTTACTATCTTTCCATCCTGAAGAAGAATATTCGCTGGTTTTACATCGCGATGTACCACGCGATGTACGTGCGCGTAATCCAGCGCCGATGCGATCTGGCGCAAGATATCCAGGCTTTGTGCGTGTGTTAACCGAACGCCTGAGTCGAGCACTGTCTGCAAAGATGGTCCCCAGATACGCTCCATGACTATGTAAGTCTGTCCTTCGTACTCGCCCAGGTCGAAAATTGTGATAATTCCAGGATGCGATAATAAACCAGCCATATGAGCTTCCCGAAACAGACGCTCACGCAGAAAGGCTGCATCCTTTCCGCTGCCAAGAGAGTGCAACTGAATTACCTTGATCGCAATTTGCCGGTGAATAGCGGGATCGTTTGCTCCATAAACAATCCCCATTGCTCCACGGCCTATCACTTCCGTAATCCGGTAACGGCCAAATTGCCTCTGAGATGATTGGTCTTCTTGCAGGAAGAACTGAGCGTCACCATGTGCGCAGAGCAGGCTCTCGACTTGCCGTAAAACCTCCGTGTCTTCAGCACACTCCGCTTGGAGGAATAACAACCTAGCGGATTCTGGGCGTTTCAGTGCTTCATCGAAAAGAAGACGAACTCGCCGATATTGTTCCGATGTCATGGCGGCAGGCCAATCTTAAAGTTGTCAACTATCCCTGGGGTTCATGATTCTGGACACGTTGCCATATTGCTCACTTCGAAGTGCCGCTCAGGCGGTTGTACAACCAGGAACGAGCGAACTCCCAATCGCGGCGAACCGTTATCAAAGAAACATCCAGAAGTTCCGCAACCTCCGCCTCGGTGTGGCCTCCGAAGTAACGAAAAACGACAACCTGCGCCGCGCGAGGATCGAGTTGCTGCAGATCGTTGAGGGCCTCGTTGAGTGAAAGCACGTCAACGCTCTGCTCCGCAGCGCCGATCTGGACATCGTCGAGGCAGACCCGCACGGCGTCTCCGCCTCGCTTTCCCGCGTGTTCCGACCGTGCATGATCGACCAGAATTCGCCGCATTTGTTCGCTAGCAAGAGCGAGAAAGTGTCTGCGACTGGAGATCGGGAGTGGGTCGGCTCCCATCAGCCGCAGATATGCCTCGTTGATCAACGCCGTAGCTTGAAGAGAATGCCCCGGCCGCTCATGCGCCAAGCGATTGGCGGCTATCCGGTGCAACTCTCCATAAACCAATCTCACAGCCCGCTCCGCAGCGTCTGAGTCTCCCCGCTGCATGAGGTTCAGCAGGACGGTTAACCGCGATGGGTTAACTTCAGGCTGCTCTGTCGTCTTCAATTCCATGTGTGTACCAGTATACAGCCGAATCCATGACCGCTGAATGCTATTTAACTCCTTTTTATTCAATGTGTTGTAAATCTCTTACGAAACCTACCGTCCTTAAGTGCTAAAATGCGGATGTTTTCTAATCAATTTCCAGTCTTGTATGAGCATTTTCCCGGGCCGTATTCGCTAATTCATGCAGGGGGCGAATATGATTCACGGATTTCAACATCGGCATATCTGCTTCGGATACAGCATCGCTATTTGGTGCGCCATTTTGTTTGCGCTCATGACGTTCAATCTGGACGCACCGATCATGGCCTCGCCGCTGCCCGCGCTAGCAGCCCTGGGAAATGCCAACGCTGCCCATCAAGTTTCCCTTGGCCAAACCAGAGATAAAGTCATCGCGATCCTGGGACAACCCGATAGGATCGTCGATCTGGGTGCCAGGGTCATATATGTGTACAAGGGCCGGAAAATCGTATTTACCGACGGTAGAGTGACCGACCTCGGCACCGGCACTCCGGTCGGCCAGACGCTTCAAGAGTCTGCCAGCTCTCTCAATCAGTTTCAGGATACCTTTGCGCACGACCCAGTGCTCAATCGCAAATTGTGGAGCACGGACACTGCGCTCCTCCGGTCAATTGCAGGGATCGTCAGTTCTCCTGACTCTGCATGGATCGAGCCAAGGCTCGGGTTCACCTCTTCCGGTATGCGGGTGTCCGGCATCACCGGCACCTACCAGTTCACCGGAATTCAATCCAACGAGAGCTTCAGGGCGCCATTCACGCTCAGAGCCACAGCCGAAGGCACGATTTCACATGGCAACCCCTTTGCGCTCTTCCTGGTAAGCGGCGACCTGCGTCAACTTGTTTCTATTAGAGGCACTCTTAATGCCAGCACTGGCTACCAAGGCGTGTGGGTAACGGTGAGGACCAATGGCCAGTCGAAGCCGGACTTCAAAATATACGAGACACCCACGACAGGCAATTGGTACAGCATTGGCATCACTATCGACAGCGGCGGAAACGCGTCCGTTACCTTTTCAACCGCGGATGGAAAGCAACTGGCTTTCTACAGGATCGCCGGCCTCGGCACAGGTCCTTTCTACGTCATACTGGCGCAGCGCGAAGGCGCGCCCTATTCGGTTGGCGCAAACGAAGCGATATGGCGTCAAGTCTCGCTGAGCTGGCCAACAGGCTCCAGCGACTCAGTTGCCCTCGGCGAACAACAACCCGGGGTAGAAAACGCTACTCAAGCAGGGCTGCGTTGTCTGGGATCAGGCGACCCCGCGGTTAGAAATGAGATTCATGGTGTAATCCGAATCCTCGGCGGATCAGGTTCGTTCGCGGGAATGTCGTCCGGCAAGAGACTCCTCACTGTTCACCATGGTAGTCAACTTGTTGGCTCGATACGGCTGCATGTTGTCAACGAAGGCAAGCCCGACGCAGTGGCGCCATTGATCGGCACGGTCTCATGGGGCGACCCCAGCCATGCATTCTGGATGGTTGCGTCATGGGTACGGACGGGAGAACAGGACTTGGATGCCCAGGTCCGGATTACAGTGCCTAACAAACCGGGAACATATCACATCCTGTTTGCAATGCAGCTTGAAATGAGCGGCTCCAACGTCGCTTCCGGTACCAGTTGGGCGATTCATCACGATACCTGGGACGATGGCAATGAGATCGCCCAGTTCGGTCTCTCGCAAATCTTACAGGCACAGCACGAAGGCTGTACTACGGACCGGTGGCTCACAACCAGGGGTTACGAGCTCATCGCAGTTCCGGCCGATGCCATCACGCTCCAGGTCATCTGAGGCAGTGGAATGCTGGAGGACTTATTCGGTCCGTGTTCGATCGCAGGAGTGCATCGGATCAGGTTATCCGAACAGGGTGAACAACAGGGGAGGGCGAACTATGGCAAACACCCCGCACAAAACCTGGACAATGAGCGGCTCTAAACTGGCAATCCTATCTGCATTTGGCAATCTTCTGAATAGCATCAATGATTGCACCTCGAAAGGACGCAGAACGGCGAATGGCGGAGTGAATGGAAGTCTCAGCAGCACTGTCGATGGCGTGATTGGTGACCTTTGTTTGAGCATAGTGATTGTTCCTAGCGGGGTGGTGTTGGAGTTTACCCTTCAGCAATCCTTCACGGTCACGCCGAATCCGTAACGCAAGGGTGCCTGCGTTTAGCGCCGGAACGATCACGCAAATGCTACAGGATTACCAGGCTGGTTAAGGGAGGAAGAAATGTTCAGACATGGTCCAAGGTTTGTTAAGAAACTCACAGGATTTGTCTTACTGGTTGTGATGGGCGCGGCGCTCTCGATGAATCCGGTTGCCGCGCAGGTATTTGGCGGGAATTGGCCTACAAAAATCCCTAAACCGCAAATTCCGAAGTCGGTAGAAAACCTAGCGATTAAGGCAGCCGCCGAAAAGCTGTATCCCTGGCTGGAGAGAAACCGACCGGTGATACGAGACTCGAGCACTGAGTTTCCGCTTGTGGATCAGTTACCCGGTCCACCTTTCAATCCCGTTAGTGTGCCTGAGGCCGTTTGGTCGAGGTCGCTTACGGCCTCGGATTACCAAACGATTTCGCTAGCACCCGGCGATTATTCGCTGCCCGTTCAACTCTACTGTATGCATTTCGCAGGAGGCTCAGGAAACGGCTTCACATACCTGCTGGGTCCGTTTCGCGGGACGAGGGCACGCATGATCCGGACGCTGATTGCCCGCGGGAGTATCCGGCACCTGCCACGCATGAAAGTCCAGGTTCTCGCATGGAACCTCCAGGCTGGCCTAAGCTACGAGCGGCTGGACCCGGCAAGCCGGGCGCTCTTTGACCAGGTTATCCCCGAGTTCAGAGGCGAACTAGGGCCAGGGTTTATCGAGAGCGTTCAGCAGTACTGGCAAGAGCTGGCGCGAACTATTCCACACCTGCCATCGTTTGACGAAGCCATGAGCAAACTCGGCCCAGCGGACAAAATTATTCAGAGCTATCAGGCGGTCCAGCAGACGATTCTTCAGGATGCAGGGGACTACCAGCGGATGATGCAGCATCTGCTCTTTATTCAGTTAGGTCCCGAAGGCAGGCGCACAAGGATCAAGCCATGGAGCATTGTCGCGCCCGGCATTTATGAGCGGATGATCACCGAGGGCTTTGCCATGAGCCCAGGAACCATCGAAATCCGTGTGATGTCGTCGGTTGCGAGCGCTGCTACTGTCGAAGTTCCATTTGGCAATGTGATCGGCTATCCGCCTGTTTGCGATGATTGTCAAACGCCATTGGGAGGTGCTCTCCCTGACAAATCAGCGCTAGAGTACAATTCATTCTCTACTCCGCCTCCCCCCGCCGATACTCCGACTCCGCCGATTGGTCCTCTGACCTGCTCTGATTCACGCGTCAACAACAATATTCATGGGTTTATCCGAATTCAGAAAGGGAGTGGCGTATTCAAGGACATATCGCCAACAAACAAGACTATTGTTGTTACTCCAGAAAGTTCCCTGTCTGGAACAGTGGCTTTACTCGTGCGCAACGAAGGAAGCCCCGGAGCAGTGGCTCCGCTTATCGGCACACCCTCCTGGGGTGACTCAAGAACCGGTTTCTGGACAATTGCAGGATGGTTTAATACAGGGGAAGGAACCGTATCCGCGCCAGTCCAATTAGTGGCCCCGAACAAACCCGGAACTTATTACATTCTTTTTGCAATGCAGTTAGAAATGGACGGAGCGAATGTAGCCTCGGGTACGAACTGGGCTGTGAATCACAATGTATGGGGAGATGGCAACGACATCGCCCAATTCACGCCGGCACAAATCACTGAGGCACAACACAGAGGATGCGCCGTTGATGCATGGCTTATGCAGAATGGATCCCAACAGACTGCGGTACCGTCAGATGCTATAGCAGTTATAGTTGGCTCCGATACTGAACAGGGATCAGCCGCCCCGCCGACCATTGAACTGGGCCAGACCATCGATCAGGTGACCGCCGGCTTCGGGCAACCTCTGAGGGTGGCCAAGCTGGGAGTGAAGACGATCTTCTACTACAAGGACATGAAAGTAACCTTCACCAACGGAAAAGTCAGCAACGTTGAGTAAAGCGTTCGCGCAGCCAGGATTGGACACGGACCGAGAGATGGAAAGGAAGAAGAGGACCCAATGAGCATTTCAACCCTTTACAGAGCCAGCAGTAAGCTCATAAACCTAAAGGAATGTTGTACGCGCTACCAGCTTCGTACAACGGGAATGGTAAGCCGGAGTGGTTTTGACGGCGCAAGCTGTCAGACGGCCTCAAAAACGAAAACACGGTGAAATACATCTCAGTTGCTTTGATCCTCCCATCATGGAGTTTTTCGATGCCCGCTGAGATGACATAAGTACGGAGGAACCCCATGGACTTTCTCAATGGTTTGTTTCATCTCGTAATCTTTCTCGCTGTCGTCGCGGCCGTTGTCGCATGGATCTCTTACAACAGGCTTCAACGCGCAGCTCAGAATGTGAAGGAAAAGAACTCCAATGTTCAGATCGCTCTTAGCAAGAAGATATCGGAAATCAACCAACTGCTCACCATGGTTAAGGGATACCAGGAGTTCGAGCAGTTTACCCAACTCAAGGTCTCTGCCGATTCAGGGTCGGCGGGCATGGCGACGGCTTATCAGCAATCCAACACCACACTGATGGCCGTCCAGACAATGGCGCAGCGCTTTCCTGATCTGCGGGCCAGCGCACAATATCATCGCATGATCGACTCGATTCAGAACTGCGAGGCCAACATCCAGCAGAACCGCATGATATATAACCAGGCGGTTAAGGACTACAACTCGGTCTGCCTTTCGATCCCGACTGTTTTTTATTCCCGCATGCTCGGCTTCCCACCCGCGCCCTATCTGGAATTCGGCACATCTGGGCTGCAGAACGAGAATTTTCTGCGCGAGTTTAAAACCGACGACGGAGAGCGGCTGAACCAGTTGCTCGGCCAGGCAGGCAGCGCTCTTGCCAATGCTGGCAAGAGTCTCATGGCGCACGCAGGACAGATTGGCAAGAGTGTGAGCAGAGGTGAGCCCGCAGCGCTTAGCTCGGCATTCAGATGTTCTCAATGCGGCAATTCGATAGGGCCAGACTCGATGTATTGCGGGAGTTGCGGCAAGGCAGTGAGGAACTAGTGATGACGAACAGGACCACCTGAGACGTGGCGCTGGAAGGATTATCCATTATGCGACTGGCGACGAGGAGTGCACAACCGCATCGCCATCATATTAATGGGCGTTCTTGGGATACGCTGTTGGTCTTCAGACATTTGGAGGTGCAAGATGAAATACAGAGTCGGCAAGTGTGTTGCTACGGCGATCTTACTCACTGCGTTAACGGTGACAAATGTACTGGTTGCACAAACCGCCGGCCCCGCCTCCTGTTACAGTTCATTACTCTCCGGATCGCCCCCTACGCTATCTGCGAGCGTTCAAAGTATAAACAGCAACGGGACAATTGTGATTAATGGAGTGGACAGTGCGCAGCCGACTACCCCGTTTCAATGGGTCTGGGGTGATGGCTCAACAACATCCGGCTTCTTCCCCGAGCAACATGTATATTCAAACACCGGTCAGAATTATGTCATAACAATAACAGTGACTGAGAATAACGGGACGAACCAGCAATTCTCATTACCAGTCTTTTTCACCGCACCTGTAATTACGCAGCAGACCTTGCCAGACGTTTCTTTCCAAATTCCGTCACAGACTGTTCAGTTCCAGACGCACTGGCCGTACCCGCTGCCTACAGATGTAACCTACTTCAACGACGCTTCCTTTTCGATGTACTCACGATCGGACGTCGCATACATTCTCGCGGCAGTCTCGTCTATCGACTACAACTTCGCGAACAACAACGACTTCCTGCTCAATGGGGTATTTTCAATTGACATGCTGGAGGTAACGGATTTTGGTGGTGGAAGCTCATACTGGTATACAACGCCGATGTCTGTAGGCTACGGACCAACCATAGTGAGCCCATCACCTCAGTGGTACATTCTCTTTAACGAAATCGGGAAAGATACAGCACTTAACACACCCGTGAGCCTGCCTTTTGGCGGCAATACCGATGGCAACGCCAGCGAGATTTACTCAGAGACGATGGGAGACATTTTCAGTTATTCGTCAGGATGTCAATTGATCAGTAGCGCAGCTTCGTATGGTATAGGGTCCGACGTCGTGACGGATATGCAAAATTCCATGCTTGCTGGTGCCGCTAATTTGCAAGCGAATTTCAACGCATACGTCACTGCAGGTGCGCCCTTCAGTTTATGGAACCCATACAACGGCGGTACTGACCCGACACTCGGCACCGTGAATACACTTGCCTGGAAATTTATTGAACATACAGAAATGCAGGGGCAGGGATACCAGATTCCCATGAATCGCCTCATGAAATTTCTACAGATGTTCGACTCATCGATGCTGGCGAGCTATGCACCCCAAAGCAATACCCAAGCTGCCGCGACATTTCGATCTACTCTAATGGTCGCCGCCCTTTCCTACGCGTTTTCAGAGGACTTGCGTAGCGAATTTGAAGCTCTGAATTTTCCTATCGACGATACGACCTTTGAACAGCTCTACCAGATGGCATCAGGCGGATTGTTGCTCCCGACGGTGACGGTGACACCGTCCTCGTCGAGTATTACGACTGTCCAGTCGCTGATGGTAACGGTAGCTGTCAGCGGTGGTAGCGGCAATCCCATGCCCACCGGTTCGGTGACCCTAACCGGCGGCGGTTACACCTCCGCGGCGACAACGCTAAGCAGCGGAAGCGCAACCATCAACGTTCCCGCTGGATCGCTTGCGATTGGCAGCGACACGCTGACAGCCAGCTACACCCCTAACTCCTCTAGTTCTTCGACATACAGCACTGCCACAGGCACATCTTCCGCGATCACAGTAACCCAGGCGAAGATCACGCCCACGGTGACGGTGACGCCGTCCTCGTTGAGTATTACGACTGCCCAGTCGTTAATAGTAACGGTAGCTGTCAGCGGCGGTAGCGGTAATCCCACGTCCACCGGTTCGGTGACCTTGACCGGAGGCAGTTACACCTCCGCGGCGACAATGTTAAGCAGCGGAAGCGCGACCATCAACATTCCCACTGGATCGCTTGCGATTGGCAGCGACACGCTGACAGCCAGCTACACCCCTGACTCCTCTAGTTCCTCGACATACAACACTGCCACGGGCACATCTTCGGCGGTGACGGTGACCCAGGCGAAGACCACGCCCACCATCACCTGGAGCCCTCCGGCTGCCATCACCTACGGTACGGCATTAAGCACAATACAACTGGACGCCACCTCCAGTGTCACCGGATCGTTCTCCTATTCACCGCCACTGGGCACAGTCCTGACGGCTGGTTCGCAAATGCTCACTGCGAACTTCACGCCCACGGATTCGACGGATTACAACACCGCATCAGCAACCGTTTCGCTGACGGTGACCCAGGCCATGCCCACCATTACCTGGGCCACACCAGCGGCAGTCACCGTTGGAACCGCGCTCAGTGCTACGCAGTTAAATGCCACGGCCAATGTTCCTGGCACGTTTGTCTATAGCCCCGCGGCTGGAACTGTGATGTCCACTGCTGGAAACGTAACACTCTCCACCACCTTTACTCCCACGGATACGACGGACTACAACAGCGCCTCCACAAGCGTTGTTCTCATAGTTATAGCTGCGCCGACGGCCACATTTACCCTTGCTGGGACATCTGTGACTGTTACGCGAGGCGCGACCACCGGAAACACCTCAACCATTACAGTGACACCCATCGGAGGATTCACCGGTAGCGTAGCGCTGACGGCCGCCGTCACAACCAGCCCCACCGGCGCTCAGTATTCGCCCACGCTGAGCTTCGGTTCCACCACCCAGGTGAGCATTACCGGCACAACGGCTGGAACAGCGACGCTCACCATCGCCACCACAGCAGCCACCAGCAGCGCTCTGTCAACCCCCGCGCGTCCAGGGGCTCGCTGGTACACCACAGGCGAAGCGGCCCTAGCCTGCATCCTGCTCCTCTGTGTTCCTGTAAGGCGGCGTAGTTGGAGGACCATGTTCGGCATGCTCGCGCTCCTCATCGCGCTCGCAGGCGGCGTGCTTGCATGTGGCGGTGGTGGCGGGGGCGGTGGCGGGGGCGGCGGCGGGGGCGGCGGCATCTCCGGCACAACTTCGGGAGCCTACACCATAACCGTCACAGGTACTTCTGGTTCGACAATTGTAACCGGTACGGTTGCCCTCACCGTGCAGTAGTTAATAACTGAGCAAGCGGCCGCGTCCCTCTTGAAGATGTACGGCCGCGAGGACTGGATGCAGCTACGAGCCTCGAGAGGAGGACAACTGATCTGATTACCGCTCTTGGCATCGCAGAGTCTACGTCACATATGCAATAGCGACAGGTCAGGGGCACCATTGCGATGGATGGCGTTGCCGGTTAACGATCACGGTTGAGCATGTCAGTTCGCAGGTAGATGCAGGATGCGGGGCAACCCGTAGATTCGTTGCCGGTTAACGATCACGGTTGAGCATGTCAGTTCCCTTAACAAGATGGAGCCGTTCGACAGGATCGGCAGCCAGTTGTCGAAGTTCTGGAGAAAAGCCGCCCAAGGCGAAGAGAATGTATGTGGGCTTTTCCCGCCAGCGAGCCTCGGGCAGGCTGGCGACCTTGGCTTGCAGGGCGCTCAGGTCACTGAGCCTCGTGATTCGGTCGGTGCGCCACTTGCATTCCCCGAAGAGAAACGTTCCATTATCGAGTTCTGCGATGAGGTCGATCTCCGTGCGGCCGTCCCGGCTCCAGTACCGTGCCATCCGGCGAACATTGAGCCCGAGGCGTTGTTGCGCGTTCCGTTGGAGCCACTGACCGCAGATTTCCTCGAAGACCGACCAGCCCATGTAATCGGCCAGCCGTGGAGCTACCTGTTCGGCGTAAACCGAAGTTGGGTCGGAAAATTGCAAGGCGCTGGCGAGCGGCGCAACGAAGCGATACCAGAAAGCCAGAAAAGGATCGGCAACGCGATAAATTGCCCTGCGGTCGGAGCGTTCGCCGAAAGGGAACTCGCGCCGAATCCAGCCCAACTCCATCAGTGTGCGCAGGGAAGACGAAAGGGCTCCGCGCTCCACGCCGATCAACTGCTGAATGCAATTGAACTTTGTCTCGCCGCCGGCAATCGTAGCAAGGATGGCATTGTAGGGCGCCGGATCGCGGATTTGTTCGCTGCCAAGGAGGAACCGCACTTCGTTTTCAAGGATCGCGCGCGGCTGCATCAGCAGCGTGACAATCTCTTCAGCTGGAGGGCGCGATGTGTCGACTAACGCGTGGTAGCGCGGCGTTCCGCCGAAGACACCATACATCAGCAGTTTCTCGTTCACGCCATAGTGGGGGCTGTCTGCGTAGAAAGCGGCCACGTCTTCGTAGTGAAGCGGATCGAGATGAAAGATTCCGGCGTTGAAGCGCCCGAAGAGGGGAGCGTTCTCTTGCCCGAGAGCTGCCATGGCCGAGAGCTGAGACCCGCACAGAACCACGAATAGAGGAGAATGTATGCCCTCGCGGTCCCACCAGGCTTGCAAGATAGAGGGCAACTCCGGCGTCTGGCTAACCAGGTAAGGGAACTCGTCAAAGATAAGAGCAAAGCGGCCTGCGGCCTTCTTCCGTGCCTGAGACTGCTGCGAGGCGAAGCGGAGAAGGGCGTTCCATGAAACAGCAATTTCCTCGGCGGCAACGCCGTCCGAGGGCAGGGCTGCGATCAGTTGGCGGGCCAAGGTCTGGCGCTGCGTCGAGGCGGTAGACTGCTCAGCCAGATAGTAGCAGTGGGGCTTTTCTCCTTCGTCTCCACTTACGCCGGCCGTGAAGAAGCGCTGCAAGAGAAATGTCTTGCCCAACCGCCTACGTCCATACAGGAGCAGCATCTGCCCACCTGCTCCGTGGCGCTTCCAGGCGCGATCCAAGGCTGCGAGTTCGAGCGTCCGGTTGTAAAAGGGATCGGGTTTGATGGTCATGCCGGGCATTGTTAGGACGTTGCCTTCCGTCCAGATTATGATTATGAGGTGTCACTTTATAAAATGTCAAGTCGTGACCAGAGAGATGCCTAATGCGCCGTGGCAGACGGGGTTGGGGGATGAGCACTGGCGCTGACACGATCTTGACGTGGGCTCCGATAAACCTCGCAATCTCCGCATCGAGGAGTGAAAGAACGTCATCCAGTCCCATGCCGAGATTAGAGCTCTGACCCGCTGCACGGGCCTGGCCGGTTCTCTTTTCTCCATCCGGCGCACGGTTCGACTTGTTGTGGTTTATTCAGCTTGAATCCATCACCTGTTCATGCAATAAATCCACTACACCCCTGGCGTTCCCTTCACGAGAACTCCTTTGAGTACCAACGGTTAGCACATTCCGTTCTAAGAACATACATGTCTGATGTAAACTACATTACGACGAGGAATACCACATGCCCACTGCGAAGAAGAACACACCCCGACCGAAGCGCAGAGTCGTTGCTCCCGCAGACAAGCGTACTCAACTTCGGTTGACCGTCGATTCCAGATTCACCAAGAGCTATTTCAACCAACTTTTTGCTGTGCTTAAAATCAGGAGAAAGAACGCTCTCGCTGAACACATCATCATGAGTTTCAAGAGCAAGGCCGCTCAGGCGCAACTTGTTGGGTTCTACAACGGTTTGTGGCTGAACATTCCATTTCAGAGTATCGACACCGCATTCGTTTTTCCTTTGACCTACGAGATTGCGGATGAACTGGAGAGAGTTGGCGGGGAGATTCTCTGTGGAGTAAATAAATCCAAGACATTTCGCGTGATGGTAGCCTATTTTGCCTTCGTAAATAAACTGAAGAATCCAACACAGGCCGCAGTGGCATAGTCTATTCGTGACATCGCCAAGCAGGGAACGACCGCATACACGCGATGAATCGTGGCAGATCTGCTGCCAACGGGTTATGGCGCACGGATTGTGTTTTCGTGTAGGATGACGCGGTCTTGTTCAGTCTTGGGCTACCTGCCGCCTATTTCGTTGCCGCGCATGATGACTTTGTTGCGCAGCAGACGATATGCAGTCTGCCGGAGTTGAGCAACCCGGTCGATGATCTCCTGTCGCTTTCCCTCGTGAATCGATACCTTGAAAGACTGTTGGCCCGCGGGAGTCCTGAGAAGGGCAATGGTCAGAGTGCCGCTTACGTTTGCCTTCGGATCCGGGAGTTGAGACGCCTTCAGAAGCTCGACCAGTTGCCGTGCCTGAGCGGCCGGCTGGAGACAGGAAACTAGCTGCCGTGCATCTGCTTCATCAGTAAAGATCAAGTCATCCGCATCCTCAGTCTTGAGTCTGGATTCGATGGAATGCAATCGCGCAGCCTGGAGTTGGATAGGGTTCGCAAAGAGTTGTTGATGGTGGAGGGCGTTTTGCATCTCTGGGTCCGTGAATTGGACGAAAATGCCGTGTTGAACCGCACACATTGTGACCATCCGCTTCCACTCATCGGTACCGGCACAGGTAATTCGCGATCCATATTTGTGGACGGCCATCTCCAACCCGAAGACAATTGCCGCTTCATCCTGGGTGAGTACGGTCACGAGGCGCCCGCGGTCGATGACGGAAACCCTGCCGTTCAGCATGTATGACACGTCGCCGGTCTTCCGGTTGATCGTCCAGATTCGTGTCGTGACGATCTGTTTGGCAAGATTCTGTTCCCTCTGTTGAGCCGATTGCCTTTGCTGCGCAAAGTCTGCCCAGTCGGATTTCTGATTGTCCTCCGGCGGCGGACCGATATGCAGTTCGCTCACCTCCAGAGTCGCGTCGAGCCGCCGTTGATTCCGTTGGTCGGCATAGCGCCATCCACGAAGTTGGGCGGCAGCTCGCGCGTCTCCTTCGCCTGCCCTGTCCGCGACCCATGAACGGAGATCCTTCGGGAATGCTTCTAGCCGCCTCTTTTGAATAGACAGCTTGAAGGCTCGAACTTCAAGCACGGATTGGGCCGTAGCCTGGGATAGCAGGACTTTCTTGGCCGGCCATGTCAGAGCGGACGCACGAATCTCTTTCTTCTGTAGCCGTAAAACTTCACGAAGGTATTGCGTGCACTCCCTGCCGTCTGTTGTGAAGGCCTTGCACACCTCCCGTTGTCGATTCCGATACTGGTTATAATCCGCCATCAGAGAGCTACGTTCGGCGTGTCGTTGCGCATTGCGCTCCTCTCTCTCTGTGGTATTACGTCCGCCATGTTGTGCGGTATGTGGTTCGAGATGTGGAAGGGATGTTGAGGCTGGTGTCCATGGTCCAAGCGCAGTTTCGGTGGTTAGTCGGTTGATCTTACCTGCGAAGTTGTTGCGGAACACGTCGGACGCCTTTACCCCGATGTTGTGGTCGATGGCAAGGACTGTATATCCGCCCAGCTTTCCCTTCTCAAGTCTAAGATGGGCCTTGGAAAGAAGAAAATGGAGATGCTCCCATGTGACATTCCGTCGGGTAAGCAGTTTGCTAACGCTAGGGGCTACCTCTTGTTGAACGTAGGACTGTAGAGATTCTTCGTCGTGGTAGTGCTCAAACTGTGCAGCAGCACCCGTCGGGTGTTGTCGAGCGGTTCGAAGTGCATTGCGTTCGGAACGCGATGTGGGTACAGCCTGTTTCGATTCCTCATCCCAACGTGTCGGACCCGTTGTATGTGTCCAGCCATATTTCGCTTCGAGGACGCGCGCTGCGGCATCAAGCGTGAGCCAATTGCGAAATGGCGTCAGTGCCCTATATGTCTCTGGATGAACTTTGTTTACCATGATGTGGATGTGGAAGTGCGCTCTGTCATCGTGCGCGACAACTATATATTGATGGTCCTGGTAACCGAGTTTACGGAGAGTGTACAAAGCACAGACAGTCCATTGCTCTTTCGTCGGCATCTCTCCCGGCAGCCAGCAGAGTTCATAATGGCATACCGGGTCATCACATCGTCGATTCTTTTCTGCTGTTGCCTGCATGACGTAGGCGGCAGTATCGAAGTCCAGCAGATTGCTGGAAAGAAGTACGTCCCCTCTCAGAGAGGTTATGCCCGTGTCCGGATCGCGCTCAGTGGTTATGTATTGCGCAAGACGGCGAAAACTACTTCGTCCTGTACGCGTTCGTTTCGACACTTTGGCAATCATTCTTTCTCGATATGGAGAGAGATTACGTTCTTTACCTGTTCGCGTATTGCGGCGAGTGTGATGTTCAATTCGTGTCGCAGGTCATTGTCATTTCCGAAGATCTTTAATTGCTCTAGGCAATGTTTTTGCAGACCTCCGAGACGATTCAGTTCCGATATTGCATCCGTGTGTATTCGTGATCGGATGCGGATTCCTAATGCAGCACGGCGAATGTATTCGCTGAGTGTGAGCGCAGCTCTGTTCGCTTGTACGACGAATGTTGCCTTTTCCTCATCCGTGACACGAATGTCGATTCGTGAGGTGACGTTGCGTGCTCTTTTTGGTCTTGACATGCCATGTCTCCGAAAATGATGTGGGGTCTCGGGGCGAAGCCCTGAGCAAGATGCGCAACCATTTATCCGAGTAGCCGCAGGCGGATTGGAGAAATGGTGGTGAACACGCGCAACCCCGCAGGAGTTTGTGTGGACAGCGCCTACCTTGCCGTGCCTCTTACCTGATTTCGCACCACTAATAACATATACAAGTGATATAATAGACATACATTTAGTATAATGTCAATGTATGGATAATGAAGATCGTCGCAGGGTGCAGGTGTTCTCGTCACATAATCTTGAGGAGCTTCGTACATTCCTCAAGGAAAAGGCGAATGAACCCGTACCACAACCCGCTTCGTACATGATTGGCGGGATTGTAAGGGCGGTATTTCCTGAACTGTGTGCGTTGCGGGAAAGGGGATACTCGCTCAATATGCTGGTTCGTGTCTTTGAAGATAATGGCCTGAGAATCACCGCAACAGCTTTATCGGGCTACATGAAGAAACTGAATGGGGAGGCCGAGAAGGTGCTGGCAATCGAGGGTAGTAAAGGGAGATCACAACCTGTGACACCTGGTTCGGAAGTACGTGGACATTTGGCAATGAAGCCGGACGTAGAGCTGTAAGAAAGGGCAATGTATGGAGCAAGTGACTCTTGTGACGGGCAGTCAGGTAGCGTTAAGAGTTTGCAAGATGGGGAGACATACCAAATCGAATGGTGGCGTCGCACTGTGTTCAACATATCGTTGATAAAACTGCAACAGTGACCCCGTCAAGTGACGATCTGCACAACGTCATTTGGTGGATAAGGCCGAGATGGTACCAGACAGGAACAACATAACCGTGCAGGGCATTCGGGAGAAAAGTCAGACAGTTCTCCATCTCGGTGTGCTTGCTCGACTACATCATCGCCGGTAAGGGGCTGGAGATGCACCGGAGTGGAAAGAAGGTCATTGTGACCGTTACTTCCCATTCCCGGTATGCCTTCGCGAATCACTTCGACGCCGCAATGGACGGTGCCGCCAGGGAGTTCACTGCCACCCTCAATGAGGCATCGTCCAAGTGCGCGTAACGGGCTGTCATAGTGATCGTCTTGTGTCCGGCCAGCGTTTGGATAACCTTAAGATTCACGCCGCGCATGGCCAGCCTTGAGCAGAATGTATGTCGGCAGTCGTGCCACCTGAAGTTCGCTATCCCCGCGTACTCCAAGGCGGTGGTAAACCACCGTCGAGGGTTCTCGATCTTGAACACTCGATCAGTTTTCTTCGCGACCGGATTCCGTGCCTTCAACTCGGCAAACGCTGCCAAGACCTCCTCGTTCATCGGAATCGAACGGTCGCTATAGTTCTTCGTCCTACTCAGGCCAACCTCCCTCCGTTCAAAGTCCACCGCATTCCAGCACATCTTGTATTGTTCTGTCAGACGCATTCCCGTACCCAGGCTGATCGCCAGTTCAGGGAGGTGCTCAGGGAAATGTTCGGTGATGACTGCACACAGCCTCGCTTCCTCCTCATCTGTCAGCCAGCGGATACCACCGTTCTCCTCGTGACGTTGTCGGACCAGCCGGGCAGGGTTGCCGGTCACCTTCCCGTTACGGAGGGCCTCCCGGTAGATCAGGCTGAACAGTGCCCGGTACCTGTTTGAGGTTGCCGGTGTCTGGGTGTTCGCGGTAAGCCACGCGTCGATTTCTTCGGGCTTGAGCTGGTCGGCCACCCGTTCGCCGAAGTCGGGCAGCACCTTGGCCAGCCGGGAAATGATGTTGCGACTATCTCGATGGTGCGCTTTGCTGTATGTCAGGATCGCATCGGCTAGGGACTTGAACTTGACCCCAGCACTCTTCAAATTGTCAGGCAACTTCACCCCTGCCCGAATGTCCGACTTGCGCTTCTGATAGAGATCGATCGCATCGCCCTTGCGGCCAACCTTCTCCCGCTTGAGCCTCCCATCGACCCTGTACCTTATCCACCACACTCCACTGCCGGGAATCTTCTCCCAAACGCCGGTTGCTTTCGCTTGCACTTTCCGAGGCATTCTTACCCCCAGGTATCACCTGGAACCAAGTATCCCCTTATGTATCACCGGCGTCAAGTCGCACCGCTTCGCATCCCGAAACCGCACTTAAAAACGCCGTACAAGAGTCGATTATAACTACAACATAATAAATATGTTACATAAGCTAAATGTTTGGTGCCCGGAGGGGGACTTGAACCCCCACGGCCGGTTAAGGCCTGCGGATTTTAAGTCCGTTTTTCAGCGTTTTGCAGTCAGTCGCAAAGGGTCGCAAATATTTGAATAAGCCATTTACTATCATGTGTATACAAGCGACACAATGCTTGCAGCGCGTCGCAACAAAATGCAGAAAAGTCGAAAACGAACAGCCATCAAAACAGCCACTAGATTCGGTTATCAGGTTATGATGATACGTAATAGTACGGCACTACCCGCGATGATACGTTTTGGTTGCTTTTCAACCCAAGAGGGCGCTATGGAACTGACGGCAAAGCTGTTTCAGACCTACATAAAGGTGCTTCCCAAGACAAGTTGTTGGGAATACCTCGGGGCTAAGGATTCGCAAGGCTACGGCAGGATGTTCATCGGCGGGAAGGAGTGTAAGGCTCAAAGGGTGGCGTATCAGATGGAATACGGACCTTTGCCCCCGAAGGCCAGACTGCTCCATTTACTACCCGACGGGCAGTGCATAGGTCGGGCCTGCTGCAATCCAGACCACCTCAAGATACTTGAGTCCTTGTCCCACATTGCAGAATCCAAGACCCGAAAAACACCCCTCGGGGTCAATATCTGCAAGAACGGACATCGGATAACCGGGGACAACATCGTCACCGAAACCCGCCCGGACGGACGCATTCAAGAGAGATGCCGCAT
>Ga0326727_10012585_pt1 | contig 19193 bp, 17 predicted proteins | sample MB2enrmetagenome_FD_207643 | JGI IMG/M metagenome (GOLD analysis project Ga0326727, IMG submission 207643) | Lab enriched peat soil microbial communities from McLean, Ithaca, NY, United States - MB29MY | ecosystem: Environmental > Terrestrial > Soil > Wetlands > Peat | place: USA: New York...
CCCAATGCACGCCCGGATATAACGTACCCGGCCGGGTTCCGCTGATCTGGCTGACCCGAACCCCGGCCATTCCGCTGGGCACCACGACGATGCTCAGCCCCAACAATAACGGTGCCCACGCCAGCACCACCAGCGCCGCCGTGGTGCGCCAACGCAGCGGCTCCGGTTCTGAAGCCGTGGTGTCGCCCTGCGCTTGGGCACGGCGATACTTGGCGGCAATAAAGAGGTCGTAGATCACGATGGCAGCCGCAGCCAGGAACATCACCACGGCAATCGACAAAAGCAAGTACTTGAAGGTAAGCATGGTTTTCTCCTTAATTGGTTATTGCCGATCCCTGATTTCCCGGCGGGTGGCAGGCCTCGGCATCCCGTCCGCCGCATCGGAACTGCGCCGGGCCTGGGCCCGCGCCGATCCGAAGAAGAAATGGAACAAACCGCCAAACAACAACTCCTCCAGCAACAGGGCCACACACAGGGAGAAGAACATCGCCGCTGCCACCGTCATTACTGTCGTCGTGTTTTCCATAACTCCTCCTCGCCTGCGCCACTGACTACCGGCTCCCGCCGATGCCGGCCCCGGTCTGGGCCTCGGCCACGGTGACCGTACCGAAGATCTCAGCCGTTTCCTGATCCGCTGCGCCGCGGATTTCGACAACATCCCCGGGGCGAACCATTTCGAAGAGCTCTTCCAAGTCAGCCTTCGCCATCCGAATGCAGCCGTGGGAAGCAGCCTTGCCGATGGAGCGGGGAGCGTTCGTGCCATGGATGCCGTAGCCTTTCTGGCTCAGTCCAATCCAGCGGGTGCCGAGCGGATTCCTCGGCCCCGGCTCGATCACCGTCCCGGCGTGAAAATAAGTGGGCTTTACGACGCGATTGACGACCGCGAACCGGCCGGTGGGGCTGGGGCTAACCTTGGCGCCTACGGCAACCGGATACACCTTTATTACCCGGCCATCTTCCAGCAACGCCAGTTTCCGGTCCGGAATGCTGACCAGGATCTGGCGTTTCCCCGCGGTACCCGCCCTCTGGGCCGATGCGGCGCTCGCCGCCAGCACTATCAGCAGAACCAATCCCTTCACCCTGCCCGCCAGCTTCGCTTTGGTTTCGGTCATCCGCATCGCCGATCCTCCGTGCTACGCCCGGAGTAATGGCAAGCGGCCAACCTAATCGTATGTGATTGATTCTTTGCGGCTTATGAGAAATACGAGGACGAATTATTGTGTCCGGTGACAGACACTGTGTCAGGGGTGACACGGAAGCAGGCCGCCCGGGAACGAAGAATGCGAAACCTTCCCTTAAGCTTGCCTTAACCCGCAATTGGGCATATTGATAGAAACTATAATCGAGGACCAGAAAGGCAAGCGGGATCTCCGTCTTGATAAGCTTAAGAATATGCGGGTCTTGATCGTCGAGGACGAACCGCGACTGGCGGAGAATGTTGCGCGCAGCCTGCGCGAAAGCGCGGGATATGCAGTCGATTGTGCGCTGGACGGGCGCGAAGGCCTGTATATGGCACAGTCGAACGACTACGATCTGGTGATCCTCGACTTGATGTTGCCGCGCTTGGAAGGCATCACCGTGTTGCGGACCTTGCGGGCTGGCGGTTCCACCACCCCGGTTCTGGTGTTGACGGCGCTGGACGAGAAAGAGTCGGTGGTCACGCTTTTGAATGAGGGCGCCGATGATTACGTCACCAAGCCTTTCGATCTGGGAGAGTTTATCGCCCGCAGTAAGGCCCTGATCCGGCGGGGCAAAGGCAAAGCCACTTCCGTGCTGAAGGTCCGGGGTCTGGAAATCAACACCGCCGATCACACGGTACGCCGGGGCAAGAAGACCATCCTGCTGTCGCCCATGGAATACCGGGTGCTGGAATATCTGGCGCACCGCAAAGGCGCACTGGTCTCGAAAGCGGAACTGCTCGAGCACCTTTATGATTTCAACTGGGAGCGCTTCAGCAACGTCATCGAGGTGTACATTGCGGGACTGCGCCGCAAACTGGACGATCGCGAACCCAGCCTTATCCAGACCGCGCGCAGCCAGGGATATATGCTGCGGGACTGACTATGCCAAAAGCTTCGATCCGGCGGCGCCTGATGGTTTCGGTACTGGCCACGCAGGTGATTTTGGCGGTGGCTGTGGTTTCGCTCTCGACTTACCTCACGCGCTGGCAGTTGAAGGGTGCGTTTGACGCCGGGCTCCGGAATCGAGCCATGAGCGTGGCGGCAGCGGTGCGGTATACGGAATTTGGCAAGCCCGCCCTGAAGTTTTTCCCGGAATCCGCCCCGCCGTCCCTCGACAAAGGGTACCCGGACCTGTACCGCATTACCGATGAGTCCGGCCACATCCTGGGAACCTCGCCGAACTGGCGCGACGACGCAGTCGGCGTCGAACCAGCGAATCCTCACTGGAACGTGATGCTGGCAAACAAGCATTACCGGGGCATTCGTCTCGTCAATCTTCCCGTTCTGGATGAAATGGAGCCGGGAGTACGATCGACGAAGACGCTCACCGTAATCTACGTCGCATCGGTCAGGGAGTTGCGCCATCGCGTGGAAATCGTTGCGATGGTTACGTTTTGGGGCAGTGTCATCCTGCTTACCCTGGCAACGCTGGTCGCGGTCTGGGCGATTGGAAAGGGATTGTCTCCTCTGGCGGCTTTGGCCACCAGCGCCAAGGAAGTATCGGCCGAGAACTGGCGCCTCGATCCTCCTCCCTTAGTGGCCAGGACAAGAGAGCTCGCTCCGCTGGTCACGGCGATGGAGACGATGTTGGCGACTCTGCATCGCGCCTTCACCTCCCAGAGAGAATTTCTGGCCAATACGGCCCACGAACTCAAGACGCCGGTTACAGTCCTGAAGTCCACATTGCAGTCCATACTGCAACGTCCGCGCGCCGTCAACGAATACCAGGCTGCCGTGGACTGCGCGCTGGAAGATATCGCGCGGCTGGAGAAGCTGATTCATTCGATGCTGCGCCTGGCACGCGCCGAGCAGGCCGCCATGGACAGCGCCAAGTACAACTGTTCTGCCGTGGATCTTAACGCCTCATGCGAACAGGCCATTGAGCGCCTCCAGCCGTTGGCCGAAGCGAATGACATCACGGTGGAAATGGCCGCCAGCAACGGCGATGCCGTGGTCAACGCCGATCCCGATGACCTGGATCTTATCTGGAGCAATCTGCTGGAAAATGCCATTCGCTATAGCGATCGGGGGCAACGCGTATTCGTGCGCGTGACGGCGGAAGCGGAAAACATTGTCGTGGCCGTGCAAGACTGGGGCACCGGCATCCCCGCTGACAGTCTGCCTCACATCTTCGACCGCTTCCATCGCGCCGATACATCCAGAACTCGCGCTACGGGGGGCTATGGGCTGGGGCTCGCCATCGCCAGCGCCATGGCGGAGTCGTACCGCGGCTCCATCGCGGTGCAAAGCGAAATCGGGGAGGGCACCATTTTGTCCGTTCGCCTGCCGAAGAATGGCCACCCCATTCCAGAAAACATTGAGGGCTCTTGAACAGATGGGAGAGATTGAACATGCGAGAGTGCCGCGAATACCCCGACCCGGTTGCGGGCATTCCTGGCACTCACAAGATGACGGGCGGCTCGCTCGAGGGGAGTGCAGTCCGCGCGGCAGGCGACAGATGGCAGCCGTCGTTCTTGCCGCCCTCCTCCTCTGCGTTCCGCCGTTAACCGCCCAGAACCAGGCTCCGGATGCGACCGGGAACCCGCCCACCGCGCCCTCCGGGCCGCTGACCATTACCTTACAGGATGCAATCACGCGCGCCCGCGCCAACAGCCCGGAGTTCCGGACCGCCGTCACGGAAGCCGGACTGGCCCGCGAAGACACCGTGCAGGCGCGCGCGGGGATGCTGCCCGCCTTGAACTATACGACCGGATTCATCTATACCGAGGGCAATCGTTCGGCCCCGGGAATATTTCTGGCGAACAACGGTGTTCACGAATACGTCAGCCAAGGCAACGCGCATGAGGTGATTGGACTCTCCGGCCAACAGATCAGCGAATATCGCCGCGCCCGGGCTGCCGAGGCCATGACCCGCGCCCGGCAGGAGATCGCCACCCGCGGCCTGGTTTCCACTGTCGTTCAGCATTACTACGATCTGGTGGTGGCCCAGCGCAAGTACGGCAATGCGGATGCGGCCAGGCAGGAAGCGGAACGCTTCCTCAATATGAGCCGGAAGTTGGAACATGGCGGAGAAGTCGCCCATTCCGACGTGATCAAGGCGCAACTCCAGTTCAATGACCGCGAGCACGACCTGCGCGAAGCCAGTCTGGCCGTTGATAAGACCCGGCTCACGCTGGCGGTGCTTTTGTTCCCGGCGTTCAATCAGGACTTCACGGTGGTGGACGATCTGCGGCAGTCGCCACCGTTGCCGGCGTTCTCCGAGGCGGAGAAGATGGCCGCGGCCAACAATCCCGATCTGAAGGCTGCGCTGGCCGGGGTACAGTTCGCCGACCGTGACGTCGAAACGGCCTGGGCCGGGCATCTGCCGACTTTGACGTTGGATGCCTGGTACGGCATCGATGCCAGTCACTTCGCCAAGTACAATCCCGATGGCAGCCGCAATCTGGGGTACTCCGCGGCTGCCACTTTGAACATTCCCGTATGGAGTTGGGGCGCGACGGAGAGCAAAGTGCGGCAGGCCGAACTGCGCCGCAAACTCGCCCGGACGGAGTTGAGCTTTGCCCAGCGGCAGGCGGTGGCCAACCTGCATTCGTTTTATGCCGAGGCCCAGGCGGCGCGCGAGGAACTGGAGACCTTGCGCCAGTCCGCGGATCTGGCCGCCGAAAGTCTGAGGCTGACAACGCTCCGTTATCAGGCCGGCGAAGCCACGGCGCTGGAAGTGGTGGACGCGCAGACTTCGCTGGTCACGGCACGCAACGCCTCAGACGATGGCGATGCCCGCTACCGCGAAGCTCTGGCCACGCTGCAGACTTTGACCGGAGATTTTTGAGAGTGCAAATGATTCTGGACAGAACGAACGCAGAGGACGCAAAGGAACGCGGAGAATCTGTATTCGCGTCTTCAAGACCCTCTGCGGAAACCTGGAATTGTCATCGTGAGCGCAGCGAAGGACTTGCTTTCCTGGGCGCGCGCACGAAAACAACAGGTCCTGCGCTGCCGCTCAGGATGACAATTCATAAGAGGTTTCTTACCCTTTGGCGCCGACGACTGCGGTTCGTCCTGGCCGCGGCCGGACTCTTCCTGCTCGCCTCGTGCTCGCGCGATGCGGAGAAGAAGGCGCCGGTGGTAACGGTGGAAGCGGCCCCGGTGAAGCAAATAACCCTGGAACGCATGGTCACCGCCGAGGCCGTCATTTATCCGATCGATCAGGCGGAAATTACGCCAAAGATCAACGCCCCCGTCGAGAAGTTCCTGGTGCGGCGCGGCGAACGCGTGCATAAAGGCCAACTGCTGGCTGTGCTGGAAAACCGGGATCTCGCAGCTTCGGAAATGGAAAATAAGGGCGCTTACGAGCAGGCCCGCGCCACCTACGAAAACACCGTGCACGGCAGTCTGCCGGAGGACTTCCAAAAGGCCGCGCTGGAAGTGAAGGCAACCAAGCAGGCGTACGAGGCGGCGAAGAGCATTTACGAAGGCCGCAAGAATCTCTTTAGCGAGGGTGCGCTGCCCCGCCGGGAACTGGATTCAGCCGAAGTGGCGTACATTGATGCCGGCAATCAATACGAGATCGCGCAAAAACACCTGGACGACCTGCAAGCGGGGGGCAAGGAGGAGCAACTCAAATCGGCCAAGGGCGGACTGACCTCGGCAAAAGGAAAATATCTGGGGGCTTCCGCCCAGCTCAGTTATTCCGAACTCCACAGCCCCATCGATGGCTGGGTGACCGATCGGCCCGCCTTCCCCGGGGAAATGGCTTCCACCAGCAAGCCGTTGATTACCGTGATGGACGTTTCCAGGGTAGTGGCTCGCGCCCATGTTCCCCAGGAAGTGGCGGCGCTGCTGAAAGTCAACGATGCCGCCACCATCACCGCGGCGGACAGCGCTGAAAAGGTGCCCGCCAAGGTCACGATCGTCAGTCCCGCGCTGGATCCCGGCAGCACCACCGTGGAGATTTGGGTACAGGCGGCGAATCCCGGCAACCGCCTCCGCGCCGGTTCCAGCGTGCATGTGGCAATTACCGCCGGCAGCGTACCGAACGCCCTGGTGGTGCCGGCAGCCGCCGTGCTCACCAGCACTGAAGGCAAGACGACAGCAATGGTCATCGGCCCGGACAGCCATGCGCACGAGACTGAAATCCAGATTGGTATCCGCCAGGACGGCAACGTACAGGTGGTTTCCGGCTTGAAGCCCGGGCAACAAGTGGTCACCACCGGAGCCTATGGACTGCCGGACAACACCGAGGTTCACATCGCCAGCGCCGACCCGCGGACCCAGAACGCTCCTGACAAGTCCGACACCCTCGATAAGGATAAGGATTAAAGTCAGCGATGGGTATCGTTCGCACATTGATGCAACGGACGCGAATTTCGCCGGGCGCCGAAGGCGAACACCACTGGTTTGTCCGCCATGCGAAGTCGATTCTGTTTCTGGTAATCACCCTGGCCGCGGTGGGCGCTTATATGGCGTTTACGATTCCCATCGCGGTGTTTCCTGCCACCGATTTTCCGCGCATCGTCATCGGCATCGACAACGGCGTGATGCCCATCGACCAGATGATGGTGACCATCACGCGGCCGGTGGAGGAAGCGGTCAACAGCGTCCCCGGACTGCAGAACGTCCGTTCCGTCACCAGCCGCGGCTCGGCCGAAGTGGATTTGTTTTTCGACTGGAACGTGGACATGTTCCAGACCCTGCAGTTGGTGGACTCGGCCTTGAGCCGGGTTCAGGCAACCCTGCCGGCGACGGCAAAAATCGACAGCCATCGCCTGACCTTCGCCAGCTTTCCCATTCTTGGTTACAGCCTGATGTCTTCCACGGTGTCCCAGACGGACCTTTGGCAACTCGCCACCTACGAGATCAAGCCGCGGCTGAACCGGCTGGACGGCGTTTCCACCGTGGTGGTGCAGGGTGGACAGGTTCCGGAGTTCCACATTATCCCCGACGGCGCGGCATTGGAGCGCGCGGGCATCACCGTCAGCGACCTGCTGGAGGCGGTTCGCAGAACCAATCTGATCGACTCTCCCGGCTTGCTCGAACAGAACCACCAGCTCTATCTCAGCCTGGTCAGCGGCCAGGTGCACGATCCATCGGAACTTGGCGGCATCGTCGTCAAGACCACCCCCGCCGGGATTCCCGTGCATGTGGGCGATGTCGCCAAAGTGGAGGCCGGCGTCGAACCGGTGTACACCATGGTGATGGCCAACGGCCATCCCGCGGTCTTGCTGAACATCAACCGCCAGCCCGCCAGCAATACGGTGCGGGTGGCCGACGAAGTTCATGCCCAGATCGAAAGCATCCGGCAGTCGCTGCCGCCCGGCGTCGAGCTGCGCCCGTTTTACGATCAGTCGGAGATCGTCAACGCCTCCATTCAGAGCGTCCGCGACGCCATTATCATCGGCTTGATTCTGGCCTCGATCCTCATGGTGGTTTTTCTGCGCGATTGGGGGACCTCGGTGGTTGCGGGTCTGGTAATTCCGGCCACCATCCTGGTCACCTTCATCGTCCTTAAAATGCTCGGCCAGAGTTTCAATCTGATGACCCTGGGCGGGCTGGCGGCCGCAGTCGGGCTGGTGATTGACGATGCCATCGTCGTGGTGGAGAATATTGTCCTGCACCGCGAAGCCGGACAGCAGCGGCTGGAAGCAATTCACAGCGCGCTCAAGGAAATCACGGTTCCGCTGATCGGTTCCACCATCACTCCCATCGTCGTATTCGTGCCGCTGATCGCCATCACCGGCGTCACCGGCGTGTTCTTCCGCGCGCTGGCGCTCACGGTGACGGTGGCGCTGCTGACCTCGCTGGCTCTGGCCTTGACCTGGACGCCTACCCTGAGCCGCTACCTGCTGCACAGCAAACACGAGATTCTTACCCGGCTCGAAACCGATGCGCCCAGTGCTAAAGAGCCGGAAGATGACTTCCAGGCCCAGTTGCTGGCGGCCGAAGAAGCAGCTCTGAGCGGCCGCTTCGGCCAGGTTGTCCGCTTCTACGAGCGCGCTCTGCACTTCGCGCTGGAGCGGCCGCGCTGGATCGCGGGCGCTTGTGGCCTGTTGATCGTGGCCAGTTTTTTCTGTTACCGCATTTTGGGTACGGACATGCTGCCCGAGTTCGACGAAGGCGGGTTTACGCTCGATTACGTGATGCCCGCCGGCAGTTCGCTTCAGGAGACGGATCGCGTGCTGCGCCATATCGAGCAGCTACTGCGCCAGACCCCGGAAGTCGCTAGCATCTCGCGGCGCACCGGCATGCAATTGGGACTGGCGGCAGTGACCGAGGCGAATACCGGAGATATCTCGGTAAAACTCAAAGCGAACCGCCACCGAGGCATTGACGAGGTGATCGCGGACGTCAGGGCGGAGATCGCGCAAAAGGAGCCGGGGATCGACGTAGAGTTCACGCAGACTTTGCAGGATATGATCGGCGACTTGACGGGCGAACCCCAGCCGGTCGAGATCAGACTGTTTTCTGAGGACGCGCAACTTCTCCAGGAATGGGCTCCAAGAGTGGCGGACGCAATTGGAAAAATCAAAGGCGTGGTCGATTTGCGGAATGGCCTGGAGAACACCATCAGCGGCCCCGCAGTGGTGTTTCGCGTGGACCCGGCGGCGGCGGCGCGGGCCGGATTTACCCCCGAAGAGGTGGAACTCGACACCTCCGCCATCCTGCAAGGCGAGCCGGCGGCGGCGCCGGTGATCGCCAACGATCGCGCGTTCGCGGTGCGCGTCCGCTTCCCCGCGGCCGACCGGCAGTCGCTGGACGCCATGCGGAATACGGTCCTCACCAGTGCCACGGGACATACGGCCACCCTCGGCGCGCTGGCCACGGTAACTGAGCTTCCCGGCCAAAACGAAATCAGGCGGCAAAACCTGCAGCGCGACGTCGAAGTGACCGCACGCCTGGAAGGGCGCGACCTGGGCAGCGCGGTGAGCGCGGTACAGGCGGCCGTAGCCAAACTGCGCCTGCCCGCCTCGATCCGGGTGGAATACGGCGGCACGTATCAGGAACAGCAGAGATCCTTCCGCGATTTATCATTCGTACTGCTGCTGGCCATCGTGCTCGTGTTCATCGTTTTGCTGTTTGAGTTCCGCACCTTTGCCGCGCCCGTGGCCATTTTGTCTTCCGCGCTGCTGGCCACCTCCGGAGTATTCTTCGCCCTATTGATTACCGGAACCACCTTCAACATTGCGTCGTTCATGGGCCTCATCATGGTGATTGGGATTGTGGCCAAGAACGGCATCCTGCTGCTTGACGCGGACCAGCGGTTCCGGGCTTGGGGCTACGCGCCCGAGGAAGCCATGGTGCAGGCTGGGCGCCGCCGTTTACGCCCCATTGTTATGACCGCGCTGGCGGCCGTGGCCGGCATGTTGCCGCTGGCTTTCGCGCTCGGCGCCGGTTCGCAGATGCTTCAACCATTGGCTATTTCGGTAATCGGCGGCATCCTGATTTCGATGGTATTGTCGCTGATTTTGACCCCGGCTGTGCATTTCTATCTGACCAGAGAGTGAGAATCTATGAAGAAGGTTTTGTTGTCCGTATTGTTCGTTGGCGCCGCCGTTGCCCTTTGGGCCGCGGCCCTTCCCGGCTACCACCTGCTGAACCGTTACAAACTGGGCGGGGAAGGCGGGTGGGATTATGTCACCTTTGATTCGACCGGAAATCGGCTGTTTATCGCCCGCGCTACCCGCGTCATGGTAGTGGACCCGGACACCGGCAAACTGATCACCGAAATCCCCGATACCAAGGGCGTGCACGGCGTGGCGATTGCCGACGACCTGGGCAAGGGCTTCATCAGCGACGGCGGCGATAACACCGTGACCGTTTTCGACCTGAAGACCCTGAAGGTCATGGGCGCCAAGATCGCCGTCGGCAACGGGCCGGATGCGATTCTCTATGACACCGCTTCGCATCATGTCTTCACCTTCAACGGCCGCGGCCATGACAGCACCGTACTCGATGCTGCCACCGGCAAGGTGGTGGGGACCATTCCGTTGGAAGGCAAACCGGAGTTTCCCGCGTCCGACGGCATGGGACGGGCCTGGGTCAACCTCGAAGACAAGAGTGAAATCGCCGAACTGGACACCAATAAGCTCGCTGTCCTGCACCATTGGCCGCTGGCCCCATGCGAAGCTCCCTCCGGCCTGGCCTTCGACGCGCGGAATCGGCGCCTGTTTGCCGGCTGCGACAATAAGCTGATGGCCGTGGTGAATGCGGACTCGGGCAAAGTAGTTGCCACCCTGCCCGTAGGCGAAGGCGTGGATGCCGCCGGTTTCGATCCCGGAACCGGGATGGCCTTTACTTCCAATGGCCGGAGCGGCACGCTGACGGTCGTGCATGAAGACTCGCCCGACAAGTTCACGGTTGTGGAGAATGTGGAAACCGTCAAAAATGCCCGCACCATGACCGTGGATCCCAAAACGCACCGCATATTCCTGGTGACCGCGGATTATGAACCTCCGAAGAATCCCGGAGAGCGCCGGCAGGTGGTGGCGGGCACGTTCCAGCTGCTGGTGGTGGGAACAAAATAACAAGGCATGATCGCCGCTGGCGGCAGAATCGTTGCCAGCGGCAGTCAAAAACTAGTCGGCGGTAGCCGAGTGATTTCCCTGGCTGGCGTGGCGCGTGGCCCACATGATTTCAGAAGGAATGCATTGCAAGGGGACCACGGACTCAAGGATGTTGGCCTCGGCACACGCGCGCGGCATGCCGTACACCGCGCAGCTGGCTTCGTCCTGACCCACCGTGAAGCCGCCGCGATCGTAAATGGCAGCCATACCGCGAAAACCGTCATTGCCCATGCCGGTCATAATGACTCCCATCGCGCGCGGACCGCACGCCTGGGCCACGGACAACATCATGACGTCCACCGAGGGGATATGGGGCGTATCGGAAGGCGTCCGGGACAGGTGGCAAGCCCATCTTCCGCCGTTCTGCGGAACCACCGTCACCTGCCATCCGGCGGGGCCAATCAAGGCCACGCCCGGCTCGATGGTCGCGGCTTCCGAGGCCTCTCGCACCGTGATGCGGCTCAACCCGTGAAGACGTTCCGCGAACGGTCCGGTAAATCCCACGGGCATGTGCTGCACGATGATCAGGCCGGCCCCCAGGTCCGCCGGCAGCATGGGAAGAATCTGTTGCAACGCTTTGGGACCGCCCGTCGAGATACCAATGGCCACGATCTTAATGGCGATCTGGGAATGCCGGCGAGCCGAAGCCGAAGCCACCGGCGGCGGAGATGACACCGGAGCCGCCGGCCGCGGATGCGCCAGGAAGCGGCGGCGCTCGGCGGCATGCTTGATTTGTTCCACCAGCCGCTGCCGAATCTTCACGATGTCCAGGCTGGCATAAGAAAGCTGTTTGGGAATGCAGTCGAAGGCTCCCAGCTCGAAGGCATCCAGGGTGGCGCGTACGCCATCCTGGGTAAGCGAGCTGACCATGATCACCGGGCGCGGCATATCGGCCATGATGTGCTTCAAGGTTTCCAGGCCGTTCATGCGCGGCATCTCGATGTCCAGCGTGACCACGTCGGGATCGAGGGTGGAAATCAACTGCAGCGCTTCCTTGCCGTCGCGGGCCATGCCCACCACCTGCAGGCCGGGATCGGACTGGATCATGCGCGAGAGGGCGGTGCGCATGAACGCGCTATCGTCGGTGACAAGAACGCGAATTACCGGATCAGTGGACATGGGGCCCTATACGCGGAACAATACCGCCACCATTTTCTTGACTTCCACAAAGTACGTCTCCAGCTCAAAGGTGAAGCGCGCCAGATCCAGCTTGCGCAGATCGGGATGATGCAACTGCAGCGCTTCCCAAGCCGGATCTTTCTCCAGGTCCACTTCGATCATCAGCGGATAACCGTAGCCCAAGCCGCCCAGCTGGCATAGCCGGTCGCTCAAATGCACGATGGACACCAAGTCGTCGTGGTCGGAGAAGTTGTCGGCGTGGTGGTAGCGTATAACCTCGGCGGTTTCCTTGGGCAGGCGCCATTCCTGAGCGGCGACCGCGCCGGTTTCGCAATGGGAGAAACCAAAAGTTTCCCGCTCCGCGACTTCCAGGGGAATGTTCTTGGTCTTGCTCGCCGTAATCGCGGTGCGAAATTGCTCGGGAAAGATGACCAGGCTCAGAATCAGTCCCAGATCGTGCAACAAGCCGGTGAGATGAGCCTTTTCGGGTTCCGGATGATTGATCTTGCGGGCGAACTGCTGGGCGACCAGCGCGCACGCGAAGGAATGTTCCCAGAACACGGTGACATCAACGTCCCCGCCCGCGGTGCGGAACACGTCGATCATGCAGGCGGAAAGCAGGATGGCATGCAAGCGCTGAATACCCAGCGCAATGACGGCTCCGCGGATGGTGTTGACCGGTTTTGCCCGGCCGAACAGGGGCGAGTTGGCCATCTGCAGGCACTTGGCAGCCAGTGAGTTTTCGCAGGCCACCAATTCCACCAGCGAACCAATTTTTACGTCTTCCGGCGGGCGATTCAATTGATTCAGCAGCGGGCGCAGGATAGCTGGCACGATCGGAACCGAATCAAGATTGCGAATCCGCTGGCGGACTTCATCGAGATTGACTATTGCACTCATCGGGTTCCCGCCTCCTGATTACGCTCGGGCTTACGATACGCCGTTGTTCCCGGGAAGTGAACAAGTCGAAAATCGTCGTTAAATCCGAACAGCGATTCGGAATAGCCCAGGTAAAAATACCCACCAGGGTTCAGATTGTTGAAGAAATGCGAGATCACGCGGCGTTTGGCCGCGCCCTCGAAATAGATCAGCACATTGCAACAAAGGATGACGTCCATGGCTTTCATAAACACCATGCGGCTGTCATCCAGCAGGTTGCAGCGGCTGAAATTGACTTTGGCTTTCACCGACTCAATTACCTCAAACTTTTCGGCTCGCGGACGCATGTATTTCATCTTCAGCACCGGGGAAAGATTGCGCAGGGCGTAGTCGTCATAAACGGCGGCCTTGGCTTTCTCCAGGGAGCGGTCGTTCAAATCGGTGGCCATGATTTCCCACGTGCACCCGCGCAGGACGGTGTTGCTGTCTTCCAACATCAGCATGGCCAGGGTGTATGGTTCCTCACCGGTGGAACAACCCGCGCTCCAGATGCGCACATGCTTGAACGGCAGCCGTTGTTTGCTCTGAACCACCTGGGGAATTACGACCTGACGAAAAGCATTCAGTTGCGGCTCGTTGCGAAAGAAGCAGGTTTCCCCGATCGTGATCTCGTTCAGCAGCTGATGCAGTTCCCCTCCCCGGTCGGGAGAGGTGGTGAGGTACTGGTAGTAATCACGCAGCGCCGGCGTACCCACGACCTTCATACGGCGCTCGCACCGGTCGCGAAGAAAATTGAGCCGCGAGTCCGCTTGAAAAATTCCCGCCACCTGATACACCAGATCGCGAATCCGCATCAGGTGGGCGGTAGCCGCCGGGTCAAGCACCGGAGCCTGTGCTATCCCAAAATCCGCCATTACACCACCACCTCAAACTTCCCTTGATGATGATTCTGGACCAATCCCAGCAAGCCGGCGGGATCGACGATCAGCCGCACGCGCCCGTCTCCGCTGATGGTAGCACCCGCGATACCCGGCACGCGGCGCAGACAGGAGCCGAGGGACTTGATTACGGTTTGCTCCTGGCCGAGGAACTGATCGACCGCCAGCGCGATGCGTTGCTCGCCAATGCCGAGAATCACCACCCGCATCAGATCGTGGGTGCTGTCGGGCAGGCCGAACAACCGTTCCAGGCGGCAGAACGGCAGCACCCGCTGACCAATTCGCAAGACCTCGGAACCATCCACGTCATGCAGATCGCGGCGCAACGCATGTACGGTCTCAACCACGGAGTGGAGCGGCAGAGCGTAGGTCTCTTGGGAGATCCGCACCAGCAGGACGGGAATTACAGCCAGGGTAAGCGGCAGCTGCAGAGTGAACGTCGAACCCAGGCCAAGATGGCTCTCGACCGCAACCGAGCCATTCAGACTCTTCAGATTGGTCCGCACCACATCCATCCCCACCCCGCGGCCGGAAACGTTGTTGACCTTTTCCGCCGTGCTGAATCCGGGCAGGAAAATAAAATCCATGATTTCGTGAGCCGACATGGTCCGCAGCCGGTCAGCGGTAACCAGGCCTTTCTCCACCGCCTTTTTCCCGATGCGCTCGGGATCAATCCCGCTGCCGTCGTCACTGATGGAGACCACAATGTGATCCCCCTTCTGCGTGGCCTCCAGCGTTACCGTGCCTTCCCGGGGCTTGCCCTTGGCTTCCCGTTCGGCAGGCAGTTCCACGCCATGGTCCAGAGCGTTGCGTACCAGGTGCACCAGCGGATCGGCAATCTGCTCCACCATGGTCTTGTCCAGTTCGGTATCGGCGCCGTGGATCACCAGCTTCACCTGTTTCCCGAGCGAATGGGCGAGATCCCGCACCACCCGCGGGAAGCGGCGAAAGACGTTGTCGATGGGGATCATGCGCGTCCGCAAACTGGCGCCTTGTAATTCATCCGCCACAAAGCTCAGGCGCGCAATGGCGTCGCCCAGAGCATCGTCGAAATCGCTGCCATGGAGCCGTCCCTCGACATGCTGCCGGTTCAGCTCGGCCAGACGATTGCGTTGCAGGACCAATTCCCCGACCAGGTTCACGAGTTCATCCAGCTTGGTCACGTCCACGCGCATATTGGTAATGCGTTCGATGGCGGAGGTGGTACGCCCCGGGGTGGCGGGACCGGCCGGCGCCGCGGCGGATTCTTCACTGGGGCTGGCAGCTTCCACCGGCGCCGACTCACCGCGAGCCGGATCGGCGGCCAGAGCTTCCGCCGCTGCCCTGGCATTGGCGGCCTGCACGGCCGCGTCCAGCATCTCTTGCGCCGACTGCGCTCCGGCTTCGGCTCCGCTTGGGGCCGGCAACAAACTGCGCAATCGGGACACCAATTCGTCCAGGTCGTATACGACCACGGCATTGTGGGCGATGTCATTGATCATGACGCGGATCCGGTCGAAGGACGCCAGCAGCGTGTCGATGGTTTCGCTTCCGGCCACGCTTTCGCCCTTGCGCAGCGAATTGAGCACATCCTCCGCCGCATGCGAAACCGCTACCAGCTGATCAAAGCCCAGAAATCCGGCCGTGCCTTTGATGGTGTGAACCGTGCGGAATATGCGGTCCAGCATTTCCATCGCATCGGGCGCCTGCTCGAGCGACAGCAGGTCCTCATCCAGATGTTGCAGGCCTTCCTGCGCTTCCGTCACAAATTCCTGGACCAGGGTCGGATCATTTGCCAGTTCGTCATTATTTGACATGAAATCAGGCCTCAGCCGGCTCGCATTGCAATACTTCCGAGCTGGTCATCAGACGGTCGAGGTTGAGCAACAACAGCAGGCGATCGTCCAGGCGGCCAACCCCGGCGATATAGTCGCGTTCCACTTTGCCGATACGAGGTGGCGGTTCCACCGTGTCGCTGGGAATACGCAGTACTTCCGATACCGAGTCCACAATAAAGCCCAGCACCGAACCACTCACTTCCACGACGATAATGCGCGTGTTCTTGTCGTAGCTCTGCTGCTCCAGTCCAAACCAGCGCCGCAACCCAATCACCGGAATCACCTTCCCGCGCAGATTAATCACGCCTTCGACGAAATCGGGAAGATTGGGAACGCGGGTCAAGTCCTGAACGCGGATGATTTCCTGCACTTTCAGGATCTCGAGGCCGAACTCTTCCGCGCCAATCCGGAAACTGACAATTTGGAACAAGCCGGTCTGGGCCGAGGTTTCCAGCACCACTCTTTGCGTGCTTTCTGGGGAATTTGCCGCAGTATTCATCGTTTTCCTCTCCAGGGATTTGGGAGGGTCCGGCGATCCACCGGCCCCGGACTGAGCGATCGGGCGCGCTTCTTGCGGTGTGTTCTAACTACCTCGCGTTGTATGCGCTCACCAGTCACGCAACTGCCCTCCCGGGCCCGCGGAGAACATGCCAGTTGGACATGACTCCCCACGGAACCGGCCAAACCTATTTGTCATTTCGGCAGAAGTCACTTACTTCTTGAGAAGCCGCCAATGATTTTTCTGTCCGCCCGCCCGGGCGCCCGGACCATCCCGTTTTTTCCTTAGGAAATTCTTATCTGGGCGCGCCCGGCCGGCGCCGCATCCTCCGCCGGATTAGAAGGAAATTGCCAGTGTGCCCTTCCGGCGGCAAAAAATGCCGGGCAATGAACCTTTTCCGCAAACTGCCGATGTACTAGTCAGGAGCAGAGCCTGCCTGGACGGGCCGGCTCCGGCGGTGACTGATGATCCATCTCACGCGTCTCAACAAACAACCGCTCATGGTCAACTCGGATTTGATCAAGTACGTGGAAAGCTCGCCCGACACGCTGCTGACCTTGATGGGGGGCGACAAAATCGTAGTGCGCGAGGCGCCTGAGGAAGTACTGGAACGCGTGATCGCTTTCCGCCGGCAGGTATTACAGGGCCTGGTGCCGCCGGGCTGCGCCACGGACGGAAGTAATGTATTGCCCCTGGATACGCGCAAGGAAGAAAGGTAAGGAACAGACGTGGATAAGAGCACGATTGGCGGCTTGTTATTGGCAGTAGCCGGTATCCTCGGCGGCCTGCTGATTGAGGGCGGCAATCTCGGCCAGATAATACAACCCACGGCTGCGATGATCGTGTTTGGCGGAACGTTCGGCGCCGTGATGGTGCAGTTTCCCCTCGCCGTCGTGCTGGCCGCCGTCAAGCGCCTGAGCCATGTGTTTTTTGAACCGGTTCGCAACCCCGAGGCGGTGATCGACGAGATGTTGCGCTACGCCCATAAGGCCCGCCGGGAAGGGATCGTCTCTCTCGACAACGACATCCCCGCGGTGACGGACCCCTTTCTCAAAAAATCCTTGATGTTGGCGGTGGACGGCACCGAGGCCCAGGAACTGCGCGGCATGATGGAACTGGAGATGGACAACCTCTCGGAACGGGAGGAAAAAATTCCGCTGGTTTTCGAATCGGCAGGCGGTTTCTCGCCCACCATCGGCATCATCGGCGCGGTCATGGGACTGATTCAGGTGATGCAACACCTCGACAAGATCGACGAAGTGGGCCGGGGCATTGCGGTGGCGTTTGTCGCCACGATTTACGGCGTGGCTTCGGCCAACATTTTCTTTCTGCCCGCGGCCGGTAAGCTGAAGATACGGGTTCGCGAAGAGCAGGTAACCCGGCAAATGATGCTCGAGGGCGTCGTTTCCATTCTGGAAGGTATGAACCCCCGCATGCTGGAAAACAAGTTGATGGGTTTCCTCGCCGAAAAGAAGGAAAGCACCACCGAATCATCCGCGGACAACGAGCCTAAATGAGCCGCAAAAAGCGACATCCCGAGCATGTAAATCATGAACGTTGGCTTGTCTCTTTCGCCGATTTCATGACTTTGCTATTTGCATTCTTTGTGGTGATGTACTCTTCCTCGCAGGTAGATAAGCGCAAGGTCGGACAATTGGCCGTCGCCATTCAGACCGCCTTCCAGCAACTCGGGGTATTTCAAAGCACGAGCGGACGGGTCCCGGTAACTTCTTTTTCAACATCGCAGACCGATGATTCGCAAGCCGTTCCCGGCACCGATCCGGCTACGCTGGGTAAGATCTCGGCTCCGTTGACAGCCAACAACATTGACAGCCCTCCCAGCGCCGACGTGCAGAAGTTGATGAAAGATTTGCGGAAAGTCCTGACGGAGGAAATCAAGAAGCAGGAGGTTTCTGTCCGCGCCACCCCCGATGGCGTGGTCTTAAGCCTGCAGGAGATCGGGTTCTACGACCCGGGTTCCGACGTTCTTCGCCCCGGCGCGGAAGCGATTTTGGACCGGGTGGTCGGAGTGGTAACCGCCAGTGGAAACCGGCTCCGCATTGAAGGCCACACCGACAACGTGCCCATTCACAATGCCCGATTCCCGTCGAACTGGGAACTTTCCACCGCGCGGGCTACGGGAATGGTGCGCCTCTTCATGGACAAGTATTCCGTTGCCCCGCAACGGCTATCCGCCGCCGGTTATGCCGAATTTCACCCCGTGGCCGACAACAGCAACGCCCAGGGCCGCGGCATGAACCGGCGGGTTGATATCGTGATTCTTCCGCCTGACAAGTATTCCGTGACCGCCACTCCGCCGGAGAACGGCACGACCATCTCCTCCAGCCCCCCCACCAAACCGCCTCCCACTTAACGAGTTTGGCAGTGCAGGTGCATCTACATCGCTTCGGTAGCGGCAAGCTTTAGGTTGCCCCCGGATAATCGGCAAGATTTGCCGGGTGTTCGGGAGGAAGTTGCCGCAGAAGCGATGAGGCGATGAACTACAACCAGAAGCATGCGCAGGGGCTCACCCGTTTCCGTCGCGGCCAAGTGGCGGAAGCGGCCCGGCTGTTTGCCGAGGCGCTGGCAGAAAAGGAAACCAGCGAGGGCTGGAACGACTGGGCCACCGCCCAACTGTCCAGCGGCGCAACTCTGGAGGCCGAAACCGGCTACGCGCGGGCCATTGCCCTCGATGCTTGCAACCAGGAAGCACGGCTCAATCTTGCGGTTCTCTATGTCGCCCACGGCCGCATGGCCGAAGCGCTCCCCCTGCTGCGCCGCAGCCTGGAGCAGGCGACCGAGATCCAGGCAACTGAAATTCAACGTTTAATCCGCCAATGCCAGGATCAAACCAAGCCCCAGGACGATCCGGAATGGCTGGCCGCCCACTTGCGCGAATTTGCCGGGCCGGAGCCCGAGCGTCAGGAATTCCTTGCAGCACACCTGGAGCGCTATCTGGGCATCCTGCACCTGTTGCCCCGAACCAAGACCAGACAGCGATTACTCGCCTTAGGCTCGACCAATCATCTCCTGGCCCCGACATTAAGCGAAATTAAGGGTTATGACGTCGTCTGCGCCGATTACGGGGACGATCCGGCGGTTCGGGAGTGCCGGATCGCCGACCCATCCCGCACCGAAGGCCATGTCTTTCCGTGCCACCGCTTCGATGTGGAATCCGCCCCCTGGCCCATGGAAGACGGTGCTTTTGACGTCATCCTGGTCAGCGACACCCTGGAATG
>Ga0326727_10012586_pt1 | contig 19193 bp, 17 predicted proteins | sample MB2enrmetagenome_FD_207643 | JGI IMG/M metagenome (GOLD analysis project Ga0326727, IMG submission 207643) | Lab enriched peat soil microbial communities from McLean, Ithaca, NY, United States - MB29MY | ecosystem: Environmental > Terrestrial > Soil > Wetlands > Peat | place: USA: New York...
TCTCCGACTTCGAAATGAAAGCCGATATCCGTTTGCGCAATCATAACAGCGGCATCCAATTTCGCAGCGTGCATATTCCGGGTCCGAATTGGATCGTCATGGGCTATCAGGCCGACGCGTCCGACGAGCCCGGGCGCGAAGCCTGGGGCAACTTCTATGAAGAGCGCGGGCGTAGCCGCACCACGATGAAGACCCCCGACGAGGGCTGGCTCAAAGCCAAATCCGTGGTCGATATGCACGGCTGGAATCATTACGAGATACTGGCTCAAGGAGATCATATCCGGCTCACCCTGAATGGCCTCGTCACCATCGACACTCACGATTCCAAATCACGCTCCGGCGTGATAGCCTTTCAACTGCATGGAGGCAAACCGATGAAAGTGGAATTTCGCGATATCAAGCTGCGCAAGCTGCCGGCGGTCAGTCAATGATGCAGGTGATGACACGCCGTACCTGTCTGGCGGCCTTCTCCGCGCTGCTGGCCCGCGCGGCCGAACGCCTGCCCGCCAATAAGAACGTGAAATGGGCCCTCGGCTCCAATCTCTGGAATTCGTTCCCGCCGTGCCCCTTCACCGACATTCTCGACATCATGCGCGACACCGGCTTTATCGGCATCCGCCTGACCCAATTCCCCCAAATCCTCACCAAGTACCAAATCACCGCGGAGCAGATGGAAAAAGAGGTCAGCAAGCGCGGCCTGCACGTCATAACCATTTCCTTCAGCGGAGCCGAAGCGCAGGACCCCAAGCAGCATGAGCAGATCATGTTCCACGCCGAAACCGCCATGAGCTATCTCAAACGTTTCGGCGCGAATCACCTGGTGGTCTTCTCGCCGCGCGGCCGCGGGCAGACGCCGGAACAGTTCGAGATCGCCTGCAAGTTCTATAACCGGCTCGGCGCAGCCGCCAACAAGGTGGGCTTCCAGGCCGGACTCCACAATCACCTCGGCCAGATGGTCCAGACCCCGGAAGAAATCGACCGCTGCATGGCCCTGACCGATCCCAAGCTCTTCTACTTCTCTCCCGATACCGCCCACGTTCATTTGGGCGGCGGCGATGTCCCGGCCATTCTCGAAAAATACAAGCACCGTCTCATGCTGGCCGATTACAAAGACGCTAAGCGTGCCGGCCTGGGCGCCAGCTTCCTGCCCAACATCTTCGACCTGGGCGACGGCGAAATCGATTTCCCCGCCTGCCATCGCGTGCTCAAGAGCATCGCGTTTAAGGGCTGGCTCTGCGTCGATCTCGACATCGCCCGCAACGGCATCAAGACCAGCTACCAGCGTTGCGGCGCCTACGTGGTGAACAAGCTCGAACCGATTTACGTATAAGTGTCCCGAATGGTGAAGGCGCCGGAAAAGAGCCCCGCGACTCTGCTGCTGATCGCGCTGTTCAAGCTGTTCAAAGGCATCCTGCTGCTGTGCGTCGCCATCGGTGCGCTGCGTCTGCTTCACAAAGATGTGGCCGAAGTGGTGATGCGCTGGGTCGATATTCTGCGCGTCGATCCCGATAATCGCTTTATCCATCGCCTGATTGTGCGGTCGTTTGGCGTGCAGCCGAAACAACTGAAGGAATTGAGTGCCGGCACCTTCTTTTATGCCGGCATCCTGTTGACTGAAGGCATTGGCCTGTTGCTGCGCAAGCGCTGGGCCGAATACTTCACCGTGATCTCAACGGGCGTGTTCATCCCCCTCGAGGTCTACGAGATCTTCCACCACTTCACCTGGACGAAAGTGTGGGTGATGGCTGTCAATGTGGCTATTGTTTGGTACCTTGTCAGACGGATCCGCAGTTGAAAGATTTACAATAGGGTTGAATGCGCTCCGAAGCCCCCCGTGCGAAAGGTGTCCGTCTCACGCGGCAGCGGCAGATCCTGCTGGACCTGATCGATAAGACCGGCCAGCATCTCGACGCCGAACGCCTCTACGTTCTGGCCAAGGAAAAGGATCCCAAGCTGAACCGCGTCACGGTCTATCGTACGCTCAAAATCCTTAAACAACGGGGTCTGGTCGACGAGCTCGACCTCATGCACCACCTCGGGGACCAGCATTACTACGAGACCCGCCGCAAGGGCGAGCATGCGCACGTCATCTGCCTGCGCTGCGGTAAGGTGGAGGAGTTCTTCGGCGAGCCGCTGCATAAGCTGCGCCGCCAGGTGGAAGATCATTTCGGCTTTCAGATCGTGCTCGCCAGAACTGAAATCGGCGGCTACTGCTCGCATTGCCAGGCCCTGCGTAAATCCGAAATGGAAATCGCCGGCGCCGAAGCTCCGGTCGCCCGGGTCGCGAAGGTGAGAAAATCGGCTGAATGAGTGAAGGCACAACGCTCGTTCCCGCGTCGCTGATCATCGTGGATCCCAACGGACAGCGTTCCCGCGTAGACCTTGCCCCGCTACCCTTCAACATCGGACGGCAGGCCGACAATCATCTGGTCGTTCGCGACAGCCGGGCGTCCCGCACTCACGCCCGTATCCTGGCCGAGAACGGCCAGTATGCCATTGAGGATAACGGCAGCCGCCACGGCGTCTTCGTCAACGGCGAGAAGGTATTGCGTAAGCTGCTTAAAAGCACTGATCGCATCGACCTCGGAATTTCCGATTCGTATCACTTCTATTTCGCGCTGAGCAGCGATACCGAAAAGCTTCTTCAGCCTTCTCAGACCTTCGAAAGTTCCATTCCGCTGAGCAGCGTGAAGAGCTCGGGCGTCGCCGGCCAGAATCTTCCCAAGCTGCGTGCCGTGCTCGAAGTCGCGCGCACGCTGCAGCGATCCTTCTCGCTCGAAGATGTACTGGATTCGGTGGTCGACGCCGCTCTCGCCGTCACCAGCGCCGAACGCGGTTTCCTTCTGCTGACCGAATCTGATGACCTGCGCGTCCGTTGCGCCCGCGACAAGCATAGCCGGGCCTTGAGTCCGGATGAACTGCGGGTTCCCCGCCGCGTGATCCACCGCGCCCTGCGCAATCGCCGCGAACTGCTGGCCATGAACTTCGATCCCGCCGCGGGCGGCGATCCCGGCAGCAGCGTAGTCGATCTCGAATTGCGCAGCGTGGTCTGTGTGCCCTTGGTGCGCATCGCCGCCGCCGCTTCCGAATCGACCCAGCGCCTCACCGTGGAAAGCGAAACGGTTGGGGTCCTGTACCTCGATTCGCGATCCATCACCGCCGACCTTTCCGGCGGCAATCGCGAACTCCTCCAGACCCTGGCAATCGAGGCTTCGACGGTGCTCGAAAACGCCCGCCTCCTGCAAGAGGAGCGCGTCAAGCAGAAGATGGAAGAGGAGCTCAACGTCGCGCGCACCATCCAGCAGAACCTGCTGCCGCGGTCGCTGCCCACCACCGGCTGGCTGCGCGCCTGCGGCAGCAGCATGGCGTCGCATCAGGTGGGCGGCGACTACTTCGATGTCCTGCCGCTTTCCGAGGACTGCTGGGCTATCATCGTGGCCGATGTCTCCGGTAAAGGCGTCAGCTCAGCGCTGCTCGCCGCGCTGCTGCAAGGAGCCTTCCTCGCCTCCTCCGACGAACCCTCGCACCTGGAAGGCGTCCTGCGGCGCATTAACGAGTTTCTGAGCATCCGTCCCGAAGCCGAGAAGTACGCCACCGTCTTCTGCGCGCTGCTCCGCCGCAAACCCGATGGCGGCTGCGAAGGCATGTACATCAACGCCGGACACTGCGCCCCCATCATCGTGCGCCCCGAAACGCCCTTGCAGACCCTCGAGACCACCGCGTTCCCGGTCGGCTTGATCGAAGGCGCCGAGTTCAAGGCGCAGAGTTTCCAGATGCGGCCCGGCGACAAGCTGGTCGCCTACACCGACGGTGTCACCGAAGCGCAAAACGATGCCGGCGAGTTCTTCGGCATGCGCCGCCTCAACGGAGTGGCCAAGGGTATGGCGATGACTTCCGCCGAGGCCATGCACCATGCCGTTCGCGACGCCGTAGCGGCCTTCACCAAAGGAGCCCCACAGTCGGACGACGTAACGCTCCTGGTGCTTGAGATCGCTCCAAGCTAAACACGAAGACAGAAGTCAGGAGCCAGAATAAAGCCCTCTAGCAGCGTGTGAAGAAGCCGCCACGAGCCCGAACGCAGGCGAAACCGCCTGCGCCACCTCAGAAGATTCAGCAGTATGCAGAATTGGCGGGCCAGGCATTCAGCCTGCCCGGACTTCTGCCGCGGGCTGCTAGGCTATTTCAGCAGTTGTAGCGCTTCCACTGCCACTTCCGGCGCCTCCTCGAACTTCAGCCGCGTAGTTTCCCAGTTCTGCCGCCGTGCGATGCGTACGCGCGTCCAGATGAAGGTCAACCCCAACAGCAACGGAAACCACGCGACGCCATAGAGCGCGGCGACCAGTACGCTGTGCAGCAACCCTATCGCAGCGAGTATGCCGAGGATCCCCAGGACCAGCCAGATGGGCGTCCTCCCCGGCAGATAGGAGCAGGTGAATGGGAGCTTGTTCCAGTGAAAGAAAGTCCACTCGTACGCCACCAGCCCCAACGCCACCAGCAGCGCGGCCTCGGCCCAACCCCGCATGCCAAGCAAGTGAATCTCGAACGGCAGCGGAATCAACACCAGCGGCGCAGCCCCGAAAACCAGCACCAGGCGGTCCATGGCCTGCATCCACTCGACGCGACCCTCACGTTCCATGATCTGGAATACCCAATTGGCCTTCAACTCCGCGGGCCGCGAAAACAGGTGCCGCGCGCCCACCAACAGAAGGAGAATCGCGAGCAGGTGGTAGTACACGAAATCCTGAGTCGCGCTCTTCATCGTCGCAATGCCGGTGATCAGCAGCGCAAACCCGAGACCGGCGTAACCCATCAAGATTGTCCGGTGAGAATAGCTGCGCCCCAGCGTGTGCATCATGAAGGCGGTGATAGCCTGCTGGCGCGGACTGCGGGAGAGTCCCGCGATCAACCAGCGCCGTCTGGTCCGTCCCGTCTCCATCAACAAAGTCCGATGCCGGTGGTAGCTGACGAGATAGCTCGCGAGCGCCAGCCCGATGGCCCATTCGAGCCCGGCTGTAGCGCGGTTCGCCAGCACAGGTTCCGCATCGCCGGCGAGGGTCTGGTATAACCCGAGAAACCAGACCGGCGGCAGCCATCGCCCCCATTCGGTCCGCACCAGGTAATCGGTGACTCGCGGCTCAATCGAGAAGCTCAGCACCACCAGGCCCAGCATGACGCCTACCAGCAGCCCTTGCAGGGTTCCGGTCACCCGTCCAAATGCCCGTGGCCGCAGAACGTTCAATAACACGCCTTGCAGGGCCACCAGTCCAAAAAAGAAGAAGCTGCATCCAGCCGCGGAAGCGATCGCCTGAGGCTGCCAGGGGCTGCCTGAAAGAGCCGGAAAGCCGAACGTCGGCAGCAAATTGATCGTAACCAGCGCGGCGGCGGCCACCAACAGCAGCGCCGTCAACTTAGCCCCAAACATCTGGAACGGCCGCAGCGGCAGCGTTCCCAACGCGCGATAGTCGCGCAGATCGGGGAACAGGCTTTGCCACTTGATGGCAGTCAATAGCCCGATTAGCCCCATCATCAAGGTGATCATCCACAGTTCGTCGGCGCGTAACGCTTGGTGATAGAGGCCACGCGTCGGGAGGTGAAGCAAGTAGGCGTACTTCTTGCGCAGCGGTGGAATCAGGAGAAAGAACCATTGAAAGAACACCGGCAACAGCCCGATCAACACGGGCGCCATCTGACCGGGATGCGTCACCACTTCGCTATCGAAGAAGCGCAGCAGAAAATGGCGCAACAGTTCGAAAAAGGGGCCGTGCGTCGCCCTCAGCCACTGTCTCATTATTCCTGCCGTAACACGACCGCGGGGTCGACCGTGACCGATCTCCGCGCCGGCAGGTAGCACGCGATCACCGCAATCAACGCCAGCAGCAGTGGCGCGCCGAACAGCACCGTGGGATCCGAAGTGCTCGTGCTACTCACCGTGCCCACGCTCGAGTTCATCGCCGCAAGCAGGCGCGATCCTGTCCATGCACCCACCATTCCGACGACCGTTCCCGCTGCCACCAGAATCAATCCTTCCTTCATCACCAGAGCCAGCACATCGCGATTCTCCGCGCCCAGCGCCATCCGGATGCCGATCTCGCGGCCGCGCTGGGCCACCGAATAAGCCGTCACGCCAGCCAACCCAACCGATGCCAGCACGATGCCGAACAGCCCGATCAAGCCGTAGGTCCACGCGGCGATCTGCAACGGCGACATGAACTCCTCGATCTGCTGATTCATGCTTCTGGCATGAAAAGGAGTGATGCGTGCGTCGAGAGCCGATATTTCGCGGCGCACGGCATCAAGAGGATTGGAGCCCGGCGCGCCTCGCACCATCAGAGTGATGCCCTCGAGCGAGGGATGGTTGAATGTCGACGGACGCAGCGGGAAATAGATGGCCGGTTTGGGCTTTCCCACCACCAATCCTTCACTCACATTCGCCGCCACCCCGATGACTTTAACGCTCTGAACGGCATGCACAGTTGGGCGGTAATCGAAGGAGCCGGGCAGGATTTTCGGCACTGTCAGCAAGGCATTCCGGATCTCAACCAGGCGTCCAACCGGCGCCTGACCCTCCCACAACTCACGCGCAAGCGCTTCCGTCACGATCACCGCGGTCGAGTTTTCGCTCTCATCTTCCCTGCGGAAAGCACGGCCAAAGAGAATGGGAATGCCGGCGGTTGCGAAGTAGTCCTTACCGACGGTATGGCGGATGGCACGCACCGTCGATACCAGCACTCCCGTACCCGGCATGGACACTGGCACGGTTTCCGTTAAAGTGGCCGATGTCACGGGAGGAAGCGTTTTCACGCGGTCGAGCAGCTTTTCGAGGAATTCCTTCGCCTGCGCGCCGGAATATCCATCGCGCACCGGATCGAGCGCCACGGCGTACAGATTCCTGGCATCGAAACCCGACTGAATTCCCAGCGTGCTCTGGATGCCGATCGACAGCAGTCCCAGCACCACCAGCAGCGTGAGCGATACCGCGACCTGGGTCACGATGAGGATATTGCGCAAGCTGAACCGGCGATGCGAACCCCAAAAGTGATTGCCGCCCTCCTTCAAATCCTGCGTCAAATCAGCTCGCGTGGCTTGTAGCGCCGGCGCCATTCCAAAGATAATCCCCGTGCACAACGAGAGCGCCAGGGTCAGCAGCAGTACCCGCCCATCCGGGCGGAAGTCGAACGAGACCGGCATGGGAAACGGCATGCGATTATGCGCACTCAGTGCCATGAGCCACGCGGAGCCCACAAATCCGATGACTCCGGCAGCCAGTGCAACCACCGTGCTTTCGGTCAGCAACTGGCGAACAAGGCGCGCGCGCCCCGCGCCCAAAGCCAGCCGGATCGCGATCTCCTTGCGCCGCCGGGTGGCTCGCGCGAGCGCCATGTTAGCGACGTTGGCGCATGCGATCAGCATGATCAAGGCAGCCATGATCGTCAGGAACGACGTGAAGAACGGGAGATCCTGTTTGCGCAGCGGAAACAATTTGCCGCCTTCGACCAGGGTTACCAGGCGGTCTTTCCGATTGCGGTCGAAATCCACACGCTCTTCGTCGAACTGCTGCGCGACAGTGTTCAACTCAGCTTCAGCGCGCGAACTGGTGATTCCCGGCCGCAGCCGGCCCAGCATAAAAAAAATACTAGTGTCGCGACGTTCCAGCGCATGATCGGCCAGCTCCGGCGCGACACCCTGCGCACCCGAGACGGGCATCCAGAGATCCGCCGGAAAGAGGAACGGCGAGGCGCCCAGGAACTCATTCGGCGCGATCGCCACCACCGTGACGGGATGGCCGTTGACGCGCAGCGTCTTTCCCACGATCGATCGACCCCCGCCCAACCGGTCGCGCCAGAAGCGATGACTCAACACGACCCCTGGTGATTGCGAATCCACATACGCGCCCATTTCCGGCCGGACACCCAGCGTCGAGAAATAGGACGGGCTGACCAGATGTCCCCAGATGCGCTCGGTTCTGCCATTGATCGTGACGGCAAACGGCACTGGCGCAGCGTAGGCCATGGTCGAGGCAAACAAGTCCTCCTGCTGACGAAGACGCTGATACGCAGGATACGAAGCTGGGGCCTGCACGGCGACCAAATCGTCAGGCTGCGACACCAGCGGAACACGCCGTAACGTCATACCATTCATCTCGGTGAACGCGCAGGTCGCGATGCAGATACCCAGGCTGAGCGAAAGCAGCGCGACCAGCGTGTACGCGGGAGAAGCGAAGAGGGACCGAAGGCCATAGCGTATGTCCTGCAGCAACCCAGTTAACAACTGAGCGGAGCCTGGACCGCGTTCCCGCTCTGGCACAGGCGCGGCTGCCGGAGCCGAAGCCATGGTGCCCATGATGCGATCCGCGGTCGCTTCCGTGTCCGGAGCCTCGGAAAGTTGCGCGAACACGCCTTCGAGCGACGGCTGGCTCATCAATTCCTGCAAGCGATTGATGGAGTCGTATGCCACCACTTCACCTTTGCGCAGAATCAGGACATTGGTGCAAACCTTCTCGACCACCTCCAGCACATGCGAGCTGAACAAGATCATCTTGCCCTCGCCCGCGAGCCTGCGCAAAAGGCTGCGCACGACCAACGCATTGGTTACATCCAACCCCGAGAAGGGTTCGTCGAGAATCAGAATATCGGGATTGTGCAGCAGGGCGGCCGAAATCAGGATCTTCTGGCGCATTCCTTTCGAATAGGAAGAGAGCGGGTCATGCCGGTCATTCCATAACGAAAAAGAGCGCAGGAATTCGTCAATCTTAGGTTCCAGACTCGGGCGCGGCATACCGCGTAAGCGGCCGATGAGCTGCAAATACTCCCATCCCGACAGATTCGGATATAGATGCGCTTCCTCCGGGACGTAGCCGATGCGGCGCTGAAAGGCCGTGAAATCCTCATACACACTGCGGCCCTGAAAGAAGATCTGGCCGTCGGAAGGCTCGATCAAGCCGGTCAGCATCTTCACGGTGGTGCTCTTGCCGGCCCCGTTGGACCCGAGATATCCCAGTATTTCTCCGGGACGAATGGTAAAGCTGACGTTACGCACAGCGGGAGTGTGTTCGTAATATTTCGTCAGCGACCGCGCTTCGAGCATTGATTTCTGCTTCAGACTATAGCAACTTCATGCGCGGCTCGCCGATAAGTCAGGCAGAAGCGATCGATGCCGTGCCCACCCGGGTGCAGGAATCAAGCGACGCAAGAACTTATGTCAGGAGGAGTGTTTCTATGCGCAGCCTTTACGGAATCAGTTGTCTGGTCTTTCTTCCCTTGCTGGTGGCTGGTGATTCCGCCCTCGTCACCCTGCCCAACAATACTCGCCCGGAAGCGATTGCGGCGAACGATCGCGGCCGCGTGCCGGACGACTTCCCGCTGGAACATACACTGCTACAGTTGAAACGCTCTTCGGAACGCGAAATAGCGCTCGAACGCTACATCGACGAGTTGCATGATCCCGCATCGCCCAACTACCACCACTGGCTCACGGCTGAACAATTCGGCGAGCGATATGGAGTGGAGCGAGCGGATGTCGAGAAGGTCGCCGCATGGCTTGATTCGTACGGTTTTACAGTTCATGGATCTCCTGCGAGTGGATTGCTGATCGATTTCAGCGGAACCGCGGGAATGATCCGGCAGGCCTTTCACACCGAGATCCATCACCTCGATGTGGACGGCGTGGAACACTTCGCGAATATGAGCGATCCCGTGATTCCCGCCGACCTCGCGGATTTCATCACCGGAATCGTTTCTCTGCACAATTTCCATCCCAAGCCGCAACTCGCGCCGCGGCATCAGTACACCTTCTTCGGCGTCACCGGCGACGCTCACGCACTCGTGCCGGGAGACATTGCCACTATTTATAATCTGGCCCCGCTATTCGCGGCGGGTTATTCGGGCGCGGGGCAGACGATCATAGTCCTCGAAGATACCTATCTTTATTCGGCAAACGACTGGGCGACTTTCCGCAGCGCCTTGGGCCTGACGAAGAGCTATCCCTTGGGCAGTTTGTCGCAAGTCGAGTGGGCCACAGCAGCCGCTCCCAATGCGGCCATCGTGCTGGCCGCTTGCACCGACACGTCCACCACGTTCGGCGGACTCATCGCACTCGAGAACGTCCTCAACGGGCCCTCCGCGGCCTTGCCCTCGGTCGTCAGCTTCAGCTATGGCGAAGCCGAAGCTTCCAACGGCGCGGCGTCCAACGCGGCGTTCAACAGCGCCTATCAGCAGGCCGTTGCGGAAGGCGTTTCGATCTTTGTCGCAGCCGGCGACCAAGGTGCAGCCAGCGCCGATAACGGCAGTGTCGCGACTCACGGCATCGGCGTCAGCGCCTACACCTCCACTCCCTACGACGTATCAGTCGGCGGTACCGATTTCGGTTACACCGCGGATAACATCTCCGCCGGCACTTACTGGAGTTGGAGAAACAACGCAAATTACGGTTCCGCGCTCTCTTACATTCAGGAGATCCCCTGGAACAACTCCTGCGCCGGAGGATTGATCGCTTCCTACCTGGGCACTACACCTCTTGCACTGTGCAACGAATTCGAAGTCATTTTTTCATTTGGCACGTACAATTACATGCTGAGCGCAGTCGCGGGAAGCGGCGGTCCGAGCGGCTGCGCGACCGGGCGTTCCGCCAGCGCGAATGTGGTGAGCGGCACCTGCGCCGGCTACGCCAAGCCGGCCTTTCAGACGGGCTTGTTCGGCAATCCGTTCGACGGTGTGCGCGATATCCCGGACGTCGCGCTGTTCGCTTCCAATGGCTTCTGGGACGCTTATTATGTCGCGTGCTGGTCGAATCCCGATACCAGTTCGACGGTCGGCGGCGGATACTCCTGCAATGGAGCGCCAAGCACCTGGGCCGGATTCGGCGGGACCTCCGTCTCCACACCGATCATGGCCGGAATTCAGGCGCTCGTGAATCAGAAGACCAACAGCCGTTGGGGAAATCCCAACACCGTTTACTATGCTCTCGCCAAAGCCGAGTACGGCGTATCGGGCGCAGGCGCGGCGGCATGCAATTCAAACACTGTAAATAAGGCTGCCACTCCGTGCGTCTTCTACGACATCACGCAGGGCGACAACGACGTGGTCTGCAAAGGTGGACTCCGCACCGCGAACAACTGCGATCGGTCCTCGCGCGGCTACGGCGTGCTGTCGTTGACGAATACGTCCGCCTCACCCGCATACGGCACGAACGTCGGTTGGGACTTCGCGACGGGCATCGGCTCGGTGAACGCGGGGAATCTGGTGATGAACTGGCCCGCCGGGAAATAGGACAATGATATCCTGTTCGCATGCGACGCCCGATTCTACTGTGCTGCTTCAGCGTGGCCGCCGCGTGCAGCGCCGGCGATGACTTCAAGGCCCTCTACGAAGGCCGCCAGTGGTTCCAACTGCGCGACACCGTGCAAGCGGCCAAAGCCCCCGCGCTTTTCTACCGGGCAGCGGTGAACTGCGGGTTGGGAGATTTCGAAGACGCCTCGCGAGATCTGCGCAAAGTGATCGAGGACGCTCCGCGATCCTGGGAAGCGAAGGAGGCGCGAACGATGCTTGGCAATCTGTCCCTTTTGCGAGGGAGCTGGATTGACGTCAGGCATCTGTTTCTGTTGAACCACATCCGACAATCCGTGGAGCAGCGGCAACCCTTGAAAATCCACTACACCATCAAACGCGGCAACCTGTATGTTCCGGTGGTGATCAACGGAAAAACCGTGAACCATCTGCTCGATACCGGCGCGAGCGGTCCAGTGGTGGCGGAATCGGAGGCGAAATGGCTGGGATTGAAGCTATACAAGGTGAATCAAACGGGGACTGACGGCGGGACCGGCAGAGACTTTCCCATCCATTACCTTGGAGTCGCGCAAGAACTAAGCCTCGCCGGCGTGACGCTCAGGAATGTGTCTTTCACGGTCTTCCCGGATGACATGCCCTTCTTTGCGGACATACCGCAGGGCGAACGCGGGATCATCGGGCTGCCGGTTATCCTGGCGCTCGAAGGGATGCGCTGGGATACGGACGGGAATTTCGAAGCCGGCTCTTGGCCGGAGCCCAAGGACGGCGCCAAAAGCAATCTTTGCTTTGAGGAATGCCGAGTGGTCGCGGATGTCGGGTACGACGGGAACCGGCTTATCTTCGGCTTGGATACGGGTGCAGTGGCGTCCGGCCTCTACTTCAGATTTCGCGATCAATTTCCGAGTTTGGTGAGCAGTTCGGGTACGAAAACGTCGTTAACGGACGGCGGCGTTACCGGCAATCTGGGCTACGATGCGATCGTTTTATCTCAGCTGAAACTCAGCGTCGGGGGCTTTGAGACGCTGCTTCGACCCGCCCCTGTCAGCTTGCAAACCAACGTAGGAAGCGGACATCACGGCAATCTCGGCCTCGATCTGCTGAACCAGGCGCGGAGCGTCATGATCAATTTTCGCTCGATGCGCCTGACGCTATCGAATTAAACACGGCGTTACTGTTTGCGCGAGAACCGCTCCCTAACGGTAGGCTCGGCAACAGGCTCTTTACTGAGCCGCGACCGTCGGGGAGCGGATGTGCAAGCACTCATGACGCTTTGTTTAGCGACCTGCGTTTCTTCGCCCACCCCTCTTTGATTACCTGACGCCCGCGGCCTAGCGCCAGCGCATCCTCGGGCACGGCGTCGGTTATCACCGAACCTGCACCGATATACGCACCGGGACCAATTTCAAGAGGTGCCACCAAGGTGGAATTACTGCCCACGAACACGCCATCCGCGATCTTCGTGGGATGTTTCTTCGCGCCATCGCAGTTACACGTGATGGTACCGGCCCCGACGTTCACGCTCGTGCCGATGGTCGAGTCGCCCAAATACGCCAGGTGCTGCGCCTTCGATTTCGCGCCCAGCCGGGTCTTCTTCAGCTCGACGAAATTCCCGACGACCGCTTCCGCTTCCACATGGCTCTGCATGCGCAGCCGTGCAAAAGGGCCGGCATGCGCCCCGCGATCGAGCGTCGAATCCACTATGGAACAGAACGCGCCAACTTCCACCTCATCCGCCAGCACAGAATCCCCAATAATGGAACACGCGCCAATGCGGCAGTTCTCTCCAATCAACGTCTTGCCCAGAATGCGCGCGAAAGGCTCGATGACCGAATCCATGCCGATCTTCACGCCCGCATCAATGGTAACCGTCTCCGGACGCTCAATCGTCACTCCCGAAAGCATCAGATCGCGGACTTTGCGCTCGCGAAAAATGCGATCCACCGCGGCCAGTTCCACGCGCGTGTTGATCCCCAGCAGTTCGGCCGAATCCGCGATGAAATGCGGCTGGATCGAGTGACCCGCGCGAATCAGGATCTCCACCATATCGGTGAGATAGTATTCGTTGGCCGGATTGTCCGGACGGATTTCGTGGGCATGCTTCCAGAACAGTTCGGAGTGAAAACAATAGAACCCGGCGTTGATCTCCTGCACCTGCCGCTGCTCCGGCGTGGCCGCCTTATGTTCCACAATCGCCTGCACGTTCGACTGAGCATCGCGAATGATGCGGCCATAGCCCGTGGGGTCGTCAAGGCGCGTTGAAATCAGGGTGCCGGCAGCCGTTGAGCCGAACTGCTTTTCAATCAGGCCCGTGATGGTTTCCGGCTGCACCAGTGGACAATCGCCATTCAGAATCGCCAGCAGTCCGCCGACCGGCTCCAGTTGCTCACGACCGCACAGAACCGCGTGTCCGGTCCCTTTCTGCTCGGTCTGGTGAATGAACCGCACGCCCCGACCCGCAACTGCGCGCTGTACCTCTTCCGCCTGGTGCCCAATGACGACAAATATCCGCTCCGGCGGAGCGCTGGCCAGCGCAATGGAAACCGCGTGTCCCACCAACGTGTCCCCTCCCGCGCGATGCAGCACCTTTGCCCGGCGCGATTTCATGCGGGTCCCCAGACCCGCGGCTAGAATTACCACCGCAACATCATTTCTCATATTTCAGACCATCTCTTTACGCAAGCGGCCTTCACGCGCCAATCCCAACACGATACCGGCGATGATTTCCGGATTGTGCCGCACCTTTTCATGTTCCTCCAGCAGGTCCGAAATCACCACTTCGATCCCCAGCTTCTGAATGGCCTCCGCGTCATTCTCCACCGGCTTGGCAGCTTGTCTGGCATAGCGCGCCCGCAGTGCGGGGCGAATCTGCCGTGAGTTCAGGATCGCATAATCCAGCTTCAGCATCGGCGCGTGCTGCAAAATCGAGCGAACGTGATCCGACGCGCGAAATTCGATGGTCTCGCCGGGCTGCCACATCAGGTTCACGAAGTAAGCCTTGATGGCTTTGGACCTTTCCATCGCCGCAGGTATACCCGACACCAGAAGATTCGGGATGACGCTAGTGAACAGCGATCCCGGACCGAGCGTGATGAGATCCGCGCCGGCGATGGCATCCAGCGCTTCCGGTACTGGGCGCGGACGCCGCGGATGCAGATGAATCCGCTGGATGCGCTTGCGGCTGCGGCTGATGCGCGTCTCGCCGGACACCAGCGAGCCGTCGTCAAGCACGGCTTCGAGCTGGCAATTCGCCATGGTGGAGGGGAAGATCTGGCCGCGGATCGCCAGCACTTCGCACGACTGCCGGACGGCATCATGGAAATCGCCGGTGATGTCGGTCAAGGCGGTGAGAAACAGGTTGCCGAAGCTGTGCCCGCGCAATCCGCGCCCGCCCTGGAAGCGGTACTGAAACAGCCGCGACATCAGGCCGGCATCCTCGGAAAGCGCCACCATGCAGTTGCGGATATCACCCGGCGGAAGGACGTCGAAGTCGCGGCGCAGGCGGCCGGAACTGCCTCCGTCATCGGTCACGGTCACGATGGCCGTGATATCGACTCTGGGGTCGCTGGAAGGATTGGCAAAGCGCTTCAAACCGCGCAGGAGCGTGGAAAGGCCGGTGCCACCACCCATGGCCACCACGCGCAGGGGCTCATTCATGGGGCCCGATCTCAGGGCTTTTCGTAGAGCAACTGGTGGAAGACCGGATGCTGCACGATGGTATTGAAATCCTGATCCTGGCGGGCAAACAGGCGGTTTCTGGGCTGCAAATCGATGGCACGTTTCAGGTTCTCATAACAGCCCTGGAGGTCGCCACCCAGGCCGCAACATAACGCCATGGCATAGAAAATGTGATCACCGTTGGGCGCGAGCGAAAGGGCGGTCTCGAAATAGCGGCGGGCTGCCGCCAGTTCGCGGCTGTTCAGCCGGGCGATGCCGTAGTTGTAGTTCTCTTCGGCCGTGGGAAACTCGAGCGGCGCGGACTGCATGCGGCGTTCGCACATGGAAATGTGCAGGCGCGCGTTGTGCGTGAGCTCACGCTGCGGACCATCGATGGCGCGTTCGAACGCGGCCTTGGCCTGAGCGAAATTCTGGCTACGGAACAGGCGGTAGGCCTCTTCGTAGCGGCGAAGCTGCGCTTCGGCCTGGCTGAGCGCCTCAGCCTCGCGGGTCGCTCCGGCGGCGTTGGCAATCGCCGATTTACTTCTTACGGTCATTTTCTCCGGTTCCGTGGCAGTCTTTTTCTTCGCGGCCATAAAAGGGCGCCTCGCGGTCGCCCACAGTCCTGACGTTATAACAGAAGGCATGGGCCGAAGTCAAAAGGGACGGGACGAACAGCCCGGACTTCGAGCGTAATTTAAGATTATAAACGAGGGTTTGTCATGAGCTTGGCGGGAACGGGTTCGGCCACGCGTTTGCGGTCAAACTCGAAACTGGTGTTTCTCGGCCATGTTCTGCTCAGCGATAAGCGTCACGCCGGTTGCGGACCCCGGTAATCTCGATGGTGTCCGCGTCTTTGTGATCGAAGAAGATCCGGTAGGCCCCACAGCGCAGCCGCATGCCGGTGAGTGGGGGCTTCAGCATTTTCACATCCCCAGTGCGGTGGGCCAGGTAGCGATCAAGACAGTAAAGTACCTGCATGGCAGTCTCGCGCTCGATGGCCCGCAGGTCCGAGCGGGCTTCCGGCGACCAGACCGCCGCAATCCGGTCCCGGGCGATCGGCTCGCTCACTGGCTCAGGCCAAATTCTCGCAGGATCTCCTCGTGCGGGATTCCTTCCCCGCGGTTGAGGGAGGCGCGAGCGCGGTCGAGTGCCGCCGCCGTCTCCGGTGTAATCTCTTCCTCTTCAACCGGAGCGAGGGCCAGAGAACGAGCCAACGGTTCCACCATGACTTCGAGCAAACTCCGCACGGCGTTCAGTTTCTCAGCCGGCAACATATCGAGCAACGCGTGGGCCTGTTGGCGATCGTGGTCTGGATTCGGCTCCATGGTTTCACTTTACCAGTTGAAGACCCCTTGCCGTTCTAAGATTAATAGCGAGGATTTCTCATGAACTTCCTGGCGGTTGCAGTGCTGTTGGCCGCAAGCGCGAGTGCCGCGACGGGCATCTCGCGACTCACTTTTCTGGCGGCGTTACCTGCGAACGCGACGGCCACCTGCATCAAGCTCGACGCAGCGGGGAATATTTATGTGGGCGGCTATACTACGCGGCAAAGCTCGCCTTTGCCGTATCCGATCGGTGACGGATTTGTGATTGCGTTCAGCGCGGACGGCGCCACGCAGGTTTATTCGCGGTCGCTCTCGGGAACGTATGGTTCGATGGTCAACGCGCTGGCGGTGGGAGCGGACGGTGCGGTACCGACTTGTCTTCCGCCGCGACCGTCGCGCCTGGCGAGTTGGTTTCGCTATTCGGCGACAGTTTGACGCCGGCCGTTACGGTAACCTTTGACGGCATCGCGGCGCCCGTTCTGTACGATTCCCCGGATTAGGTGAACATTCAGGTGCCGAATGAAATCGCGGGCAAAAGCCAGGTCACGATGACCTTATCGACCCAGGTAACAGAAACCCGCACCTTGCAGGTGACGCCCATCAATCCGGCCATTTTCACGGGTTCGGACGGCTATACGCTTGCGCTGAACCAGGATGGATCATTGAACTCCGAGAACAGCCCAGCTAAGCCTGGGTCGATCGTAACGATCTTCCTGACAGGCATCGGCGTCACCAATCCTCCGGACCCGACCGGAACGATCAATGAGACGCTGATCCCTCTGAACCTCGACTTGCAAGTGCCGTGGGGCCTGGTCTTAAGCGCCAGGGCAGCCACTGGTTCGTTTTCCGGCGTCTGGCAAATCACAGCCCAACTGCCGGCTACGCCGTATCAAAACGACTGGGTCGTGTTGGTCGCCCGACACCCGGCACGAGAGGACGTGCAGCTCTGGGTGAGTTGGTAGCGCTCAGTGCTTCCCAAATCTCTTAATGAAATTGGTGTCGAACTTCCCCGCCACGAAATCGGGGTCGGCCATGATCTTCTGGTGCAGCGGGATGGAGGTGTGAATGCCTTCCACGATGAACATGCTCAACGCGCGGCGCATGCGCTCGATAGCTTCCATGCGGTCGCGGCCGTGCACAATCAGCTTTGCTACCAGCGAATCGTAATATGGCGGGATCACACCATCGGTATAAGCGTGGGTGTCGACGCGCACGCCGATCCCGCCCGGTAAATTCAGTCCCGTGATGCGGCCGGGCGATGGCGTGAAGGTCTCCGGATTCTCCGCATTCACGCGGCATTCGATGGCGTGGCCGCGCCGCTGCACAGGCAAATCGATGATGTCCGACAGCTCCTCTCCCGCGGCAATGCGGATCTGCGCTTTCACCAGATCGATCCCCGTGACCATCTCCGTCACCGGATGCTCCACCTGAATGCGCGCGTTCACTTCGATGAAGTAAAGCCGGCCATCCTCGTCCATGAGGAACTCCACCGTGCCGGCGTTGGTATAGCCGATGGCGCATAACGCCTTGGTCAGAGCTTCTGAAACGCTATACCGGATCTCCGAGCTCAGCGCGGGTGACGGCGATTCCTCCAGCAGTTTCTGATGCCGCCGCTGAATGCTGCAATCGCGTTCGCCCAACACCTCGACGTGCCCGTGCTGATCGGCCAAAATCTGAAATTCGATGTGCCGCGGCGCGGTGACGTACTTTTCCAGATACACATCGGCCGAACTGAACGCCGCGCCAGCCTCCGTCTGCGCCTGAGCCAGCAAGCCGGGCAGTTCCTCTAACGTCTGGACGATGCGCATACCGCGTCCGCCACCGCCCGCCGACGCCTTCAAAATCACGGGCAGGCCGATCTGCTGCGCCAATTCCACGGCCTCTTCGGCGCTATGCAGTACGCCTGTCGATCCGGGAAGAATGGGCACGCCATGCTCGCGCATGATGGCGCGGGCGCGCTCCTTGATGCCCATTTCATGGATGACTTTGGGCCGCGGCCCGATGAACGTGATGCCGGAGGTTTCGCAGACTTCCGCGAACCCGGCATTCTCGCTCAAGAATCCATAGCCGGGGTGGATAGCGTCGGTATTGGTGATTTCGGCCGCGCTGATGATGCTGGGAATATCCAGATAGCTGCGCGCGCTCTTGGCCGGACCGATGCAGATGGCCTCATCGGCGAAACGCACCGGCAAGCTGTACCGATCCGCCTCGGAGTAAACGGCGACGGTTGGAATACCGAGTTCCTTGCAGGCGCAGATCACGCGCAGCGCAATTTCTCCCCGGTTGGCAATTAGAATTTTCTTAAAGGGGACGGATGACAAACAGGGCTTCTCCGTACTCGACCGGCTGTCCGTTAGGCACTAACTTGGCTTCAATGACTCCGCTAACTTCGGCTTCAATCTCGTTCATGAGCTTCATCGATTCGATGATGCACAACACCTTTCCAGGCTGCACCGCTTCTCCCACGCGCACGAAAGGAGGCGTGCCCGGAGCGGACGATTCGTAGAAGGTGCCTACGATCGGACTCTTCACCAGCACGGTTCCGTCGCTCGGCGGACCCGAAGGCCTCTCGCTGCGCGCAGCCGGTGATGAAGACTGCGCGGCAAAGGCAGTGTCCGTGCTCTGGGACGAACCCGCCGCCATCGGCACGGGATGGAAGATCGGAGCCGCATGGCTGAATTCCGCAGGAATGGAAAGGCGTATGCGAACGCGATCGTCGCCCTTCTGTACTTCGAGTTCAGCGACCTTGGTTTCCGCGACCAGCTTGATGAGTTCGCGTATTTCGTCTAAAGTCATTGCAATGCTTTAGGTTAGCAAACGGAGGAAAACAAGTCATCAGTTATCGGAAACAGTCAGCGATTCCGCAACCAGAGGGACGGTCGCACGAAAATGACGCCGCGGGGCGGGTTTTTGCGTTTCTGGGACGGTT
>Ga0326727_10012587_pt1 | contig 19191 bp, 14 predicted proteins | sample MB2enrmetagenome_FD_207643 | JGI IMG/M metagenome (GOLD analysis project Ga0326727, IMG submission 207643) | Lab enriched peat soil microbial communities from McLean, Ithaca, NY, United States - MB29MY | ecosystem: Environmental > Terrestrial > Soil > Wetlands > Peat | place: USA: New York...
GAAAGCTTCAGCGGACGCTCCGCCGACCTCTCGCCCGCGCTCATCGAGAAAATCGCCGGCGCAATCGTCCGCCAGTTCGATCCGCGCAACGGCGGCTTTGGTTCGCAGCCCAAGTTTCCGCACCCGGCGGCCCTCGATCTGCTCCTGCACGCCGCCACGGTCTCCGGCGACCAGCAGGCGCGCGAGGCCTTCACCGTCACGCTCGAGAAGATGGCTCGCGGCGGCGTCTACGACCAGCTCGCCGGCGGCTTCCATCGCTACTCGGTCGACGAGCGCTGGGTGGTTCCGCACTTCGAGAAGATGCTCTACGACAACACCGAGCTGCTGCGCAACTACGTGCACGGCTTTCAGAGCCTCGTCCGCGAAGACTTCCTGCGCATCGCACGCGAGATCGTTGCCTGGCTCGACTCCACGATGACCGACCGCGAACGCGGCGGCTTCTACGCCTCGCAGGATGCCGACGTTGGCCTGGACGACGACGGCGACTACTTTACCTGGACCCTCGACGAAGTCCGCGCCGTGCTGAGCGGAGATGAGCTCGACGCCGCATCAAAGTACTGGGACATCGGCGTGCTCGGCGACATGCACCACAATCCGGCCAAGAACGTTCTCCACATCGAGTTCTCGATCGCCGAACTCGCAAAGCAGCTCAATACCAGCGAGGAAGCACTCAAGCAGCTTCTCGACTCCGCGCGCGCCAAGCTTCTAGCCGCGCGCGCACTGCGCTCCACACCCTTCATCGATCGCACGCTCTACACCGGCTGGAACGCGATGGCGGTTACCGCATATCTCGAGGCTGCGGCCGTTCTCGGCCTGCCCACGCGCGCCTTCGCCCTTCGCACACTGGACCGCCTGCTCGCCGAAGCCTGGGACGGCGCAGAGTCGCTCCGCCATGTCATTGCGTATCCCGACGGAGTGGCGCCCGCCGAGACCGCTCCCGGCACGCTCGACGACTACGCCTTTACCGTCCACGCCTGCATCGACGCATGGCTCGCGAGCGGCGAGATGCGTTACTACGACGCCGCGCTCCTGCTCGCCGATGCGATGATCGCCCGCTTCTACGATTCAACCGCGGGAGCGTTCTACGACTCGGCCGCGCCCGCAGACGGGGCACCCCTCGGCGCGCTCACCGCTCGCCGCAAGCCTTTGCAGGATACGCCCACGCCCGCCGGCAATCCCACAGCTGCATCCGCGTTGCTGCGCCTGGAGCCGTTGAGCGGCCGGGTCAAATATCGTGAAGTTGCCGAAGACACCCTCGAGTGTTTCGCAGGCATCGTCGAGCACTTCGGCCTCTACGCGGGCAGCTACGGCCTGGCTCTTGCGCGCCTGCTCCTTGATCCCATTCAGATTGTGATCGTCGGCTCAGGCCCGCACGCATCGGATCTTGAAGTCACGGCCCAGGCCGGTTACGCGCCCAACAAAACCGTGATGCGCATCGATCCATCGCGACTTGTCCGTGGCGGAATTCCCGAAGGGCTGGCCGAAACCCTGCTTCTCGTTCCGCAACCTGCAGGCGCCGATGCCTGGGCGCTGGTCTGCAAGGGCCGCACCTGTTTGCCACCCGTCACCGATCCCGAAGCGCTGGCCGCGGCGATCGGTTCAGCGGCGTAGACCGGACAGCTTATTCGCCCGAAAACGGATTCGTCTCCTGCGGCTTCAGCGTCGTGGGATCAGCGGCCTTAGCCGTCCCTTCCTCGTGTACAACCGCGCCGGGCGCAGCGCCGACACCGCTAAGCATGAAGACGCGGTTCGGATCGCCCGGCAGCAGGTGATGCTCTTCAAACGCGAGCCTTACTCTCCGCTGGAACTCCCGCATCGGCGCGTACTGCCTGGTCGCCAGCGTCTTGAACACCACCGGAATGATGAGTTGCGATCCCTTCACAGCGTCAACGCCCAGCACCTGCGGATCGGCAACAAAAAGCTCTTTGAACTTGTCGCTTGTCCGCACGTCCATTGCAATCTGTTTCAGCAGCGCAATCACCTCGTCGGGATTCGCCGAGAAATCGGCGCTCACGTTGATCGTTGCTATCGAGTAACCCTCGCTCAGGTTGGCCACGGTAGTGATCTGCGAGTTGGGAATCACGTACAGCGTGCCGTCGGCGTCGCGCACCGTGGTCCTGCGCAGCGTCATTGTCTCCACAACCCCCGAAAGCCCTGCCAGCCGCACCGTGTCGCCCACGTTGAACTGGCCCTCCACCAGGATCAGGATGCCGTTGAACATGTCTTTCACAATCGTCTGCGCGGCGAGTCCGATCGCCACGCCGGCAATTCCCGCCGAAGCCAGCAGCGGCGCCAGGTTCACTCCCAGCGCGTCCAGAATCTGCATCCCCGCAATTGCCCCGATGATGGCCAGCCCGGTGGCGCGTATCACGCCCGAAAGTGTCTTTATCTCGGCAATCCGCCCGTGATCGGCCGCGTGCATCTCGGCCACGTGCACCATGCGATGCGTGATAAGTTGCAGCAACTTGTTCAGCAGAAACGCGATCGCGGCAATTACCACCAGGTGCGGCAGCTTGGTATGCACAAACTCCTGGCTGTCCGCGGCCCATTCGTCCAGCACCCGGCCCAGAAAACGCCCTTCGGCAAACCACCCCGTCCGCGCAGCCCAACAAAATTCCGTGGCAATCATCAAACCAGACATGCCAAATCCTCCGGTTCTAGACTAGACTCTTGGCAGGCGCCTTTGAGAGGCCTTGCGATCCGCAATCGTTTCCAGATCCAGGATCCCTCGTAACCAGCAACTTCCCGGGCAAGATGCTGAGGTCCCCCATGGCAGCGAAGGACAATCGCTTCCGCCCTGTCTCCCGCCGGCTTCTGGTGGGAGCGCCGGGAATGTGTGCGTTGCTGGCGCTGGCTGCATTTGCGGGCAATCCCGCCCGCTCCGGAGCCCAATCGTCCTCCGCCCAGCAAACCACCCCGGCGCCGGCGCTACACAATGCAGCCGTAGCCGCACAAGCCGCCTATGACGCGCAATCCTTTCCGGCTCCGGCACAACCTCATGCAACCGCAGCCGCACAAGCCGCCTATGACGCGCAATCCTTTCCGGCTCCGGCGCAACCTCATGCAACCGCCGCTCCAACTCGATCCGCAACCCAGCCCGCAACTGCCGCTGCTCCAGCCCCGCCCCGCCCGCCTTATCCGGGTATGACCCCGGAAGAGAAGCGCAAGGAGCAGGTAGCCCGGCAGTGTGCGGACTTGCTTAAACTCGCCACCGACCTCAAGGCCCAGGTGGACAAAGCCCGCAAAGACGAACTCTCAGTCAGCGTGGTCCGCAAGGCAGCCGAACTCGAACAGATGGCCCACAAAGTCAGAAACGGAGCCGCACTCTCGACCAGCAACGAGTAAGTCCCGCGGGGCGAGGGTGGATAGCACCATGAGCGATCTGAATTCAAAAACCGCAAATATCGCCGTAATCTCGCGGCAGCGCTTCGCCTCGCTCCTGTTTCTGGCGCTTCTCCTGATGGTTCCCTTCAGAGCCGGTTTGCCGCAGTCAACCAAGGGCGTCGTTTTAAGCAGCCAGAGCCTGGTCGGCCAGTCGCATCAGACCCTCGACTACTCCGCCGACCCCGGCAGCGCGGTGCTCGACCCGGTCATGGCGGAGCGGCGGATGAAGATGCTGAACAACGAACGCCACAAAGCGATCCTTTCCGACTCCGACAAGCTCCTCAAGCTGGCCACCGAGCTCAACGACGAGATCGCCCGCTCCAACTCCGGCGCGCTCACGCCGGAGCAGTTGCGCAAGGTGGCAGAGATTGAAAAACTCGCCCGTAATGTTCGCGACAAGATGACCATGACCATCGTCTCTCCATCGGCCGGGTTCTTTCCTGTCAACGGGCCGCCATAAAAGCCGCATTCGAGGCTCAGCCGTTTCCAGGGGAATGTGAAAACTCCGTCCCAAGAACTCCGTTTTGCCGCGCTCAAAGGATTGTTACAATTTGGTTGAGTAGGGGAGTCTGCTGTCGATCTTCCCGCAGGCGCGCGCCGCGGGCGAGTTCATGGCAGTCTCCAGGGGGTCGATCGTAATGGAAGTGGCTAGTTCCAGCGCTCTGGCGCCGCAGCCGTTGGGTGTCTCCGGGAGTCTGAGCGCACAGCAATTGGTTCAAATCTACCGGCTCATGGTGCTTTCCCGCCGCGTTGACGACCGGGAGATCCTCCTCAAGCGCCAGCAGAAGGTCTTCTTCCAGATCTCCGCCGCCGGCCATGAAGCTCTCCAGGTTGGCGCTGCTCTCGCCCTCAAAGCGGGCTACGACTGGTTTTTCCCCTACTATCGCGACCGCGCTCTCTGCCTGGCCCTCGGCGTTACACCATACGACATGTTTCTCCAGGCGGTGGGCGCGGCCACTGACCCGGCCAGCGGCGGCCGGCAGATGCCCACGCACTGGAGCAGCCCCGAGCTGCACATCGTCAGCACCTCGTCTTCCACCGCAACGCAGCTCCTTCACGCTGTCGGCTGTGCCGAAGCCGGCCGCTACCTGAGCCGCCATCCCGAGGCCGCGGAACCGGTTGCAGGAGATTACCGCGAATTTCACTCGCTCGACTTCCACGGCGACGAAGTTGTGCTGGCCTGCATCGGCGAGGGCTCTACATCCCAGGGCGAGTTCTGGGAGGCCATGAACACCGCTTCAAACCAGAAGCTCCCCGTCATCTTCCTGGTTGAAGATAACGGCTACGCCATCAGCGTCCCGGTCGAGGTGAACACGCCGGGGGGCAACATCTCGCGCATCGTCGCCAACTTCCCCAACTTCTACTTTGCCGAAGTCGATGGCACCGATCCGGTTGCCAGCCTGGCCACATTCCAGGCCGCCGCCGCGCATTGCCGCGCAGGCCTCGGCCCGGCCTTTGTGCACGGCCACGTGGTCCGCCACTACTCGCACTCCTTCTCCGACGACGACAAGAATTACCGCTCCGCCGCCGAGCGCGAGAACGACGCTTTGCGCGACCCCATTGCCCGCATGCGCGAGCGACTTATTCGGGAGGGCATTCTCACTGAGCCCGAAATTATCGAGCTTGAGAAGGCACTCGAACACGAAGCCGCTGAAGCTGCCGAACGCGCGCTGCTGGCCCCGCTACCCGAAATCTCCACCATTCCCCGGCACGTCTACTCGCCCGACCTCGACCCCACCTCAGATTCTTTCGCTACCGAAACCCCTGACTCCGCGAGCACCGCTAACCCCGCCAGCTCCGCGGCGCGCTCCCAGCGCACCATGGCCGACCTCATCAACGCCTGCCTCCACGACGAGATGCGACGTGACCCGCGCATCGTGGTCTATGGCGAAGACGTGGCCGATGCCAGCCGCGAGCAGGCTCTGGCCGAGGTGAAAGGCAAGGGAGGCGTCTTCAAGCTCACCGCCGGCCTGCAGACCGAGTTCGGATCGGAACGCGCCTTCAACTCTGTTCTGGCCGAGGCCAACATCGTCGGCCGCGCCGTCGGTTACGCAGTCCGCGGCATGAAGCCCGTCGTCGAGATTCAGTTCTTCGACTACATCTGGCCTGCCATGCACCAGATTCGAAACGAGCTCAGTCTCATGCGCTGGCGCTCGAACGGCGCCTGGGCCGCGCCCGCCGTCATTCGCGTGCCCATCGGCGGCTACCTTACCGGCGGGGCTGTATATCACTCGCAATCGGGCGAAAGCATCTTCACCCACATTCCCGGCCTGCGCGTTGTCATGCCTTCGAACTCGCTCGATGCCAACGGCCTGCTCCGCACCGCGATCCGCTGCGACGATCCCGTGCTCTTTCTCGAGCACAAGCGCCTCTATCGCGAGCCTTACGGGCGCGCGCCCTATCCCGGCCCCGAATTTTCCATTCCCTTCGGCAAGGCAAAGATCGTCCGCCCCGGCAGGCACATCACGCTGGTCACCTACGGCGCGCTGGTTCCGCGCGCCCTGCAGGCCGCGCACCAGGCTGAGCGCGACCATGGCATCGAAACCGAGATCGTCGACCTGCGTTCCTTGAGCCCCTACGACTGGGAGGCTATTGCCGAATCCGTTCGCAAGACCAGCCGCGTCATCGTCGCCCACGAAGACATGATCAGCTGGGGCTACGGCGCCGAGATCGCGGCCCGCATCGCCGATGAGCTCTTCGACGAGCTCGACGCACCCGTCAAGCGCATCGGCGCCATGGACACCTTCGTCGCCTACCAGCCCATCCTCGAAGACGCGATTCTTCCCCAGCCGCAGAACATCCTTGACGCGCTGGTCGCGTTGAAGGCCTACTGAACCTCAATGCTCGATTTCGAAATCTCCCCCGCCGATGCCGCAAAGCTGCTCAAAGACAAGCAGGCTCGCCTCATCGATGTCCGCGAGCCATGGGAGTTCTCGACCGCTCACGTAGAGGGCAGCGAGCTCATTCCCATGGGTGACGTGCCCGCCCGCGCTCACCAGGAGCTCGATCCCGAAGAGCGTCTCCTTGTCCTCTGCCATCACGGCGTGCGCTCGATGAACGTGACCGTCTGGCTGCGCAACCAGGGATTTGAAAATGCGCAATCGGTCCGCGGCGGCATCGACGCGTGGTCTACCGAGGTCGAACCCGGGGTTCCGCGCTATTAGGGCCTTCTTGAGGCGCTTTAGAAGCGGATCGGAATCACCACTCCAAACGGACCCTGGCACGGCCAATGGCGGCAACCGCGCCTTCTCCATTTGCCTCAAGCAACTTGTTCCAGTCCGGGGTGTTTTCGAATCCCGTGTAGTAGACCAAGTACTCATTGCCGCTGTCAGGAACCAGGCCAAGCGGGGTTCGCACATCGTGGCACCAAACGCCAGGTTGAGATTGAATGACCAGCGATTTCCCCGGCTGCCAATGTATTCCGTCGGGAGAGAATGCATAGCCGATCGCATCGGGGGTCTGCGTATCGTATACGCACAGATACCCGCCTTCCGGGAGACCGGCCACGACCGGGTTTTCAATAAATACCTTCTCGATGGGAACCGGATTCAGGGCCGAGACTCTCTTCCAGGGGCCGGCAAGGCGGGGGGCTTTGGCCAATCCCACCCACCAGAAAGGCGGCTTGCGCGTACCGCCGCCTCCGACCGGTAGCGGCACGGTGCAGCTGCCATAGAACCCGTACCATGCGTCTCCGACACGATAAGGAAAGAAGGAATCGGTACCCTGGAAACCTTCCCAGGGATCGGAGTCGGGGCCGGGAGAGAGGATGACGCCGTTGTCCTTGTAAGGACCTCCGACTCCCTGCATTCCGCGGATTTCAGATTTCGCGCGCCAAATCTCTCCGTGGTAATTGGTCCGCAGATTGCCATCGGCGTTAGGCGCCGTATGATACGCGACATAGAACAGATTCCATCGCTGTTCCGCTGAATCGTAAATGGGCATCGGCGCCCAGAGCGCCCCGCGCGGGTCGTTTCCGCTATAGTCGCCGCTCGACTCGTAGAGGGTGGACACGCGCTTCCACTGCACTCCGTCGCCGCTTCTCCAGTGAGCGAGCTTCATCTTGACGAAGATGGGATCGCCAACCATCTCGGATACGAACAAGTGATAGTCCTGTCCCAGTTTGAGAACCCGTCCGCCCTCAAAGCCGAATTTGTTTCCCGCCGCGTCAGGATGCCGCGTGGTGATAAGCGGAGCTGAGGTGTTGAAAACGAATCTCAACCTTGGCGCGCCGGATGCAGCCATCCGGGCGGGTGCGGCTATCCCCTTGCTCATCAGGGAACCCATATACGCGCACGAACCCATTGCCAGAAACGACCTTCTTGTAGCAGCCATAATCACTCCATTTCGCGGCAATCGGAGATCATAGCAGATTTGAAATCGCGCCACCTGCCCATAGCCGGGTAACAGCAGGACCCATTACGGCGTGCGCTCGATGAACCTGACCGTCTGGCTGCGCAACCAGGAATTTGAAAATGCGCAGTCTATTCGCGGCGGCATCGACGCGTGGAGCGCAGAGGTCGAGCCAGGGTTCCGTATTACCAGCCGCACATTCGTCTTTTGCCCATCCCTTCACCGCCGCTCCGCGCCCCGGAGTATACTCTTGCTTTGGCTTAGCATCAGCCAGTCAGGAGCGCACCAATGTCACCTTCCGCAGTCGAATTTGCCCGCAATAACCACCCCCGATTTCTGAACGAACTGAAAGACTTTCTCCGCATCCCCTCCATCTCCACGCTGCCTGAGCACAAAGACGATTGCCGCGCGGCGGCCGGAACCCTCGAGGCCGAGCTCACCCGCATCGGCATGGAGAACGGACGACTCATTGAAACCGAAGGCCATCCCCTGGTGTATGCCGACTGGCTGCACGCCGAGGGCAAGCCCACCGTGCTCGTCTACGGCCACTACGACGTTCAGCCGGTCGATCCCATCGACGAGTGGCTGTCGCCGCCCTTTGAGCCCACCGAGCGCAACGGCAACCTTTACGCGCGCGGCGCAGTCGACGATAAAGGCCAGGTCTGGGCCCAGATCAAGGCTCTCGAATCGCTGCTCGCCTCCGGCGGCAAGCTCCCGCTGAATGTCCGAGTCCTGTTCGAGGGCGAAGAAGAAGTGGGAGGGGAGGGAATCGCCGAGTATGTTGCCTCCAAGCCGGACAATCTCAAGGCCGACTTCGCTCTGGTCAGCGACACTGAGCTCTTTGCTCCCGGCCTGCCCACGCTCTGCGTCGGCCTGCGCGGCATGATCTATACCGAGATTGAAGTCCGCACCGCAAAGTCCGACCTGCACTCGGGCATGTACGGCGGAGCTGCCCCCAACCCGTTCGTTACTCTGGCGCAGATCATCGCGCGCCTCAAGGACGAGGAGGGCCACATTCTGATCCCCGGCTTCTACGACGACGTCATCCCGCCCAGCCCGGAAGAACTGGCCGCCTGGCGCAGCCTTCCTTTCGATGAGGAGGAGTACCGCATCAAGGAAGTGGGCTCGCGCAAGCTGGTCGGGGAGCCCGGCTATTCCGTCCTTGAGCGCACCTGGGCCCGCCCCACGCTCGAGGTTCACGGCATGCCCGGCGGATTCATCGGGGCCGGCGCAAAGACGGTCATCCCCGCCAAAGCCCTCGCCAAGGTCTCCATGCGCCTGGTTCCAAACATGGTCCCCGCAAAGGCCTTTCAACTCTACAAGAAGTTCGTCGAGGAGATTGCTCCCGATGGCGTCGACATCGACGTTCGCCTCATTCACTCCGGCGACCCCTGTCTCATTCCCGTCGACAATCCCTATATCCAGGCCGCCACGCGCGCGCTGCACGAGGTCTGGGGCCGCGACACCGTCTTCATCCGTTCCGGCGGCTCCATCCCCATCGTCGGCGACTTCGACCGTCACCTCGGCCAGCCCAGCGTCATGATGGGCTTCGGCCTTCCCGACGACCAGATTCACGCACCCAACGAGAAGTTCCACCTGAAGAACTTCGAGCTGGGTATTCAATCGCTGGTCCGCTTCTTTGAGGAGGCCGGCGCCTGAACATGCCGGAGCCTCCGCGGGACACGCGTGCCCCATCCTTTCGCAGCGCAAGCGGCGAAAGGGTGGGAGGGGACGGCGACCAGCCGGCTCCGATCGATTGCATCGCCGCCTTCGTCCTGGCCGGCGGCCAATCCCGGCGCATGGGTCGCGATAAAGCACTGCTGACCCTCGCCGGCCAGCCCCTCATCGCCCGCGCCCTGTCTACTCTGTGCGTCGCCGGCCTTTCACCGGCCATCGCAGGAGCACGCACCGATCTCTCTCGCTTCGCTCCCGTCATCCCGGACCCCGATCCCGGTCGTGATTCGGGATTAGGCCCGCTCGCCGGCATCTGCGCGGCCCTCGAATCCACCACCGCCCGCTACGCGGTGCTCTTCCCCGTCGACCTGCCCCTCCTTCCCCCGTCGCTCATTGCTTATCTCGCCTTCCATGCTCAAATTACCGCAACCGCAGTCACCGTCCCCTCCATCTGCGGGGTCGCCAACGCCTTTCCCGCCGTCCTCGATCGCGCTGTCCTCCCCACACTCAAATCCGAGCTCAATGCCGGCCGCCGCGGCTGCCTGGCCGCCTTCCGCGCCGCCGCTCGAGTCCTCGGCCAGCCCGTCTCCGCCATCCCCGTCGAGATCCTCGCCCAATCCGGCCACGCCGCCCATCCCCGCGGCCTTCCCGCAGCCTTCTGGTTCCTCAACGTAAATACGCCTGCCGATCTGGGCCGCGTCACCCGGCAATTCCCATCGCAAATCGCGTAAGCTTGAACTCAAGTGGACTCGCCCAAACCCATTGCCGGCCAGGAGCCTGAAGACAGCCCAACGCCGGGCCGCGATCGCCTGTTGCCCGAACCCGATCGTCCCGAAGAATTCAGTCTCGAGCTCAGCATGACTATGGCCGAAATCGCGGAGGCCGAGCCTCTGCAGCCCCTCGAGCAACCTGAAACGCCCTCTTCCGGACCACCTGAGCCCATCATCTGTTTCAATAACGTCTCGATCTCATTTGGCGACCGGCAGGTGCTTGAGAATGTCAGCTTCCACGTTGAGCGCGGCCAGACGCTCTGCATCCTCGGCCGAAGCGGGGTCGGCAAATCGGTCTCGCTCCGGCTGCTGATGGGCTTCCTCCAGCCTGATTCCGGCTCAATCCGTGTCGAAGGCAAAGATATTGTGGGAATCGGCGAAGAGGGAATGCGCGCCATCCGCAAGCGCGTGACCATGGTCTTCCAGAATGGCGCCCTTTTTGACTCTCTCAGCGTACGCGAAAACGTATCCTTCGCCCTCCGCGAGCGCGGCGGCCTCGACGACGACCAGATCCTGCAGATCGCCGACCGGCTCATCGACCTGGTCGGGGCCGATGACGTCGTCGACAGCCTTCCCGCGAGCCTCTCCACGGGCCGCAAACGCGCCGTGGCCATCGCCCGGGCTCTCGCCGCCCAGCCGGAGGTGGTCCTCTACGACGAGCCAACCACCATGGTCGACCCCATTATCGCCCGGCGCATGGGCACACTGATTCAGCGCCTCAAGTACCAGCTGGGCTTTACCAGCATCGTTGTCACCCACGATATGCGTTTCGCCGAGCGCCTCGCCGATACTGTTCTCTTTCTTCACCAGGGACAGACGCGCTTTTTTGGTCCCCTCAGCCAGTTCCTCGCCTCTCCCGATCCCGACGTTCGGCAATTTCTTTCACTGGACGCATATGTATTACCTTCGGCTTAGAATCAATGCGGGCAGGTAATACAAATTCACAAATTTTTGCTTGCCTATTTCCCCTCCACCGGCCATGCTTGAGGTGTCGGTTGTTTCGTACAGGCTCGTTCAGCCGGCGGAGCAGGGATGTCAAGACGGGCTCCGATCCGCGGTTAAGCGATAGGATAGACTGGTTATAATTCATTTGGATTCTCAGGTTTCCCGTTGGTGCTGGAGCAATTGGCGCAATCGCAGTTGAGTCGAGATGCTCCTCATCGCAGTTGGCAGCACCAGAGTGCGTAAGCGAGGTCAGCAGACTGAATTAACTTCGTACCCGCCCCTGCGCCGCGCGGTTATTGGGTCATTGGCGGGGCAGTTGAATCATTACCGGAGCCGGGGCAGATAAACTCGTAAGGCATTTGCAGATGCTGAGACTGGAACCGTTGGGAGTGTTTATTGATCCTCGAAGAGCTCGTAAACCTATCAGCAGTTAAAGGCAGTGAACGATGAGACAACTCCAATTCCAAAAATTTCATCTGACCGTGTTACACCTATTTGGTTAGGACTCCAGGCCCGTGCGGGGCTTTTCAGAAGCGAACTAGTTGCTACTCGCCTGCTGTTGTTTCTCACTCAGTTCTTGAGGTGAATAAGCGTCTATGGCAAGTTCCGATTTCTGGCAGAGGCTCTCAGCGTCAGCGGCTTTCTCGGCCGACTGGGATACGGGTTTGGCCGGAAACTCTGCGCAACGCTTCAACGGCACCGCCAAGCTCTGGATGGCGCTTGACATTCTCACCGTTATTGGCGCCGCTACGCTGGCCACGATGTATGAACTCCACACCGGCCCTGTAGCCGGCGCCAAGGGCTTCTGGCACGGGACCCTCTTTCGCGGCAGTTCCAAATGGATCCTGCTGGGGCTTCTTTGCGGTTTCATCTTCTCTCTCGTGATCACCAGCAAGCGTCTCAACCTCTACGTCCCGACCCGCCTCACCAGCTTTCTTCATGAACAAAGGCTAAGCATGCAAGCCTGCTTCACGTCCGGTTTGCTGCTTACTGGCGCACTCTTTCTTGTCCATGCCGACAACATCCCGCGCAGCATCGTTCTCATCACGCTGGCTCTTGTCGCCGCGGCTCTGAGCGTGCGCAGATGGTTCTACCGCGTGCTTCTCTATCGGCGCTTCGAGCGGGGCGTGGGCACACGCAATGTGCTCATCGTTGGCACCGGTGCCGAAGCCCATGCCCTGCGCCATCATATCGAGAGCATTCGCCACCTGGGTTACAGTTTCAAGGGCTTCGTCGAGCTTCCCAACTGCTCATCGCGCTTCGCCACGCCTTCAAGTGACATTGCCGGATCATACGAGGATCTCTTCCAGACGGCGCGCAAGCAGTTTGTCGACGAGATCTTCTTTGCCACCCCCTGCGAGCGCGGCATCATCCAGAATGCCGTCGAGCAGGCGCGCGCCCGGGGCATCGGCCTGCGCGTGATCCCTGACATGTACGACGGCCTGGCCTGGAACAGCCCCATCGAGTACGTCGGTCAGTTCCCGACCATTCCTTTGCATTGGGGCCAGGCCCCGGAGCTCGCGCTCTTCTTCAAGCGCCTCTTCGACACCGTCTTTTCCAGCCTGGCGCTCCTGCTTCTTTCGCCGGTCCTCATCGCCGTCGCCATCGCCATCAAACTGGATTCGCCCGGCCCCATCTTCTATTTCTCCGATCGCATCGGCAAAAAGGGCGTGGTCTTCCGCTGCATCAAGTTCCGCACCATGGTCCGGGATGCCGACAATCGCCGCTCCGAAGTGATGCACATGAATGAACGCGACGGCGTCCTCTTCAAGGTCTCAAACGATCCCCGCATCACCCGTCTCGGCCGCTTCCTCCGCAAATACTCCCTCGACGAGCTGCCCCAGTTCATCAACGTCCTCAAAGGCGACATGAGCGTTGTCGGTCCCCGTCCGCCCATCGGCGCCGAAGTCAAGCAGTACAACCTCCACCACCTCCGCCGCCTCGACGTTACGCCCGGGATTACCGGCCTTTGGCAGGTGCAGGGCCGCCAGGACCCCTCCTTCGCCAGCTACATCTCCCTCGATGTCTACTACATCGAAAACTGGAGCCTCCTGCTCGATTTCAAGATCATTGTCCGCACCATCGGCGTCGTCTTCTCCGGCACCGGCAGTTGACCCAATGCGCATTTCTGCCCCGAATCCCCGCATTGGCAACTCATCGATGGGACGGCCAATGCGATCGAGCTGCGGATTGCGTCCCGCGATAAACTAGAACCGTGAGGATTGCGCTCGCCCAGATCGACCCCACGGTTGGGGACTTCACCGGAAATCTTGAGAAGATCGTTGCCGCCGCGGGCCGTGCGGCAGAGTTGGGCGCCCGTCTCACCGTATTCTCAGAGCTGGCCATCTGCGGTTACCCTCCGGCCGACTTCGTTGAGAAGCGCAGCTTTCTCGCCCGCTGCCGCACCGCAGTCGACGAGCTTACCCAGGCGACGGCAACGCTCCCCACCGCGGTTCTCGCCGGTGTAGCGCTCAAATCTCCCCAGGGCAGCGGCAAGCCCGCCGTCAACGCCGCCGTTCTCCTCGACAAGGGACAGCTCATCCTCGAACAGCACAAGCGACTGCTGCCCTTTTACGACGTCTTCGACGAGCAGCGCTACTTCGCGCCCTCCCGCGGCCAGCAGGTGGTGGAACTCGACGGCCTGCGACTGGCCATCAGCATCTGCGAGGACGCGTGGAACGACAAGAACTTCTGGCGCCATCGGCTCTACACGGTCGACCCCATGGAAGAGCTGATGCGCCAGAACCCCGACCTCCATATCAATCTCTCCTCTTCGCCCTTCTGGCACTGCAAGCGCGCGGTACGACGCGAGATGCTCGCCGCCATCGCCCGCCGCGACGGCATACCCGTGCTCATGTGCAACCAGGTAGGAGGAGACGACAGCCTTATCTTCGATGGCTCCTCGCTGGCCCTCAATTCCCGCGGCGAACTCATCGCGGAGGCCGCTTCGTTCCGCGAAGACCTTGTCGTTCTCGACCCCTTCAATGCCGTTGCCATCCCCGCACCCGCCGGCGACGACACTGAAGCCGCTTATCGCGCTCTCGTCCTCGGCACGCGCGACTACGTCCGCAAATGCGGCTTTCGCAAAGTCATCGTAGGCTTGAGCGGCGGCATCGACTCGGCTCTGGTCGCAGCCATCGCCACGGATGCGCTTGGGGCTGACAATGTGATCGGCGTCGGAAACCCGAGCCAGTATTCCTCACAGGGATCGATCGACGACAGCAGAAGGCTGGCCGCGAACCTTGGAATCCGGTACGAGATCATTCCCATCACAGATCTCTTTCACGAGTACACCAGGGCGCTTGAGCCGCTCTTCAGGGGCATGAAACCGGACATCACCGAAGAGAACCTGCAGGCGCGCATCCGCGGCACGCTGTGGATGGCCCTTTCGAACAAGCTTGGCGCCCTGGTGCTGACTACCGGCAACAAGAGCGAGATGGCGGTGGGTTACTGCACTCTCTATGGCGACATGGTCGGCGCGCTCGCCGTCATCGGCGACCTCGTCAAGACCCGCGTCTACGCCGTGTGCCATTGGCTCAACCGCGATCGCGAAATCATCCCGCCGGCCATTCTCGAAAAGCCTCCCTCAGCCGAGCTCCGCCCCGATCAGAAGGACACTGACTCGCTGCCGCCCTACGATGTCCTCGATCCCATCATCGAGGCCTACGTGGAGCGCTACGAAGCTCCCGAAACCATTGCCCAGACCTACGGGTTCCCGGTCGAACTCGTCCAGCAGGTGGTGCGCATGGTGGAGCGCGCCGAGTACAAACGCCAGCAGGCCGCGCCGGTTCTTAAAGTTACGTCTAAATCTTTCGGCATGGGGCGCCGATTCCCGATTGCCGTCAAGGTGCAGGTGTAAGCTGGAATCTGGGAGTCTTTCCCACGAATTTTTAACGTTTCTCCCGAGTTGGAGAGAAACGCCTAAGGAGAACCGCTTGATTCGCCCGTCCCTCCGGTTGTTGAGCGCCGCAGCGCTCGTCTCGTTCGTCTTTCCTCTCTATCAGGCTTCGGCACAAACCCAGGTTCCTCCCGCCCCGGCCAACACACCGGCCACGCCCTCGGCCCCGGCGGCAGAGCCGTCTGCTCCGGCTCCGGCGGCGACGCCCACGTTTCCCAAGCCCGATCCGGCCGACTTCACCGCCGCCTCGCCCACCAAGGAGGTGGTCAATACTTTCCTGCAGGCCATCTGGGGTTACGACGACAGCCGCATCTGGCAGGTTCAGGGTATTCTCAAGACTCCCGTTGACGGCTTGAGCAGGATCGTTATCTTCGTTGCCGACAAATCCGGCAAGGACAAACCCCAGGCCTTTGTCTTCTTCGTTGCTCCCGGGGGAAAATTCCTGATCTCCGGCGACGATGTGACCCCCTTCGGTGAACATCCTTTTGCTGAGAATCGCACCAACCTTCAGGAGCGCGCCGACGGTCCTTATCGCGGCACAGCCGACAAAAAGCTCGAACTGGTCGAATTCGCCGACTTCCAGTGCCCACACTGCAAAGAGGCGCAGGCCAACATGGACAAGCTCGCCACCGATTTTCCCAACGCCCGTATCGTTTTCCAGAACTATCCGCTGCCACAGCACCCAGCAGCCGCCAACGCCGCGGCGTACGGAGTTTGCGTTGCCAAGCAGGGGGGCAGCACCGCGTTCTACACGTTTGCCGCGGCGGTGTTCGATGGGCAGGATGGGCTGGCAACCCCCGACGGCGCCACGCTTACCCTCAACAGCGCTGTCACCAAGGCCGGCCTCGATCCCGCCAAGATCGAGACCTGCGCAAAGGACCCCGCAACGGTAAAGAACGTCGACGCCTCGGTCCAGCTTGCCAAGGATCTGAATATCAAGCAGACCCCCACGCTCGACGTCAACGGCCGTCCCGTTCCGGCCAATGCGCCCTACGACCTTCTCAAGAAGATCATCGAGTACCAGGAAAAGCTGGACGGCATCACGCAATAAGCGCGAAAACGCGAAAACATCGCGGTAAGACAGAAACTCCCTGTTAGCGCATCGCATTGTGCGATCAACCAACAGGGAGTTCTTCTTTGGTTCGGTAACCCGATACCCGGGCGCTGCGGCGTTTTTCAGGAGCCATTCCAGTCTGCGTCCGCCCAGTAGTAATCGGTGATCTGGCGGGCGCCGAAAATGCGAAGCACCTAGGGCGCTCAAATTGCTTGGTTCAAGTTGTCCCGGCGGCATCCTAACCATCCGCCATTTGTTCTATTGGCCATCGTTCGATGTTTAGCTACCAATTGTTCCAGGACGACCTGAGCGCGCTCAAGAACTTCTCGCAGTTGGCGTTTGGCCAGCACGTGTGCGCGTTGTCGCGGAGAAGATAGTACTGTTCATTCGCGCAAACAAATGTGCTTCGGTCGGCTTGTAGTATCCAATTCATCGCATTTGCAAAGGTGTCAGCATAGCTAGTGCCGAACTTGTCATTGGGCACGTTGTAAAGCAAGCCCTCGATGTAGTACGACGGCGCAATGCCGCTCGCGATGGTCTTGGCATCGACGAGCCTATTGCGCATATTCTTAACAATCCTAACCGTCGGTTTTAGCCAAGATGCGGTCAATTGATGTTTCGTCGTCATGTTCTCGGAATGCTGCTTCGGATAGTTGGCGATTAAATTGCCAGCCCCGTTATAGAAGCAAATTCCGACGTCATATGCCTCATCAAAAAACCCGTTGAATTTGTAGTACCGGCGATATTGCAGAGCGGTGATAACGTCAGCCTTTCTACGATTGCCATTTGCAGCGATGGCAATCGCTTTGTCGCCGGCCTTGACATCGCTCCCATATCTATCTTTAAGGACTTGCAGGATTTCCTTTCGGAAATCGTAGTATCCGTAGCTGCTATTGCTGTAGGCTTTGTCCCAAGCGGCGATCTGATCCGGAGGAAGTGCAGACAAATCACTCTTGAACGTCTGGTTTAACTGAATCACAATATCTACGTCGCTCTCCTTATAGACGTTGGTGTCATTGCCGTACGAACCTTGAAGAAACACCTTGTAGTCCTGCAGTGCGTACGGAACTGTCGAGGCCTCAAGGACCTTCTTGACCTCGTTATATGTATCGCACGAGCCTGTCACTGCTCCTTGGTGCGACCAAGTTTCCAGTTGAATCTCGGGAATCGCCATTCACTTCTCCTCTTGCGGAATCAAGAACTCGCGCAGCGCTATCTCGCGTGTGGCAAATGACTCACGTCCGCGTTGCCAGAGGATGTTGAGTTTCGCCAGGTCGTGTTCCATAAAGTCTGTGGCCATTTCAGGCTGTGAGAACGTGTCGCTAATGCGAACGGTTTGAACTTCCTTGAAGAGGATTTCACGAAGCTGATCCATGGACTGCGTATTGATCTCAAGCGTCTTCTGGAGCAGTTGTACGCTGGCCAGATACTTCTTCGCGAGTCTGATTTTCCAATTGCCCTTTGGTTCTGGATATACGCCGACCCCTACGCTGACGACTCGGATGTCTGCGTGTTGCTTTTTCAACGCACGAACGGCGTCAGCGATCGCGTAGAGCGTCGGATTGTTGGCGCAGTAACCGCCGTCAATCAGCTCGATGTTGTCGCCTGTCGGGGTGGAGACGAGCGTCTTATCGAAGAAGGGGAAGGCGGAACAGGAACCCTGCACCGCGTCGGCAATGCTTACGCCGAAACCGGGCGTGAAGGTTCCTTTCCGACCATGAGCCTGTTCGACGCTCCCCTTGAAGATCATCGGACGCTCATTCACCCAGCGAGTGGCCACGACTCCGATGCCTGTCTTCACATCCGTGAAGGACTTGTCGCCGAAGACCTTTGACGCCAGTTTCGCCAGAGCTTGCGATTTCGCGCTACGGTTGCGCTCTTTCATCACGGCTGGAACATGGCTCTTGTACAGATGATGAATTTCATCCACGGTGTTACCGAGGGCGAGTAGCGAAGCAATGATTGCGCCGGTGCTGGTGCCAAAGATCAAATCGAATCGGTGGCAGAGGCGGCAGCCGATCATCGCCTCTATTTCCTTGAGAACGCCGAGCGTGTAGAAGCCCTTTGCGCCACCCCCATCAAGCGCGAGGATGCGGCAGAGACCGTCAGGTTGGTAGACCGTCGTCAGTTGTTCCAGTTGCATCGTGCTGTAACCGAAATGAAGCGGTTTCGGCCAGTCTAACGCTGGAATGCCTCAACCACAAGACGATGTTGCTCAATTAATTGTCTTTATCTTCTTTCGCGAGCGATTACTCCCGGAAAGTCGGTTTCTCGAACGTTTCTGAGGCTTCGGCGCAGCTTCGGGTGTATCACCGCCCTGCGTCAGTCACTGGTTGATCGCCAGTTCAAAGCCGCAGTCCTGTCGCCTGCCTTTTGCGCTTAATTAAGCCCAATGCGCGCAGAATCAAATCATGCGCATCGCTCCTCGCTCCAAGCGGCCTGCCCATGCAGGGTGCCCCGTACAAGCTCTGCTTGTGCGGGATGGGACTTCCTCAGGCAGCACAAGCCGGGAAAGGGGATCGCAAGCTGCTAGCCGAAAATAAATACCCACCCCCCCCCTAACCCCCGGGGGGTACATTTCCAAGGGAGCCAAATTGCATAACACTATGAAAACAAACCGGATGCCAAAACGGCCCGTAACCACTCAGTAACTACAAAAGGCCGCCAAATACGCAATATAAGCCCCACTTAAGCCCATTTAAGGGTCACCTAAGCCGGCTTAACGGCAGTGACGCGGCATGTCCCTGGCACAAAAAAAAGGCTCCGAATTACAGAGCCGGTTCTGCTGACTTGCCGACTTGCTTTTCCTGGCTCCGCCAGCTCCGCGAACTCCGCTAGCTCCGCTTTCCGCTGACTCGCCGACTCGCTGACTCGCTGACTCGCTGACTTGCTGACTCGCTGACTCGCTGACTTGCTCACTGACAACTGTCCACTGTCCACTGACCACTGTTCACTGGCTTTTCTCCACCACGATCATCGGCGTGTGTCCGGCGGACTGCGTGCCCCGCACCACGTGCGGAGTCATCACAATCACCAGCGTGGCGTAGTTGTACTGGTTGTCCTTGCTGGTCAGGTTGTTCATCCCCGGAATCTCGCTCAGCCCCGGCGTGCCGCTC
>Ga0326727_10012588_pt1 | contig 19191 bp, 8 predicted proteins | sample MB2enrmetagenome_FD_207643 | JGI IMG/M metagenome (GOLD analysis project Ga0326727, IMG submission 207643) | Lab enriched peat soil microbial communities from McLean, Ithaca, NY, United States - MB29MY | ecosystem: Environmental > Terrestrial > Soil > Wetlands > Peat | place: USA: New York...
GAGGGCGACGGTCCCTGCGCTCCAGATCCAGCTCCAGCAGACGAAACATGCCCTGAGCATCCTCCTGGGCATGCCGCCCTCCGACCTTGCACGGGAGCTTTCCGGCCCGTCCGCCATCCCCATCCCTCCCATGCAGGTGACCGTCGGCATCCCCGCCGACCTCATAAGGCGCAGGCCGGACGTGCGCGGCGCGGAGTACCGGGCGATGGCGCAGTGCGCCCAGATAGGCGTGGCCCGGGCCTATCTCTACCCTGCCTTCGCCATCTCCGGCGACTTCGGCTTCCTCTCCACGAACATCCCCGGCTCGAGCCTCGCAGACATATCACAGTGGAACAGCAGGAACTACGTGGTAGGCCCCGGGCTTACCTGGAACGTGCTGAATTACGGCCAGCTCACGAACAATGTGCGCCTCCAGGACGCGCGCTTCCAGGAGCTTTTGATTACGTACCAGAATGCGCTCCTTACGGCCCAGCAGAACGTCGAGGACGCGATCGTCGCCTACCTGCGGGCGCAGGAAAGGGCGGAGCTCCTCGCGGGCAGCACTGCCGCGGCCCGGCGGTCCCTCGACCTCGGCAGCCAGCAGTACAGGTTGGGCACGACGGACTTCACGACCGTCATCGTCAGCTCCCAGGCGCTTTACACGGAGCAGGACAATTTCGTCACCACCCTGGGCGCGGTTGCGAACAACCTGGTGGCGATATACAGGGCCCTTGGCGGCGGTTGGGAGATAAGGGAGGGAAAGGACCTCGTGCCCGCCGAGATCAGGCAGGCCATGGCGAAACGGACCGGCTGGGGGCGCCTCCTCGACTTTGCGGCGTACATGCCGCCCGAGACACCCGAAAAGGAGCGCCCCCTGGTAAGGCCGCCCGACTGGTAAAGGAAAACCGCGTCGGGCCCGAAGGGAGCGGGGGGATAGGGGACATATGGAACGTATAAAGCCCGCGTTTGACGGATGCGCGCGAGGACATCGAAGGAAGACCCGTCATGCCGCAGTCCTGGCTGCGACTGCGCTCCTCTGCGCGGCTTTCCTCTTGTCGTGCAAGGCGAAGCCCGCGCCCCCGCCCGCGCCCCCGGCCGTCACCGTCGTCCACCCCGTCGTTCAGCTCATCACGGATTACATCGAATCGACAGGGAGCACGCAAGCCATCATGACCGTCCAGCTTCGCGCCCGCGTGGCCGGCTACCTGGAAAAGGTCCTCTTCCAGGACGGCCAGCTCGTCAAGGAGGGGCAGCTCCTTTTCGTCGTACAGCAGAACACGTACCGGGACGCCTTGGCGCAGGCGGAGGCCGCCATATTGCTCCAGACCGCCCAGCTCGAATACGCGACCGCCCAGTTCAACCGCTACTGGGAGCTCTTTCAGCGCAAGGCGGCCGCCCAGTCGGACGTTGACAACTGGCGGTTCCAGAGGGACTCCGCACGGGCCAACCTGATGAGCGCGCGGGCAGGCCGCGACCTGGCGGCCCTCAACCTGGAATACACCGAAGTGCGCTCGCCCTTCGACGGCCGCGTGGACAGGAGGCTCGTCGATCCCGGCAACCTTGTCGGGTCGAGCGAAGTGACCGTCCTGACGACGGTCAACCGGATCGACCCCATCTATGCGTATTTCACGATCAGCGAATCCGACCTCGCCAGGCTGACCGAGGCGCGCTGGCGGCCCGGAAAGGGACGGGCCGCGAAATGGCCGGTCCTCATAGGCATCCTGGAGGAGAAAGGCTATCCCCACAAGGGTCTCCTCGACTTCGCCTCCATCAGCCTCACGGCGACCTCCGGCACGCTGCAGATGCGGGGCATCTTCGCGAACCCGGAAGGCGTGCTTCCGGCAGGGGCATACGCCAGGGTGCGCGTGCCCCTTGCGCAGAAAAAGGGCCTCCTCGTGCCGCAGGAGGCCATCGGCTCCGACCAGCGCGGCTATTTCCTCCTCGTAGTCGGCCCCGGCGATACGGTGGTGCGCCGTTACGTCACTGTCGGGACGGAGGTCGATGGGATGAGGGACATGGTGAAGGGCCTCGGGGCGGAAGAATGGATCGTAGTCAAGGGGGTACAGAAGGCCATCCCGGGCCGCAGGGTGACGCCCCAAAGGCAGGACGGGCCCAGGCCGTGATCTCCACATTCTTCATCGACCGGCCCATCCTGGCGAACGTCCTCGCATTCATCACGATAATCATAGGCGTCATAAGCTACTTCCGGCTCCCCGTCGAGCAGTATCCTCCCATCACTCCCCCTACCATACAGGTGACGACGCGATACCCCGGCGCCAGCGCCTCCGTCGTCGCCGAGACGATCGGCGTGCCCCTGGAGCAGGCGGTCAACGGCGTGGAGCGCTCCATCTATATGCTGTCTACGAGCGGAAGCGACGGCTCTTACACGCTCACGATCACCTTCGACATCGGCACAAACCTCGACAAGTCCCTCACGCTCGTCCAGAACCAGGTGAGCACGGCCCTGGCGCAATTGCCGGGCGGCGTCACAGTCCAGGGGGTAACCGTAAAGAAGGTCTCGACGAACATCCTCCTGGTGGTCAGCCTTTATTCGGACGATGACCGCTACGACGCAGCCTTCCTCTCGAACTACGGCCAGATCAACATGCAATACCCGCTGGCCAGGCTGCCGGGCATGGGCCTGGTGCGGGTCTTCGGCGCAGGACAGTACAGTATGCGCGTCTGGCTCGACCCCAACAGGCTCAGGCAGTTCAACCTGACGACGGCCGACGTGCTCAACGCGGTCGGCGACCAGAACGTGCAGGTCACGGCGGGCCAGGTGGGCGCCCCGCCGACGGGCAAAGAGCAGGCGCTACAGCTCACGATCAACAGCCTGGGCAGGCTTTCCGACGCGCGCCAGTTCGAGGACATCATAGTGAAGAGCGACACGAGCGGACCGAGCGCCCAGATCGTGCGCGTGCGCGACCTCGGGTACGTAGAGCTCGGGCAGCAGACCTACGCTCTTTACAGCAGCAGCCACGGGCACACGTCGGCGGAGGTCGTCGTCTTCGCCCTGCCCGAGGCGAACGCCATAGCGGTGGCCAACAGTGTCTACCGGATGGTGGACTCCATGAGCAAAAGCTTCCCCGAGGGCATGAAATACGGCATCCACTTCGATACTACTAGGTTCGTCCGGGAGGCCGTGTCGAAGGTCTACGAGACGCTCTTCGAGGCGGGCATCCTGGTGCTCCTCGTAATCATGGTCTTCCTGCAGAATTTCAGGGCGCTCCTCGTCCCCGCGACCACCGTCCCGGTGACGATAGTAGGCGCCTTCGGCGCGATGATAGCCCTCGGCTTCACGATCAACCTGATGACGCTCTTCGCCCTGGTGCTCGCCATAGGCATCGTGGTGGATGACGCCATCGTGATCGTCGAGAACAGCTCGTATTACATCGAAAGGGGGTTTTCGCCGAGGGACGCGGCGGTCAAGGCCATGAGCGAGCTGACAGGTCCCGTCATGGGCATCACGATGGCCCTCGTCTCCGTCTTCCTGCCCGCCGCCTTCCTGCCCGGCATCACGGGCCAGATTTTCAGGCAGTTCGCCCTCGTCATCGCGGCCACCTCGGTCATCAGCGCCGTCAACGCCCTGACCCTCAAGCCCGCCCAGTGCGCCCTCTGGCTGCGCCAAAGGAAAGAGAAGAAGCCGGGTCGGTTCAACCGGGGCTTTACAAGAATGTACGAAGGGATGAGGCGGCCGTATATGCATATGGTGGCCCTGATGGTGCGCCGCCCGGCCGTCTCGCTGATCGTCTTCGCCCTTGTCATCGCAATCGCCGCCTGGGCGTTCGTAAGGCGGCCGACGGGCTTCCTCCCTACCGAGGACCAGGGGTACGCGATACTTCTTGCGCGCCTCCCGGACGGGGCGTCCCAGCCCAGGCTCCAGCGCGTCTCGGACCAGATCGAGGCGATACTGAGAAAGACGCCGGGTGTCGCAAGCTGGGTCGATATAGGCGGCTATTCCGTCCTCGACGGAGCCAACCTCGCGACGAGCATAACGGTCTTCGTCGTCTATGAGGACTGGAGCAAGCGCGGCCGCCGGCTCACCCAGGATGTCATCGTCTCGGGCCTCAACAGGGACCTGGCCGGCATCCAGGACGCCCTCGCCTTCGTCGTTATCCCGCCGCCCATCAGAGGACTTGGACAGTCGGGGGGCTTCCAGATCATGGTAGAGGACAAGGGGGACGCAGGTCCCGAGGCCCTTCAGGAGGCGACCGGCGCGCTCGTCGATGCGGGCAACCGGACGCCCGGCCTCCAGGGCCTGACGACGACCTTCAACGCCCACAGCCCGCAGATATACCTCGATATCGACCGGACAAAGGCGCAGGCGTTCAACGTCTCCCTGGGAAATATCTTCCAGACCCTGACGGGATACGTCGGCTCCTCGTTCGTCAACCTTTTCAACAAGTTCAACCAGATATACCAGGTCTACATCCAGGCGAGCGACCCCTACCGGAAGGCGACTGACGACATAGGCAGGCTCTATACGAGGAACGCCCAGGGGCAGATGGTGCCTCTTGGCAGCCTCCTGCGGCCAAGGCGCTCGATGGGGTCGGAGCTGGTTACCCGCTACAACCTGTACCCGGCGGCCTCCATTTTCGGCTCGGCCGCCCCCGGGTTCAGCTCCGGCCAGGCGATCAGCGGCGTGGAGGAGGTGGCCGGACGCGCCCTGCCCGCCGGATTCGGGTATGAATGGACGGCAACGTCCTACCAGGAGAAGAAGGTAGGCTACCAGCCGTATATCATCTATGCCGTCTCCGTCATCCTCGTTTTCATGGTGCTGGCCGCCCTCTACGAAAGCTGGACCTCCCCGGCGGCGGTGCTCCTGGCCGTGCCCATGGCGCTCGTCGGCGTCCTCCTCGCCCTTATCGTCCGGGGCGACGACAACAACCTCTACACGCAGATCGGCCTGGTGCTCATGATCGCCCTTGCGAGCAAGAACGCGATCCTCGTCGTGGAGTTCGCGCGCGACCTCAGGAAGGAGGGCATGTCCATCGAGGAGGCCGCCGTCGAGGCTACGAACCGCCGCTTCCGCCCCATCGTGATGACTTCCTTCGCCTTCATCCTCGGCGTTGCCCCCCTGCTGTTCGCTTACGGAGCGGGCGCAGTCGGCCAGAGGGTCATCGGCACGGTCGTCTTCGGCGGCATGTGCGCCTCTACGCTCCTCGCCATCCCCTTCGTCCCCGTTTTTTTCGTCGTCATGCAAAGGCTGAGCGAAAGGCGGAAGGAGAAAAAAGCGCCCCCCGGCCGCTCCTAAAGGTCAGGATACACAATTATAATCGACTTGAGGAATGCACCGCAAGCCAGCGTTATTACTGCATAAGACAGTTATATAACACGTCTGGGATGTAAGTGGTTGTTATATTGTTCTATCAAGGTGGTCCCTAAACGGCGCGCCTTCGCCGCCGGCCCTCCCTACACTTTAGGTAAATCGGCTGCGTCCCAGCTCCCGCCCAGGGCCTCTATAAGCAGAACGGCCGCCGTCATCCTCCGGCCCAGGATGCTGAGGGCCGTGACCTTGCTGCTCAGCAGCGTCGTCTGGGCGACGATGACGTTGAGATAGGCGACAGTCCCCTGGCGGTACTGGTTCGTGATGACAGCAAGGGACTGCTCGGCCGCGCTCACGGCCTCCGCCTGGGCGTCGGCCTCCTGCTGAAGGATGCGCAGGGCGGCCAGTGCGTCCTCGACCTCCTGGAAGGCGGTGAGCACCGTCTGGCGGTAAGTAGCGACGGTGGACTCGTAGGCTGCCCTCACCTGCGCGGTCCTTGCCTTCCTCAAGCCCCCGTCGTAGATGAGCTGGGAGATCGCGGGGCCGGCCGACCAGAAGCGCATGGGCCACGTGAACCACTGTGACGCGCTGGTGCTCAGGAAACCCCCCGCCGTGCCGAGCGTCAGGGTAGGATACCAGGCCGCGATAGCCACGCCTATCTGCGCATTGGCCGCCGCCATGTTCCTCTCGGCCGACGCTACGTCAGGCCTCCTTTCGAGCATCACGGAGGGCACGCCGACGGGTATGGAGGGGGGCGTCACGGAGAGGGGCGAAAAAGGGAGCGAGAAGGTAGCGGGCGGCCTTCCCATAAGGAGGGCAATGGCGTGCTCCATCTGCGCCCGCTGGACGCCCACGTCGATCTCCTGGGCGATTGTCGTCTTAAGCTGCGTCTCGGCCTGGAGCACGTCGCCCCTCGACGCGACCCCGCCCTTGTACCTGTTCTGCGTGAGCTCCAGGGACTTGCGGTAAGCCTCGACCGTCTCGTGGAGGAGCGCTTTCTGGGCGTCGAGGGTGCGCAACTGGAAATAGTCCTGGGCGAGCTGCCCCTGGGCGCTCAGGCGGACCCCTTCGAGGGTCGCGGCCAAAGCCTGGGCGCTTGCGCGGCTCGATTCGACGTTGCGCCGCACGAGGCCCCAGAGGTCCGGCACCCAGGAGGCGCTGCCCGGCATCGAATAGATGTTGACCGTCGGGGCGGTGGTCAAGCCTGCGGCTGTGGCGCTTACCGCGCTTCCTGTCGAGCGGTAGACGCGCGTGGCGGACGGCGCCGCGGTCACTGTAGGGAAATAGGCGGCGCGAGCCACCTGGACGAGCGCCACGGCCTGGCGGAAATTCGCCTCGGCAGCAGCGATGTTCTGGTTCGTGATATTGACCTGGTCCTCGATAGCGGACAATTCCGGGTTCCCGAATATTTCCCACCATTTACCGCGCAGGAGGTCTTCCTTCGGCTCCGCTTTTTTCCAGCCCTGCATCTCCTTGAAGGTCTCCTGCATCGGCGCGCCGGGCTTCACGTAGTCGGGTCCCACCGTGCAGGAGGCCAGGCCAAAGAACAGCGCCAGCGCAGCCGCACCGGCCTGACGCCTCCAGCGCGTGCGTCTCCCGCCTCCGGTCCTTATCGTCTTAAAGAGTTTCATCGACTTCACCTCTGTCAGTCTCCGCAGTCTCGCGGTTCCCGCCGAGCAGACGCGCGTACAAGCCCCGGCGGGACAGGGCCTTCATCCTCAGGCGGAAGCGGTCGAGGAAGAGGTACATCACGGGCGTCGTATAGAGCGTCAATAGCTGGCTGAAGATGAGTCCGCCGACTATTGAGATGCCCAGCGGGCGGCGCAGCTCGCAGCCAACGCCCCTGCCGACCGCGAGGGGGACCGCGCCCAGCAGGGCCGCCATGGTCGTCATCATGATGGGCCTGAACCGCAGGAGGCACGCCTGGTAGATCGCATCGAACGACCCCATGCCCTGCCTGCGCTCCGCGTCTATGGCGAAGTCCACCATCATAATGCCGTTCTTTTTTACTATCCCTATGAGCAGGATGATGCCTATGAAGGCTATTACGGTCAGGTCCGTCCGGAAGACGAGCAGGGCGAGCATAGCGCCGACCCCGGCGGACGGGAGGGTGGACAGGATAGTAAGGGGGTGGACGTAGCTCTCGTACAGGATGCCGAGCACGATATAGACGGTCACGAGGGCGGCCAGGATCAGGAAAGGCTCGTTCGCAAGGGAGGCCTGGAAGGCCTGGGCCGTGCCCATGAAATCGCCCCTGATGCTGGCGGGCAGGCCCATCTTGTGCGTCGTGTCCTCGATCTCCCGCACTGCCTCCCCGAGGGATTTGCCCGGCGCCAGGTTGAAGGAGATGGTGACCGAAGGGTACTGCCCCTGGTGGTTGACGGCGAGCGACGTCGCCCGGCGCTCGAAGTGCGTAAAGGCCGAGAGGGGCACCATATTGCCGCTCGATCCCGCCAGGTAGATATCGTGCAGCGTCTCGGGGCGCTGCCAGTATTGGGGGGCAACCTCCATCACCACGTGGTATTGGTTGAGCTGAGTGTAAGTGATCAACACCTGGCGCTGGCCGAAGGCATCGTAAAGGACGTCGTCGATCGCCTGGGCGGTTATGCCCATCCTGGAGGCAGTGTCACGGTCGATCACAAGGGTCGCCTCCAGCCCTTTGTTCTGCTGGTCGCTGTTCACATCGACGAGGGCGGGCAGCGGGCGGATACGCTGGTAGACCCTCGGCGCCCAGGAGACGAGGTCCTCGAGGTTGTCGCCCCAGAGGGTATACTGGTACATCGCGTTGCTCCGCCGTCCGCCTATCCGCAGGTCCTGCACTGGCACAAGGTAGACCGGCGCGCCAGGTATCTGGGAGAGCCTCCTGCGGAGGCGGGCAATCACCTCGCCTATGCTGAGTGTGCGCTGCGAGAACGGCTTCAGGGTAATAAATAAGTTGGCAGTGTTGGCGGCCGTGCCGCCGCCGCCTCCGGCGCCCGTGTAACCCCCGGCCATTTCGACCTCGGGGTCTTTCCCGATGATCCCGAGGGCATGGCTCAGCTTCCCGATCATGGATTGATACGAGATGTCCTGGTCGGCCTGGATGGTGCCGGAGATGCGGCCTATGTCCTGCTCTGGGAAAAACCCTTTCGGGAGCACGATAAAAAGGAAGACGCTGGTGGCTACCGTGAGGCCCATCACTATGAGCATCAGCCCGCCGTGGCGCAGCGCCCAGCCGAGGCTCACCTCGTACTTATGGCGCAGCCAGTTGAACCCGTCCTCGCTCACTTTGTACGCACGGCCGTGCGATCCGTTCTTCGCGCCCCTGAGCACGGTAGCGCACATCATCGACGTCGTGGTGAGGGAGACGACCATCGACATGAGGATGGCCACCGAGAGGGTGACTGCGAACTCCCGGAAGAGCCGGCCGACCATGCCCCCCATCATCAGGATGGGGATGAAGACGGCGACGAGGGAGAGGCTCATGGAAAGGACCGTGAAGCCGATCTCCTTCGACCCGAGAAGGGCCGCCAGCTTAGGCTTCACCCCCTGCTCCATGTGGCGCGTGGCGTTCTCCAGGACGACGATGGCGTCGTCCACGACGAAGCCCGTCGCAATAGTGAGCGCCATGAGGGAGAGGTTGTCCAGGTTGTAACCGCACAGGTACATGACGCCGAACGTCCCGACAAGGGAGGCGGCGACAGCCACGGCGGGGATGACCGTCGAGCGCAGGTTCCTCAAGAATGCGAAGACGACGAGGATCACGAGGCCGAAGGAGATCATCAGGCTGATCTCGACGTCTCTGAGGGAGCCGCGGATCGGCGGCGTCCGGTCCTGGATGATCGAGAAGTCGATCCCTCCGGGTAGGGCGGCCTGCAACTGCGGGAGGATGGCCATCACCCGGTTCACCGTATCGATGATGTTCGCGTTCGGCTGGCGGAATATGACCACCATGACTGCGCGCTTGCCGTTGACGAAGCCGCCCGTCCTCACGTCTTCCACGGAGTCCTCGACGGTGCCGACATCGGTCAGGCGCACGGCTGCCCCGGACCGGTAAGCGACGATGACCGGCATGTAATCCGCGGCCTTGATGAGCTGGTCGTTCGTATGGATGTCCCACGTCCTGTCCTCGCCCGCGATCTGCCCCCTCGGCCGGTTGACGCTCGTCTGGGAAAGGACGTTGCGCACGTCTGCGAGGCCGATCCCGTACCTGTTGAGGGCGGTCGGGTTCAGGTCCACGCGCACGGCGGGAAGCGCGCCGCCTCCCACGAAGACCTGGCCGACGCCCGGCACCTGGGAGAGCTTCTGCATCATGATGCTGGAGGCCGCATCGTACATCTTTGCGGCAGTCACGTGGTCGGAGGTAAGCGCAACGATGAGAACGGGCGCGTCCGACGGGTTGACCTTGCGGTACGTAGGCTGACTCGGCAGGTTGGGCGGCAGATAAGTCCTTGCAGCGTTGATCGCCGCCTGGACGTCCCGGGCGGCGCCGTTGATGTTCCTGTCGAGGTCGAACTGGAGGATGATGCTCGTAGCCCCCCTGTTGCTCACGGACGTCATTTCCGTGATGCCTGCTACGCGGCCCAGTTGGCGCTCCAGGGGGGTCGCCACCGACGTGGCCATCGTCTCCGGATCTGCGCCGGGCAGCACGGCCGAGACGAAAATGGTCGGAAAATCGACCGCAGGCAGCGGGGAGACAGGCAGCATATAAAAGGCGGCAGCGCCGGCCAGGACGATCCCTACCGTGATGAGGGTGGTCGCCACGGGTCTTGCGATGAAGCTCGACGAGATATTCATGCTTTACTCAACAACTTATTCCCTTCTTGTTTCCCTGCCCTCATATAGGGGGTTTTTCATTCCAGCGCTTTCTGCAGATGACCCTGCTGCAAGCAGCCGGGTCATTCGTTCTCTCCCACGCCGTTTTCTTCGTCTGCTCGCACCCGCCTGAAGCGCCTGGCCAGCCGGTCGAACCAGAGATAGATCACCGGCGTCGTGTACAGCGTGAGGACCTGGCTGATGACGAGACCCCCGACTATGGAGATGCCCAGGGGGTGGCGCATCTCGGAGCCGACGCCAGTGCCGACTGCCAGAGGCAGGGCGCCGAGGAGGGCGGCCATCGTCGTCATCATGATCGGCCTGAAGCGCAGGAGAGAAGCCTGGTAAATGGCGTCCATAGGGGTCTTTTTCCCTTTGCGCTCTGCCTCAAGGGCGAAATCGACCATCATGATCCCGTTCTTCTTTACGATGCCGATGAGCAGGATGATGCCGATCAGCGCGATGACGCTGAAATCGGTGCGCCACATCAGCAGCGCAAGGATGGCGCCTACGCCTGCCGAGGGCAGCGTCGAGAGTATCGTGATCGGGTGGATGTAGCTCTCGTAAAGGACGCCCAGCACTATGTAAACTGTAACGAGGGCCGCCAGTATCAGAATCGGCTCGTGCACGAGGGACAAGCGGAACGCCTGGGCCGTGCCCTGGAAGCTCCCCCCGATGCTCGCCGGAAGCTGCAATTCCCTGGCTGCCGCCTGCACCGCATCGACCGCTTTGCCCAGGGAGGAGCCCCCCTGGAGGTCGAAGGAGATGGTGACCGACGGGAACTGCCCCTGCCGGCTCACGAGGAGCGGCCCGGTGCTCACCGACGTCTGGGTGATCGTGCCGAGGGGCACCTGGTTTCCTCCGCTGCCCCTGATATAGATATCGTTCAGCCCGCCGGGGTGCGCCTTGTAATCGGGCTTTAGGCCGAGGATGACGCGGTACTGGTTGAGCTGCGTGAAGATCGTCGAGACCATGCGCTGACCGTAGGCGTCGTAGAGCGTATTATCGATGAGGGAAGGCGTGATCCCGAGGCGCGAGGCGGTGCTTCTGTCCATATCGACGTTGAGCTGCAAGCCTTTGTCCTGCTGGTCGCTGCCCACGTCCCGCAGCTCGGGCCGCTTGCGCAGCGAATCGACGAGCTTCGGTGCCCATCCGTAAAGCTCCTGCGAGTCGGGGTCCTCAAGGGTGTACTGGAACTGGGTCCGGCTGACCCGCGCATCGACCGTCAGGTCCTGCGCGGGCTGCATGTAGAGCATGATCCCCTCCACCTTCGCAAGCTCCGGCTGGAGCCTGTGGATCACGTCCGTGGCGCTCACCTTCCTGACTGAGAGGGGCTTCAGATTGATGAGGATCCTCCCCGTGTTGAGCGTCGGGTTCGTGCCGTCTATGCCGATGAACGACGAGAGGCTGTCTACGGCCGGGTCTTTAAGGATGACAGCGCACAGCGTCTGCTGATACCTGGTCATGGCGGGGAAAGATACGGCCTGGGAGGCCTCGGAAATGCCCGTTATCAGCCCCGTATCCTCGACGGGGAAGAAGCCCTTCGGCACGATTATGTACAGGATGATGGTCAGGACGAGGGTCCCCACCGCAACAATAAGGGTCTCCCGCTGGTGTTTGAGCACCCAGCTCAGGGTCCTGCCGTAAAAGGCTATCGTGCGGTCGAAGACGTCCTGCGACTTGCGGAAAAAGCGGCTCTGCTGCTCCTGCGGCGTATGCTTCAGGAGGCGGGCGCACATCATCGGCGTGAGCGTCAGGGAGACGACGGCGGAGATCAGGATCGTGACGCCTAAGGTGACGGCGAACTCCCGGAAGAGCCTTCCCACAACATCGCTCATGAACAGAAGGGGTATGAGGACGGCGATGAGCGAGACGGTCAGCGACAGGATCGTGAAGCCGATCTGCTTCGCCCCCATAAGCGCGGCCTTCAGCGGCCTTTCTCCCTGCTCGATGAACCGGGCGATGTTTTCGATCATGACGATGGCGTCGTCAACGACGAAGCCCGTCGAGATGGTGAGGGCCATGAGGGACAGGTTGTTCAGGCTGAACCCCAGAAGGTACATGACGCCGAACGTGCCGACCAGCGACAGGGGCACGGCGACGCTCGGTATGATCGTCGCCGACACGTTCCGCAGGAAGAAGAAGATCACCATGACGACGAGGGCGACGGCCAGCAGAAGCTCGAACTGGACGTCTCTGACGGAAGCGCGGATCGTCGTCGTCCGGTCGGTCAGTATGGAGACCTGGATGGACGACGGCAGGGAGCTTCTGAGCTGGGGCAGCAGGGTCTTAACGCGGTCCACGACCTGAATGACGTTCGCCCCGGGCTGCCTCTGGATGTTGAGTATGACGGCCGGGGTCTCGTTCATCCAGGCGGCCATCTGGACGTTCTCGGCGTCGTCCACCGCTTCCGCCACGTCCGACAGGGTGACGGGCGCCCCGTTCCGGTACGCGATGATGAGCGGCCTGTACTCCTTGGCCGTGAACAACTGGTCGTTCGCTCCGATTATATAGGATTGCCGCGGGCCGTCGAAGCTGCCCTTTGCCTGGTTGACGTTTGCAGCGGCGAGGGCGTTGCGCACGTCCTCGAGCGTCAGATTGTAGGCGGCCAGAGCCGTCGGGTTGACCTGGATGCGGACGGCCGGCCGCTGTCCGCCGCTGATGCTGACGAGGCCGACGCCGGGAAGCTGCGATATTTTCTGGGCGAAACGCGTATCGGCAAGGTCCTCGATCTGCGGCAGGGGCACGGTCTTCGATGTCAGGGCGAGCGTCAGGATCGGGGCGTCGGCAGGGTTTATCTTGCTGTAGACGGGCGGGACCGGCAGGTCGGACGGCAGGTAGGTGTAGGCCGCGTTGATGGCCGCCTGCACCTGCTGCTCGGCCACGTCCAAGGCAAGCTCCAGGGTGAATTGCAGCGTGATGATCGAGCTGCCGTTGGAGCTCGTAGAGGTCATCAGGCTCAGGCCGGGCATCTGGCCGAACTGCCGCTCCAGGGGGGCCGTCACGGACGAGGCCATTACGTCGGGGCTCGCGCCCGGGTAGAACGTGCGCACCTGGATGGTCGGGTAATCGACCTGCGGCAACGCGGATACGGGCAGTTGATGATAAGCGGCCGCGCCTGCGAGAAAAATGGCGACCATCAGCAGCGCAGTTGCTACCGGCCGGAGAATAAAAGGCCGGGAAAGGTTCAAGGCGTTCCACGCCTCCCGTTACCACCGGACGTCTGCCCCTTAAGCTCCATCTTCGCGCCTTCCCGCAGCCTTTCCGCGCCGTCGACGACGACGAGCTCGCCGGGCTGGAGCCCTTTCGTTATGGCCGCCTCTCCGCCCTGTACCTCCGTTACGGTGACGGGCCTGATCTCGGCCGTACGGTCGGCCCTGACTACGTATACGAAGATCCCCTGCGCGCCGCGCTGGATCGCGGCCGAGGGGACGATGACCAGCCCCCGCAGCACGTCCACGAGGAGCTTTGCATTGACGAACTGGCTGGGGAAGAGGGCATTGTCCTTGTTGTCGAAGAGGGCCTTGAGGCGCACCGTGCCCGTAGTCGGGTCGATCTGGTTGTCAACCGTCAGGAGGTAGCCGCTGGTAATCTTTTTCGACTGGGCGCGGTCGTACGCGTCTACCGGCATGCGCTCGTCCGAGTGGAGCTTCCTGAGCACCGAAGGGAGGTTGTCCTCGGGCACGGGGAAGATTACCGTGATGGGCTGGAGCTGCGTTATCACGAGGAGCCCGCCCGTGTCGGTGGCGTGGACTATGTTGCCGGGGTCTACGAGCCTCAAGCCCACCCTTCCGTCGATGGGTGAGGTGATGCGGCTGTAAATGAGCTGGAGCTTCGCGTTGTCTATCGTCGCCACGTCGGTCTTGACGGCGCCTTCATACTGGCGCACCAGCTCGACCTGCGTGTCGAGCTGCTGCTTCGGTATCGAGTCCTCCTTCCAGAGGGTCTGGTAGCGGTCGAGGTCTACGCGGGCATTCCTCAGGAGCGCCTGGTCGCGCAAGAGCTGACCCTCCGCCTGCTCCAACTGCACCTGGAAGGGCCGGGGGTCGATAGTGACCAGGAGGTCGCCCTTCTTGACGAGCTGCCCCTCCTTGAAAAAAACGTCCATGAGCTGGCCGTCCACCCGGCTCTTTACGGTAACGGTGTAAAGGGGCGTTACGGACCCCAGGCCGTTGATGTAGACATTCATGTCGCCTTTCTGCGCTGCTGCGGCACCCACCGGGATGCCCCGGACGGTAGCCGATCGGGCGGCCTGCGACGCGCTCTGTTTGGTCTTGGCGACTACGGCATACGTGAAAACGAGGACAACCAGGACGGCGAGGGCTATCGCCAGGCGCAACGCCTTCTTGCGCCCCATCCCGAGAATCCGCTTTTCTTCGGATAGTTTCTTCACGTGCCCCTCACAATCCTAAACTAAGGGGGCACGAGGCCCCCGTCCGATTCGAAATATACCATTTTTTCCGGCCATTCCACAATAGAAGCGGGCTATTTGCAACCTATAAAAACCTTCTTGCACGCCCGTTCGTCCCCGCGCTTCTTGCATCCGACTATCATACTCGGAGCTTTTGCGCACCTTACACCACAATCGTTGGGGCTCAGCGCCCCCTCCACGAGCTTTGCTCGTGGAGCCTCCCCCCTCACGAAAAGCCTTTAGGGGGTTCATTTATTTGTCGCAGTCTGCCGGAGAAAGGTTACACGTTGAGGGACGAAAGGCGTGAGGCACTGCCCGCCGGCGGCATATCCGGCGGGCAGTGCCTCACGCTAGTTGTGCTGTCATTTCTACTTCTTGCGGTCCTTGAGCACCTCTTCGCAGCTCGGCATATAGTCTTTTGCCTGGATCACCTGGTTGTCCGCCGAGATGAGGAAATCGGGGTATTTCGGGTCCTTTTTCGTGACGCCCCAATACATGGGCAGCTCAAGCTGGTGGTCGCACGCCCTCAATGTCAAAGGACCGACGGGGCTATCGAGGGTCATGCCTTCGAGGGCCTTGACGAAGCCTTCCTTATTGAGCTTGCCGGCTTTCTTGAACCCCTCCGCGATGAACTCTGCCGTCATGTATCCGTAGAGCGCGCCGATCCGGGGATATCTGTTGTAGGCCTTCCGGAAGTCGGCCACGAAGGTCCTGTTGGCAGGTGTGTCCGGGTAGTAAAAAAGGTAGTTCGACGTGCCGAAGGCGCCCTCAGGGGCGTTCTGCCCCTGGGCCATCAGTGTCGAGTGCTCGTTGGCCGTGTGCTGGTAGAAGGGGATCTTCTGGCTCAGGCCCGTCGCCTTGGCCGCCTTCTGGAAGTTCACCATGCCGGAGCCGCCCGTGGCCACGATGAGGAAATCGGGCTTCGCCGCCAGTATCTGCGTGATGTACGGGGTAAAATCGGCCTCGCCGACCTTCCACCAGGACTGGCCTATAAGCTGGACGCCGGGCTTTAGCTTTTTCAGGTTGTTCCACACCGCCTCGGCGATGGCGTGGCCGTATTCGTAGTCGTCACCCGCTATCCAGTACCTTACGTAGGGCCTCCTGGCGAGCACGATGGCAGCAGCCTTGCCCGCCATCAGCGTGTTCTCGTTCATGTTGAAGACATAGCGGTGCCCGTGCTCCCCGATGATCTTGTCGCTCTTGGCAAACGTGACGAAGAAGGGTACCTTCTCCTTCTTCACGAAGTCGGAGACGGCAAGGGCTGTGGCGCTGTTGATGGTGCCCATCAGGATGTCCACCTTCTCCTTCATCACGAGCTCTTTCGCCATCGCGAGGCCGATGTCCGGCTTGAATTTCTCGTCCCGCGTCGCATACTCGATCTTCCTGCCGAGCACCCCGCCCCTGGCGTTGATCTTATCGACCGCGAGCTTGAACCCGTCGAGCACGTCCTGGGTGAAGCTCGTTGCCGGCCCGGAATAGGTATCGACGATACCTACCTTGATCGGATCGGCGGCAAAAGCCGCCTGAACGGTGAAAAACAGGCCGGCGGTCAACCCCAAAATCATTGCCGTTACGATACTTTTCCGCATGATTTTCCCCTTTTCGGCATCGAATTCAGTTGCCCCCCGCAACCGCTTATTTTCTTGCATATTCAATATATCACAAGTCGAAGGGCCGGTGCGATTTCCTCGGTCGAAAACTGCCCCGGCCCTTCGCCACCACGTCATACCAAGAGCGGCAAGTATGGCGATGCAGATTTGGGTGAGCGCGAGGTTCGAGGCGCGGAGGCGTACTTTTTTGGTACGTCGGAGCGTCGCGGACCGAAGCGCGACCCCAAAGATGCGCGCCAGACGCCGCCGCCTAGTTATCTCCCTGCTATGGCCGCGCGCTGCTTCATAATCTCTTCACAGCTCGGCAGATAATCCCTGCCCGCCACCGTCAGGAAGTCCGACCCGATGAGGAACGGATAGGCCTTCGTCTTCTTCGTCACCCCGTAGTACATCGGGAGGATGAGCTGGTGGTCGCAGGCGCGCATCTGGATCTTACCGATGGGGCTGTCAACAACCAGGCCCTCCATGGCGTCTATGAAGCGCTCCTTGTCGATCTTTCCGGCCTTCTGGTACGCCTGAGCCATAAGCTGGGTAGCCACGTATCCGTAAAAGGCGGTCGAGCCCGGATACCTCTTGTAGACCTTCATGAACTCATCGCTAAAGGCCTTGTTAGCCGCAATATTCGGATAGTAGAAGTGGTAGGTGGAGCTTCCCATGATGCCCTCCGGCGCATCCATGCCGAGGGGGCGCAGGGCGAGAAGGTCCGTCGCGTAGTGCTGGTATATAGGTATCTTCCTTTCGAGGCCCATTGCTTTGACCGCCTTCAGGAAGTTGACGATCCCGCCGCCCCCGGCCGCGCTGATGATGCAGTCGGGCTGGGCGTTCATTGCGGGGGCGATGTAAGGCGCGAGGTCCGTCTCGCCCACCTTCCTCCACGACTGTCCGAGGAGCTGGGCGTCCGGCCGCAGGGCCTTCAGGTGCGCCCAGAGGGCGTCCGCGCAGGCGTGGCCGAACTCATAGTCCTCGCCCATGATCCAGTATCTGACGTAGGGCTTCTTCGAGAGGGCAAGGGCCGCCGCGCGGCCGATCATAGCCGTGTTTTCGTTCGTGTTGAATACGTACCGGTTTCCCCTCTCGCCGGTGATCTTGTCGCTTTTCGCGTCGGTGACGATAAAGGGTATCTTCTCTTTCCGGGCAAACTCGGACATGGCCAGGGCGCCCCCGGAGTTCGTAGATCCCATGAGGATATCGACGTTTTCCCGCATGACCAGGTTCTTCGTCATCTCAAGGGCGATGTCGGGCTTGAATTTATCATCCCGGTGCAGGATCTCGACCTTCCTGCCAAGGATGCCGCCCTTCGCGTTGATGTGGGCGACCCCCAGCTTGATCCCGTCGAGGACGTCTTCCGTATAGGTCGTCGCAGGGCCCGTGTAGGTATCGACGACACCGATCTTGAACACCCCCTGCCCGTGAACGGTCGCCGCGCCGGCCAAAAAACAGGCGCAAACGACGCACAAAGCCGTTGCTGCCGCCGCGAAATTTTTCATAAAGCCTCCTCTCGCTGGCCCTTTCAACTTGTTGATTCCCTGTAGCAAGCTATCAGGGATAATATCATTTCCCCCCTATTATTCCGCTCCCATCATAAAAGTTCTTTTGCTCACTTTTTCGTCTCCGCGCTTTTTGCATCCTAACATCATCCGTGGAGCTTCGGCACACTTTACGGCACCCAATTATTGGGGCTTAGCGCCCCCTCCGCGAGCAAGCTCGCCGGGGTACCCGCTTGCGGGTCGTCCTCCCTCGCTAAATACCCTGCTGCTTGCAGCAGGGTATTTAGCCGCAAGAGCCTGCCCCTTACGCTATGTCCGCCTTCCCCTTGCCCGGGCGCGGGCGCCCATTTTTCTTCTTCTGCGGACAGACGAAGAGGCAGACCGCACAGTTGACGCACAGCCCTTCATCGCGCCTGACCTTCTTTGCTTCCTCGTCGAAAATCAAGCCCGGGCAGTCGAAGAGGTTGACGCACCTCTTGCATCCGTTGCACGTCGCGCCCAGGTCGAGGTCGTCCGAATACGCCTGCCTGCCCGTCTTCGAAAAGAGCAGGCACGGGTGGCGCGCGACGACTGCCGCCGGCCCTCTGCCCGTCGAGACCATATATTGCTGCGCCTCTTTCAGCGTCTTTATCATGAGCGGTATGTCGTAGGGGTCGATGGTCCTGACGTACCCCACCCCCAGGCCCCGCACCGCTTCTTCTATGGAGACCGGATATTCGCTCTTCCCTTCGGCCCTCACGCCGCTTCCGGGCGTAGGCTGCATCCCCGTCATCGCCGTCGTGCCGTTGTCCAGGATAACGGCGATGAAGCGCTTGCCTGTGCGCGCTGCATCGTATATCAGGGGAAGGGCCGCGTGGAAGAAGGTCGAGTCGCCGATAGACGCCAGGATAGGCACGTCCTGGCCGTCCTGGTGGAAGGTCTCGAAAAACCCGGAGGCGAGGCTGATGCTGCCGCCCATGTCAACGCACGTATCGACTGCCCCCTGGGCCGTGCCGAGGGTATAGCAGCCGATGTCCCCCGGAAAGACGGCCTTCGGGAAGGCCTGCCGCATCGCATAGAATGAGGCCCTGTGCGGGCAGCCCGCGCAGAGTTTGGGCGGCCTGGGCGAGAACGGGACCCGGCTCACCGCCGCCTCTATGGACGCGTCGGCGGAGAAGTGGCTGCGCGCTTTCAGGCCTGTCTCTTCGGCGACGGACTGCACTATGCCGCGCACGACATCGTAGGTCAGCTCGCCCTGGCGCGGCACGTGGCCCGTAGACCTGCCGAGCACCTTTGTCCGCCCTGCCGCCAGGGCTTCGAGCACTTCGTCCGTTTCCTCAAGGATAAGGAGATTCTCCATCGATTCCGCGAAGCGGAGCATATCGGGCCGGCAGGGGAATATCTGCGCGGCCTTGTAAAGGGAGATGCTTTTTTGAAGGCCGAGCTCTGCCAGGACGTCCGTCGCTACATTATATCCCATGCCGGACGAGAGCACGCCGAGCCGCTTTCCGCCGGAGATTTTCACGCCTTCGTCGATCGCCCCGCCTTCGGGCGGCGCATCGAGGCGGATCGCCTCCCGGGCATGGCTTACCCTGTGGGTTGACCGGACAACGACGGGCCTGCGCGTGCGCACGGAATAAGCGAGGGCATAAGCGGCCAGCAGGC
>Ga0326727_10012589_pt1 | contig 19190 bp, 15 predicted proteins | sample MB2enrmetagenome_FD_207643 | JGI IMG/M metagenome (GOLD analysis project Ga0326727, IMG submission 207643) | Lab enriched peat soil microbial communities from McLean, Ithaca, NY, United States - MB29MY | ecosystem: Environmental > Terrestrial > Soil > Wetlands > Peat | place: USA: New York...
AGGTAGCCGAGGTCTCCGGTGTTGAGCCAGCCGCCGGCGGAAAGCACCCGCGAGGTCTCCTCCAGCTGGCCGTGGTAGCCGGCCATGATGCTGGGGCCGCGGACGAAAATGGTGCCGACGCGGCGCTCGGGGAGCACGCGGCCGCCCTCGTCGCGCACCTCCAGCCGGTGGCCGGGCAGGACCGGGCCGCAACACACGAACGGCCGGCCCTCGGCGGCGTCCTCCGACGGGCAGGGCAGGGCGAAGCCCTGGTGCTCCAGCGCCCAGCGCATCACCACGTCCTTGCGGATGCCGCGGTCGAGGGGGGCGAAGCTCAGGGCGAGGGTGGCCTCTGCCATGCCGTAGCTGGCCACAAACGCCTGCGAGCGGAACCCGCGGCAGGCCAGGCGCGCGCCGAACTCCTCCAACACTTGCGGACGGATCATGTCGCCGCCGATACCGGCGGCCCGCCAGCAGGACAGGTCGAGGTCGGGGCCGGCGCTGTCGGCCCGGCGGGTGCAGAGCTCGTACCCGAAGGAGGGGCTGTAGGCCAGGGTGCCGCGGTTGCGGCTGATGAGATCCAGCCACACCAGCGGACGGCGGGCGAATTCCCGGGCCGGCAGCAGGTCCACCGAAACCTGGCAGGCGATGGGGATCAGCAGGAAGCCGACCAGGCCCATGTCGTGATACAGCGGCAGCCAGGAAACCCCGCGGTCGCCGTCGGTGATGCCCAGGCCATGCCGGGCGGTGGCCGCTGCATTGGCCATCACCGTGCGCTGGGTCACCGCGACGCCCAGCGGGTAGCGAGTGCTGCCGGAGGAGAATTGCAGGTAGGAGAGCCCGTCCGGGTCCGGTGTCGGCAGCGGCCCCTGGCCGGGTTCCACACCGCGCAGCTCGGCCAGGGCACCCACCAGGCGCAGGCCCAGCCCGTCGGTCGCCTCGCGCAGCCAGGGCAGCAGGACCGCGGGCGCGAAGGCCGCGACCACGCCGGCGCTGCGGATCATCCGCCGCAGGCTCGCCACGTAGCTTTCGCGGCCGGCAAAGGCGAGCGGCAGCGGCAGCGGCGCCGGCACCAGCCCGGCATACTGGCAGGCGCAGAACACCCGGACGAAGTCGCCGTCGCTCTCGGCGACGATGGCGAGGCGATCGCCAGGCCTGAGCCCGAGCGCCAGCAGGCGGCGTGCGTAATCGAGCGCCTGCAGCCGCAGTTCGCGATAGGGCAGCGCCTCCAGCAGTTCACCGCGGCCCGAATAGAGGTTGACCCCGGCGTCCCCGCGCGCCGCGTAGTCGAGCGCATCGGCCAGGGTCGGGAAATCGGCCAGTCGCCGCGGACAGCCCGGGGCGGAACGAGTCGGGGTCGTCAGGTCAGGCATAGGCAGAAACAGTACTGCATGGGGGTTGTTATCCTGTCCGGCCGGGTTGGCCCACCGGCGCTGCCGCTCGGCTGACGTTCTGGCTTTATGCACCTCCCTCTCGAGGGCGGCGAACACGGGCTCGAGTCGCTCCGGCGGGGCGCACGCCCCGCCCAGCCCAGGCGCCCTTCGCCGGCCGAAGACGTCGGATATCCGGACTGATTTTTACGCAACAAAAATTCTGTTTCCAACTGTTTCCAACTCTATTCCGCGGTCCCGTCCGCGGTGGCGCACCCCTGCAGGAAGATGCGCACGCCGTCCCTCACTCGCTGGTTGATGGTGTCCTCGTCGGGGGTATCCTCGATTCCCAGAATGGTGGTGGTGAACGACGGTCCGGTAATCATATGCAACAACATGGCAGCGGCCGCTGACGTATCCTGCAGATCCAGCAGTCCGCGACTCCGGAATCGCTCCAGCAAACCGGCGATCAGATCAATACTGTGCTTCGGTTCTTCGTTATAGAATGTGGGAGCCAGGCCTGGAAAGTGGATGGACTCGGCCGACATCACCCGGCAGATCCCGATGAATTCCCTTGAAAGTGCCTGCCGGGCGACTTTTCCCAGCATGTATTCGAGGGCCTCGCGGGGCGCGAGGGGCTCGATCCGGCTGGCGTCGGCCGGCAGCCAGAGCGACTCGCGCCGCTCCGCCAGCAAGGCGCCCAGCAGCGCGGCCTTGCGCGCCACCACCCGATAGATCGTCTTTTTCGATACGCCGGCCCGACGGGCCACCCTGTCCATGCTGGCCGAAAAGCCGTGCTCGAGGAACTCCTGCGTCGCCGCGCCGATGATGACCCGGCGCGTTTCCTCCTCGGAGCGAGGTTGCGGGTGAGCATGCGAACGCTGGACCTCGTCGGGATACACTGCTTCCATGCCTGCCTTCCGGCTCCACCTCGCCGCCGCACAGAATTCCGCCAACCATTTCACAGCCGCGGAAACTGCACGGTTTCCGAACACTATGATGGCACCTGTGGCGAGGCAAGAACATTCCCTCACTTACGGTGGCGTGGATTGAATTGGGGCATGTGATATTTCCACTTGCATGCCAATCCCGGAGGCTGGATAGAACGCCGATGCGCCAGGCATCGGACGCCGCGAATGATTCGCAGGCCGGTCGGGGGCATCAAGCATGATCCACTGCTCGCCCGCGCCGGCAGGTGAGTCGCGTGGCTGATGGCGGGCGGGAAGATGGCTGGCCCGGCAGGTATGGAGGTCAGGGTTCAGGCGAGCGGCGGTGCGATCGAGGCAGGGCCTCCGGTGCGGTTGGCGCCGGTGCCGCCGAACGGGTCAATTCCGAACAGGATACAGCATGGCGGATAAAGACGGCATTCGCATCGCGATTGCGGGCCTCGGGAACTGTGCGAGCGCACTGATCCAGGGCTTCCACTATTACACGCCCCAACGGTGCGAAAAGGGCGTGGTGGGGTTGATGCACAAGGAGATCGGCGGCTACCTGCCGTGCGACATCAGGGTGGTTGCGGCATTCGACATCGATGCCCGCAAGGTCGGCACCGACGTGCACAGGGCGATCTTCGCCAGGCCCAACTGCACCAAGGTCTTTCAGGCCGACATCGCCGACTCCGGCGTGATCGTGAGCATGGGCCGGGTGCTGGACGGCATTGCCGAGCATATGGCGGACTACGCCGAGGGCCGCACCTTCGTTCGTTCTGAGGCAACGGAGGCGACCAAGGCGGACATCGTCCGCGAGTTGCAGCGGAGCGGCGCCGAAATCCTGCTCAACTACGTTCCGGTCGGATCCGAGCAGGCCGCGCGGTTCTACGCCGAGTGCGCGCTGGAAGCCGGGGTGGCCTTCATCAACAACATGCCTGCTTTCATCGCCAGCGACGAAAGCTATGCCGCGCGATTCAAGGCGCGCAACCTTCCGATCATCGGCGATGACGTCAAGTCCCAGCTCGGAGCCACCATTACCCACCGGGTGCTCACGGATCTGTTCGGCAAGCGCGGAGTCAAGCTGCTCAGAACCTACCAGTTGAACACCGGCGGCAATACCGATTTTCTCAACATGAAGAACCAGGACCGGCTGGTCTCGAAGAAGATCTCCAAGACCGAGGCGGTGCAGTCGGTTGCCAGGAAGCGCATCGAGGACGACAACATCCATGTCGGCCCCAGCGATTACGTGCCTTGGCAGAACGACAACAAGGTCTGCTTCCTGAGAATGGAGGGGTGCCTGTTCGGCGACGTGCCCATGGAGCTCGAACTCAGGCTGTCGGTCGAGGATTCGCCGAATTCGGCGGGTGTGGTGATCGACATGATCCGCTGCTGTAAGCTCGCGCTTCAGAACCGGGCGGGCGGCGTGCTGGAAGGCCCGAGCGCCTATTTCTGCAAGCATCCCCTCACCCAATATACCGACGACGTTGCCTGGCAAATGACCGAGAGCTTCATTCGTGCGATGCAGGGAAGCAGGGTCTCCGCCTGGTCATGAAGTGCCTCATCGTCGCCGCGGGGCAGGGGGTCAGGCTGCAGGAAAAGGGCCCGCTCAAGCCGCTGGTCCCCATCCTCGGCATCCCGCTGATCGAGCGCGTGATCAGTTACGTGCACCGCGTGGGCATCGACGAATTCGTTGTCGTGAGCGGCTTTCGCGGCGATGAGTTGCGGGCGGAACTCGACGCCTTTTCGCGGCGCGAGCGCGTTAGCATCGCCCATGTCGCGAACGAACAGTGGGAGCGCGCCAACGGCGTCTCGGTGCTTGCCGCCCGGCCGTTCCTCGACGAGGCGTTCCTGCTGGCGATGTCCGACCACCTGCTGGATCCGGAGATCATTCACAGCCTGATCGCCGCCCCGCGCCTGCCGGACACCGTCACGCTGGGGGTCGATTTCAACATCGACGCTCCGCTGAACGATCCGGACGATTTCACCCGCGTCAGGTGCGTGGGCGGCCGGATCGTGCAGATCGGCAAGGGGCTCGGCGACTTCAACGCCATCGACACCGGCGTTTTCCTGTGCTGGCCGATCATGTTCGCCGCCCTGGAGGAAAGCCAGGCGCAGGGCGACGACAGCATTTCCGGCGCCATGAACGTGCTTGCGCGCTGGGGAAAGGCGCACGTTTTCGACATCGGGGGGCGGCTGTGGATCGATGTCGACGATCCGGCCGCATTCAGGAAGGCCGAGGCGCTGCTCTCGTCCGGGCGGCTCTGAGCGCCGCGGCATCCGGCGGCTCATGCATCAGGATCAAAACGAACAGCCCGCTCCTGCCCAGAGCGCCGAACCGGTCCGCCGCGCGGCGGAGATCGAGGAGCCGACCAACCTTTGGCTCATCCACCCGATCGCGGGCCGCCTCACGCTACTGTTCGCCCGCTGGCATATCCGCCCCAATGCGGTGTCCGTCGCGGGCATGCTGTGCGGCGTGCTGGCCGGGATGGCCTATTCGCAGTACCGCGACGTGCGGTGCACGATCGCGGGCTTCCTGCTGATGATCGCCTGGCATGTGATGGACGGCGCCGACGGCCAGCTGGCGCGGCTCACCCATTCGCAGTCGCCATTCGGAAAAGTGCTCGACGGCGCCTGTGACCATGTCACCTTCACGGCGGTCTACCTGGGCTTCGCATTGACTCTGAGCGGCCAGTACGGCGGGTGGGTCTGGGCCGTGCTCGCCTTGGCGGGTGCATGCCACGCCGTGCAGGCGGCGGCCTACGAAGCCCAGCGGGAGCAGTACAACGCCTGGGGCTGGGGCAGGACGCCGATCGCGCCGCCACCCCCCGCCGCCGCGCCCGGGCAAGCGCAGCGTCTGGCCGATCTCCTGCACCGCTTCTACGTGCGGGTGCAACTGATGGTCGGCGGCGTCAGCGGGGACTTTCACGCCGGCCTGGCGGCCATCCTGAGCGCGCAACCGGAACACGCCGGGGCGATCCGCCGGCGCTACCGCGAGGCCTTCGCGCCGGCGCTCAGGCGATGGTCCGTGCTGTCTTCCAACTACCGCACGCTCGGGATCTTCCTGTGCGCCCTCGCGAAGGCGCCGCTCGTCTACTTCTGGTTCGAGATCATCGGCTTCAGCGCCATCCTGGCGATCCTGCTGGCCCGGCAATCCGCGCGTTGCGCGCGGTTCCTGCACAGCCTGCAGGCCTGAAGACCAGGGGGCAGCGCCCCCTGGTCTTCAGGCGGCCCGTTGCGCCGCCACGATCTCGCGCAGGCGGGCGGCGGCGGCGGCGCCCTTGATCGCCTCGCGCCACAGCCCCTCGGCGACCCGCTGGTGCGCCGCGATCGCCTCGTCGGCCGCCGTGACCATGGCCACGCCGGTCGGCGCGCCGGGCACGGTGTCCGGCCGGAACGGGTTCACCGCCAGGGTGGCGCGGTCGCGGGCGCGCAGGATCTTGAAGTTGCCGGACGGCTCGGTGGCGCCGAGCAGGCCGAACTGCAGCCCCATCGGCTCGGCCTCCATCAGCGTGGCGATGTTCAGCGCCTCCGCCGCCGCCACCCCCCGGCAGTGGCGGCGGGCGCGCTCCGACAGGGTGGCCCCGCCGGCCACGCCCGTTTCCAGGAAGCGGATCAGCCGGCCGGAGGAGATCATGCAGATGATGCCCGGCTTGCGTTGGTTGTAGAGGCGCTTGCGGGCGGTGAGGATGCCGAGCACCTGGTCGGCGGCGGCACGCAACTGGGCGCGCTCCCCGCCGGCCTGCTCGGCATGCTCCTCCAGCGCCGCCGCCAGTGCGGTATCGTAGGCCTCCGAGGTCACCAGATAGGCCACCGGTCCGTTCACCTGCAGGATCTGGTCCGCGGTCTCCTCGATCTGCCGGAGGCGCTCGAAGTAGCCGACCGGCCGGTGGTAGTACTCGACCCCGATCCCCAGCAGGGACAGCGGCGAGATCTTCAGCAGCTCCGCCAGCCGCTTGACGGTGTCAAGCTTGATGACCTCGCCCTTCTCGTAGCGGTAGAGCGCGGCCCGCGAGACGCCGAGCCGGGCGGCGATCTCCTCCGCCCGCAGCCCCGATTCGAGGCGATAGGCACGCAACTGCTGGCCGATTTCGGTGAATCGCATGGCGAACCCAACCCCGGACGCCGGATCCCGGATCGGGGTCGGCGTCTCAGTTTCCAATCCGCTGTAGTCTATTTGCGATTCGTCCGGAAAGCCAAGCTATTTCGGGGTCGGCCTAGACTCCGTATTTTTTCCGCCACGCCAGCCCGGCGACGGTGTCGCCGGCCGGGCGGTACTCCAGCCCGATCCAGCCCTGGTAGCCAAGCTCGTCGATCCGGCGGAACACATAGTCCCAGGCGATTTCGCCGGTGCCCGGCTCGTTGCGCGCCGGCACGTCGGCCAACTGCATGTGGGCGATGATCGGCAGGTGCTTCTCGATCCGCTTGGTGAGGTCGCCCTCGGTCACCTGGCAGTGGTAGATGTCGAACTGCAGGCCCAGCTTGTCGGCGCCGACCGCGGCGATAATATCCGCCGCCTGCTGCATGGTGTTCAGGTAGAACCCCGGCATGTCGCGGTGGTTGATGACCTCCAGGATCACCTTCACGCCGGCCGCCTTGCCCTGTTCGCCGGCCCAGGCCACGTTGGTGGCATAGACGGCGGCGGCGGTGGCGGGCGCCACGCCGACGGGCGGAATCCCCGCCATGCAGTGTACCAGCTTGCACTCCAGCACCGCCGCGTACTCCAGCGCCCGCTTCACGGAGTCGCGGAACTCGGCCTGCCGGCCGGGCAGGGAGGCCAGGCCGCGCTCGCCGTGCGCCCAGTCGCCCGGCGGCATGTTGAACAGCACCTGCTGCAACCCTGTGTCGGCCAGCCGCGCCTTGAGCGTGGCAGCCGGATGCTCGTAGGGGAACAGGTACTCGACGGCAGTGAAGCCAGCCTTGGCGGCCGCGTCGAAGCGGTCGAGGAAGCCGACCTCGTTGAACAGCATGGACAGATTGGCAGCCAGACGCGGCATGTGAGCCTCCTTACGCAACCATCGGGACCCTAGCCTTCGGCCGCCGGCTTGGCCAGAGTGCGGCAGCGACGACGAGGAGCGACTCCGCCTCTTGCCGAATGTGACCTTGATTGCCGAACGCATCCTGATGGGCCTGCTGGTGGGCGGCATCGCCGCCGGCTGCCTGTTCGTGCTGTGGCCGTTCTTCTCGGCCATCCTGTGGGCGGCGATCCTCGTCTACACGACCTGGCCGCTCCACGAATGGCTGCGCACGCGCGGCCGGCTTGGGCGGGGGGGAGCCGCCGGCGCCATGGTGGCGCTGGCCTTCGTCGTGGTGGTGCTGCCGATCGCGCTCGCCGTGCCGGGGAGTGCGGACGACGTCGATGCGCTGCGCAAGGTGGTCATGGGCGCGGTCAGCGGCGGGCTGCCGAGTGCGCCGTCCTGGCTCCGCGACGTTCCGGCGATCGGGCCCATGCTGGCCTCGGTATGGGATTCCTGGGCCGCCGATCTCAGCGCCATGGGCGAGTTCTTCAAGCCGTACTTCGGCCTGGCGGCGGAATTCGCCCTCTCGGTGGTGCTTGGGCTGGCCAACGGCGTGCTGCGGTTCCTGCTGGCGCTGTTCGTGGCGTTCTTCCTGTTCGCCTCGGGCGACATCCTGGCGCGGCGGATACAGATCATCCTCGGGCGGATCGCCGGCACCCGCGCGCCGCGGCTGATCGAGGTCACCGGCGCCACCGTGCGCGGCGTGGTCTACGGCATCCTCGGCACCGCCATCGTGCAGGGCATTCTGACCGCGTTCGGGTTGTGGCTGTCGGGGGTGCCGCGGCCGCTGCTGCTCGGGGTGTTGGCCGGGGGGCTGTCGGTGCTGCCGGTCGGTGCGCCGCTGGTGTGGATCCCGAGCGCGCTGTGGCTGCTCGGCCAGGGCCACACGGTATGGGGGCTGCTGCTGGTCGTGTATGGCACGGTGGCGATCAGCGGCGCTGACTCGGTGATCCGGCCATTCTTCATTTCGCGCGGCGCGCAATTGCCGTTCCTGCTGACCATGCTGGGCGTGCTGGGGGGTGCGCTGGCGTTCGGCCTGCTCGGCATCTTCGTGGGCCCGGCGCTGCTCGGGGTCGGGTTCACCCTGGTGGCCGAGTGGTCCGGCGCCGAACCGGCGACTCCAGGGGCTCCGCCCCTGGACCCCGCAAAGGGCCGAGAGGCCCTTTGATCCCATTCGTTTGGGGCGCTTCGCGCTGTCCTCGCCAGGACCCCGGCTTTGCAAGGGCCTGGAGCGCGGCGTATCTACTGATGCCGGCACGAGCGCCGGCGAGGCAGGAGACCGAGCCGGCGCGATGGTGGCGTTCATCCTTTCGCGATTGCTGCAGGCGATCCCGGTGCTGCTGGTGGTGGGATTCATCGCCTACGCGATGTTCGCCTTCGTCGGCGACCCGGTCACCATCATGTTGGGCCAGGACTTCACCGAGGCGCAGCGCCTGCAACTGGTGCATCAGCTCGGCCTGGACCAGCCGTTCTACCTGCAGTACGCGCGCTTCATGTGGGCAGCGGCGCACGGCGAGTTCGGCATTTCCTACCGTCTCGCCCGGCCGGTCAGCGACCTGATCCTGGAGCGCCTGCCGGCGACCGCGGAGCTGGCGCTGACTGCGGCGGCGTTGGCGCTGGCCATCGGCGTGCCGATGGGCGTCTACACCGGCATCAGGAGCAACGGGCTCTTGGCGCGCGCCTTCATGATCTTCTCGCTCGTCGGCGTGTCGCTGCCGACCTTCCTGATCGGCATCCTGCTGATTTTGGTATTCTCCGTGGCTCTGGGCTGGCTGCCCAGCTTCGGGCGCGGCGACGTGGTGCATTTCTCGCACTGGTCGAGCGGGTTTTTTACCATCAGCGGGCTGCGCTCCCTGGTGCTGCCGGCGATCACGCTGGGGATGTTCCAGATGACGCTGATCATGCGGCTGGTGCGTTCCGAAATGCTGGAGGTGCTGCGCAGCGACTACGTAAAGTTCGCCCGCGCGCGAGGGTTGACCGAACGGGCGATCAATTTCGGCCACGCGCTGAAGAACACCCTGGTGCCGGTGATCACCATCGTCGGCCTGCAGATCGGCGGCCTGCTGGGATTTTCCATCGTCACCGAAACGGTGTTCCAGTGGCCCGGGATGGGGCTGTTGCTAGTGCAGTCGATCGGAGTGGCGGACATCCCGGTGATGTCCGCCTACCTGCTGCTGATCGCGCTGGTGTTCGTGATCATCAACCTGATCGTCGACCTGCTGTATTACGCGGTCGATCCGCGGCTGCGCATCGACCGCCAGGCGTTGACGGGGGGCCGATGAGCCAGACCCTGCCGCGGCGTGGGGGGATGCTCGCGCGGGCCTGGGACAGCGACTTCCTGTACAGCTTCCGCCGCTCGCCGGTGGCGGCGGCGGCCGCGCTGGTGCTGGCGGTGGTGGTGGTGGGCGCGGTGTTCTGCCGTTGGCTGGCGCCGCACGATCCGTTCGACCTCGTCAGCCTGAACCTGATGGACAGCTTCAAGCCGCCGCTGTTCGTCGGCGCCGACGCCGAGTGGTCGTTTCCGCTCGGCACCGACGACCAGGGCCGCGACGTGCTGTCCGGCATCCTCTACGGCACCCGCATCAGCCTGCTGGTGGGGGCACTCGCGATCGGCTTCGCGCTGGTGGTGGGCATCACCTTTGGGCTGGTGGCCGGCTATGTCGGCGGCGTCGTCGATTCCCTGCTGATGCGGATTGCCGACATCCAGCTGACCTTCCCGGCGATCCTGATCGCGCTGCTGGTCGACGGCATCGTGCAGGCGGTGCTGCCGCGGAGCTTCCATGAGCAGACGGCGCTCTACGTGCTGGTGTTCGCCATCGGCATCGCCCGTTGGCCGCAATTCGCCCGCACCGTGCGCGGCTCGACGCTCGTTGAGCGCAACAAGGAATACGTGATGGCGGCGCGGGTGATCGGCCGCTCGTCGTGGAAGATCATGACCGGCCACATCCTGCCCAACGTGCTCGGCCCGGTGCTGGTGATCGCCACCCTCAACCTGGGGCTGGCGATCCTCGACGAGGCAACGCTTTCCTTCCTCGGCGTGGGGTTGCCGCCGACCCAGCCCTCGCTGGGCACGCTGATCAGAATAGGCAACGACTTCCTGTTTTCCGGGGAGTGGTGGGTCACCATCTTCCCCGGCATCACGCTGGCGGTGCTGGTGCTGTCGATCAACCTCCTGGGCGACTGGCTGCGCGACGCCCTCAATCCGCGGCTGCGCTGAGATGGCGCTGCTGGAGGTCGAGCGGCTGAGCGTCGAATTTCCGACGCGGCGCGGCGCGCTCCGGGCGCTGGAGGAGGTCAGCTTCACGATCGAGGCCGGCGAGGTGCTGGGTGTGGTCGGCGAGAGCGGCGCCGGCAAGTCGGTGACCGGCGCGGCCATCATCGGCCTGTTGGAGCCGCCCGGCCGGATTGCCGGCGGCGAGGTGCGGCTCGCCGGCGCGCGCATCGACGACCTGCCGCGCGAGCGGATGCGGCCGATCCGGGGGAGGCAGATCGGCGCCATCTTCCAGGACCCGCTGACCACGCTGAACCCGCTCTATTCGGTCGGCCGGCAACTGGTCGAGACCATAGAGACGCACCTCAGGCTTTCCGACCGCGACGCCCGCGCCCGCGCGATCCGCTGGCTGGAGGAGGTCGGCATCCCGGCCGCGCGGCAGCGCATCGATGGCTATCCGCACGAATTCTCCGGGGGCATGCGCCAGCGGGTGGTGATCGCGCTGGCGCTGTGCGCCGAGCCGCGGCTGGTAATCGCCGACGAGCCGACCACCGCGCTCGACGTGTCCATCCAGGCGCAGATCATCGGCCTGCTCAAGCGGCTGACCAGGGAGCACAACACGGCGGTGATGCTGGTGACCCACGACATGGGGGTGATCGCGGAGACGGCCGATCGGGTGGCGGTGATGTATGCCGGCCGGATCGTGGAGATCGGGCCGGTGCGCGCGGTGGTGAAGCAGCCGGCGCATCCCTACACCGAGGGGCTGATGGGCAGCATTCCCTCGCTCGCCCATCGGGTGGAGCGGCTGCGGCAGATCGACGGCGCGATGCCACGCCTTGACGCCATCCCCGCGGGTTGTGCGTTCAATCCGCGCTGCCCCAGGGTATTCGCGCGCTGCCGGGAGGCGCGGCCGGAGCTGGCGGCGGCCGGCGAGACGCGGGCCGCGTGCTGGCTCTACGAGGGCGCGCGTCCGGATGGCTGAGACGCCATCACCCGCGCCGGAGGCGCCGATGCTGGAGGCGCTCGGCGTGTCGCGCACCTTCGATGTGTCGAGGCCCTGGCTGCAGCGGGCGCTGGCGCGGCAGCGGCGGCTGCTGCTGCGCGCGGTGGACGATGTCAGCTTCAGCATTCCGCGCGGCACCACGCTTTCGCTGGTGGGGGAGAGCGGCTGCGGCAAGTCCACGTTGGCGCGGCTCGCGGTCGGCATCTACGCGCCGAGCGAAGGCGAGATCCGCTTCGAGGGCCAGCCGCTGTCGGCGGCGCGCGCGCAGCCCGCGCTCAGGCGGCGGATGAACATGATCTTCCAGGATCCGTTCGCCTCGCTCAATCCGCGCTGGCGGGTGCGTACCATCGTCGCCGAGCCGATCCGTGCCTTTGGGCTGCTCGCCTCCGCGGCCGAGATCCACGACCGGGTGGCGGCACTGCTGACGCAGGTGGGGCTGGCGGCGGCGGACGGCGGGAAGTTCCCGCATGAGTTTTCCGGCGGCCAGCGGCAGCGCATCTCGATCGCGCGGGCGCTCTCCAGCGAGCCCGAGTTCCTGGTGTGCGACGAGCCGACCAGCGCGCTCGACGTTTCGGTGCAGGCGCAGATCCTGAACCTGATGCGCGACCTGCAGCTCAGGCTGGGGCTGACCTATCTGTTCATCAGCCACAACCTGGCAGTGGTGCGGCACATGTCGGACCGGCTGGGGGTGATGTATCTCGGCCGCATCGTCGAGTTGGGCCCGGGCGAGGCGGTGTTCCGCACCCCGCGGCACCCGTATACGCGGCTGCTGCTGGAGGCGATTCCGGATCTCGACAGGGTGGGCAGGGCACGCACGCCGGTGGGGGGTGAGGTGCCGAGCCCGATCGCGCCCCCGCCGGGCTGTGCGTTCCATCCGCGCTGCCCGCTGGCGAATGCACGCTGCCGGGCGGAGAAGCCGGGGCAAACGCTGGTGACGGCGGCGGAGGGCGAAGTGCTGGTGGCGTGCCACGCGGTGGCGGAGGGAAGGGGGTAGGGGCGGGCCGCGGCGAGGACGGCGCGAAGCGCCTAAACGAATCGGATCAAAGGGCCTCTCGGCCCTTTGCGGGGTCCAGGGGCAGCGCCCCTGGCGTTCGCGCCGGCAGCAGCGAGCGGATGCGCTCGACGAGCTGCGCCGCGCGCAGCGGCTTGCGCAGCAGCGAGAACGACCCGCTCACGGCCCCCCTTATGGCCAGCGCCGCATCGTCCTCGGCATAGCCGGTAAGCAGCACGGCCGGCAGGCCTGGGCGGCGGGCCTGGGCGGCTCTGATCACCGCCAGCCCGTCCATGCCCGGCATCGAAAGGTCGGTCAGCAGGACATCGACCGTGCCGTTGCCGCCAAGGCAGGCCAGGGCCTCGCTGCCGTTCCTGGCAGTCAGGACAGCGAAGCCGTTTGCTTCCAGGTGTTCCGCGATCATCTCGCGAATCACGTCCTCATCGTCAACCACCAGCACGGTGGTCCGCGCCGGCTGTCCGGCAGGGGAGGCGGTCGCGTCGGGCACGCTCTCGTCCTCGAGGGCGGGGCTTGGGACGTCGGGCACGCCGACGGCCCGGGGCAGCCACAAGGTCACCGTGGTGCCCCTCCCGGGCGTGCTGGCGATCGCCATCCCGCCGCCGGACTGCTCGACGAAGCCTTTGACCACGGACAGCCCGAGGCCGGTGCCGACGCCCACACCCTTGGTGGTGAAGAACGGTTCGGTCGCACGGTTGAGCGTGCCGTCGTCCATGCCGGTTCCGCTGTCGGCCACGCTGATCCACACGTACTGCCCGGCGGAGAGGCCGGCTCGGTGGGCCTTGCCTTCAGCCACGGATTCGGTGCCGAGGGACAGCAGCAGCGCGCCCCCGTTCGGCATGGCGTCGCGGGCGTTGGTGGCGAGGTTCAACAGGGCGGTCTCGAGCTGCCCCTTGTCGGCGACCAGCACGGGGCGGTCGGCATCCGGCCGCATCCGGACATCGATGCCGGCTCCTAGCGTCTCAACCAGGACCGCGCGCAGATTGGCCAACACGGCGTTGGCGTCCACTGCCTCGGCCTGCAGGTTGCTTCGGTGCCCGAAGGCGAGCAGGCGACGGGTGATCGAAGCGCCGCGCTCGGCGGAGTGCAGCGTGATGCGCACCAGCCGGCGGACCGCGACTTCGTCTTTCCTGCGGCGCTCGATCAGCGAGGCGGCACCGACGATGGCCTGCAGCACGTTGTTGAAGTCGTGGGCGATGCCGCCGGCAAGCTGGCCCAGGGCCGCGAGCCGCTCGGACTGTGCCGCGCGCGTCTGGGCCGCCTCGCGCGCCGCGACCTCCTTCTGCACGCGCGCTTCCTGGGACGCGGCGACGCTGTCGAACGCAGCCGCGAGGCGGCCGAACTCGCTGGAATCCACGCGGATGCCGCTGCGCGCGGCGAGGTCGCCGCTGCGCCAGCGGTCGGCGACCTCGAGAAGCCGGCGGAACGGGCGTTTGATCAGATGCGACCCGAGCAGGGCGGTGATCATGATGGCCAGCAATCCGCCGGCGACGACCAGCAGGAGGCCCGTGCGGTTGGCTTGCGTGAACGCGGCGAGAGCGATCCGGCGGTTCAGTCCGATCGCAATGGCCAGTCCCTTCGGTTCCACGGACGGCGGCGAGTAGGCCAGCATGCGGGGACTGCCGTCCCGGCCGATCGCCTCAACCACCCTGACCTGGCCTCCCTGAAGGATGAAGCGGATCGCATCAAGGATTGGCCCGCCGACGTAGTCCGGCGGATCGGGGAGGTGGGCGACGACAATCCCGTTGCGGTCGGATATCGAGACGGTCGAATCCGGTGGCAAGGCAAGGCTCGCGAGTGCCTGGCGCAACCAGCGGAGGTCGAGGGCCAGCACGATGACCCCCTCGACGGCCCCGCCGGCATCGACGAAGGGCTTGGCCAGATGGATGGTCTGCTGGCCGTTGATCCGCCCGACGCTGTATTCGCCGACGACGAAGCCCCCGCTGCGCAACGCCTCCCTGAAATAGAACCGGTCGGAGGCGTTGATCAGCGTGTTGCTCGGCGATGCCGAGCAGCGCGGGATCCCGTCCAGGCCGAGCACGAAGATGTTGCTGTAGCGCGGCGCGCGATGCAGCAGGTTCGCCAGGATTCGCTCGCACTGGGGCCGACGGTCGTCCTGCACGGCGGGCGTGCTGGCGAGCGCGTCGAGCACTTGTTCGGCCCCCTCGGCGATCCGCTGCTGTTCGGCGGCAACCATGCGCACGAGCCGCAGCGCCTCCTGCTCGACGAGTTGCTGGCGGACCTGCCACGCCTCGATCTCGGAGTAGGCGAGAAAGGCCACGGCCGGAGCAACCGCGGCTGCCATCACCAACAGCAGGCGTACCAAAAGGCTCTTCAAGCGCTACCCCATCCGCCGTGTGTCGGCCGGGCGTGGTGAAGCTAGCGGACGAGGGATCGCCGGGGGTTGATCTGGATCAGAACAGCCGGGTGGATCGGCTCACGTTGTCGTGAGACGAGGCCAACGCTCACGGAAGGCAGCCAGCGCCTGCAACGCGGCCCGGGGGCGCTGCCGTCAGGCAACAATTGCAGGTTGCCGGTGACCCGATAAAAGGTCATCGCTGAAGGCCAGGGGCGCTGCCCGTCGCGCGAAGGCGCGCGCCGGACCTGGACCCCGCAACGGGCCGAGAGGCCCCGGGTCCCATTCGTTTGGGGCGCTTCGCGCCGGAGGCAGCGCCTCGCCATCAGTTGTCGGCGGCAGGGGCCTGCGCTAAAGGCGGGGAATGTCACGCGGGGCCGCCGATCGCCGGGAAAAAGGGTTTGTCCGCTGGCCCGCGTGGCTGCTGCTCTCTCTGCTGGTGGGCGCCTGCGTTTCCGTGCTGCTTGGTCAGGACGCCAACTGGGACCTGCGCAACTACCACCTCTACAACCCGTTCGCCCTGCTCAACGGCCGCTTCGGGGTCGACCTGATGCCGGCCGGCATGCAGACCAACTTCAATGCGTTGCTCGACCTGCCCTACTACCTGCTGGCGCGAGGGCCGCTGGCTGGACTGCCGAGGTTGATGGCCGCGGCGGCGGGGTTGCCGTTCGGCCTGCTGCTGTTCGCGACCCTCGGCCTCGCGCGCTGGGTGCTGCAGCCCGCTGACGCCGCCGGCGCGGCGCTGGCGGTGATCGCGGTGGCGATCGGCGGCACCGCCGCTGCCACCGTCTCGGAAATCGGCACGACCTTCAATGATATTTCCTGTGCGGTGCTGCTGGTGGGGGCACTGGCGCTCGGTGGGCCGGACTGCACAGAGCGGCGCCCGGGGTGGCGGGTGGCCGCGGCCGGCGCCATGGCCGGGGCCGCGGTCGCGCTCAAGCTCACCAATGCGGTGCTGGCGCCCGGCGTGCTGGCGGGGCTGCTGGTGGCGGCGCCGGGCTGGCGGGTCCGGTGGGGCGTGCTGTGGCGATTCGCCGTGGCAGCGGCGGCGGTGGGCCTGGCGCTCGGCGGGCCATTGGCACTGGCGTTGGAAAGCCGCCACGGCAATCCGGTCTTCCCGCTGCTCAACGGGCTGTTCCGCTCGCCCTGGTACCCGCCGGTGGATTTCTATGACACCCGGTTCCTGCCGCGGAGCAGCCTGCAGGCGTGGTTCTATCCGTTCTGGTGGGTGCGCCGGAATGCCTCCCTGGTCACCGAGAGCGGGAACCCGTTCCGCGACGCCCGAGGCGCGCTGGCGATGCTGGCGTTGCCGATCCTCGCGGTCGGGCTGGTAAAGGCCGATGCAGCCCGGCGCCGCCGGGTGGGTGCGCTCATCGTGGCCACGGTCGTCGCCTACCTGGGCTGGCTGCGGGTGTTCTCCATTCTGCGTTATGCGGTGGCGCTGGAAGCGTTCGCCGCGGTGCTGATCGTGACGGCGGCAGGGGACCTCGCCGCGCTCGTTTCGCGTCGCCGGGTTGCGGCGCCGGTGCTGGCGGCGCTGCTGCTCGCGGGGCTGCTGCGCCATACCCAGCCGCCGGACTGGTGGCGCATCCCCTATGGCCGGCGTGTGTGGGATATCGAGACGGTGCGACTGCCGCCGTCGAGCCTGGTGGTGGCGGTGAACGCGCCCGTGGCTCTGGTGATTCCGTTCATCGACTCGCCAGGCTTTCGCGCGGTGGGCTTCAGTCCCACCACCGTGGAAGCCCACGGCTGGCGCCTGTACGAGGAGACCATGCGGATCATCCGCGAGCACCCGGGGCCGGTGTTCGCGCTGGCGCCCGACTACCATTCTCTGCCGGGAGTGTGGCCGGAGGCGGGGGTGGTGTTCGACACCGCGCGCTGCCGCCCGATCCACACCAACATTGTGTTCAACGCCGCGGTGGAGCTCTGTCCGGGGGAGCGGATCAGCCCAGGGCCCCCAGGAAGCGCACCAGCAGCCGGCCGATGACATCGAGGTTGTAGCCGCCCTCCTGCACCAGCGCCGTCGGCAGGCCGAGGCCACCCACCGCCGCCCCGGCCTGGGCAAAGCCGTCGGCGGAAACGGCGAGGAAGTTCAGCGGCTCATCGGCGCTGGCGTCGAAGCCGAGGCTCACCACCAGCGCGTCCACGCCGGCGCGGCGGACGGCCGCCACTCCGGCGGCGATCGCGGCCAGCCAGGGGCCGTCGCCGCTGCCCTGTTCGAGCGGCAGGTTCAGGTTCCACCCGGCGCCCACGCCGGCGCCGCGCTCGCCCGCATGGCCGACGTACCATGGATAATAGCGGTTCGGGTCGCCGTGCACGGAGACGGTGAGAACGTCGTCGCGGCGCCAGAAGATGCCCTGGGTGCCGTTGCCGTGGTGGCTGTCCAGGTCGAGCACCGCGACCCGTGCCGCCCCGTGCCTCAGCAGCCGCTCGGCGGCCAGGGCGGCGTTGTTGAGGTAGCAATGGCCGCCGGCCCGGGCCGCGTAGGCATGGTGCCCCGGCGGGCGCGCCAACGCGTAGGCATGCCGTCCCGCCGCCGCCTCGTCGGCCGCGGCCAACGCTGCGGCGGCGGCGGCTTCGGCGGCCGGCCAGGTGCCGGGGCCGACCGGGCTGGCGGTGTCGGCGGTGTACCAGCCGAGACGGCCGATGACCGCGTCCGGGATGCGCGCTCCGCTCTCCAGCATCTCCGGCGAAGGATGCACGTTCGGCACCATCTCCGGCCCCTGCCAGTCCATCCCCGCCCATTGCGCCGGCCCGTCGCGGAGGAAGTCGAGATAGTCGGCCGGGTGCACCCCGAGCAGGGCGGCGCCCTCGGCCGGCGGCGGCGCCACGATCTCCAACCCAAGCTCGCAGCACGCCGCCAGCAGCGCCTCGGCGCGTGCGGGGATTTCGAAATGCGGCTTCACCATGCCGCGCTGCAGGAAGAACTGCGGCGCGTGCCTCATCTGCACCGGATGCCAGAAAGCTTTCATCGTCCCTTCGTCCTGGTTGCAGCCCGCCGGCTCCGCCGGGGGCAACGGCGTCAGGTCCGGCGTTGGACGGCAATGGTGTCGCTGCCGGACCGCCCCTCTCCGACGATGCTGACGCCGCCGTCGGGTCCCGGTCCGAAGCCGGTGAAGATATAACCCTGGCCACGGACGGAACGGATTACCACCCGGCCTTCCAGATAGGGCTCGATGATGCGCCGGACGCGCGAGACCAGATTGTCGATCGAGCGATCGGCGGGATGGAAGGGGCGATGCAGTGCCGCCTCACACAGCTGCCCACGGCCAACGATACGGCCGAAGCTGCGGGCCAGGCAACAGAGGCAGTCGAACTCGGCGTGCGTCGTTCCCACCCTGCTGCCGTCCGGCGTGGTCACTTCGAGCCGCCGAAGGTCGAGCTGCCAATTGCCGGCAGCCGCCGGTGCGGCGGATACGCCGTCCGGTTCGGCCGGGCCGGCGGGATGCACCCGGCGCAGCACCGCCCGCAGCCGTGCCAGCAGCTCCCGCGAACCGAGCGACTTCATGACAAAATCGTCCGCGCCGCTCTCCAGGGCGACGATCCGGTCGACCTGGCTTTCGTTGCCGGTCAACAGCAGGATGCCACCGCCGAACGCGCGGCGGATCGCACCCAGCATCTGCAGGGCGTCGCGGCCGGCGACGAACTGGTCGAGCACGAGGGCATCCGGGCGCAGTTCGCCGACCCGTTCGGCAAGACCCGCCAGCGTTGCGAAGTGCAATGTCCGGTAGCCGTACGACTCCAGGAACTCGACGAGTTCCTCGGCGAACGGGGGGTCGTCCTCAACGACCAGAACGAGTGGTTCCTGCATCGGCTGCTTTCGGAGTGGGCAACGGCATCCCTTGCATCGGGCATTTATAGAGTCCCCGCGGCCGGCGGAAGGCCATGGACCGGGAGTGGGCAACGCAGGCGTGACCAGCGGCGGCGGGTGCGACAAAAATGTGCAAAATTATGCAAAATCATACGCCAGCCGAAATGGTCCCTGGGTTACCATGGTCCGATTCGGGTCGATTGAACGAAGACTGAAGGTCTGGGCCATATCTTGTCCTACGCCACAAATATTCATGTTCTCGTCGTCGATGACGAACCCACCATCCTCGACGAGATCGTCCAGTACCTCTATGGCGAATCAATCGTGGCCATCCCGGCGAGCTTTCCCGCCGAGGCTGTTCGCCGTTTCGCCGGCCGGCCCGAGATCAGCGTCGTCATCACCGACATGAAAACGCCCGGCCAGGACGACCTGTCGATGGCCCGCGACCTGCTGGCGACGATAACGCCGGCCAACGCCGTCGAAGTCATCGTCATCACCGGCCATCCT